>Ga0307508_10003261_pt1 | contig 16566 bp, 21 predicted proteins | sample 9_EM_MG_FD_203089 | JGI IMG/M metagenome (GOLD analysis project Ga0307508, IMG submission 203089) | Populus trichocarpa ectomycorrhiza microbial communities from riparian zone in the Pacific Northwest, United States - 9_EM | ecosystem: Host-associated > Plants > Roots > Unclassified | place...
TCTTCCGTCCTTTCCCCTTGGCGAGTTCCTCAGGCGCGTTGTATATAGAGAGAATGTTTTTCCTTCGACCTTGTATCAATCAACAAGTTCACTATCTTCGTCTCTATCGATCCCTATATTCCAACACCATGCCAACCAGCCAGCTGGTACGGCGCCCCGCCAACCTCCAACAGCCACGGTTTCGCCGACCCCACAGCCCCCGTTGCTGGTGGCTTCTTCTACGCAAGATTTAGTCTAGCAGAGCTCTTCCTCCCGCTCTCGCTACTGTCGAGCGATTACGAGGTTACTACGTTGGCTCTAGCATCACCTCCACTCGCTGATTAGCATGTCATAGGCTTGCGATAGTTCGCTTGCGCCTGCTGGGAGCGTCTGGGATGCGGTCCTGATGTGTTTGGGGCCATCTTGACGCTGGTCATCGCGCGCTGTTTCCCAGAGTCTCGCAAGTCACTCACCACTACTGTGTACATTCACTGCAGATGTGAGAAGCTTCTTGGTTGCAGAGATTTTGCGCGTGCTGACGAAGCGACCGTTCTGTTGTAGGATTGTTTCGAAATTCGATCCCGACGGCCTGAGTGCAAATTTCGTACTTATCACCACCGCCCTCAAGGGGCCAATTGTCAACAGCATTGCGGAAGCATCTGCCAACATTTCGGAGGCATTTGCCAACAATATTAAGCAGGTATCAGACACAATGTCGGAGGCAGTCATCAACGCCATTAAGGCGGCCGTAGGTAAAATATCCCACGCAAATGTACGCTCCAATGCGATCACGACTGGGTTTAATCTGATTGCAACAGGTGTTCGAGACGCCGAAACAACCTCCGCACCGAGAACAGCCACCGTCCTGAGTGCTGTGCCACTTGTTGTAGAGGCGGCCTGCGAGCCTACTGGCGTGACCACTCTGCACCACGATCCTAAATACTCGTTGTTCCCTTGAGTCAGGCGGGATTTTTCAGCATAATGGGAGAATTGGGAGAGAGAATTTGTAGTGACAGGGTGGACCCGTTGTGGCATCACTTCATATTTGACGGTATTCTTCAGTCGTATGTGATGGAATATAGGGATCGATAGAGATGAAGATAGTGAATTGATCGATTGATACAACGTCGAAGGAGGAAAATTCTCTCTTTTTCTATACAACGGGCTGCAGGGACTCACGAGGGTGAAAGGAGCGAAAACTGTCTCCCGAGCCAGTGCTCGGAGACTCGGGCAACTGCCATCTCCGGACGTTTCGCCTCGGGTCGGTTCTCCCCAGGCGCCGTCTCGGGCCCGTCGTCGCCGGACGCCTATTATTCTCACAGTTCGCGAGGAGGTAGCTGGATAGGACGGCTAGGGTTTTTAGGGTGTACATCCGGCTGCCCTTTATTGTTTCCATACCTGGTGAGCCCAATAAGAAGCGAACCCCGAGAAGCGAACCTCGTGTGTGCCAGCCATCTTAGGATATCATACCTGGAGCAGCAAGTGCAGGACCAAGTAGATTAGCTTCTTCAACCACAACGCTTCCAGTTGTACGTACCGTACTGCAACTGTAGCAGGCCTGTCTTTCGCAATACATTTAGTAATCTATTGGTAGAACTGTGGTGCATCCTGAAACCAACAAACTAGAGACACCGCAACTCCACCACACCTCCAAGCTCTTCCACTGCCACCCTCGATGACGAGACTGAAAGCTGGGGCTCCGCCCGTACCATATCCACGAAAACGCCTGCAACCAAGTACAAACCCTCGGGCGTGACGCCGGAGATGACACCCTTGACGGTGTCCGGAGGGCGGTACCTGGACGGATCGAGTGCAGGAACACTCTGTATAGAGAGAACCTTCCGAACGTGACGTTGTATCTGCATCGAATTCATCATCTTTCATATCTACCATCTACCGATATTATTCTGACAGGTTTTGCGCATGGGGTCCGAAAGGGGCGATAGAGAAATGATAATCAAGACTTTATTCTCTAAGATCAGTCGGGTATGTGAGTAGGGTGCATGTAGAAGTAGAGGTACCGGTGATCGTGTCTAGCATAGGTGCAGAAGAAGTCTCCCCCACCGAAGCAAAGTCCTTCATTGCTGCCCAATCCTACCGACTAACCAACTTCTCTCTAGGCGCCTCCGGTCCCTTCATTTCCATCCTTGGCGATCCGATCCGACAACGGCAAGCCGTCGCTGCAGCCGCAAAACCTCGACAAAATGGCGTCGCGCTAAGACGCTAAAGAGGAAAGCGACATAGTCTTCGCGACTCCCATTATTGCCTGTGATATCCAGACATTGCCAATGATAATTGAACATCCACATGTAGATAACGACAACTTATTAACATAACATACACGATGTCAACGCGATCTTGATAACAATGTAGAAGCCACTCATACACAACCTGCACATTCGTTCACAACCCCCGCATCATCCAAGCTGCAGATGGTCTGATCAAGAGCTACTCGGTTCCTCTTTTCCCCGCCCCAGATGCTGACCGAAAGTTGGTAACTTCAATAACCTATCTTGCTTTAGCTGCGCGCCTGGCAACAACCCCAACTGAACAGAGGAGATGTGACGGAAGTTGTTCCCGAGGTCATGGAAGGGATGTATCGAAGAGACCCACAAGGCAAGCCAAGGGATGCTGTTGTTGGGGAAGCAATCATAGGCGCGTGTGAGCAGCATAGCCTTGAAAGCAGTGGCAGGCTTCTAGCCGGAGAACCCCCAGAGGGTGGGGGGTGGGGGGGGGTGGCGGGCCAAGCGAGGTGGTGAGACTGAGACAACAGTGTTTGGGGGAGGACGACGACAAGGGTGAGAGCTGTTGTGGGTAGATGCCCTTCGGATCGCGTCTTGCAGTGAGCGGGCGCCGTGGCGACCTCTGTCACCGCCGTTGTTTCCGCTAATGCTGCAGCAAACATACATACCTCAAACGCAGGCTTGTACGTCGAATTGCTCCAATAGGGTCGGATACGCGTGATGAGATGCTCACCATCATGTGCTCAGAACTTTCCACAATACCCAATACGCACATTTTCGCTTCACCATCTCTGCGTAGTATATCAAAAGTTCGGGCCAGTCCGTCCAACCATGTATTTATCTCGGTCGTCAAACTGTTACCTGTCTTGGCCCATGATTGCAGACGGAGAGTACAGACTATTAACGACGCTACTTGTGCAAGAGCATTGGTCAGGTACCCAATCGGGTATAGCAGGCAGCTGCAGCAGGAGTTGCAGTGACCACTATTTCTTTCTCCCTGTTGGAGAGTAAAATGAAGCAGGGTGAATGCAGGCGTCGAGTACGAAGGGATATGGCGGCCGGGTAACGGGGTGGGTTTCCCTTTATACAAGCCGTCGCCTACTGTGCATCCCTTTCGTTTCTCAAGCTACAACCCTCCCTATCTCTCCTCCTCGCACCAACTCGTCCTTTCTCGGCTGCACGCAACAACGCTTCCTGTTGCAGTCACACAATGGATTATCTCCAGAATATTCACCCTGAATACTCCCCGCCGGCCACCAGCACATTCTCAGGGCACGGCAAACACGCGGCCGCGACCGCACCCGGGGCGTACGATTACCAGCCGCCACGACTCCAACCAGCCCACAGGCACGGCGACTCCCTAACCTCAAACAGCCGCGGTTTCACCCACCGCCACGGCCCCAGTCGCTGATGGCCACTTCTACGTAAGCTTTAGCCGAGAAGCGTTTTTCCTTCTGCTCTTGCTACTGCCGCGAGGTTACGAGGTTACTATGTTGGCTTTATCTTCACCATCGCTAGCTGACTAGGTTTCCGTAGGCTGCCGATATTTATCTTCGACTTTTGTTTCACCTCGAGCCATTCGCCAACGGTTACTTCACTGCCGATGGCGTCGTTGAGAATGAGATGTGGTCAGCGTGCATCCCGCTGCTTAGCGGGAAGACACCTTATATCCAAGACGTGGCGGAACCTTGAAGGGATCATGTAAGCCGTGTTCTCCGAGAGTTCACCTGTGCCTGCGGGGAGCGTCTGGGAGGCGGTCCTCGCGTGTTTGTGGCCTTTTTGATGCTGGTCATTGCCCGTTGTTTTCTTGAGATTCGCAAGTCACTCACCACTACTGTTGTCAGGGGAGGAAATAAGGTTTAAGGGATTGGCACCCCGACGCCACTATGCTTGCCGCTGGTGGCAGCATCTCCTTTCTTCTTTAGATTTGATATACATCATTCTCGCCTCTTTCGTGGACGGTTCGTCCACTACGTTTCTCGTGATCTCTCGGTTGAGCGGTTTGCCAGCCTCTTCGGCGTTCGCCTCCTCACAACTGTGTAAGTTCGCTGCACCCGTTTAAGATGCTTCTTGGTTGCCGAGACCCCGTACGTGCTGACGATACCACCGTTGTCGTAGGATTGTTTCAAAAGTCGATCGCTACGGCTCAATTCAAATTTCGTACTTATCGCCACTCAAGCGCCAGTCGTCAACAGTATCTTGGAGGCATCTGCCAATATTTCGGAGGCATTTGCCAACAGTAAGAAGAAGGTATGAGACACCATGACGGAGGTAGTCGTCACCGCCATTATGGTGGCCGCAGGTACTTTATCCGATACAAATATGCGCTCCAATGCGATAGCGACTGGTTTTAATTTGTTAGCAACAGGTGTTAGAAACACAGAAACAACCTTCGAACCGAGCGTGACTGCCATGCTGAGTGCTGTGCCGCTGGTTGCAGGCCCGGTCTGTGGACCTGATGGCGTGACCCTGCTGCGCCACGATCCTAAATGCTTGTTGTTCGTTTGAGGCGGGTGGGGTTTCTCAGCATAATAGGAGAATTGGGGGAGAGAATTTGTAGTGAAAGGATGCACTCGCGGTTGCATCACTTCATATTTGACGGTGTTTTTCAGTCGTATGTGATTGAATATAGGGATCGATAGGGATGAAGATAGTAAATTGATTGATTGATTGATACAACGTCGGAGGAGGAACACCTTCTCTCTATACAACGCGCTGCAGTGACTGGACAGGGGAAAGGGGCGAAAAAATTTCTGCCGAGCGAGTGTTCGGAGACTCGCGCAACTGTCATCTCCGGACGTTTCGCCTTGGGTTAGTCATCCCCAGGCGCCGTCTCAGATCCGTCATCTCCGGATGTCTATTATTCTGACAGTTTGCGAGGGGCTTAGTGGATATGACTGCACGGAGGGTTTAATGGAGTGCATCCGGCTATCTTGTATTGTTTCCATATCTGGTGACCGAAGCAACCTCCTTCATAACTTCTACCAGCGTCTCTCTGGGTGCCTCCGGTCATTTCACTCCCATCCTTGCCTATCCGTTCCCTCAACGGCAAGCTGTCGCTGCAGCCGTAAAACCTCTACAAAATGGCGTGGCGTCACGACGCAAAAGAGGATAGCGACAATACCTTCGCGTGATCCTCTGACACTTGGCGTCGCCATCTCGCGCCCACGACATTGTCTATGCCCCAGAGGGAACGCCTTCCTATGTCTGGAGAAGAAAGGAGATCTAGAACTGCCCGACTGCACCTCCCATCGGCAAGCAGGTCCCGGATCTTCTACCGGCTCTTCCACTTCGGGCCCGCTGTCTTTCTGCACGACTGCGAGCAGAATTTTCTGCTACATCCTCCATTGCGGGCACTCCTTGAAGACGTGGTCTCTCATTTGCATTGGGCACTGGCGCCGCCAACACTGCGCTGCGGATTGGTTTTCGTTCACTGGAGGTATTGGCCGGATGGGCAGCGCCCTGTTTCAAAAAGTAAGCCTCCTGATACTCCCAGCAACTGTGCCATCTGGCGGCTGACTTTTGGTCGTCCTGTATCTCGTCTGGGGGTCCGGACCCCAGTCCATTGTCGTGCTTCTGCCCACTTCTTCTCGGAGATCTGTAGCTTGAGGTGCATGAGTGACCTGGGGAGGAACCTTGACCCCTTCCGTCCGGTCTGAGTATCCCAGCCATTTAACCACGCGGGCGTCTGGCTGTTCGTCTGCCAGCTTGGCCGACGTATCGGCATTCCTATTCCCCTTAACTCCCTTGCTTGCTGGTCACCATCGGATCTCATGGTGATACTTGGCCTGGCCTTCCGAAGTGTTGCAATGTGCTTCCTTGCTTGGAGTGCGCACATCTGACCGGGGCCATCTGTCTGATGGCCGACCGCGCATCAGTGGAGATCGTGACTCGCTCCGGAATCGTTGATCTTCGTGAGGCAGTCTCGAGTACCCGGGCGGGGGCAGCGCACTCCGCATCGTCGGCCTCCTCGTTGTAGCCCATGTGAGTTCGATACCCGTCCAGGCTTGGCCGTTCTTTCACGCCACTACATATCCGGCCGCTCCATCAGGACTCGGCTAGCCGTGGCCCCTCCGTGAACATCGGTCGTGGCTTCTCCGCATCTACCTTGGCTTCCGCCTCTGCTTCCTGTATCAGTTCCGTATTTTGGGTCTCCGGTGCCTCCAGCAGAACGATGTTCTCTGTCCGACCGGCGTACCCGACGGCATTCGTTGGTATCCGCCAGATTGCTGTCTGGGTGCAGGCGACCTCCTTGGCCTTGTCCTGCTGCGGTCGGCTGAGTAACCACAGGAAGAACTGCTGAAATAGTGGGTTAGTAAGTATGTAGTTACGAAAGTCCACAGGGAGAAATTTGGTGTTTGCAGAAAACTGCTCCGCGACAACAACCATACACCCATCCAACCCCCAGCATCACGTAACATATAAGCAATGTGGCAAACAACGCATCTCCACATCCTTCCACGTTCTCACCAACTTCTGCCCCTTCACCAACGCATATGATCGACGCATATTCACATTATGTTGTAGGAGTCTTTGGTGGAGCTTCGGTTACAGCCACTGTTTGTCGAAGAGATGGCCAGCGCTTTGGAGAGCAATGGCATCTGGCCCGAATTTTTTCAACCTGAACGGGGATCTGAAACGGTGTTACTGGTATGCGCCGAGCCTCGGGAAACCACCCCACTTCTATTCCGCCATCTAGACTCGAAACTCCTTGCGTTCCCTTCCAACGCTTGTCCGTATGAGAGCCACCAAGGTTGTATCCCTCCGTGGCAGCACTTGCGCGATCCCAGTCGGTGCCGGTACTTGTCCAAGGGGTTTCCAGGTGCCGCAGAGTCGGTCGAGCCGAGCCGAGCCGCGACGATGTCGGTTGCCTGTTCTCGGTTTGCCGCCCTAGGGCGGTATGGCATGTCAGATAATATAGATGATTGGTTGCTTAATTTTTGTTCGTACAAGAATACGGAACCTCTATATATACAAATGAGATCCGCGATCCCGCGGGACCTAGTTTCCCCGTCGGGATATCCTTCATCCGTCGGCGCCTCTCATCCCCGTCGGCGCCTCTCATCCTCCGTCGGCACCACCTACCTCCGCCGTACAGAGTCCGGACGTCCAAATCTGACATGGCAAGTTCCCGATACCTTTCTGCCCGGTCCGTATCCGAATGTCCGACCTGTAGAAATTAGCGTGTAACAAAGGCAACATGATACCATCATGAGGTCACTCTACTTGGATGTACCATATCGCGAGCAGCGATCAATAGTGGCGTTAGGTCGGGCCGAGAACGGGGCAGGACTGTATATATTATCGCCGTGATCCGATAGGGTCTCATGCGATCAATGAGTCATCATCATCACCATCATAGTGGCGTTAGGATCTTCCACTATTCGACTGTAGTTGCGCATTGCGGAACAACACCACGAGTAGGGAACCGCAGTATTATTGCAGACTGCCAGAGGCTCGACACGATACCGCTGCACCCCGTTGTCACGAGACACTAGGGGCCATACGATCGCTCGCACCCTCGTCTTTACACCCAACTATGGCGACGAACTCTGGGGTTTGCCGGTCGCTGGAGAGAGTCAGTGTATTCCCCACATCTTATTATAGGCGTTTACATTGGTTTTAATGCAGTGCACATGCCGCGCCAAGGTGAACTACGACTGTGCCGAATAGTGGTGCGGACTCCGGAGGCTAGACTTCAAGCCAATCCTGGACCGCTGGGTGGCCCCGGGACCAAGTACCGGCTCGTGTTCGGGAAGTGTTGGAATATATTGATAGATAACAGTGAAGATTGTCACTCTTACATCATGCGGGCGCAAGATTTTTCTATATACAGGAAGGCCGTCAGGACAAAGGACGGAAGACTGCCCCCCGAGCCGGTGCTCGGGGACTCAGCCATGTCCGGACGCCACCTCCGGTCCGTCATCTCCGGACGCCCATTATTCTGACAGGAAAGTGCAAACGACGTTCCAGGACTGCACCCCATGAGCAGCCTGATGGGAGATAATGGGGCGGACCTATCGTAACGCCATTGCGGCTAAGACGGATTAGCTGCTATGGTCGAGGGCTCTTTTTCTCCGACCGCGTCAAGTAACGCAATCAACCCCGCACGCAACTCAATCGCATCACCCAATCACGACTGGAGAACTGGAGAAGAGACGCCTGCTCTGACCTCTCTCAGGAGGATACGTGGAAGCACAACTGTCCAATCCAACCGAGAGTTTATCCGTGATACGCTGATAAAGTATAATGCCAAGGCATAGCGTTTTCACGTCACAGCGCGGGGTAATCCCCAGGAGCACGGGACTTCGCCCAGCCGTATTTATACGACGACCCGTCACAAGCGGTTGTCAACATCATCGAGAAACCATCGGGTAATCACCAGCGGACAGACATCGATCAACGGACGACCTACCGGTCACCAAGACATTCAATCAACTACCATCCCCCAACGAGCGCGTTCGGTCAAGCGAGTGATACGAACGATCCGGCGAAGCACCGCGGCTGTGAACGATCCGCCGCCGCAATGCTTGCGGCAATGCTGGCGAGCCGTACGGCTGCTGCCAGGCCCGCACCGACCATCCGCCGAATCGACGATACGCCTAAGCGTCGGGACGACAGCTGATCGGGGAAGAAAACGGAAGGATTCGCGAGGAGCTCGAGAGTCTAGGCGGGAGATAAGGAACGGAGTTGAGAATTCTCGACCGACGGTCTCGGCGAGAAAGGTTAACTATGGAACCGGGCATGGAAGGCAACCAGAAAGGAAGAAGGACGACGGCGGTTTCCTCGTACGCCGAAGAATTCCTGCTGGGCCGCGTCAACAGAAGTCAATCCAGAAGTGAGGGAATTACATGGCGGCAGTGTTCACATACCCCACCTTATCGTGGGCCTATCGCCAGCGAACTGCCGGAAGGTGATGACAGCATGTGTCCAATCGACAGCAATGTTCGGCGCTGAGCTCTGGTGGAAAGGGGAGCACGGAAGTACATCAGGATTGGCAAAAGAACTTCGGGTGCTGGTCAATCAGGAGGCTCGAGCAACGACGGGATGCTTCTGCACCACGAATCAAGGAGCACTGGCGATGGAGGCCGGACTCAGGCCAGCTGCCGCACAGCTGGAGAACAGACAACGACCCTTCGCCTTGAGGCTGCTGAGCTTGCCGCAAGGGGAGCCGGCTAGGGAAGTCGTTGGTGCTAACACGGCGATCGGCAGACGGCTGGGGTCTGCTCTGAATTACACCTGGACGGAGACGGAGAAGACAGTTCTTCTGGAAGAGTAGCAGACCTTTGACGCAGAACTGATTCAGGAAGAACGGGAGGAGGCGAAGAGGGAGGCGGAGAAGGGAAGGCCAGGGCTTGTCATGTTTACGGACGGATCACGGATGGAAAGTGGAGCTGCTGGATACGGGGTGGCATGGAAGGACGGCCCGAGATGACAACTCCGTGGTCGATCAGCGGGCCAGTGGGCCAAGAGAGAGCCATTCGATATCGCGCCAGATATCTTTCGACAAGAGGAGAGAGCCGGCAGGGTTGAGCGAGGATCTAGCTGGATCGAAGTACTTATATGTAACAAGAGGACAGTTTTGAATTAAGAAAAAAATTCGATTGATTTTATCCCTGTCGGTCTGATCATTTCACCGAGCCACCACAAAAAAAATAGGGATGCTGGCGTTCATCACCACACCCGTGCAAGAAACTACACCAACATACACCAGCATTTGATATCACGGCCTAGAAAGGCCATTGCACATGACCGAAACAGAACACCTAAAAAATGACTCACTCACAGACAGCGCCGATAAAAAAATAATACAAAATACAGGGCTCAGCACGAGATATCACTCGGACCGTATATATCTCCATAGGCGCTAGCAATGCTTGGTACAGTACAAGTTGCATATGAAATCACTCGCACCATCGCTTGCCTGCGGAACGGAACATCTAACTCTCTTTATCTTGTGCTCATTCGGCAACTACCAGAACAAGTGCGTCATCTGTGGTGGCGAGGGGATCAGCGAGGTATTAAGACCCATATGGGGTACAACCAGGAGGCCTTCGATGCGGAGTGTGCAGCCCTAGCGCGAGCGCTGGAATCCGCATCAAGAAGAAATGTAATCCTGAACCGGATCCCCATCTTCACCGATGCACAAGCCGCGATCAGACGAATGGCATCCGACGAACCGGGACCAGGTCAAATGTATGCACTGGAGGCGAGAAAGAATATCACTGCGCTTCGGAGGGCAGTACCGGATATTGTCGTCGAAATTACATGGTGCCCAGCACACGAAGGTGTGGAGGGAAATGGGAAGGCGGACGAGTGGGCTAAGGTCGCGGCGGAGGAGCCCGACGCTCGAGGGGTAGAAGGGTTGGAGTGGTTTACCTATTAGGACCAGCCAGAGGAGCGCTCGATGCCGCTCCCCAGATCGCTTTCCAACATCAAACGTGAGATCACCGAGAAGAAGTGGGCAGAGGCAAGGAAGCGGGCTGGGCGCCGGATCTCCAAGAGGAAATTCAAGATGCCGGAAAGCCAGCGGCCAGACAGCTTTTTTTTTTTTTTTTTTTTTTTTTTTATTCATTACTCGCATGCGACCTATGGAGATCATGGCGAGGGTATATACAGTCCGTTTCCTGTCCGCTGTCCGCGCAGTGGCGGCACGTTTCAAGCACCCCTTTGCCCTCCGCCCAGGCCTGTCCCACGAAGATGTGATGCGCACCAAGGGAATTACAAAGGAAAAGGAGAGAAGCGAGCGTGACGGACCAAGGAAAGAACATAGGAAAGCACCGCCTAACCCGCTTCTGCGGACGCCATGAAGTCGGGTGTGGGCAGGAACAACGGGGGTTCCGCCCCAGCGCCCGGCTCCTCGGACCCCGCTCCGTGCTCCTCCATCCACTCCCGCACCTCCAGCTCAGACACCGCGCTCACGGCGTCATCCTCCTCCACCCCCGGCACCCGCCTGCCCACGTCCGTAGTCGAGAGGAAGTCCAGCACCGCCTGGCTGCACCTCCCGTCGGCCAGTAGGTCCCGCACCTTCCACCGATCCTTTCCTTTTCCAGTCTCCTTCTTCACTTCCGCCCACAGGGTCTTCTGCTGCGGCTTCCACTCGGGGCACTCCTTGAAGAGGTGGTCCCGGGTCTGCGTTCGGTACCGGCACCACCAGCATTGCGGGGTGGGTCGGCTCTTCATCCAGTTGAGGTACTGCCCCGTTAGGCAGTGCCCCGTCTTCAGCTGGTAGAACCGCGAGGCGCTCCTCTTGGAGCTGTTGGCCACCGCACTATCGGGCTTTTGGCTGTTCGGCATGCGGTACTTCTTCTTGGAGGTTCGGCCCCCAGCCCACTGGCGTGCCTCCGCCCACCTCTTCTCTGAAATCTCCCGCTTGAGGTTGGCGAGGGACCGTGGCAGGGGCGCCCCCCGCACCTCCGTTCGCGCTGGGATGTTCGGCCACTCTACCCCGCGGGTGCCCGGCTTCTCCGCCCTTATCTTAGCCCACTCGTCGGCCTTCTCGTTGCCAGCGACTCCTTTGTGTGCCGGGCACCACCGCACTTCGATGACGATCCCTGGGCTGGACCGGCGCAGCGCGGCGATGTGCTTCCGTGCCTGGAGGGTATACTGTTGCCCCGGGCCTGGCTCGTCCGACGCCATCCGCCTAATGGCTGCCTGTGCATCCGAAAAGATGGTGAATCGTTCCGAGGTCGTGTTCCTTTGCGATGCCAGCTCCAGGGCGCGGGCGAGCGCAGCGCACCCAGCGTCATAGGCTTCTTGGTTGTTGCCCATGTGAACTTTGACCCCTGCCCAGGTTTGACCCGTTTTCCACACCACCGAGTACCCGGTCGCCCCGTCGTCCAGTCGTGACCCATCCGTGAACATGGTGAGGCCTGGTCGGGTCCCCTCCGCCACCGCCTTTGCCTCGGCTTCCTCCTCCTGTAGTAGCGCCGAATCGAGAGTTTCCGGTTCCTCGAGCAGCACTGTCCTCTCTGTCTGCCCAGTGTATGCGAGGGCGTTCTTGAGCCGCCGTCCGATCCCGGAGGGGGCTCCTACCACTTCCCGTGCCTGATCCCCTTCAGGTAGGCTCAGTAGCCGTAGCCCGAACCGTCGCTGTCTGTTCTCCAGCTGCGCTGTTGCTGCCCTGAGTCCCAACTCCATTGATAGGGCTCCCAGGTTGGTTGTCCGGAAGCAGCCCGTTGTCGCCCGCGCCTCCTGGTTGACCAGCAGCTGGAGCTCGTTGGCCTGACCCATTGTCCCCCGGACGTGGTCCCCTTTCCACCATAGTTCTGACCCAAACATTGCTATCGACTGCACGCACGCCGTCATGACTTTCCTGCAGTTGGCAGGAGACAGTCCCATCTGCCCCGTGAGGCGCCGAAGCCGTGTCATTGCTTTCTGCCCCTGCTTGAGCCTGGTTGCGTGGTGGTTCCTGAGGGTGAGCTGCGAGTCCAGCCACACTCTGAGCCACCTCGTCGCCGCCTTGTTGAATGGGACAGAGTTGGCGCCAACTGCCACCGCCACCTTCGCTACCTTCTTCTTCCTTTTGTTCTTTTGGAACAGGGCTGCCTCCGTCTTTCCGTGGACAAACGCCACCCCGTTTTTGGCGGCCCATCCCATCGTGGCAGCCGCCGCCGCTGAGAGTTTCGCCGCTACCTCACTAGCGTTGGCCCCTTCCGCCCACCAACTGATGTCGTCCACAAAGGATAGCCCTTGGACGCCTGGGACGGCTGTTTCCACCACGTCGAAGATTCCCAACAGGTAGGTGACGAAGAGGACCGGAGCCGCCGGCGACCCCTGTGGGATGCCTGTGTCCACTGGGCTTGCCTCCCCAGTCTTGCCGTCGAGGACGAGTTTAACCTGGCGGTCTGACATGAAACTGGCCGTCCACCGAATGAGGTCAGACTGGATGCCCAGCACCTCCATTCGTCTGCCCAGGTGCGACTTGCTGACATTGTTGAAAGCTGACTTGACGTCCATGAAGAGCGCTCCTGCCTCCTGCTTCCTGTTCCATGCCTGCTGGGTAGCGTTCATGAGGACTGCTATCGCATCCACACAGGACCGACGCTTGCGGCAGCCGAACTGCCCATCATGCAGGCCACGCTTCCTCTCGAGGTGGTCGGCGATCAGGTGGGCTGCTGTCCGCTCGACCAGCTTGCTAACCACGTCCAGCAGCGAGATCACTCTGTATGCTCGGACCTGAGAATAGTCTGGTTTCCCTGGCTTTGGAATTACCACACCCTTTGCCGTTTTCCACAGTGTGGGGTGGTGTCCAAGCCGGATGCACGCCCTGACCAATTGCACGAAGCGCTGGGTGTCCCATTGCCAGAATACCTTGACAATATCTGCTGATATCCGGTCGTCACCCGGGGCTGACGTGTTGGCGGCCTTCGCCAGGAGGGAGCCGACCAGGTGGGCGTCCACTTGCTCGAATGCTTTTCCGCCCGCCGGAGGTTCGTAGCAGCCCCCTGGGGCCGGGGGGAAGTGGGCTTCTAGGATTGCTTGTTCTCTGTCGAGGTGCCCCTCCGCCACTGAGCCGTCCTCCCGTTGGAGCGCCTGGCCTGCCTTGTCGATCCTAGGCTTGGTGTAGCCAGCCGCCGTCCAGACCTCCTTCCCACTGGACTCCTGAAGGAAGCGATTCCAGCAGTCGCGCTTGGCTTTCCTGATCCAGCGGCCAGACAGCGTGGTTGCTGGAAGCACCAAGAGGCTCGCCTCGCGGTTCTATCAGCTGAAGACGGGGCACTGCCGTACAGGCCAGTACCTGCACTGGACGAAAGCTCGTTTGACGGCCCAGTGCTGGTGGTGCCGGTGTCCCATGCAGACGAGGGATCACCTCCTCAAGGGGTGCCCAAGGTGGAAAGGACAACAGAAGACCCTTTGGAAGGAGGTGTGGAAGGAGACAGGAAAGGGGAAGCGGTGGTGGAAGGCTCATGAGCTTTTCGCTGACCGGAGGTGTGGTCAGGCCGTGCTAGATTTTCTTTCCTCGACGGATGTTGGCAAGATAGTGCCGACGGCAGATGTTGAAGACAATGTGGGGAGCGAGGCGTCGGAGGGGGAACTCCGTGAGAGGTCAGAGCGGGAAGAGGAGAGGGAAGCAGAGGTGGGAGCGCTTGGTACTGGGAACGGCGGGGAGGCCAGGGAGGAACACCGGTTGTTCATTCCCACGCCGCCGTTCATAGTATCGGCAGAAGAGGAGTAGGGGACGGATGGGCGTTTCTTTTCCTTTGCTCCTTTTCCTGTGTGATATCCTTGGTGTGTTTTTATTTTTTCGTGGGACAGGCCTGGGTGGAGGGCAGGGGGATGCTTGCACTGTGCCGCCATGTGCGGTATGCGGCGTGGAACGGACTGTATATACTTCTCGTCATGATCTACATAGGTCGCACACGAGTAATGAATAAACAAAAAAAAAACCCCCACCTTACCGTTAGACCGACCAGGGCGAGTGGCTACGGCCACCGGCCCGAACCCAGGAGGGTCTAGTGTGTGAGCGTATTCCTTACCCTATCTTACTCCTTAGGATTAGAAAAACTTAATTGGTTTTTGCTGACTGTGGATTGCAATCGGGGTCACGAAATTAGTGTTTTTTTTTTGTTTAATCATACTCGCGTTCGACCTATGTAGAACATGACGGCGTACATTTTGTCCTGTTTTCCTGTCCGCAGTCCGCGCGGTGGCGGCTCGTTGCAAGCTCCCCTTTGCCCTCCGCCCGGCCTGTCCCCAGAGATAGGAGACGCACCCAAAGAAATTGACAAAGGAGAGAACAAAAGACACGCGCGATCCGTCCCCTACTCCTCGCCTGCCGCTGCCATGAATGGAGGGGTGGGAAGGAACAGCGGAAGTTCCACCCCCTCGCTCATCTCGTCCCCGGAACCCGGCGCCTCCGCCTCTCCCTCCCATTCCTCTTGCCGCTACCACCGCTCCCGGAGCTCCCACTCAGACACCTCGCTTGCGGCGTCGTCTTCCTTTTTCCGCGGCGGCACCAGCCTTCCCACGTCCGTAGAGGAGAGAAAGTCCAGCACTGCCTGCCCACATCTCTCATCGGCCATTAGGTCCCGGACCGTCCACCCGCTCTTCCGCCTCTTGGTCTCCTTCAGCACCTCCTCCCACAGGGTCTTCTGCTGCGTCTTTCACTCCGGACACACCTTGAAGAGGTGGTCTCTCGTTTGCGAGGGGCACTTGCACCACCAACACTGGGCCTTGGGGCGGACCTTAGCCCAGTCCAGGTATTGTCCTGTGCGGCGTGTCCCGTCTTCGGTTGGTAGTACCTCGAGGCGAGCCTCTTGGTGCTGTTGGCCACCACGCTATCGGGTTTCTGGCTCTTCGGCATGCAGTACTTGATTTTCGAGGTCCGACCTCCGGCCCACTGACGTGCCACCACCCACTTCTTCTCCGAGATTTCCCGCTTGAGGCTAGCGAGGGATCGTGGGAGAGGTGCCGCCCACACTTCCGTTCGGCCGGAGGAGCTTAGCCATTCCACCCCACGGGTGTTCGGCTCCCCTGCTGCTATCTTTGCCCACTCATCGGCCTTCTCATTGCCAGCGACTCCCTTGCGGGCTGGGCACCATCGGATTTCCATGACGTTGCCCTTCCTGGCCCTGCGCAGCGTGGTGATGTGTTTCCGCGCCTGGAGGGCGTACTGTTGCCCGGGGCCAGGTTCGTCCCATGCCATCTGCCTGATGGCTGCCTGTGCATCCGAAAAGATGGTGACTCGTTCCGGGGTTGTGCTCCTTTGCGGTGCCAGCTCTAGTGCATGGGCAAGAGCGGCGCACTCTGCATCATAGGCCTGTTGGTTGTTGCCCATATGCACTTTGGCGCCCGCCCAAGTTAGGCCCCGCACGAAATTAGTGTGGGACCAACCGACGGCCAAATTTTCTATTTGGACTTTTGGAACTACATATCAATTGCCATCGACCACTTCTGGGAGTCAGCGACTAGCGCCGCCTGGGTGCCATGCATGGCAGTAAAAGTGGCGAGCGAGCAGCTCGAGTCTCCATCGACAATACAACTCACTGCTCTCAGATCAGATTTGGTACCATCACTAACTCAAATCGATAGACATCCAGTTGCTCCCTTCTCCTCTCCAACTCGTCGAATCACGCTGCTCCGACAGGATCAAGACACCCAGCCGCTCCCCATTACACCACGCCAGGGGCAAATCATCGCCCATTCCGCCCCGACAACACCCCGCTTCACGCCGCCCTGAGCCGTCCCTCCGTTGTTGCAGCTGCTCGGAGATGAAGTGTTGGAATATATGGATCGATAAACGTGAAGATTGTATTACAGTATTATGCGGGCACAAGATCTCTCTATATACAGGAAGGCCGTCAGGACAAAGGACGGAAGACTGTCCCCCCGAGCCGGTGCT
>Ga0307508_10003262_pt1 | contig 16554 bp, 14 predicted proteins | sample 9_EM_MG_FD_203089 | JGI IMG/M metagenome (GOLD analysis project Ga0307508, IMG submission 203089) | Populus trichocarpa ectomycorrhiza microbial communities from riparian zone in the Pacific Northwest, United States - 9_EM | ecosystem: Host-associated > Plants > Roots > Unclassified | place...
ACGTCCAAAATGGGCCAGAATTGATGAAGATATGAAGATATCAATAAAGTATCGAGTAGTTATCGAACATTTCACAAAATGTTGAATATCTCAGTCAGTTTTCAACCAATTGACATGCTTATGGGCTGGCCTTTCAACCGATGGCTTTGCTCCATTCAGGAAGCGCAAGCAGACGTGTTGGCCTATCATTCTTTTCAACTACAACCTCCCTCCTGAAGTCTGTTTTCAGAAGAAGTATTGCATCCATGTCGCCACGGTCCCGGGTCCAAAAAAGCCTTGGAATTGGGATTCATTCTGTTGGCCACTCGCTCAAGAACTGATTCAGCTGGAGATGGGTGTCAAGGCTTTCGATGCGATCAGCCTTTCAATATTTTTACTCCACGCCTATCTCATCCTGGTATTTGGCGACATTCCTGCCATGGCTCTAGTCATGTGAATGAAAGGGCAGAGTGGCATCAGTCCTTGTCGGATATGTGAGATTAAAGGCATTCGCTTTAATCGCACTTACTATGTCCCCCTGCGACGAGAGAAGATTCCTGGAGCTGAACCTCATCGATATTACCCATCGGATCTTCCCATCCATACTCATGAGAAGTTATTGGACCAAGCACGCGAAGTCGAAATGGCTGACAAAAATGCAAGGCACGAAGAGCTTGCCAGAACATATGGCATCGAGGGTGTCCCCTCAGTTGCATTTCCTCAATATCTTTCCCTTCTTCATTCCCATTCGACTTCATGCATCTCATCTGGGAGAATTTGATTCCCAATCTCATCGAGTTCTGGACTGGTGCCTTCAAAGACTTGGATCACGAAGGCAAAGACTATTTAATTGAGCCGCGTATTTGGGGTGAAATTGGAGTCACTACAGCAACAAGCCGTGCAACGATTCCTTCAGCGTTTGGGGCTCCAGTGCCTAACATTGCAACAAAGCAACATGAAATTAGTGCCGAGATGTACGCCAATTGGACCCTGTTCATTGCTCCGATCGTGCTACATGGAAAAATATTATTATATAATATTGTAATGTACCATAAATTTGGCTTAGACTCAGATTTCCTCAGAATCTGCTCGGAAATTGTCTGAGCAGAACTGATCAGATCTGTCAGTTCTGAGCAGATCTGCTCAGAACTGCTCAGACAATTTCTGAGTTGTTTGGCTGGCAATGGCTGGTAAATGAAATCCAAAAATTCTGATCAGATCTGAGCAGATCTGAGCATTTCTGATCAGATCTGCTCAGATCTTGTGGGGCACAGTAAAGACCTCGTATGTTGAAAGTGCTGACATAATTGAATTCCCAGTTTGGGGCGGAGGGGCGGAGATTCAGATTCTGAAAATGCGCGCTATGCTAATTTAAACTCAGATTTACCAGTCTGTCTATCGACCAGCTGGAGCCAGGCTCCTAGAAGCAGCGCTCTCAGCTTCGCATGTGAGCCTTCATGTGTGTTTGGTTATGTATTTTGATGGAGTTGATGCAAACAATGTGAATTTGGCTCACAAGCGACTCTCTCGCTTTGCTTGTGAGCCAAATCCATAACCAGTAATCCCTGATAGCCGGATTGGATTGGTGAGACTCTCTATGAACCAAAATTAAAAGGGGAGTTTGTCTACTCTTGGTGCAAGCTCACCAAATTTTCCAAAGGGCCTACAATATGCTTTGGCAATGTTTTCATGTCTGAGTAACTTCATCCGGGTCTGAGTCCCAGTGGTTGATGGGCGTTGAGGATTGCACATTGGCCACATTCTCATCTTGTCGCTCAAATGACGACTCGGATTCGGATGGGTTGGAAGACGGCAATGACCAGTCCGCAACTGAAGTTCGAAGATGATCTTTGATGACATTCAATGGCATGCTAGAGGAAGAGCTTCTGCATGTCAAACACTTCTGGGCATCATGTAAGCACCAATGGCAGACAAACCTGCCAGTATCCTCCTCAGATTCCACATTGCAAGCTGATTATTGAAGGTGATTTACCAGGTCTTCCAGCGGTGTGCTGGACTTGCGACTCAGGACTCGGAAGAGCTTCCAAAGGGAGTTGGACAAGTTTAAGTATCATGTGAGCATAACAGACACACCTGCCAGTGTATCCTTCATCTGATTCAAGTTCACCACTACACATGTCTTGCATATACGGATGTTGGTTGGATACGAAAAGATTGCAGGTGCGATAAGGAGATGTGCACGGCTTACAAGGGTTAGGGTCCCAACGTCCTAATAAGTATTACAACCTTGTTCGATGTGAACAGACCATGACACTGTGACAACAGATCGCGACAATTGTAGTGTCGTGGTTTGATGTTGCAGTGTTGTGGTGTTGCAGTCTGTGCAGTGACCTCTGTCAGGTGATGAATGATAGTGGTATTATTTATTTGCCCTTCTTGGGCTGCAAGGTGTACATGTTTATTTTATGTATATGGATGATGAAAAGTATATAGTATCAGGCCCATTTACGATCGATATCCTGAAATGTGACGAAGTGGAGGAGTCTGCCAAGCTCCTCAAGCATTATTTCATTCTTGCTGGCAGTGTCCCATGCGTTAAAGAAGCCCGTGTTGTGCATTCGGGTCAGCTCGTTGACAATAAAGCGTGGCTTCCTATCAGCAAGGAAGACTGAGATATCCATGTGGACCATGATGCGCATGGGTGACCTTTCTTTGGTTATGAATTCCTCTGCTGGAATGACCTTGCAGAGCATCTTGAGGGCGAATCGTTTGAAGGTTTGGTCCTGGTCGACCAACACTTTGCTTATGTTGGTGCCGTGTAACCATGCATTTGGCTCAAAACCTGGTCCCAAGGAAAGAAGTTCATCCACTCTAGATGTACCATTAACATTGGTATACACTCCCTGTTTAACATAATAAGACACTCACTCAAACAGGTTACAGGGGCAAATTGTCGCTATCCCTTGGGTCACTTGCAAATTTGCAAGGTCACCTTCGAGGGGTGTCGTGATAAATGTGTTGTAGAGGCTTCCATTGATGAATAAAGCGCAGACCTCTCCAAGATAAATGAAAGCTGGCATGTAGGGTTGAATGAACCACAGGGGTTTCGGAAATACGTTCAACTGCCCTCCAAGTTCACCAAATATTTTTTCTTCCATATCGCGAAGCCTCCGAAATCTTTCAACGGCGTCAAGCGGCGAAAGTGGCGGAGCTCTGGGATTATACGACGAATGCAAGAAGTAGACGATCACCAATGGCTATGGTGGTGCTCGCCCAGGAAATGTCCCATGATGCCATGTTCGACTCTCCAATCAGCAACCGCGCTGCAGTCCCTGACCTGCTGGCAAACTGCTACTCAAACTCCTGGGTTTCGAATCTAGATGGAGAAGGGATTGGACATGCAGGCCGAAATGGATCTTGGGTGAATTTGAACAGCGTGTGGGAAGGTCATTACCGGGCGAGCAGGACTCATATATCATGCTGGTAATACACATCGAAATCCTGCATTTCCTTTGTACAACTTGTTAGGGATTTATATAAACACAAATTGAGTGAAAACAACCTACCAATACAATGGAAGTGAGGCCCTCATCATTTAACTCCGAAGTTGATCACTCTGGCTATTAAACCAGGACTTGACCAGGACTCAATACACTGTCCACGGTTCAGTCCGGTGATATGCACCTAGCATTCCTACGCCCCGAAAACACGATCTAGCACACAGTACATCGAACCGTCAAAATGCATTCCGATCTGCCGTCGATCTGCCACTTCCGCCGCTTCCTGTCGTCTTTCATCATCTTCCACCGTCTTTCCGTTGCAGTTCATCACCCTTCCACTTCGTTTCACAGCGCGATCGCGCTCTTTTGGACTAATTTGGTCACACTGTATATATATATTCTGTACCTAGTTACAAGAATTGAGTTTACTTTCACCCTCTAGTTCCGGCGCTCTGTAGATAGGCTCGGAGAACCCACTCGCACCCGCCAGCAGTCATTGTGGTTTGTGTTTCCCACGCTTACCCGACTGTCAGCATCATCACCGGACCGAACCGAACCCACAGGTCCTGTGTTTGGTCCTATGTGAGGGCGGACCGGACCCATATTTTCAGGTCCGAGGTCCAAGCCTAAGTGGACCGGACCTGAGGGTCGAACCCGGTTCGGTCACCTTTTGTTACAGCCACATCACTCAACAACAATGACCACAGCTGCAGCTGCAGCTGCCACCACGACGAAGATGAGGACCATGACAGCTGCAGGTGCAACCGAGAGACGGCGGGCATACATACATCAGTAATTCCTGATTTGGGGCCATAGCCCCGTATAGCAAAGGTCCCCTCCAATATAGCAATCACGTCAATGCCATAGCATCAAAGCAGTCCATAGCATTGTATGACAGTTATATAGCATTAAATAATATAGAGTATTTGATCCATAGCATTACAGGTTCTATCCATGGGGCTATATATTCTACATCATGTGCTGTGGACAAGTATTATGTACTATATTTTGTTTTTCATGCACCTTTACTAGAATTACTCTTATATATAATCTTTTCAATGAAATATATATGAATTAAGTACTACTACATTTGCAGCATCTAAATACTAAGTATGCCCCATTGAACAGCAAAATCGAGCCGTGCTCGATTTGGCGGCGTGGTGGATATTTGGGGTACATTCGATAGGCAGAGAAAGCCTAGAAGCGCCGGGAACAGGCGCGGACGCTTGATTTCGGCGGTTGTGGGGTGGTTGATGGTTGGTCATGGCAGCAGGCAAAGACAGCACACAACGAGAGTCCGCGCTCGATTTCGGCGGTTGTGGGGGTGGTTGATAGCTGGTCGTAGTGGTGGCAGGCCAAGAAAGTCCACAACCGCTGCAAACGAGTGCAGATGCTCGATTTCAGCAGTTGTGGGGGCTGGTTGATGGGTGGTGGAATGGCAGCAGCGAAGGAAGCCCACAACCGCCGAAAACGAGCATGGACATTCGATTTCGGCAGTTGTGGGGGCTGGTTGATGGGTTGTTGTTGGTGACAGCAGCCAAGGAAGCCCACAACGAGCACGAATGCTCGATTTCAGAGGATGTGGGGGTGGTTGATCAGTTGTGGTGGTGGCGGCCAGAAAAACCCCACAACCGCCGAAATCGAGCATTCATGCTTGTTTTCGGCGGTTGTGGGGGTTCGCTGATGGGCTGTTGTGGTGGTAGCGACCAGGGAAAACCCACAACCGCCGAAAACGAGCGCGAATGCTCGATTTCGGTGGGTTGTGTTGCCAGTGGTGGTGGCAGCCATATGTCCCCCTGGCGTTTCGGCCGGTCTGACGTGCTGAGAAACGGGTCGAAAGTGTGATATATCGGGGGGAGGGCGTTTTCATTGTCTTCGTCGCATCCGGTGCGACGGTAGGGCTTTCTGTTGTAGAATTAGTCAAATAACTTGAATCTAGATAAAAACGGAACCATTTTTGGAGGATTGGCACGACAACCCAACCACCGCCCTCATCGTCATCCTTCCCATGCTCCTTGTCGTGTCTTGTTGCGTCTTCGTTGTCGCGGTTGTCCCGTCATTGTGGCCAGCTGAGAGGATGGGTTTAATAACTTTGAAAATATGTCATGTGATTTCATTCACGTGTGTGTGTGTTGAACTTGAAAACGTACAAGTCCTTAGTCCTTTCTTTACCACAACTGTAACGAATGACATTGACGCCCACATCCTGCAGCAATGGCGATGACAACAGAAACCACAGGGGGATGAGCCGTCTTGTTCATCCCCCCAAAAATTGTATGTGTTTTCAATAACAATAAATATATTATCAAGTACATCTTACCAGCTCCTGCCATGACCACGGGACAAGCTGACTGACGAAGAGGGGAGGGCTCAGCAACACATAACGACAAATGAGTGGCCCAGCCTAATAAATGACGAGGACGAAGATGGGGGGATGGGCCACTGCCCATTCCTGAAGATTTGTACGTTTTTGTAAATAATTTTACTCATCCCCTCCCATGACGACAGGACAGATTTGTGAATAACCGAGAGGGACACAACGACACAACAAAAGGACGCAAGGGCAACACCGATGAGAGCAGGGGATGGGCTATGCAGCCCATCCCCAAATATTGTATGTTCATTTTTTCCAAAATGCATTTGTTTACTAACAGGCCACCTTTCCCTACAGGCCACCTCTCGTCGCTTGACATTCTCACCACACCACTGCTGCCGCCCAGCATCCATATCCATTGGCCTACAACACCAGCACGAAACGACGATGCCAGGAGCCAGAAGGCCATCAACGGGACACGTCACAAGGAACACGACACCACAACCAAACGCGAGCACCAGGCGTCGACATCACAGAGCACAAAGGGAGGGGGGGAAGATAGATACAAAAACAGGGAACGGGCAAGCATACAAGGTACTGCCGCCTTGTTTCCTTTGTCATTTTACTAACATTTCTATTTAACAGCAGGACAAGCCAACACAAAGACGCCGAAACAAAAAAATACACCCATGTAGGTATATTTTTCGTTTTCGGTGCCTTTGCGCTTCATGTTCATATGTACATGAAAACGTGCCCATGTTACACGGCCCGTGTTTGACGCAGTAGGGAGGATTCCCCCCTCTATGTCATGTCGAACTCCAATTTTCGATGCAGCAAGGAGGTTGAAACCCCTCCTTGTCCGAATGACCTGCCAAACCTGGGTTTCCGGCGGGTACTTCCTGGTTAGGACCAACAGTATAGCTGTAGTGTAGCCTCATTGTAGTAATGTAGTCAATATATATATTTCTATGTCATTGATCCCCAATAATGAGCATAACAGAGAAGTAATTACTGGTAGTATATAACTACTGGCTGAGAGACATGTAGTACTAAATAGAAGATCAGTACAATTGCATAATGAAATCAGCATACTACATATCATTGCATAGCGACATTAGTCCACCCCATAGCAATGTGTAGCACTTCGTAGCAACCACTGATCAATCTATAATTAGTGCATGGGATTATATACATAGGGACCTATGCTACAGCACTATGGTGCTATATAGTGGTATGTAGCATTACCTAACTGGGACAGGAATTCCTGATGTAGGTACGCTCGCACTTTCTTTCATTTTTGATACTGATTACTACTACCACATCAATGGCGAGACGAGGGTGGGCGTACAAGGTACGCTCACATTTTCTTTTATTTTTATTATATCTACTAATTTTGATCACAACAGATGACGCTGCCCCCGTTCGGGGTTCCCACAGGCATCAAGCATGAAGAGACACCTGTGATGGGTCTCTCTGCGTGCTCGATGCCATCCCACACCACTCGATGCCATGACAGCCATCTCACACCCTTTGCATGGAGACCACAACTGCAGCTGCCAACGCTGATGGGGAATGAACACCAACAATGCCAACAGCTGCACCTGCAGTTGCCAACGCCAACGCCAATGAATGACAACAATGACGACAACAGCTGCACCTGGAGCTGCCAACGCCAACGGACGACGCCAACAATGACGATATCAGCTGCAACTGCAGCTGCCAACGCAAGCATGGAGACCCCCATCGCGACGACAAGAGGGCGGGCGTACATGGTACGCCTGCATTTTTATTTTCTTATATTAATTTTGATTACAGCTGTCCCCGTTTCAGGTTCCAGCAGGTTGAGCACGGAGAGACCCCCATTGCGACGATGAGACGAGAGGATGGGTGGATGGAAGCTGGCAGCCAAAGGTGAGGGTTCACCCTCTCCATGGATTTTTGACGCAAACAGCAAAACCGACAACGACGAGACGAGAGGGCGGGCGTACAAAGGTACTCCCGCATTTTCTTTTATTATCATAAACTAACATAATAATTTTGCATGCAACGAGGGGAGGGTTGACCCATGAGACGAGGAGCTCTATGCCTCCTCGTCGCATTGAATTTCAACCTTTCGACGTGACGAGGAGGCTCTAGACATGTCAACCTTTCCATTTTTGATGCGAAGGAGCTCCTCATTTGTATTTTAGCACATTTTTAGTATATACAGTATTAAATTATTAAATACATCAAATTTACTGTGAAGGACCGGGTCCGGACCTCGAGGTTCAAGTTCAGGGTCCGCAAAATATGCCCGGACCTGACCTGGACCTAACTGTGGACAGTGTAGGACTCAACCAGTAAGAATAGAGTAAACTCAAAACGAGAGTGGATAACCCAAAGCTTGCTTGCACTGACTCAGCAGAATCAACAGGAGAGGACCGTGTCACAGATAATCCACGACACTTCCTCAAATGCGTAATTGGTGGACTGATTGGTCCTGCGATAGAAGTAATCCGAGCATGACACGAGTCATTGAAGAAGGCCTGAATGCATCGCCCTGCTGATCAGCGTTGACAACATTAACAAACATGCCTGGGCTTCAAACAATTAAATAAAATAAGACGAAGAATTAATTTAAAAAAACCCTACATGTACAGTGTGATTGATGGCATGACGGATAATTTCAGACCATGAACAATTTGTACATAGGTTTCAAACTCAATTAGCACACCTTAGTGTTCAGGTGACTTCGACTCTTTTTCAGCATCCTTGATCTGGATTATCCAGATCAACTTTCTCAAGCAAGCTCTTGGTTTCGCCTGTGTCCTACTTGCCTCTTCGCCCATACTTAGTTATGCCACCTCCGATTTCTTTCGATTATTCAAAGGGAAGCGCTTTCATATATGACAGCACCCTCTATTACTCCCCCAACTGTCCACACCCCATCGTTATTCCACCCAGAAGTATAAGCTCTCTGTTCAATGGCTCCAGGCTCGATGCGACACAATTTTGCCAGCCAGTGTGGTGGACTTCCTCCTGGGGATGGCTATCCTTCATTCCTCTTTCTCCGTCTTTCATTTCCTTTCCTTTTGAGATATTGTGCTGGATGCCCAGGATTATCGAATGCAACGAACTTCACCGGTCGGGGACATACGTCAAGCGCTTTGTTATGTCTGCAGAGGATGCGGATAAATGGATGAAAGCAGAGGAGACACTGGTCAACGCTGTTGACAGCATCAGACTGGCTTTCTCGATTGCTGGCAACCCTCCTCCACTTCTGTTGTCTTTTGGATTCACAAGGTCACATAAGACCTACGGCATTGCAAAACGGATAATCACTGTCTCTTGTGATTGGTTTGCAATCTGGATGGGGTTCATAGCATATCTCATTGCCATGACGGAGGGCAAGAATCAGGGTGTGATAAAAGGGTCACCCCTGCCTTCCTGGTACCAACACCTCCTGACTCACAACTTTCAAGACCCTTGGCTAAATGGCATGATGTTGTCAAATGTCTGCTCTTTCGACGCTCAAACACCACGCGCGGGTGTCATCTTTCAGTGGATTCAGGAAGACCCTAGCCGCCCAACAATTGAATGGTTCTATAGGCACCACATACCCATTTGGTTCATTTGGAGTTGCGTAGGGTTAGGGATGACTCTGACACTGAGGATAATCAGATCTTCTCTCCTCTGCACATAGGCAATTGCGATTCTTTTGTGGACACCGCACCTGATGCAAATACCTTGATGGATTTTGATACCCTACCTCCACAATCTGTAGTCACCCACTGCCTACCCTCCATGCTGGCCTTGGACTTATCCGACGATCCCTCTGGTGGTTCCAAGGCTGAGGAAGACAGTGATCTGCTGAAGATTATGTCGTATTCCTATGGTTACACAAGTCCTCTTGGTTTGTCTCTAGGAAATGATGCCGGGCTTGACTGGAATGGTGTCTTGATGAGCTCAGGCATTGTCAATAATCCATCACAGGTCTTGTCGAGTGCAGACAAGGCTGCCATCAGGCTCCTCATATCTCACCTGCCAATGGGATCTCAAGATCTTCCGGCAGAACTTGATACATTGAACCCACACAACCACTCATCCATCAAACATCTTTTTGAATTTCAAAACATCACACGTTCTATGGAGGGACTGTTCATTTTTGATACCCCTCGCTCCTCTGTCTGTGGTTGAGTTCTAGGTGTACACTCTGCTTCCGCTGCTTTGTATATTTGTCGTTATATCCTTTCCAACCCCTTGGTCCATACGATTTTTCACTGTTGCACACTGGCTCCTCCAAAGGGGTATATCATTTCGCACTCTTGAGCTGCTTCCTTTTGTTCCTCATATGAAAACACTTTTAGCAACACCTACTCCATCATCATACCGGCAAAAGGGATACCGCTACTCCCAGGCAGATTTCGATGCTACCATGCTCAAATGCAAGCAAGTACTGTCTACACCACAAGGGCGTGCAGCACTTCTTCAAGGAGGCATTGTTGGTCGTATTGCAGTTCTGGAGGAACCTCACCACAACTGTTCTCCAATATGGTGTTGACGATCAAGTTAACGAGACCAACTGCCAATATTATTACGACGTGGCGAACATGCACACGACAAGCACCTCTGTTGCCAAGTGTGGATGGAACACTGCTAATCAAATCGGGGTCGATTCACGCATCGTCGCTGGCTGTGTTCGGGTTGGACAAAGTTGGCACAAACAGATTGGTCTTACATCTCAAACCAAGCAATCATCAACAATCTCGAGTTTCCCTACTGCGACGACCTCACAATCGTCGATGTCAGTTATTGAAGAAATCAAAGTGTTCCGTGATGAGTCGATATCTGCCATCAAAGTGTCTGTCTCGGAAACTATGGCTGAATTCAGCTTGCTGTATTTTCCCCCTCCTCCCTGCCCTCATACATGGCTTCCTGTAATCTCCGACGTTGAAGTACACCCTTCACACCTTGTAGCCTTCTGCAAGTTCATGAACGATCCCGACGCACACTGGACTTGCCCTGAACAGGCTATCTTTGTTGAATCAATTATACGTGGTCGCGAAAATGTGTTGGGCATCCTTGCAACTGGATTTGGCAAGACCACCATGATCATGTTCATCGCATCTGCCTTTTCTCGGGGAAAAAGCACAGTTGTCATCATGCCCCTTGCTGCCTTGCATGAAGATTTTCATGAACATGCCCGACATCGCGGATTAAAGGCTTGTTGATGGTGTATGGATGGCAAGTTTGATGGGTCCTCCAACATCATCACCGCTGCCATAGAGGACTTGATGCAAGACACATTTGTTGAGTATGTTCGCTTTTTTAAAACAATACATCCGTCGTTTCTCAACCCCCTTACTAGATTCATAATGGAAAAGGCAAACAACAATCAGTTGTTTCACGTTGGTTTGAAGAAATACACAAGCTGTGGTCCGACAGGTCCTACCGTCCAGCCTTTAACTTCGTTCACTGTATCTCGACCGCCAGTGTTCCCATATTTGCAACGTCAGGCTCTTTGCCTGAACACCTTCTCTCCACCCTTCCTGAATTAACTAAAACACTCTGGAAGACGATCCGTATGCCGTCAAATCGTAAGGAATTAATCTATGAAGTTCAGCGCGTTCCTCAAGAAAGGGATTTGAAACGGGCAGTTATAGCTCATTGGGAAGAGGTCAGCCCATCATATGGCGACCAAGATCAGTGCCTGGTCTTTTGCAGAACACTCGACAATGCCAAATCCCTGGGCTTAGCTCTCAATGTCCCTCCCTATCACCGCGAGTGTCCAGATGATTCCCCCGTTCGAAAATTCCTTGCTGGAGAAAACAAGATACTCCCTACGACTCTCAAGCTGGGATGTGGGTTCCATTATTCTCATATTCAGGACATTCTCCACATGGACCTCACCTACTCGGTTGTTGACCAATATCAAGAGGACTCTCAGGGAGGCCGAGATGGTAAACCATGTCATGCGATTACCTTTGTTCTTTTCCAAGCCCGAAAAGTGACCATGAATAAGGTAGAGGACATCCACATCCCACCTACGTCACATGACTTCCCAATTAGTCAAAAAAAGTCGAAATTTGTAGCAATGCTCATTATGTAGTGTTATATCAGGAAATCTGGCTCCAACATTCTATTGGTATTATGGAATAAAGTATATCTTACAAGTTCCAATAAAATGTACCAAGAAATGAGTGACTTATTTCCAGAATACATGGGAAATCCTCCAAAAGCAGGATTTTGTGAATAACTCCTTCATTTTAGAAGAATCTGGAAATATTTTTGCATGGAACTGTTTACATGGTGTGTAAAAATAAAATGTTGGGAGCAGATTTTCTGATATAGCACTACATAATGAGTATTGCTACAAATTTCGACTTTTTTGACTAATTGGGAAGTCATGTGATGTAGGTGGAATGTGGATGTCCTCTACCTTACGACCTTGGAGCTAATGCCGTCTATGTTTGGTCTCAAGACAGAACCCGCTGTTTACGAATTGGGCCAAGCCTGTTCCTAGACAGTGTTCCTGTCACATGCATCCTCATTCCTGGGGCACAACTATGTGCCTACTGTTTGACCCAGCTTACGAAAACGCCACCAGCTCTTGCGCGCTCCCTGCCAATGCCCAAGGTCCCTGAAAATCTTCCTGCATCTGCCTAGGGTCGGAACCCAATATATGCCCCAGCTGATCCTGCACCTCTCACACCCATGGTCCCTGCCGTACGTAAACGTGTTGTGGAAGCACAAGAAAAATCCAAACATTTATCATTGCAAGATGGATCATATTATCATAACCCGTATGTATTTTTTTCGTTTCTTATTATTCTGATACAAATTATTTAAAAATCTTTAGACCTAGTGCGGTCACCTACATTTCAGTCAGCATAGAATTGAATTTACTCCTAACCCAACTCACATTGACCTGCCTGTCTGCAAAGATGTATGCAAGACAAACCAACATTAAAATGTTCAAGATCAACATAACAAATGTTAGATTGCAACCGCATTGAGACTGTTTGCGCGTTCTATGTCCTTTTACCTGAGTTGGCGTCAATTGATATTGCTCAACAGCATTCGGCAAGACTACTCACTTTCTTCTCCAAAATGCAAATTCCCGTTCTCTTGTCATTAGTGCCACTTGCTATCAGGTGTCGTTCAGATGTTGAACAAGCCTTCGAACTATCGGAATTCATTTGTTGTGAAACAGAGAAACACCTACATCGATCACTTGGACCATTGAGGTCTTTGGGCCATGCTTCAATGTCTGCAACTGTTTGGTTGTCTCTAGTGAGTACAAGTATAGCTTGCCGTGATCGCTGCTGCGTGCTACCGAATTCGCCTCTTCTAGGAAGATTGCCTCATGAATGTAAACCTTGTCTCTTGCAATTGTAAATGTCTCAGTAGGTGAAGTTCGTGGATAATGGTAGAGATCAAAACCTTTAACCAGATTATCGACCAGCAAGAAGGATTCGTCATCACTTAGGGCTGCACTGCCGCTAGGAGTAAGTTTATTACTTGTATTGCCACTGATGACCACAAACACTTACATGCTTGACTTCAAAGTCTTTTTCCAATTCTCAGCTCCAGTGGATGCCAGCAATGATACCCTGTCTCGGAAGTAAGTCCCCATCATTGATTTACCATACTAACATACTTACATCAATCCAGACTCTAATCCCAAGACGATGATGCTTTCGCCCTTTCCAACAAAGCACACACAGTGAGGAATTGTGTGTTCGCTATCTTGTTGGCTGTTGAGCTCTTTCTGCCAGATTGAAATTAATGTTCCTAAAGATTGATCGTGTTAGCGCGGAACATTGGCATTATAACTTCACCTGACCATTTTTCTCGATTGTGAACACTCTGATTATCCCAGAATGACCAGACATGGCAAGACAATGTTTATGGTGATCATAGTCAAGCGACTTGACAGGGTCATTGAATGGGAAAACACTGGTGTTTGAAATTTCTGGAAAATTGTCCTGTCACAGGGTTAGTATGTCATTCCTTCGCTTGCATGCCACTCACGGTTTCCTTCCTATAGACAAGTACCAACCCTTGACCAGTCCCAAAACACAGAACACTGTCCACAGTGCCCGAGAGCCATTTGATGCAGGTGATTTGCCCCCATCGTTCAAGTTGGTCACTAATGAGTTGTCGGAGTTTCAACGTCTCCATATCCCAAATTCATACAATCTGGTCATCTCCTAAGTGGATGTAAGCTAAGTTTTGAACCCCATACAATTTCCATCTCACTTACCACCACTTGCCAGAAACCTTCCATCCTGTGTAAAAGACAGACTGTTAATTGCCCCCCTTGTGCCCCACAAACGAGTTAATAAATAATATTGCTGTATTGAATATGGTATCAATTTGAGAAAGAAGCCAATAAGTGGAAATGAGTCTTGCCGTGTCCGAGAAATTGAAGAATTGGTTGAAGAACATTGACCGCGCTGCGGAAAGGAAATAATTGTAGAGGTGAGATTTGTGAAAGTTGCTTGATTGATATGGACTTTATACTATAGGATCGGGCATTATTCATTGATATCATCTTAATTGTTGTCCGGACAAGAACGTGATGACGGGCAACAGCACCAATGGAGTGAACAATAAGTGTCTTCACAAGGGATACATATATACACGTTACGGGCATTTACAAGTTACATACACCCTGATCAATGTCCTTCTCTGTGAAGTCACATCTTCCACTAATCAGCACCCGAATCGAGTTCCAAATCAATCAACTTCCACCGCCACCTGCGATAACCCTTCATAAGGATCTAGGGATGCAAATCAAACACCAAATCCGACGCAAGAAAACCCCTTACAACAGGAAAATACGTGAGGAGTCAATCTCCTCTCCAATCCGCATCGACGAAGCAGAGTCCGAATCTTCCCTTTCACCACTCTCAGAAGACGAATCATCAGAGGAGGAAAGCAGCACAGTTGGTCCAAACGGGAAAGTACCAAAACCCCCCAGGGAGGCAGGAAGGCGCAATTCCGGTGGGTTTAACCTTGAGAAAGCTTTGGGATGGGAGACCAATCATTACAATGCAATGATCATGAGCTTCACATTCCGATCCAATCGAGGTTGACATCTCACTCCCATTCAGAAATATGTCAATGACCTGGTAGTGAAGAAATTGGATGCGCAGAAATGTTTTAGTGGCCAGAAACCTGAGGCAATCAAGGAAACTATTCGGGGTGTTGTTTGCAAGTTTGGGATTGAGGATGTTTACATCAATGACTGGCCTATTCGGGAGGCATTGAAATTGCGGCTGAAGTATACATCCAAGTCAGCACGCAAGCAGCGTGTGCTTAGAACGGAGAAGACTCTAAAGGTAAGGTTCCATCAATACTACATAATCTTGATTGGTTACACCAGAAACACAGGCTGTCCTGGAGGCACACAAGTTGAGGGAATTCGAAGAAGATTAATTTGGGGGAGGGGCATGAGGATACTGGTATTCTCAACGTAGTTGAAAGAACCAAAACAGAGGAAGGCGCAACAAGCACACTTTGGGTATATGCAGAACAATAGAAAACGATGATCATTCCAAAACAATCCAAAAAAAGAAGTAGCTTGTGCGATTATAATAATGTCCCGGAGACGATCAATTCTTGCAAGGGAATGGAGAAAAAATTAATAGCTAAACAATACACAGATGATTATCAGCTAGATTTAAAGGCGCACAGAGGAAAAGGGCACGCAACAATTACTATCCACATCACAATGTCATTTCTCAAGCGTGCATTTGGCATACAGGACACCACCAGCAGGATTTCTGACAGTTCTGGAGACATTGAGCTCATGATGGTCGAAGAAGGGCGATCGGTTAACACAGACGACAACGCTTCTGGACTTCTCGGTGCTGGCAGCGGAGGTTCAACCCAGCTGTTCCAATTTCTTTGTATGCCTGCAGATCACGTTCCCGTGGACAACCATTCACTTGCTCCAGAATTGCATCCTGGCGAATTTCCTACACTCCAGTCGCATACCGCGCAGCTGGCTGCAAATAACAAGACTTCCACACCGACACCATTGGCGCCTATGGGAGTCAAGCACTGGGATGGTCACCCACACCCATACCACGTTGATCTTGCACAAGACGCAGGGAGAAAAATCCAGCTAGTGGAGACTAAAGTACCTCTGACGCAAAGATACAAAGTAAGCCCAGACTACACCAGATCTTTGCTAGTTCTGAGTTGCACTCAGCGAGAAGTGAAAGCACGGTTAGAGGCAAATATGAGGATGGAAATCGAGCAAGAATTCTGTCGTGACATGGATAAGCAGCGGATGACGCAGGAGGCGTGGCTTAAAGAAACATTTGAAGAGAAGCTGATGGTGTTGCTGGAAAAGGTCATTCAAGAGCATAAGGAAGCAATGGCGGATGAAAGGGAACAACTTTTGCTAAAACTGGATCAAGCACAGCAGGCAACCGAAGCAGCCTTGAAAAAGGCTGAAGAAGCAACCACTGAAACAAAGAGGATGATAAAGATGTTGGAGCAATTATCCCTGGAACTGGAGAAGGCGACGGAAGCTACCGAAGTGGCAAGGCGGAGGGCAGAAGAGTCAGTGGGAGAGACAAAGAAGATGGCTGAGAAGCTAGAGCAGGCCAACTTGCAAGCAGAAAGGGCAGAGGTGGCCGCAAAAGCTGTACTCCAGGCTGATGAAGCTCCTAACCAGTGATTCGAACACTTATCCCTCGAGTTGGAGAACGCAAAGATGGCTACCAGAGCTGCAATGCAGAGGGTGGAAGAATCAGTGAAAGAGACAAAGAAGATGGCTGAGCAGCTGGAGCTAGTTAATGCCCA
>Ga0307508_10003263_pt1 | contig 16554 bp, 8 predicted proteins | sample 9_EM_MG_FD_203089 | JGI IMG/M metagenome (GOLD analysis project Ga0307508, IMG submission 203089) | Populus trichocarpa ectomycorrhiza microbial communities from riparian zone in the Pacific Northwest, United States - 9_EM | ecosystem: Host-associated > Plants > Roots > Unclassified | place...
GGCCATGTCCTGTGGTGGAAGCACCTACCTCGATCCAGGCGCCGGCCATTCCGCTGTGATCTGCATATGTTCTGTTGGGGAAATTTTCTACCTGGTCAAGATTATAAGCGCTGTTTCCGGCAGCATGCACCAACAGCACATCTTTCGACATCGCATATTTTACCGCTTTATCCACCACTGCCTTATCCGGACTGTAAGCCTTGCCGAAGCTCATATTGATCACTTTTGCACCGTTGTCGACAGCATACCGGATAGCATTGGCCACGTCTTTATCACGTTCATCGCCATCGGGTACGGCCCTTACTACCATGACCCTGACATTATCGGCTACTCCATCAATCCCCAGGCCATTATTTCGCACAGCGGCAATAATACCAGCTACATGCGTTCCATGAACAGCGCCGGGCCCGGTAACATCTGCTACCCCATAATACTTTTGTTTTATATCCCTGTAATCATCGCCAACCACTGGCCTGGGATCATAGTCAACATTAAGATTATAGCTTAGCTGTTTGTAGAAATAATCCAGGGGCTCATCAACATTTTTCTTTTTAAAATCAACGAAACCACCGGGGTCAGTCCGTAGTGTGTTCAGGATTATACCCTTTATACTCGCTTCAACTTCTGTTTGCGGCCCATAGGCAATAAGATCATCCAGGGTTGGGGCAGTCTTACCAATATGTGCCAATAAAGTATCAATCACAATACTGAAGCGCTTCGCCCTTGCAAGACCGCCTTCGGCATTTTTCCTTTCGCTGTTAAGCTTACCAAGGAGCTGCTGGTACCGGCCATAGCCGATGCTGTCGGCTGGTGATGGAGCCTTATTGCCAAACCTGCGTTGCCCTTCTTTCACTAACCGCGTCAGCTCAAGATTGTCGTGCCATAGATTTCCTTTTGCCGAGCCTAAAAAACTCCATCCATAATAGTCATCGACATATCCATTCCTGTCATCATCCTTACGGTTACCTGTTTTTTCTTTTGGGTTTGTCCATAACACCGGCTTAAGGTCTGCATGGGCTGTATCCACTCCGCTATCGATCACGGCTACCAATGTAGTAGCGCTTTTCCTGCCTTTTAAAAAATCGTATGTTTTAACAGAGCTGATTCCAAACACAGAATCTTCTGCCAGGTCTTTGTGCAGCCAGCCGGGCTGCTGTGCCTGCTGCACCAATGGCAGGCATAGGGCTATTGTCAAAAACTTCAGGATTCTCATTTTCTTATATTTTATTCAATTTGACAGTATAGCATATACTGCCTGGAAATCTTTTACTTATTCAACAGGGTTTTGATTTGCGATACAGGATTGGTGGCAAGATTGATGTCGCGGGCCAGCACTTTGCCGTCTTTGCCAACCAGGTAGCATTGCGGGATCCTGCTATACTCGAGGTCATAAGCCCGGGCAGTGGGGCTCACCGCTCCCTTTACCGGGTCGATGCCGTTCTCATCGATAAGGTTTGTACATCCTTCCAGGTTGTTTTCTTTGAGAATCTGCAGCCAGCCTTGCCGGGGAAAGTTTTCGCTAGTGTAGAAAACACAGACAATCTCCAGGTCTTCCCCTTTAAGCTGTTTATTGATCTGGGCCATTTTGAAAGCAAATGTTTCGAAAGGAATAAAACTCCGGTACCAGAAGCATAACACTACATTTTTACCTTTAAAAGAGCCCAGTGAAACATTCTTGCCTTCTGTGTCCGGCAGGGTAAAATCGATGGCGGGTTTCCCCACATTCAGTGTTCTGGCAATACTTATCCTGTCTGCAAGCCGCTTACCGGAATAGGAATTGCGGATCCTTTCAGAAAAACCATTGAACCCCGTTTCTATAGCAGGCAATTCGATCACACCGGTCGTTTTCCGTAACCATAAACTAAAGGCCACAAAACTGTTTGGGTTGCTTTTGATGAATGCCTCCTGCAATTCCACCCGTTTGTTGCGCAGAGAAGCCACCTCCTGCTGAATGGCCGCAAGGGCTGTATCGTTTCCTTCCGCTTTGTATTTGTTATGGAGCTCAGTCAGCTCATTCCCCCGGTTGCGTATGGGAAGCAAGGTGGCCATATATTGTTGAAAGTCCTTGTCGGAAGCGCCACCCTGAATGGCAGCGCCCTGTAAACCCGCTGCACCTTGCACGGTGATATTTGCAGGGTCTATGAAAAAATCACGCTCATCCTGCGCTCCCATTACAGGGTTTTGCGGGTCATATGCCGCAGGATTGAGGGTTAGTTTGGCATAAACAGGTTCCTGGATTTGACCCCTGAACCGGAAAGTACCGTCTTTAATCATTGCCGTATCGCTGATTCCCTTATTCTGCTCTGTGTATGATAGCACGATAATTCCCTGTATGCTTTTCCCAAGGCTTCCTTGTACGGAAAAGGATTGTTGTCCATGGACGGAAATAGCAACAAGAATTAATGCAGCAGGCAAAATGCCGCTGATTGAGATTTTAATCATGGTAAATTTGAATTAGAAGTTCGTTATTATGGATTATTGATCATCTGCGGGTTTGCCGCCATGATATAGGGTGGAATTTTAAGTACCAGCCGGCCTGATGGCAAATTATAGTTGACAGGTATACCGGAAACCTGGTATATCGTGTGCGTATAAATGCTGCCTGAGAACTGCGGATCAACCGATAGCCTTCTCATATCAAACCACCGATAGCCCTCCATAGCAAATTCACGGGTCCTTTCCTCCATGATAAATGCAAGCAGCGCCTGCTGGTTGCCGGCTATCGCCGGCGGCACCACCGCATCAGCAGGCGGCATGCGGTTCGATCTAAGGAATTCCAGGTCGGCCTTTGCATCGGGCAGATCGTTGGTGCGTGCTCTCGCTTCAGCCCGCAGTAAATACAGATCGGCCAGCTGCATACCGGTTTTCACATATTGCAACGCATATTTACGCACCCTGCCACCAGGAATGGGTGTTCCATCCTCATAGGTGTCGCTATAAAATTGTCGCCTGAAATCCGTGGAGCTGTAAAGCGCCACGGCCTGAGGAGACAATACCAACCCATCATTTCCAAAACCATTTCCATTATAGGATCCGCCATTGTTGGTTTTGGCCACCAGTGATTCCCTGAAATCGTCCGGGTTATTGCCCGGATAATTGGGGCCGAAAAATCCGATTGGTAAAAAACTACCGCCTGGCGCAAAGGTTTCATTGTAATTGTAGAGTGCAGGAGGGTTAGCAGTACCGGCAAGATCATTGAATGTACTATCAAACTGCTTCAGCGCCTCACTGTTCCTGCCCATGAACAACAACACTTTTCCCAGGATGGCCCTGGCTGCTGGTTTTGACATCCTGGTCCGGACAAGGGGTTTTACCGGCAAATCTTTGATAGCCGATGCCAGGTCGTCGATAATAAAATCATATGATTGCTGTACTGTTCCCCGTTCAAATGTTTTTTGCGATACATCAGATTGCAATATGCGTGGAAAACCGGGATCTGTTGCCGCTGTGGTGGCCTGGTATGGTTTTGCATAGAAGCTCACCAGCTGAAAGTCCACCCAGGCACGGGTGGCGAGCGCTTCCGCGCGCAATAATCTTTTGGCTGCGTCTGTACCATCTGTTGCCGTCATCACTTCATTGATGATCTTGTTACACGGATACAGGTTGGTTAAATACTTATCAGTTTCCCAGGCCACCTCTTTTTCCTCATATAGGTCAGCTTCCCATTTGAAGGCGTTTTGTGCACGGATGGGAGCATTTTGAAAATAACTTTCCTCAGCTGCCACTTCATCTCCGAGCACAAGCGTTGGCAACCCGTTGTCGTAGTCGTAAAATCGCGCACTATTCATCATAAGCTCATAGTCTGCTACTGTGGTTGCTATTAAAGAACCCTTCGGCACAATTTCGAGGAAATCTTTTTTGCAGGAAATCAGTAACAACGGTAGCAGAAGTGTATATAGTATTCGTAGCATAATTGTATTTATTTTGATACGCTATTGAATTAAAACGTGATACTGGACCCGAAGCTAAAAGAATGCTTGTAGGGAGGCAGGTTTCTAACGCCCTGGCCGAGAACATGATATTCGGGATCAATTCCAAACCTGTTGGCTTTCCAGATCATGAAATTGCCGGCCTGTACAAAAAACCTCACTCCATCAAGCTTACATTTTTGCAGCAGGCTTTGTGGCAAAGAATAGGAAAGGGTTATTTCCCGTAGCTTAATATAAGAGGCGCTTACGACATTCCTGTCAGCCTGGGTATAGTATTCAAGCCTCCTGGTAGAAAAGAACGGAAATTCTCCTGCGATGTACCTCGGTATGTCTGTATGCATTTCATCACCGGGTTGCTTCCAGCGATCGGAAAAATAAGTGCTTACGTTGCCGGTAAAGGAGCCCTGAACACCTGTAAGCCTGCCATTATACATTGTATTTACATCTCTTCTCATTACATGCCCGAGGTTATAAACGATGTTTGCGTTCAGCAAAAATCCTTTATAACGAAAGGCATTCATCAATCCTCCGTTATACAGGGGAATCATGGTTCCGGCGTATACAATATCATCAGGCTGGGCAGCAGCGGGGTCTGCCGACTTGTTGCCGTTGGCCAGGATTACCTGCGGGTCGCCTTCGTTGTTCAGCCCCGCATACCTGTAGGCAAACAGCGAAGCCATACTGTAGCCAATATAATAAGTCGAACCTACTTTTGATTGCGCATTGTTTAAAAAACCTGCAAACGCTTCCGAATAAGAGACCAGCTTATTTTTGTTGTAGCTGAAGGTGAGCGAGCTGGTCCATTCAAAATTCTTTGTCCGCACATTCACACTACCTAATGTTATTTCGATGCCCCTGTTCCTGATATTGCCGATATTCCCGGTGGAAGTTCTGAAACCTGTGAGCGGGTTCAGGGGTATAGTGCCCAGCAGATCGCTGGTATTTTTCCAATAAACGTCTATACTGGCTGTAAGCCGCGCTTTCAGCACCGAGAGATCTATACCAAGATTGGTGGTTTTGGTGCTTTCCCAATTCAGTTTTCTATTGGCCGGGCTGATGATGGCCACACCTGTGCCGGCCACCGGGGCAGACTGGCCGCGTTCAATAGCAAGAATATCCTGCAGGGCGGTTCCTCCAACAAAAGGGGAATTGCCTGTAATTCCATAGGTGGCCCGTACTGCAGCGCTGTTGAGCCAGCTGAACCGCTGCATGAATTTTTCCTTACTGAAATTCCATTTTGCGCCAATGCTCCAGATTGGTTTATTCTGCGACGACTTGTCTGAGCCAATCAGGTTACTGTGGTCTGTTCGCCAGCTCGCATCAATGCCATATTTTTCATCGATAAAATAATTCAGTAACCCGAAGTAAGAATTGTAGCGTGTTCGTTCTTCCAGGCTTGTAAATGGAAGCTCGTTAAGAACACTTCTGAATGAGCTAACGGTACCGAAAACGCCCTGGCTTAAAGTGGCATAATCAAGGGCGGCGAATGTCTGCAGGTTTTCATCATAACCCCGTACAATGGTAGAAGCGCTCAGGCTCAATTGTTCCCGGGCCTCTTGTCCAATCTGAATATTCAACCTGTCTTTCCCATCACGCACCGTTGCATTGTATACAAGCTGGTTACGGGATATCCAGGAACGCTGATCAAAATTGCCGGAGAAGTAAGTGCCCCCTGTAACAGGCAGGTAATAAACAGGAACAGTATTTACATCCGGCGCAACGGTAAAGGCCAATGCGTCGACCCGCTGGGAAAAACTTTTGTGGTCCAGGTAATTTTTAGCGCTACCCGGTGCTTTCTGATAACCATAAGTTCCTGTAAAACCAAGCCCTTTGAAAAGTCTACAATTTACCTCACCGGTTATGTTAACGGTCAGGTTATTGGAACTACTGTGCCCATATCTCCTTTCATCAAATGGTATAAAATTCAGATCAAGGCGGCTTCTTGCAGCGTAATCTGCACCCACCGCATTTGAATAACCACGGAGGTAATTTTGTTGAATACCGTTGCCGGCATCATCTTTAAACAGCTGGTAAGGCAGGGATTTATTTTCAATAGCGATATTATTTCCGGCACTTTTAATTTGATTGGTCAAAAAACTGTTGAGCTTAATTTTAAGCGCTTTGTTGATATTGACATCCTGATTAATGGTAATTCTGAACTGCTGGTCCTTTTCTCCCGGGCGGTTACTTTGGGTATTGGTGTAAGACAAGGCACCGTAGATCGAATAAGCCGCTGAGCCCGCCGAAACAGACAAATTGTGATTGGTGGTCAGTGCGTTCCTGTACCAGATATCTTTAATCTGGCCTTTGTTGTCAATAGCAGCAAGGCTATCAAGGCTTTTGTCAGCCTGTTGTTTTGAAATGATCCCGTTGAACTGATCGTATAAGACCTGCTCATGCGGCGCCATTACAGCATAGCTCAAGGTATTGTACGGAAACTGGGTGGGATTAAACAACTCTTTTGCCGTTTGTATGTATTGAGCCGAGGTAAGCAGTTTCTCATAATCCATATCTGGTTTACCGGCAAAATTTATAAAGCCGTTATAGCTTACCTTTACAGGAGCATTTTTTTTACCGCTTTTAGTAGTGATGACTATAATACCATTGGCTGCCCGCGCGCCCCAGATAGAAGCTGCAACAGCATCTTTCAGCACAGTAATATCCGAGATATCGTCAAGGTTAATAGCACTGATATCTTCAACCGGCAACCCGTTCACTACGTACAATGGATTGCCTGAAAGCGTAATGCTGCTTTTGCCACGAATAATGGCCTGTTGTGTGGTATTGCCACCACCGATCCTGTTGGTATTATTTTGCACACCATTCGGCCCCGCAACAACCGACAGGCCGGCAACCAGTCCATCCAGCCTGCTCATTACATCCATGGAAGAAGTACGCATTTTGAAAATGTCCATGTCGGGTTTTGAAAAGGACCCACTGGCTCTTTCCTTGTTTAATTGCTGGTAACCCGTTGATAGCACTGTGACATCTGCCAGGGTAGTAGTGGCTCTTTGCAACGCAATTTGCAGTGGGGTTTCCATTTGCTTTACCACTTCACGCGTGATCCTGATCTGCTTACTTGTGTATCCCACAAAACTGATCTGCAACACTTCCTCTTCTGCTACCGGAACGCTAAAGGAGCCATCCGGCGTGGTCAGGACATTTCTTGTTGTTCCTTCCACTTTAATGGTAGCGCCTACCAACAGCGCATGCTCCTCTCCGGACACAATGCCCTGGAACATAAACATGGGGGATGATGGTTGCTTATCCTGTTCGGCAGGTGCAGGGGTTCTGACCTCACCTGCCCTGGAAAGAATGATGCTCTTGTTGGAAATCTGGTAACTGATCTGCTGATCATTTAACACCAGGTCAAGCAATGCACGCAATGGCATCTGGCGCACATCGACGGTAACGGGTTTGGCTTTTTTCAACAAATCCGCTTTAGTAAAAACGGTAAACCCCGTCTGGTCTTTTATCAATACAAATACCTTTTTCAATGTAATGTCTTTGCCCGAAATGGTCACTGTTTGTGCCCGGGCAGTGGTGTGCACTTGTAATAATGCTACGATTAAGAAAAAAAGAGTTAGTCTACTCATTAAGCGTGTTTTGGTATTGGGTCGGGCGAAAAGCCGCTTGTTGCTTGAAATGCGCACAATTGTCCGGCACCAGGTAGCAGTTTTTTGCATAAATTGCAATGGTTTAGTTGTTATGACGTTGGTTGACAGACCAGTAAAGCCAGCTAAACTCCCCGCTATGGCTCAATCCCATAGCGGTTTTTATTACCAGGCTACTGAATATTTATGCATAGGCATGTTTATTTAATGATAGTAATTTTCTTTCCTTCCATGCGAAGCTGAATGTCTGAAAATTTCAATGCATCGATCATTTGCTGCAAAGTGGAGGTACGACTTAATTGCCCGTATAATTCAACATCCGCCACACCCGCTTCATAGGCTACTTCAATATCATACCACCGTTCCAACTGCCGCATTGCTTCGCGAAGTTTCAATCCATTAAAGTCGAAATAACCATTTTTCCAGGCCGTTGCACTTTCTACCGACACATTCGGGTGTACCCGGATAGAAACTTCGCCTGGCAAACTATCCTGTATAACTTCAGCCTGCTGGCCGGGTTTCAGGTTTTGGCGTTGTTTGCCATTTAAAATCTTTACTGCGCCTTCCACCAGTGTGGTTTTAATACTGCGTTCATCACTGTAAGCATTCACGTTGAATTGGGTGCCGAGAACTTCAATTTCAGTGTGATTGTTGATGTTTACATGAAAAGGCATAGCAGCATTCTTAGTAACGTCAAAATAAACTTCTCCTGAAATGTCTACGCTTCGTTTATGCCCGGTAAAAGGAATTTGAAACCTGACGCTGCTGCCTGCATTCAACCATACGGCCGTACCATCAGACAGGATTAGGTGAAACTGTCTTCCTTTAGGAGTATGGATGATATTGAAGACCGGTTTTTCTGCTGTATTCGTCGCATTTTTGTAGGCCAGCTGGCCGTTGTGAAGAATCACCTGTGATCCGCCCTGTGCTGCAATTACACCATTGTTCAGGCTATCGAGTACAAAGATGGTCCCATCTTCGAGTTGCAATACTGCCCCCTGTTTACCAGGCTGTACTTCCCTCGTTTGTGCAATCATTTCCTTTTCGGAGAATGAGTGGTTCTTAACCCACAGATAACCAGCTGTGGCAATTGCCAATACCAGGGCAGCCGCAACCCACCATCGCCTGAAAGGAATATGTTTTATTACGTCACGATCCTGCGAAAATGTTCCAGGCACTTCCTGCAATACTGCCTGGCTGACCTGTTTCCAGAATAGCATATCCCGTGCAGGAAGCTCATTTTCCGGCAGGTTAAGGTCTTGCAGGATCGCTTCGATGCGCGGGGCAACTCTTCCATCCTTGTCCTCAAGGATCAGCGCCAGCAGCTCATCCATTTCAGCTTCTGAAGCATTTCCTGCGGCCACCACGTTGACCAGGTAATCCAGCTTATTGGGAGTTGCCACTACTTAATTTTTAGGTTAAAATGCAGGCTTCCTATAACCTACTATCTTCAGCAACCATTTGGTACTATCAAAAAAAAAGAAATCAGGATTTAGTCATGAGGAGAATTATAACCGGGATTACAATGCCTTGCTCCTGCAGGTATTGCCGGATCTTCTTTAACGCGGTACTGAGGGTGTTTTTAACCGTCCTGTCGGATATATTTAACAAGCTGGCGATCTCATGTATTTTCAAATTCCCTTCCCGGCTTAGCTGATAAATGCGTTTAGCCTGTGGGCTGAGCTGGTCAATTGCCTGGCCGAGGTATTTTTTAGTTTCTGAAAATAAGGCTTCTTCCTCTACCGGATTATGTACAGGATTTACCAGCATTCTGGTTTCCAGCAATTTATGAACTTTCTCCTGTACCCCTTTATTGCGCATCCAGGTGTAGCTGCGATAATAAGCCACTTTCAACATCCAGGCACGCGGATTGTCAAGTCCCTCCAGCTTTTCGCGGTTTAACCAAAGCTGCAGGAAAACATCCTGCAAAATATCCTTAAGGGCAAGCGGGGTGCGGATGACACTGAAAATAGCTTTCTGTAATACTGGACCATATAATGTTACCAGCTCTTCGAATGCCTGTTCATCTCCAAGACTGACCCGATGAAATAAATCATGATCATTATTGTATGGGGAAGAAGATTCCAACAAACAAAATAGTTAATACTATGCGCAAAAAAATGAAATAAAATTAACACTGAATTCTTTGCAATAATACAATTTTAAAAGAACCGGACAGGCGATCACCCCAAAAGAGATATAGATTGAAGCGGAACTTCTTTTTATTGCACGCCTTCCAGGATGGCATAATAAGCCGGTTTGCGGAGGTAGTTACTGTCGAACGGCAGGGGCCAGTCGGGCCGTTTATAGGTGGATGGTATCCAGGAATCGGCATCTGACACATTCCAGGTAGTGATCCCAAACTGCTGTGCCTGTGGTATACTATGGTAGGTTTGTGCGACAAACTTGTATTGCAGCGCCTGCTGTGCAGCCAGCGCGGGTGTAAATACCAGGTTAGGATCATTATTGGGATTGACGGCAATATCCAGCTCCGCGATATGCACTTTCAGCCCCGTTTGGACAGCGCTGTTGATAGCGGCAGCCAGGTTGGCCTGGGTCATATTATACCGGGTATGCATCTGCAGGCCGATTCCATGAATGGGAATACCACGGTTTTTCAAATCGTTTACCATATTGATGATAGCCGTACGCTTGACCACACTGTATTCGTGGCCGTAATCGTTGTAAAACAACAAAGCACCGGGGTCGGCATCATGCGCATATTGAAAACAGCGTGCAATATAATCCGGGCCCAGCTTTTGCCACCATATGCTTTTTCGCAGTGTGCCATCGTCTTCAAAAGCCTCATTTACCACATCCCATGAAGCGAGCTTGCCTTTAAAATGGGATACGATGGTTTGAATATGTGTTTTCACCAGGTTTTCCCAGGCGGCAGAATCACCCTGGAAACCGGTTACCCAGGCGGGCAATGACTGGTGCCATATTAAAGTATGGCCGTGCACCCGCTTGTTGTTGCGCACAGCAAAATCCACCAGCCAATCTGCATCCGTCCAGTTAAAGGTATTCTGAGAAGGATGAACGGCGGCTATCTTCATGGCCGTTTCAGCGGTCAGGCTATTGTATTCTTTAGTGACCACTGTCAGGTATGCAGGCCTGTTTTTTAGCAGGCTTACGCTTACTGCGGCGCCAAAAGAAAATGGCATGTTGTTCTGCAGGCTGGTATCCGCTACCGGAGCCGGCACAGGCAAAGAGGCCTCCTTGTTTTTGGCGCAGGCGGCCATCACCAGCAGCACCAGGCCGTAGTAAATATTCCTTTTCATATCATTGGATACATGTTTAATAAATCTGTGCCAGTTTTTGCATCGCCAGCGCATAGCGTCTTCCCAGCTCCCTTGCGGAAGGCGTATCGAAATGTACGCTGTCACCTTTATCCGTTAACGCCGCTGCGCTCACTACCGCCATATGAGATACACGTGTGGGAAGCGCGTCGATCACTTTATTAATAACATCCACTTTATTAAAATAACCAATTTCACCGGCCACTACAGACAGTCCCGGCAATTGCAGATCGGTACGCAATCGCTTAATGAGTATCCTGAACTTTTCGGGGTAGGTGGCTGCACTTTGGGGGTAATTGTCCGATTCGCCCTGGTGCCACAGAATGCCTTTTAGCACACCTTGCCGCATGCCAATCCTTGCGCGGGCAACCACATCGTCGTATGGATGAAATGTGCCCAGGTATACCGAATCAGGCTCCCATACCCGTATAGGGGAACCTCCCAATGCACAGGGAATCAGGCCTATTTTTATTGTCCGGTTACTGCCCAGCATCGCTTTGGCAAAGCTGATAGCAGGGCCTACACCGGCTATCCCGGGTTTATCAAAATGAACAGGATCTGTAGCCGGTACCCATTGGCGGTTTTTGTCCAGCATGAATATTTGGGGGTCGATCTTCCTGCCAGCGTCATCCAATGGTGCGCGGCCGGCCATATTGGATTGGCCCATTAGCAGGTACAGGTGAAAACCGGTATCAATCTTTTCCGTTGACTGTGCCATGGCACCAGCGGCCATCTGTTTCCTTTTATCAAAAAAATCGATAAGAGAATATATATTGGTATTCAGCTCATGCATTTTGCTTACCAATGGTTCATAAACTTTGTATTGATTATTTACCACCCCTTTATTGGCATCGGTATTAGAGGGGTCCGCATGCGTATCCGTGGGATCGTTGTCCTGGTATTTAAACCAATGAAATCCCACGCAGCTGCCCGATTCCAGCAAGGCGAGGGTGAAATCCTGGTAAAACAATCCGCGGTCGTTCTGGGTTTTCACAATCCAGCCTGCACCCGAATAGTTGGGCATGCCGCTGTCTTCCCCCTTGGTGTACCATTCCGTGACAATAAATGGTTTTCCACTCCAGGCTTCCCAGTTTTGCATATCGGCGGCAACGGGCGTCCACACGCGGTAGTAATTAATAGCAATCACATCTACATATTTACCAACGACTTTAAAGAAAGGGGCCACTTTCAATTCGTAGAAATGCAGCCGGCTGCCGAGATAAAGATGATTGGGGTCGTATTTCTTAATTGCTTTAGATACTACCGAATAATATTTTTCGGCCATATAGCCCAGGAATTCATTCCGTATATCGTCGGTAATGGCGGCAGGCTCTACCTGCTTTGTGGCCAGCCATGCGTGTGCGGCTTTGTAGCCATTATCTTCCGTATCCTTTTTGCCGAGATAACGATCCAGGCTCAGCCGTTCAAACGGCAGTTCATTATCGGAAAAATAACCAAACAGGTTTTTATCATTGCGGTTGGCGGCCAGCGGCTGTGCGTATTCATCACAAAATGTTTCAAATTCAGGGTCAAACACAAAGATGGTATTGTCGGGATAACCGGTATGCCCCGGTTGCTGGTAAGTGCCCCCTTTCCGTTTGCCATAATCGGCCATAAAGTTTTTGATGATGGTATAAGCCAGCGGCCGGGTGCGTTGCAGCCCGGTATTTTTAATACTCTCCACATCGCTCCATGCGCCGGTGGCGTTAAAACCCTTTTGCAGCAGCCATTCGTGTGTTTTATCGGCCCAGTTTTTCCGGTTACCGAATACTTTACCCAGCGCCGCCTTCATTGTTTCAGAAGAGCCCGGGCTTACATGGACCATGCCGATGTTGATAAATGCATGGCCCGCGGGATCGGCTATCCACCAGCGGTCCTTTTCTTTGACGGCGTGGAAGAAACCGGTAGCAGCCAGTTGTTTATCGGCCCGGCCACCGTAGCTGTCCAGCGGTACGGAAGCGGGCGCATAATTTTTCAGCGTAGCGATGGTACGTGTAGGATAGTCTTTCCATTCACCGTACATTTTTTCCTTGCTTTTGGCTATCCTGCTGCTCACGGTCAGGGTATACTCATCGGGCGATTGTGCCATAGAAGGCAGGCCCTGCAATAATAAAAGGGAAGATAACAGCATGCCCGCGGCATGCTGTTTGGTTATAAGATAAAGCACGGTGGGTAATTTTAATGATTAATAGCCCAATATCGTTAAATATGGTCAATAGCCGGTGTTTTGCGTTAACACCGGGTTTGTATTTATTTCACTCAGCGGCACCGGGAAGAGCAGGTTATGCGCATCGATTTGCACCACTACGGTACCGTTTTTAATCTGGTACTTGGTAAAATGATTGTTCATTACCGTGATGGCCCTGTCTGTTCTTAGCAGGTCAAACCAGCGGTGACCTTCCAGGTTCAGTTCCAGCCTTCGCTCCCTTTCTATAGCGAGTCGCAGGCTTTCCTGTGTCTGGGTGACCGCTGTAAGACCGGTGAGCCCGGCACGGGTGCGTATGCGGTTTACATAGGTCACGGCTGCGGTCACATTGCTGCCGCTTTGTTCGTTGAGGGCCTCCGCATACATCAGCAATACATCGGCATAGCGCAATACGATCCAGTCGCAATCGGCATCGCCGTCGCCGGCCGGCACATCCGTATATTTTTTGGTGTAGTAGGCACCTGTAGCGGCATAAAGACTGATAGAAGCGGCATAACGCGTATCCGCTGCCCCGTTGGCCACGAAAGTATCTACCAGGTCTTTGCGCACTGTATTATACTGACCGGCATTACCTACGCCACCGGTAACGGATGAATTGGGCGCAAAATAATTGGTAAAGGGGCTGCCTATGCCAAGACCACCCTTGGTATACCGTACGGCAAAAATGATTTCTGCATTCATTTCATTGGTCGTGGTAAAAATATTGGCATAACCGGGTTGCAGCGAATAGGTGATATTATCATACAGGGTAATAAACTCATTGAGCTTGCCCGCAGCGGCTGTATAATTCTTTTGTGTAAGATATACTTTTGCCAGCAGCCCTTTAACGGCCCCCTGGGTAACCCTTCCCATGTCGGTTGTACTGGCGTATTTCACCGGCAATACCGTTTCCGCATCGGTCAAATCCTGTATGATCTGCGCATATACGGAATCTTTATTCGCCCGTCCATAGGTATAGGCCTCCTGTACGGTTTGAATTTCTTTTGTTACCAGCGGTACATCGCCCCATATCCGCACCGCGTTAAAATAAGACAGTGCGCGGATAAACTTTACTTCCGCCAGGTACCTGTTTTTAACAGCGGCGTTCATTGTTACCGCCGGGGCTCTTGCCAGCACTACGTTGCAGCGCGACACACATTTGTACACCGCTATCCAGGAACCCTGTATCAGCGGGTTGGCGGAGGTATAGGTAAACAATTCAATTTCACCCACACCCACGCCATCCGATACAGAAGTACTGTTATCCGAGGCCACTTCCGCAAAAGGCCAGATGCCGCGGCTGGACCCCGATCTTCCATACATATCCTGCAATCCTGAATAGGCGGCGTTTACTGCGGCTGCAATGCTGATGGAATCACCGTAATAATCGGCGGATGCGATACGGGTAGGATCACTGATGTCGATAAAACTTTTTTTACAGGAAGTCAATATAAAGAGTTGCGCGGGCAACAGGATGAAACAAATTCCGGTTATCAGCTTATAACGTTGCATAAGATGCCTGTTTTCTTTGATAAAAATGTTTTTGCAATACTTTGATTAAAACCCGATGCTTACCCCTGCCGTGAAGGTCCTTGCCAACGGGTATGCTCCCTGGTCTACGCCATACGTGGGATTGCTGGTATTGCCATAGATATTCGCTTCGGGATTGTACCCGAAATATTTTGAAAAAGTGTACAGGTTTTGCCCGGTAACATATATGCTGGCCGACTGCAGTTTCAGCTGTTTTACCAACCTGCTGCTTACATTATAACGTAGTGTCACATTCCGGATGCGTAAAAAAGAGGCGTCGAAAAGCTCGTGGGTGGAAAAGGACGTAATCGAAGAAGGAGCGGAGGTAGTGACTTTAGGTGTCCATCCATCGCCCGGTTCCGATTCAGAACGCCAGCGGTTCACCAATGATACAGGCGCGTTCACTTTGCCATAAAAATTATAGGTATACCGCATAGCCCCATTGAGTATCTGGCCTCCTACCCTGCCCTGCAGGGTAAAATTGAACTGGAAGTTTTTATAGCTCAATGAATTTACAAAGCCGAATACATATTTGGGAAGCGCATTGCCCAGGTAAGTAATGTCGTTGGCATCGATTTTCCCATCGGGTTTTCCGGCAGGCCCGCTGATATCGTCATACTTGATATCGCCGGGCTGCGAACCGGTAGACCATTTGGGACTATTGGCCACATCGGCGGCATTCATGTACACACCTGTTTGCCGGTACCCGTAAAAGCTGCCGAGCGGTTTTCCTTTCAGAACGCGGATGGAGCTGGTATAACCGAATACGGCATCAAACAAAATCTGATCATTGTCATTGGCCAGCGATAACACTTTGTTGGTATTGAAAAAGATATTGGCGGTTGTCGTCCATTTAAGCTTGCCGGTGGTATTCTGCGTGGTAATGGCAAACTCAAGCCCGCGATTCTGCACTTCACCTACATTGTTCAGCACACGGGTGGTAAAACCGGTAACGGCGGGCACGTTCCTGTTGAGCAGCAGGTTGGTCGTATTACGCTGGTAGGCATCCGCCGTTAAATAAATACGGTTGTTGAATAAACCCAGTTCAATGCCCGCGTCCACCTGTTTGTTGGTTTCCCAGGTGAGGTTCTTTATGGCTACTGAGTTAGGTACAAACCCATAGACCCTGGTGCCGGCATTACTGCCAAACACGTAATTGGCCGCGGTTTCATAACTCTGCCAGGAAAAATCGCCGATATCGTTGTTGCCGGTAACGCCATAGCTGGCCCTTATCTTTAATTCGCTTACCTGCGGAAGACTGCGCATAAATGTTTCTTCCGACAAACGCCAGCCTACGGATACAGAAGGAAAGCTGGCATACCGGTTGTCGGAACCAAAACGTGAAGACCCATCTGTACGGATAGCGGCGGACAGCAGGTATTTTTCTTTATAACTATAATTCAACCGCCCGAATACCGATACCAATGCGTTTGCGCCATAGTTGGCCGATCCGAATATTTGCCCGGCCGCTGTAACATAATTGATAGCCGTATTGGTGTATGTACCTGCCTGCCCAAAAACATTACTTCCTTCGCTGGTATTGCGCTGCGATGCGTAGCCCGCAATGGCATTTATCTTATGGTTGATGCCGAGGGTAGTAATATAATTCAGGGTATTTTCCCATACCCAGTTATAGCTATCGCTGCTTGTTTGCATAGAATTGAGGCCTGCCAGCAGGGGGTTGGAAAGATTGGCATTGGTAGCCGATGCCGTGCCCAGCGTAGCCGGTATATACCAGTTTCGGCGGCTGGAGAGTATTTCTCCGCCGAATGATGTCTTAAAGGTAAGCCCTCGCAGTATCTCCCACTCGAGGTAGGAAATAGCGAGGCCGCGGAAGGTATTGGTACGGTCCTTATACAGGTCGATTGTCGCCAGTGGATTATAAATATTGATGGTCATGAGCGAACCCGTATTATTAAACTGTGCATAATCACCATTGGATATATAAATGGGCAGCGTGGGAGCTATCAGCAGGGCATCGGTGACAATGGCGCCAA
>Ga0307508_10003264_pt1 | contig 16553 bp, 12 predicted proteins | sample 9_EM_MG_FD_203089 | JGI IMG/M metagenome (GOLD analysis project Ga0307508, IMG submission 203089) | Populus trichocarpa ectomycorrhiza microbial communities from riparian zone in the Pacific Northwest, United States - 9_EM | ecosystem: Host-associated > Plants > Roots > Unclassified | place...
CAGAGCTCGCCCCAGCCTGTGACTTTCACTCATGAAATCTCACTCGGCCTCAATCCTCAGATTGAGTCCGGCTAGTCATACTAATTGCATGTCTTGGGGTGTCACCAGCGCGCTGGGTGTAACACTCGCCGCTGGCATCCTCATCAACATCGTACTCGTCACGTCGTATTGTACAACTTCCCCTGCGTCTGTCACTCTGAGAGCTGTGCTAACCATGTCCCAAAGCGCGTTGACCTATGAGCAGCGTCTCATTTGCGATCGTCTGTGCCGCCGCAATCCTCGTGACATCGTACTCGTTGCGTCGTATTGTATAACTTCCCACTGTGGGTGTCCTTCTGAGAGCTGTGCTAACCATGTCACGAAGCACATCAACATACGAGCAGCGTCTCATTCGCGATCGTCCGCACCGCCACAATCCTTATTGTGACATCGTACCCGTCGCGTCGTATTGTATAACTTCCCACTGTCGGTGTCCTTCTGAGAGCTGTGCTAACCATGTCACAAAGCGCGTCGACATAGGAGCAGCGTCTCATTCGCGATCATCCGTGCCGCCACTATCCTCATTGTGACATCGTACTCGTCGCGTCGTATTGTATAACTTCCCACTGTTGGTGTTCTTCTCAGAGCTGTGCTAAGTATGTCACAAAGCGCGTCAACCTACGTGCCGTGTCTCATTTGTGACCGTCCATACCGCTGGCATCCTCACCGCTGTCGTACTTGTCGCGTCTTACTTGACATCCATGCTGCCGGCATCCTGATCGACATCGCACTTGTCACGTCGTATTGTACAGCTTCCCACTGTCAGTGTCTCTCTGAGAGGTGTGCATACCATGTCACCAAGCGCGTCGACTTTCGTGCCGCATCTCATTCGCGATTGTCCTAGCCGCCGGCATCATTATTGGTATCCTCTTCATTCATATTCCCATTGCATCGGGTCGTATCGTATAAACTGGCATTGTTTCTGTCACACAGAGCAATGCAATCGACGATAGAAACAGCATTACAGGCAAGGGATGTGACGCAGGGTGCTTACACTGCGTAATATAAGTGGTAAATAGATGTACATTAAATGTAATGAATAGAACTGGATTGAGTCACAATTGTTTGATAGTCTTCGGTGCAATGTACCGTGCCGTGACAGTCGTGTCTGGATGCTACCACCGTGACCATTCTGTGTCGTATGTATTGCGCAAACGTAAGCCTCGTCTCGACATTTGCATTGACACGCTCCGTCTGGAAGAAAATTGCCTTGACGCTCTGCATCCATATGACACATGCTGCATCAGTAAGGAAAATGCCGTGACACTTCTCGTCCATGAGGCAGATGCCGTGGCACGCGTCGTCTGGACTACAAATGCCTTGACACTCTGCATCCAGAAGGAATATTGCCCTGACACTCCTCGTCCAGAAGACAGACGCTGTGGCACGCATCGTCCGGAGTACAAATGCCTTGACACTCTGCGTCCGGAAGGAAAAATACCCTGACACTCCTCATCCAGAAGGCAGATGCCGTGGTACACGTCGTCCGGAGTACAAATGCCTTGACACTCTGCATCCAGAAGGAAAAATACCCTGACACTACTTGTCCAGAAGGCAGATTCCATGGCACGTGTCATCTGTAGTACATTTACCATGACACTCTGCGTCCGGAAGGAAAAATTCCCGGACACTCCTCATCCGGAAGGCAGATGCCGTGGCACATGTCATCCAGAGTACAAATGTCTTGACACTCTGGGTCCAGAAGGAAAAATGCCCTGACACTACTCAGCCGGAAGGCAGATGCCGTAGCATGTGTTGTCCGTAGTACATTTGCTACGATACTGTGTGTCCGGAAGGAAAAATGCTCTGACACTCCTTGTCCGGAAGGCAGATGTGGTGGCACGCATCGTCTGGAGTGCATTTCCCATCACACTCTGCGTCCGCAAGGAAAAATGCCGTGACACTACTCGTACAGAAGGCAGATGCCGTGGCACACATCATCCCTATTATATTTGTCATAACACTCTGCATCCGGAAGGAAAAATGCCCTGACACTACTCGTCCAGAAGGCAGATGCCCTGACACTACTCGTCCAGAAGGCAGATGGCATGGCGCGTATTGTCCGGAAGGCAGATGGTGTGGTGCCTGTCGTCTGGAAGGCAGATGCCGTGGCACGCGTCGTCTGTAGTACATTTGCCGTGACACTCTGCATCCGGAAGGAAAAATGCCCTGACACAACTGGTCCAGAAGGCAGATGCCATGGCAGGTCACATCCGGAAGGCAGATGGTATGGCGCGCGTCGTCCGGAAGGTAGATGCTTTGGCATGCGTCGTCCGTAGTACATTTGCCTTGACACTCTATGTTCGGAAGGAAAAATGCCCTGACACTACTCGTCCAGAAGGCAGATGCCGTGGCATGCGTCATCTGTAGTACATTTGCCAACATACACTGCGTCCAGAAGGAAAAATACCCTGACTCTCCTCGTCTGGAAGGCAGATGCCGTGGCACGCATTGTCCGGACGACGGATGCCCTGGTACGCGTTGTCCGGACGATGACACGCTGCGTCTGTAAGACACGCGCTGCATCCAGAAGGAAAAATGCCCTGACACTCCTCATCCAGAAGGCAGGTGCCATGGCAAGCGTCATCCAGACAATATTTGCCTTAACACTCTGCATCTGTAAGACATGCGCTGCGTCCGGATGGAACATGCCTTGACTGCTGCGTCCTGGTGCAGTCGCCCTGCCAGTTGCGTACAGACGCACGGTGCTCTGGCATGCTGCGTCTGGAGGCACGGTGGCCTGGCAAACTGCGTCGCGACGCATGGTGCCCTGGCGTGCTGCGCTGCGATGCATGGTGCCCTGGCAGGCTGCGTCCGGAGTAGTGGGGTTTCGTCCAATACGTCTCGAGCGTCTAGTACATCTGGACGTACTGGACGCAATTTTTTTTTCACTGATGCACCCACCAATCTGCTATGCCAATTGCGACGCAACCCACAAGGCCAGTGACCCTAACTGCCCCACACGCATCAAGATCCGATCCTTCAACAACAACACAAATACGATGGCCATGACCACCCCAACAGACGCCCCCATGGCGGGAATGACTGAATAAAATGCCCTCCTACACCGTTGGGTCCGTACAGCTGCTGAACTGTGCGAGGAGCCAAGTGACTACCATTCCAGCATTGTAAGAGTTCGCAAGAAAACCCGAAAACCTTATCTGCCTCCTTCAAGAACCATGGTGCGATAGACATGGAAACCCTCCCACTATGCCAAACTTTGACATGTTCACCCCAACACCAACACGGCCCAGATGTGCAACATACATATGCCGCGTACCTGGGCTCAGTGCTACCACCACCTTTACAGCCCAGGACTCCTTCCTGGGCACCACCATCACATCCCTACAGCAACAACACACCACCTCATTTACCCTATATAACCTATACTCCCCTGGACGACCGGACCCAGTAGTGGCCATCCTCCCCACCATTGACCTACCGACAGACTGCCTCCTGATGGGGAACCTTAATGCCCACCACACATGGTTGCAGGGCCCACTGCCCCCATCGGCACGCACCTTCCTGGCCAGCCATATCATCGCCAACTGGCTCATGGCAAACAACTTCCACCTCCACAACAAAATAGCCACCCCCACCCACCACCCCCGAAATGGTGGGCAACCCTCCACCATCAACCTATGCCTCTCCAGGGGCAAGACAACACAGCTGGTCCTCACCCTGACGATCGACCACAACACCACCTCAGACCACAGCTCCCTCACCGCCACCCTCTCCCTACCCTCAAACGCAGCACCACAGAAGGCCCAACGCTGCTGGCACAAGGCCGACTGGAGAAGCTTTGCCTCCCACAAACAGACCGCCAGGATGGACCTCTCAAACCTCCAAGGAACCGAGGATACCCTCCGCACCGTCACCAACATTACCCATCTCATCCATGAAGCAACCAACCAAGCCGTCCCCATGAAAGACCCACGGAAACAGGAAGCACCATGGTGGAACCAAAACTTGACACTGGCAAAAAGAGCAGTCAAACGGGCAGAGAGACAAGCCCGCCGAGAACCCAACGGCTCCAACCGGAAAGACAGACAATACAAACAGCACAAATGGTCGACAATGGCACGCAACGCTAAAACAGTGTACCAAACCCAACAGCTCCGAGCCGTATCATCGAAGACCATCTGGAAAACAATCTACCACCACAACACACATCACAAACCAATCCCCCCCCTCAACAGACAAACAACCTTTAAAGGCAAATGCAATGCACTATGCAATGCACTCTTCTCCTCAGTTAACACAATCCCACGAACATGACTCCCCCCTGGCCTCCTCACCTCCACAAAGGACATCCGCCACCACACAAGGTGTGACACTGAGACCTCCAGTCAATGTCGGAGTGACGGTAATATCGAACTAGTCGGGTTTCTCGATAGTCATGAAGGAGATGGGGCGCACGCGGTCTTCTCCCGCGTTCAATTATTATACAAGAATAACTTCGCCAATGACCCTCCTTCCAAGTTCGCCCACCATTAGGGGATTCACAGCGAATAATCTAAGGGGTTCGGTTCGATATTGGAATCGCCCGCCCGCCGGCTCGCACTCTGAGTAATTCACCCGATGGTGCGCACGGTGGGATTGCGATGGCGGATGGTTTGGTCTATGTCTGGCGGCTGCCTGACGGCATAGATGTGTCATTTCAGCAGTGTGCCCGACAGCTCGCTCGCAGCGCTTCGGCGCATGGTTCGACGTATACCCGGCGGCTTGCCCGATGGCTTGCGTATATCGTTTCGATTCGAGACGGGCCTGGTGGCTTGCCCGATGGCACGCTCATGTCACTTCGGTGGATCTGCGCTTCAGCGGATGGTTCGATTTGAGACGGGCCCAGCGTCATACCCGACGGCTCGCTCGTAGCGGTTTGGCGACTGCCAAATGGCTTGTGCGACAACTTCCTCACAGGTAAGATAAGGTAAGGAATACGTTTACACAACAGACCCTCCTGGGTGTGGGCCGGAGCCAGAAGCTACTCGTCCTGGTCAGTACTTGTGATAAGGTGAGATCCAGGGGTTTCCATTGGCACCGTAGAATTCCCTCGGCTCTGGACCAGATTCTATCCTACAGCCTGGTAGTGTCTGGAGTTTGGTTGTTATGACAAACAGACTCCCTAGAGAGCCTTGACCGAGCTCGCTGGAGAGCCTCGACTGAGCTCCCTGGAGAACCTCGACCGAGCTCCCTGGAGAGCCTCGACCGAGCTCCCTGGAGAGCCTCGACCGAGCTCCCTGCAGAGTCTCGTCCTAACTTGCTTCCTCTCACACTCCCGGTTTGCCGTAGCCTCTTTCTCCGGAGTTAATCTTTACGACCAGTTCTCGGCTGTAACCTTTAACTCCGTCTTATCTTCCGCCTAGACTCTTGAGCCCCTCACATATCCTCCTGTCTGCTTCCCGATCAACTGTCGTCCCGCTTGCGGCGCTTAGGTGTATCTGATCTTCGGTGGATCGTTCTGTCGTGATGGGCCCGACGACCTGCCCAGCGGCTCGCTCGTATCGCTTCGGCGTAATGGTCGGATCGAGATAGGTCTGGCGTCTTGCCCACTGACGGCTCGCTTGTGTCTGTTCGGTTCGACGTATCGTCTGACGCTTCGGCGACTGCCAAACGGCTCGCTCGACAACTACCTCACAGGTAAGATAAGGTAAGGAAAACGCTCACACACCAGACCCTCCTGGGTGCGGACCGGAGCTCGAAGCTACTCGTCCTGGTCGGTCTGACAATAGGATCCGCCCAATGGTATCACTGACCGCGCCATTCCCTCAGCTTATAGCTGGGTTCAAGTCACGACCCCACGTCAGCCCTTGGCTACCACCTCGGGGATTATACCCTCAACGGGGGTCCTATCCGTGCCGACCGACGTGTTGCCCATCAGACCCTTCCTATCTCCCACCTAGACTCTCGAGCCCCTTGCGTATCCTCCAGTCTCCTTCGCGATCAACTGTTGTCTTGCTTGCGGCGCTTGTAGGAGCACGCGTAGGATTGCGTGTAGGATTGCTCGTAGGATTGCTAGTAGGATTGCTCGTAGGGGGATGGTCGTTGACTTGATGTCTTCGTGACTGGTAGGTGGTACGTTGATGATTGACCGCTCTGTGGTTCATGGTTCTGCTGATGATTCCGATGAATCTTCCGATGAAGACTGGTTGCCCACCGCTCATTGGCGGGTCATTGTATAAGTATCCGGCTTGGCAAAGTCACGTGCTGTGGGGAAATTACCCCGCACTGCAATGTGAAAACTCTTCATCTTGGCATTAAACTTCCTCAGTGTAACACAGATAATCTCTCGATGTGGATCAGAGAGTAGTGTTTCCACGTATCCTGAGAGTGGCCGTAGCAGGTCCTCTACTCTCTCGTCGTGATTGGGTGATGCGATATGAGTTGTGTGCGGGGTTGATTACGCTACTTGACCTGAGCCGGAGCAACGAACCCTCAACCGTACCAGCTATCCTTTCTTCGGCCGCGATGGCATCAAGGCATAGCTCTGCCCCATATCTTTCCCAATAGACTCTCGAACCTTGAGGTGCGGTCCTGTAGTAGCATTTGCACTTTCCCGAACATGAGCCGGGGGCTACCCAGTGCTATAGGATTGGCTTGAAGTCAAGCCTCCGCTTCAGTATCTGTTCAACTCGACGTCCCTTACCGTGGTGCGGCATGTGCCCTGCATCATAATCGTTGTAAGCATCTTGGATAAGTGGGGGATAGGCTCACGCTGTCGTACGCTGGCAAAGCCCAGAGTTCATTGCCATAATCGGGTGTCAATGATGAGGATGCGAGTGATAGCATGATCCCTTGTGTCTCCTGACCACGGGGTGCAATGGTATTGCTTCGGGCCTTTGAGCTGTCTGCAACGATACAGCGATTCCTGACTCATGGTGTTGTTCCTTTAGGCCGTGCCTGTGGAAACAATCCCACTCCTATTCCGCAATCTAGACTCGCAGCTCCTTACGTTCCCGTTTTCCTTCCAATCGCTTGTCCTGCTTATGATGACCACCAAGGTTGTCTTCCTCTGCAGCAGCGCTTGCGCTTTCCCAGTTGGTGCTGGTACTTGGCCCAGGGGTTTTCTGGTGCTGCAGAGTCGGTTGACCCGAGCCGAGCCCCGACGCTGTCGGTTGCCCGGTCTCAGTATGCCGTCCTAAGACCGTGTGACGAGTTTCTAATACCTTCCTGCCCTGGTCCGTATCCGAATTCCGACCCTGTAGTATTTAGGGTGTAACACTATCTCCCCCTTCCTAAGCTTTGTCCCGAAGATATAGGATGTTGTTCTTGCATATAGTGATTTAGCACCGTACTATTGCTCGATTATTGAGACGAAAAACCCACATGGAAAAAAGTCTCTGAAATCATCGGTGAGCCTGTAGTCCGTTGGCGTATCAGGATGCTATTCTCCACTACCGCTCGATCATCGAGACTGAAAAAACCCAGTGGGAAAAAGTCTCTCAAATCGTCGTGAGACGGTAGCCCGTTGGCGTTTCAAATTGACGAAACTCGTAACGGTTCTGTAAAGTGACCTTTGAACAGCCTCCCAGCCTGCCGCTCTGCCAGTGGGCTCTGGCCCGCACCCAGGAGGGTCTGGTGTGTGAGCGTATTCCTTACCTTATCTTACCTGTGAGGCAGTTGTCGCGCGAGCTGTTTGGCAGTCGCCGAAGCGCCTCAAGTGAGCCGTCGAGCATGACGCCGGGCCCGTCAAGAATCGAACCATCTGCCGAAGCGCAGATCCGCTGAAGCGACATGAGCGAGCCGTCGGGCAAGCCGCTGCGCCAGTCTCCAATCGAAACGATATACGCAAGCTGTTGCGCACACCACTGGGCATACGTCGAACTATCCACCGAAGCGCCACGTGCGAGCGGTCGGACCAACCGCCATGCCCGTCTCGATCCGAACCATCCACTGAAGCGCTGCAAGCGAGCCGTCGGACACACCGCTGAAACGACACACATATGCCGCCAGATATATACCGAACCATCCGCCGTCGCGATTCCGCCACGCGAGCCATCAGGTCAATTACCGAGCGTGCAAGCTAGCAGGCGGGCGATTCCAATATCAAACCGAACCCCTTAGATTATTCACTGTGAATCCCCTAACAGTGGGCGAACTTAGAAGGAGGGTCATTGGGGAAGTTATTCTTGTATAATAATTGAGCGCCGGCGAAGACCGCAGGCGGCCCATCTCCTTTGTGACTATTGAGAAACCTGACTAGTTCGATATTACTGTCATTCCGACATTGACCAGATATCCCAGTGTCACACTATAATCTAGGGTTCAAGTCACGTTTCTCGAGTTTGGTTGTTATGACAAACAAGCTCCCTGGAGAGCCTCGACCGAGCTCCCTGCAGAGTCTCGTCCTAACTTCCTTCCTCTCACGTTCCCGGTTTGCTGTGGCCTCTTACTCTGGAGTTAATCTTTATGACCGGTTCTCGGCCGTAATCTTTAACTCCGTCTTATCTCCCACCTAGACTCTCGAGCCCCTCACGTATCCTCCCGTCTCCTTTCCAATCAACTGTCGTCCCGCTTGCGGCGCTTAGGTGTATCTGCGCTTCGGTGGATCGTTTAGTCGGGACGGGCCCGGTGTCAAGATCCTATCTCACTAGCCCATGCTGCTCGACAGGTAACGTAGTCTTGGTCACTGCTCGGCAGTATTCGGCTGCGCTGTGGCGGTATTCAGCGTCGCCCTAATCTCTTCACGGACGACGTGGTATCGTTGCAATATTCGGCTTCACTGTGGCAGTATTCGGCTTCGCCCTAATCTCTTCACACCCGGCGTGGTATCGTTGTGGTATTCGGCTTTGCTGTGGCGGTATCGGCTTCGCCCTAATCTCTTCACGCCTGGCGTGGTATTGTTGCGGTATTCGGCTTCGCTGTGGCGGTATTTGGCTTCGTCCTAATCTCTTCACGCCCGGCGTTGTATCATTGCAGTATTCGGCTTCGCTGTGGCGGTATTCGGCTTCGCCCTAATGTCTTCACACCCGGCGTGGTATCGTTGCGGTATTTGACTTCGCTGTACTTTTCTGGGGTCTTTACAGGTGGTGGTCGCAGCACCGGTTCACAGGGGTAGAGAGATAGGTCTGTGGAGAGAGATAATAGATTGCGTGGAGAAGAATCTCCAGACTAGCTACTGCGCCCTTCCTTTATACCTTTCCTTTCCTCTGTGGAATCACAGCTTGCCCGCAAGACTGACACAGTTCCTCCCTACCTCATCATGACTCAATCACTGCGTCCAAGGAAACACACGATCCTACTCGGCCCTTCATCCTCCCGTAATACGCAAGGCAGACACACACAACAGTAGGGAAACAACAAGGTAAGCAATAAACATAACACAGAGGAAAGCAAGGCAGACACGCAGACAGTAAGGAAATGTCAAGCGCAACATGGTAAGCAATAAACATAACACAGAGTAAAGCGAGGCAGACACACAGACAGTAAGGAAACAAGCGGGGAAAATCCTGGGCGGCCTGCGACCAGGTTCTGAGGAATATCGCTACCGGTGCGATATTGGCAGGGGCTAGGGTACTACCGCTAGGCGCGTAGGATGACCGTGGCCGTGGCGGCGGAGACAAGGATCAGCCATAGTGTGGCGAGGGTGAGCATGGCGCCCACAGCGGCGCCTAGGAGCCTGTCGTGCCAGGTTCATGACAGTAGGTCCCCCATCCAGACCGAAGCTCCGGTGAGGTCAGGCCGGGTGGCGGTCATGCGGCGGCGGATCAGAGTGCGGTAGATGCGGATGGGTCGGCTAGTCTGCTGCCAGATTTGTTGTTCGTTTATTCGCTGCTGTTCGGTGGTGATGGTTTCCAGGGTTCGTGCCATCCTCTGAAGTTGTCATTGGGCGGCATTCTGTTGGTCACGCATCGTCTGGGCCAGTAGGCACTGGATCCCGTAGTTATCGCGAGCTTCTTATATGACTGTGTTCTGGACCGTGGTGATGATTTCCGCCAACAGGCGGATTTGGTCGTCTGGGGGCGTAGCCGCCTCAGCGTCGGGGTTTTCTTCGGTGGCCGCGGGGGCCTCCTGGGGTGGCGCGATGTCGGCCAGTGGCGCGCGCTGCGCAGTGCTTTGGCAACGTAGGTGGTGGTCGTTCAAGTTTACCAGGAATCGGCAGTCTGGGCAGACCCGCTTTCCCTTCTGCCAATCGGCGCAGGCCTTGCGTGGGTTGAGGTGTCTCACACGGATGACTCCGGCCAGCTCGTATGGGTGGGCATTGGGGCAGTCGCACTGCTGGTGGCTGCGGCGGCAGCGGTCATTGCCGTATCTGGGGTAGTAGTTGTTGTCCTTCATTTGGCGGTGAGTGTTGCAGTAGTCGTTGTAGCAAGCCGTCCAGTAGAGGGAGGCGTGATTGTTGGTATGGGGATGACCTACAGCAGACAGCGGCGTGGAAGGTGCGGCGAAAGGGATACCCCAATTGTTGTCGGGCTCGGTCATGGTAGGGAATTCGGGAACAGGGTTGTTGTTGTCGGGGAAGGTCCAGCCTTCGTTGGTGTCGATCGTGGTGGTAGTGGACATATTGCTAATTTCGGGGGGCGGGTTTCTCAGGGTACTCCTCGTGGAACTGGTGGATGAGGTTGGGTGAGTTTTCAAAGTTGCGGGCTGTGACACTGGGGTTGTATTCGTAACCAGAGTGTGGAGAGAATCAAAGGTAATCAGGCAACTTTCGATCATTCACAGTGGAATAATCTTAGATCTTGTGTGTGGGTTCGGTGGTGGTGTTTGGTGAAGATGTTCGTGCTGATTTCTTTCCGTTGGGGCGAGAAATCTTTTTCCTTTTTATCCACGATCGCGTGAGTGAGAAGTGGTGTTACGGACCGTACTCTTTCTCTTGGGAGGAAGCGGGTGTATCCTCCTCGAGGTGGGTTGGACTTGGATTCCTCCGAGGTGGTTGCCCCTCTTTGGAACGTTGGCGGATTCATTGGTCATGGTCGGGGTGTAGATAAGGGAGATGAGTTTCCGTTTGTATTGCTGCACGTGGGATGCGGCCGAGCGGGAACTCCAGCCCGAGAGCTCCCCGCTCACCCTGAGGTGAGGTGGTCTGCATGAGGGCCATGCAGCCGAGCGGGGTCTCCGGTCCAGAGCTTCCGTTCACCCTGAGGTGACGTGGCTTCCTCTCCCTGAGGTAGTGTGGCCACTTCCAGAACTGTATGAGAAAGGCAGCTGCTCGTTTATACAAATTGTTCCCCTCATTCTCGGAGTTCCTACTCCTGCGGCTGGTGTCTCGACCGAGGGCTAGACTCTGTTTCCTTATCTCCCGCCTAGACTCTCTGATTCCCTAGCCATGGCCTGAGCCTCCTTCGTCCTTTCAGCCACAGAATCTTCTAGCTACGTACACGTGATAATTTGTTCAGGTGTAACACGGGCTGGGTACCAGGTACGATCGGGGTCGTGGAAGTCGGTCCACTTGACTCGATACTGTATCTGGTTTCTATGGTGTCGGGAGTCGAGGATCTTTTCTACTTCCCACTCTTGCTGTTCTTGGATGATCACGGGCGACGGTGGTGGTTGTTGGTGTCCTGGGATGGGTTCGGTGCTGGCTGTGGGTTCAAGGAGGCTGATGTGGAAGACTGGGTGAAGTCTGACAGTGGGCGGTAGGTCCAATTTATATGCGCGCAAGCCCACCTTCTCCTTTATGGTATATGGGCCTATCTGTTTGTGGTCCAGTTTGTTCGAGGGTCGTGTTGTCTGGATGTTCTTCCTCCGGAGCCAGACCTTGTCGCCGGGTTCCAATACCGGGTCCGGATGTCGTGCTTTGTTGGCTTGCTCTGCTTGAGCCATTTGTGTCTTGATCATCTCTGCGTGGAGTTCTTCATGCAAGGCTCGAATCGCTGTGGCATATTCTGAGACTTCCGGCATTTCTTCGTTCTGAGTGCCGAGGTCCGGCATAAAACGGGGGTGGTACCCGTAATTAGCAAAGAAGGGGGTTACTTTCGTGCTTTCAGCTTGCGTGTTGTTGTAGCAGAATTCGCCAATTGGCAGGAGCTTTCCCCAGTCGTTTTGCTGGTAATTGCAGTATCCCCACAAATACTGTTCCAGTGTTGCGTTGACTTGTTCTATCTGTCCATCGGTCTGGGGGTGAAATGCCGTGCTGAGTTTCTGTGAGATACCGAGTGCCTCGGTGACGTGTTCCCAAAACCTCGAGGTAAACAGTGATCCACTGTCCGATATGATGTTTGTGGGTAGGCCATGGGGGCATATGACGTGCCTCACAAAGCTGTCTGCGAGTCCTGCAGGGTCCATCGTACCGTCACACGCTACGAAGTGTCCCATCTTGCTCAATCGGTCGATGATTACCCAGGGGACGTTACTTCCGTTGCTCGTAGGTAGTCCTGTGATGAAATCCATCGATATGGAGTCCCATGGCCTGTGCGGGGGTTCAATAGGTTTCAGGAGTCCGAATGGCGCATATCTGATTGGCTTGATTCGTCGGCAGGTGTCGCAGTGGTCGACGTATCGATGGACATATCTTCATTGCTGTGGCCAGTAGAAGTTTCGGCTAACGAGTTCCAGGGTTGTTGCGCGGCCCGGGTGTCCCGCGGCTTGCACGTCATGGTGGTCTCTTAATATCTGGAGTCGCAGGTCGTTGTTGTCAGCGATCCATATGAGGCTGTCGTATAGTAGTATCCCCTCGTTTTCTTCACATAGTCCTAATGCTATCTTACCATCTCGGGTGATCCCGCTTGCCTTTTTCCCCCGGATTCCCTGGATCTCCTCATCTGCCGCGCTTAGTGTCCGGATTTCGCTCCGGAGTCCTTTGTCTATCTCAAGCTTGATGGTTTCTGTTGTATTGGCCTGGAGCGCCTCGAAGGCTTCTTTGGGTAGGAGGATTCAGCCTTGGTTCTGCCGATGCTTCATATCCCCTTCCCAGGGAGAGTCTCCTGACTCTCTAGAGAGGATGTCTGGTTTGCCGTCTAATTTCCCTGGTCGCTATTTGATCGTGAAGTCGTAGTTTGCTAGTCACTTACACCGAGCCTGCCGTAGGTTGAGATCTTTTTTCATTTTCCAATATTCGAGGTTTTTGTGGTCCGTGAGAATCGTGATTTTGGGTCCTGTTGTCTTGCAATAGGTATCCCATTTTCCCAGTGCGTCCACGATTGCCAGTAGCTCTTTGTCGTGGATATCGTAGTTGCACTCCGGGTTTTTGAGTTTCCTTCAGTAGTAGGCTACTGGGTGCAGAATTCTGTTGTCGTCGGGTTGCGAGCAAATGGCTCCGATGGCGTAATCTGAGGCGTCCGTTTCGGTGGTGACGGCCCATTCTGGGTCGAAGTGCTATAGTATGGGTTCCGTGATCATTGCTGTTTTTAGGGTATCGAACGCTCCTTGCTGTTTGTCACCCCATTCCCACTCTTTTTCCTTTCTTGTGAGGGAGGAGAGGGGCATTGTGATCTTACTATAGTCCCTGATAAAGCGACGATAGAAATTGGCAAACCCTAGGAAACTCTAGATTCCTTTTACATTCGTTGGCGCTTTCCATTCCTTGATTGTTCGAAACTTTTCTTCGTCCATTCGTAGTCCCTTTGGTGAGATGACATATCCCAAGTATTCTGTTTCCGTTGTATGGAATTCGCATTTAGATGCTTTCTGCGTGAGCCTGGTTTCCTCGACTCGTCTCAAGATTGTCCGGACGTGCCTCCGGTGGTCTTCCAGGTTTTGCGAGAAGATGAGGATGTCGTCCAGATAGGCCACACAGAAGATATCAAGGTATTCGCTCAGAATCTCGTTCATCCATCGTTGGAACGACACTGGTGCATTGGTTAACCCGAAAGGCATGACGCAGTATTCGTATAGTCCGTACCGGGTTCGGAAGGCTATTTTCCATTCATCTCCTGCTGCAATTCAGAGGTTGTAATAGGCGGCTCGGATATCTAGTTTGGTGTAGATGGTGGCACTGAACAGTGGATCTAGGGATTCTCCGATCAATGGTAGTGGCGTTCGGTCTTTGATCGTGATCTCATTCAGTTGTCGGTAATCTACGCACAATCGTAGTCCTCCGTCCTTCTTTTTCACTTAATGTATGGGTGCTCCGGCTGGCGAGGTGGATGCCCGGATCCATCCCCATTTTTCGTTGGTGTCTAGGTATTCCTTGAGTGCCTTCATTTTTTTGTCGTTTAGTGGTTGTAGTGGCTCATACGGGGGTGTTTTTCCTTTTTCTAGGGGAATATGGTGGTCCTGCGTCCTGTGGGGCAGTGGAGTCGTAGGTTCTTTTTCTGTGAATACCGGGAGGAACTTGTGGTATTCCGTTGGGATCGTCTGATGGGGCTTTGTCTTATCCGTTTTTTTTATCTTGTCGATTACTGTCTGGCAGATTTCCCAGGGATCCATCTCGCCGATTTCCCATTCTTCCAGAGTCTTCTTGTAGTATTGTTCTATGGCTTTTTCTTCAGGGACTGTATTTGTTCGTGGTGAGCTGGGTAGGCATCGTTTGGCGCAGTGGTCGGAGTGAAACTTCACGGTGTGGTTTTTCCATCCTATGACCGGGTCATGCAGCTTGAGCCACAGGAGTCCTAGAATGATTGGGGCGTTTCCGATCGTAATGCAGTGTAGTCGGATGTCTTCTTCGTGATGATTGATGGCGAGGTGGATTTGAGCATCGTGGGTCACTGGTCCGCCAGCGACCTCACTTCCATCTACGGTTAGGAATTGTCGTGATGCCGTTTTTCGTTGCATGCGTATCCCACTGGCTTCGGCGTAGGCCTTGTCGATAAAGTTTTCGGATGCCCCGCTGTCTACCAGGGCAGTGGTGGCTTGTTCCGTTCCATCGCTTCCTCGGATCCTTACCTTGATCATGACTTTTTCCTCGTGGTCGTACCTGGTTGTCCTAATCCGGTAGGGTGGATCTTCTTCTGCAACTGGTTTCTCCCTCAGGTGGCTGTTGCTATGGTCTATTCCCGAGGGCCATCGTTTCCCGACGGTTCTTCTTCCTGAGTTTCTTCTTCTTCGGGATTTCCTTCATATATGGCCTCCGCCGCTCGGTATGGCTTTTTCCATGGCTGTTGTATCTTCTTGGGTTGGGGGCATTCCCTCGCGAAATGTCCCTTCTTTCCGCAATTGTAGTAGTCTTCTGTTTTTGTTCGTCAGGGGAACCGGTTCAGTGTTCTCTGGGCGAACTTGAATCGTCGGGTGGCGTCGAGGTCCATTGGGTCACCCGGGGATGCCGCTGGGGGTTCCCTGGTGTGGACATGGAAGCGCGCTTCTGGGCTGGCTGCGGGGCGTCAACTAATGACTCCCAGGTTGCATAGGCGGCTATCGGTTTTGATGGCCACAGTGGCATAATCTACCAGAACTGTGGCGGGTGTTTCGCTCATGACTAGGTGTCGTTTTACTTCGGGGTGTAATCCATCTCGGAACCGTGTGATGCATACGTTGTCTGCATATGGGAGATCTGCTTTGATTCGCTGGAATTCTGCCCAGTAGGTTGCCGCCGTCCGATTTCCCTGCTGGATTTTCTGGAATTTCTAGAATGCTATTTCTTCGGCGTCTACTTGGCCAAAAGCATGTTTCATGTTAGTTTTCAGTTCTTCCCATGTTAGGTTGATTCCCCCTTCCTGGTTTAGGAAGGTTTCCACCCAGTTCCATGCCACCCCCCAGAGTAGGGATGATGCATATCCAGTTTTTTTTTCATCGTCGTCGAATCGGTTTCCCTCTGTTCTGAACTTCAGCTCACATTGGGCCAAGAACGTTTTGAATTTCGCTTTTTCTCCTTCGAACGGTTCCCGGTCCCGGAGCTTTGGATAGCTGGTTTGCGGCAGTCTGTCGAGTGCTGCTAGGAGTGTCTGCAACATTTCTGTTGTCAATAGATGGGGACCTTCCGTCATTCTTTTTGGCTGTTCTGGTGACTCGGGCGATTGTGGTCTAGATCCGGGTTCTGAGGTTATTGGGCTCAGCGCTAGCTGGTCGTCCGGGACGTCCCTGAATTCTGGAAGGTTGAGGGCGTCCTCGGTGCTTCTGCTCTGGGAAGCCACTATGTCTTGCTACGTCAGGTGTCGATGGGGGGACGCAATCTAGTGTCAAGATCCTGTCTCACTAGCCCGTGCTGCTCAACAGGTAACGTAGTCTTGGTAGCCGCTCGGCAGTATTCGGCTGCACTGTGGAGGTATTCGGCTTCGCCCTAATCCATTCACGCCCGGCGTGGTATCGTTGTGGTATTCGGCTTCGCTGTGGCAATATTCGGCTTCGCCCTAATCTCTTCACGCCTGGTGTGGTATCATTGCGGTATTCGGCTTCGCCCTAATCTCTTCACGCCCGGCGTGGTATCGTTGCGGTATTCGGCTTCACTGTGGAGGTATTCGGCTTCGCTGTGGTGGTATTCGGCTTCGCCCTAATCTCTTCACGCCTGGCATGGTATCGTTGCGGTATTCGGCTTCGCTGTGGCAGTATTCGGCTTCGCCCTAATCTCTTCACGTGTAACACTCGGGTGTTTCACCAACGGCACAATCGCCCAGGTGGTCACCAACAGTCTATCACCCTTGAGCGGGCAACACTTGTATGATGGCAGCGGAGCGACTGTGTAGTCCCGAAGGATTCGC
>Ga0307508_10003265_pt1 | contig 16552 bp, 15 predicted proteins | sample 9_EM_MG_FD_203089 | JGI IMG/M metagenome (GOLD analysis project Ga0307508, IMG submission 203089) | Populus trichocarpa ectomycorrhiza microbial communities from riparian zone in the Pacific Northwest, United States - 9_EM | ecosystem: Host-associated > Plants > Roots > Unclassified | place...
CCGTTCCCGTTCCCGTTCCCGTTCCCGTTCCATTCCTGTTCCCGTTCCCCCCCCCGCTTCCGCTCCCGCTCCCGCTTGCGTCACCCGAACTCACTCGAGTACCTTGGAGAACCGCCGCCGTTACACTTACGATTGCACACCACACATAGGTAACAGAGTGGTCACGGTGGTAGCATTGAAATGCAACTGTCAGGGCACGGTACATTGCAGCGAAGACTATTAAACTCGCATTTGGTTCCAGGCATTGTGACTCAAGCCAGTTCTATTCATTACATCGAATTTATATCTATATACCACGTCACTGTAGACAGAATAGCTCTACGTGACCAAAACAAAGGCAGTTTGCCGGATAAGACACGACGCGATGAGGACGATGTCAATGAAGGTGACGGTAAGGCTGCCAGTGGCAAAGACGATAACAAATATGATGCAGCAAGAAGATCAACGAGCTTCCTAAATTGTTAACGTAGTACTTACAGGGACAGTGGGAAGTTGTACAATACGACGCGACACGACGAGTACGATATTGATGAGGATGGCAGTGACGCTGCTGGTGGCAAGGACAATAACAAATTTGACGTGGCAAGAAGATCAACGAGCTTCGTGAATTGTTAGCGCACCACTCACAGGGACAGAGGGAAGTTGTATACTACGACGTGATGAGTACGATGTCGATGAAAAGAGGATGCCGGTGGCGTGGATGACATCAAGACGTGACAAGTACAATGTCGATGAAAAGAGGATGCTGGCGGCGTGGGTGACATCAAGATGCGACGAGTACGATCTCAATGAGGATGGCGGTGAGGCTGCCAGCGGCAAGGACGATTTCAAATATGACGCGGTGAGAAGATCAACGAGCTTCGTGAATTGTTAGCGCAACACTCACAGGGACAGTGAGAAGTTATACAATATGACGTGACGTGCATCAGCAAAAAATTTGAGAATTCCTAGGGAGCTCCCGTAGCTCCCGTAGCTCCCGTAAGCATCGCTAACTCCCGTAAGTGCAGAAGTTATATTTTGCTCCCGTAAGGGTTTAAAAAAAAAAAGTGCTTTATTTTTAGCTGAAACCTCGAGAAATATTAGTTCAAATTTATGTCTCACCTATAAAAAAAAGCAATATACTTCAACTTTCCATTTTTTTGCTGATGTGACGAGTACGATATCGATGAGGATGGCAGTGAGGCTGCCGGCAGTAAGGACGATAGCAAATATGACGCGGCGAGAAGATCAACCAGCTTCATGAATTGTTAGAGCACCTCTCACAGGGACAGAGGGAAGTTGTACAATACGACGCGATGAGTACGATGTCGATGAAAAGAGGATGCCAGCGGCATGGAAGACATCAAGTAAGACGTGATGAGTACGATGTCGATGAAAAGAGGATGCCAGCGGCATGGAAGACATCAAGTAAGACGTGATGAGTACGATATAGATGAGGATGGCGGTGAGGTTGATGCAGGCAGCGTGGATGATAGCAAGATGAGAGGAGTGCGCTGGTCGCGCGTATGATATGATGGAAGTATGTGGAAGAAAAAAGGGGTGGACTTGCGGCACGTACCGTCGTATTCAGCAAGCCGTGCGGTGGCAACCGTGCCAAACCGTATGAAAGCACAGGCACTAGAAAAGGCTTGGCACCTTGCAAGTTGTATGCGAAATCACTTGCAATCTGCGAAAATGGCGAATTCCTCTGTGACACCTGGGTACGCGAGTACGGAGGTGGAGGTAAAGATATTGTAGAGTCAGGTTCGATTTCTTTATTCACAGTAGAATAATCTTAGGTTCGTCGTGTCGGGGTGTTTTCGTGAGTGTGGTATCCAAGGATGGGGAATCGAGAAGAGTTTTCGTGCGGTATATATGCCTTTTTCTTTTTGGTCACGTGGTTCCTCTTTCCCGTTGTCACGCCGGGGACCCCAGTTCCAAGACGCGCGGTCTCAAGGAGTTCCGCTTATGGGTGAGGTTGGTCCTGACCGGTCCTAGCGATAAGGGTGGAGGCTAACAGTCGGCGACCTCGTATTCCCCCCGGCGCTAGTCTTTCGGACTATGCGGGCTTCGTATCGAGGTCCTAGTCAGGATCGGTCGTAACTCTTTCGGAGTTCGCCGTTCCTCCTAGTTTGCCGCTGGCCCCTCTCCGGAGTTATTCTTCCGTCCGTTCGTCTCGGCCGTAAGGTCCTAACTCCGGGTCTTATCTCCCGTCTAGACTCTCCCAGACCTGTCTTGCGACATGGGCCCCGCTTATGGCGTACGACTTACAGGAAGCTAGTCTTCTTTTCCCTTATCTCGTTCTCGTATGCAGCGGCTACAAGAGTCGGCAGTGCATTGGGTCTTACCCGGCGGGCTGGCCTAAGATCCATCACCCGTCGAGGTTACCCTCCGCTCTACCTGTTCTTGCCGAACTGCTTTCCGAGGCCCCGAGACATTCATCAGGGATTCTAGCCACGTGACTTACCGTTCGGCTACCTCTCTCTTCGTATCCTTTTTTCCCTTTGTTACCCTCGGGTGTAACACTACTCCCCCTCTCTCCTAGCTTCGGCCCGAAGCTAATCTCCTGACTCCTCCTCCTTCTTTGTGTGAATCGGTGGAATGCAGTCATCCATCCCCTGCATCCCTCCGGCCGCCTGGACCCGAAGAAAACCCTCCAGCGGGAAAAAACTTCGGAACCAATTCGATTGGCGGTCGGCCCTCGGATCTGGGTGGTCTCCCGACCGGTCCAGGATCCTACTGTCGGAGTGGTGCAAAAGAAAACCAGGAAACAGCATCATCCCCCCGAAGAGGTGATCAGAAGACGGGTTGGCCTGGCACGCCGGTGTAGCAGGGGATCAGGCCGGCCGTACGGTAGTCTCGCCGCCAGAGCCAGTCAAAACCAGTGGCTCTTAACTGGCCACCCACGCCTCGCCACAGTTAAAGGGCGGATGCTGTTCCGTTCTGGGATTACAATACCTTTCGCTCTTCTGCTCGTTGAAAGATCTTTGTTTGGATGAAGTCCTCCTCCCCTTCATCCTACTACCCCCCGACCGTGCCTCAACCCCATCGGCTTCGATATGCGCCAGGGGCGGGTCGGAGTCTAGCCCTTGGTGAGCCGGTAGTCCCTCGGCGCGTCTGGATTCCGTCGGTGAAACTCTCGAAGTTTCTCCAGACCGCCTACCGAAAAGTTGTCGTATGGTTCTTCCGTCCAGTCCTTCCGGTCTGGGTAGTCGAGCCATTTGACGAGGTACAGGACGCGGCACCCTTTCCTGGTGCTCCCAAGGACCTCGTCAACATCGTATTCCTCGCTTTGCTCGATGTCGTCGGCCTCTCGGAGGACCTTTGGGGGGTCCGGCGGTGCCCGGTGCTCACTGGTTCGATAGGGTTCGAGCAGTGACACATGAAAGATGTTGTGGATCTTCCATTTCCGGGGCAGCGTGAGTTGGACTGCGAGGGGTGAGACGATTTTTTCCACCTGGAAGGGGCCATGATTCTTGTGGTCCAGCTTCCGGGAGGGTCGGCGCGTCTTGATGTTACGCCCTTTGAGCATCACCAAGTCTCCGACGTGGTATTCTGGGGGTTTGGTGTGCAGGGGGTCCGTGTAGCGGCGCATTCGTTCGTGTGCCGCTTCCAGCCGGTCGGCGGACGCCTTATGTACCGCGTGCATCCAGTGGGCATAGAGCTTGCTGGCGGGGTTCAAGGGTCCCGTGGCGGCTGGGTCGGAGGACACGGGATGGAATCCGTAGTTAGCGTAAAACAGAGACATCCCGTTGCCCATGGTGATCAAATTGTTATAGGCGAACTCCGCCATTGGGAGTAGGCCTACCCAGTTGTCCTGTTCGTGGCCGACGAATGCTCGGAGGTATGCCTCGATTGTCTGGTTGAGGCGTTCCGTCTGTCCGTCCGTTTGGGGGTGGAAGGCCGTTGACATCCTCGGGCGGATGCCGGACAGCCGCAGAAATTCTTGCCATGTTTCGGAAGTGAATCGGGAGTCGCGGTCCGAGACGATATCCGTGGGGAGTCCGTGGTATTTCCAGACTTCCCGAGCGAAGGTGACTGCTAAGTCGGCCGCCGTTTTCCTTTCTTTTCCGAGGGGGAGGAAGTGCGCCATTTTTGTGAATCGGTCTATAACCACCCACAATTGGTCGCATCCCTCCGAGAGTGGCACCTCCGTGATGAAGTCCATTGTGATGGACTGCCAAGGGGCGTACGGCAATTCCAGGGGGGAGGAGAGTCCGTACGGTCGGTGTCGGGCCACCTTGTTTTTCTGGCATTTGGGGCAGCTTTGGACGAAGTCGATAATTCTTTCGTTCATTTTTGGCCACCAGAAGTTTCGTCGGATAAGTTCGATCGTCTTATCCTGGCCCATATGTCCCGCGATTTTCGTGTCATGTTCTGACTCGAGGATCAATTTCTTGAGGTTTCCATCCTCCGGGATCCAGAGCATACCCCTTCGGTAGAGTAGCCCATCCTTGATCTCGAGGACCTCTTCCGTCCTGACCTTTCGGTCCCTCTGCCGCACCTCACGAGGGTGGGCAGCTTCCTCCTCGACCTTTCGGTCATTCAGTGCTGCGTTCCCCAGCACTGCTTCCAGTTCCTTCCATGCGTCCTGGTATTCGGCGTCCTTTTTTCCAGCTTCGTTGACTGCTTCCGCAAACTCCTTCGCCCATTGTCGTGGTTGGAGTGATGCCAATCTTGCCGAGGAGCAGATGAACGTTCTTTCTCGTCTGTCTGCTTCCGCGAGGTTAGTTTTTCGCAAAACAGTCGTGATTGGCTGGTTTTCACTCCCCCCTTTTTCAGGGCGGTACTCCGAACGTCTTGAAAGAGCATCCGGTTTCCCGTTTCGGTTTCCCGGTCAGTAGTAAATGCGGAAGTCAATGCCGGCCAATTCTTGCACCCACCATGCCTGGCGTCAGTTGAGTATCTTCGTGGTCGTGAAGTACTCGAGGTTCTGGTGGTCGCTGAACACCTGGACCTGATTTGTCGCTCCCTCGCAGTACCGGCGCCAGTGTTTGAAGGCGTCGACGATTGCCAGGAGTTCCTTGTCGTGGATTTCGTAGTTGATTTCCGCCGGCTGGAACTTTCGGGAGTGGAAGGCGACTGGGTGTAGTCTCCCTTCCTCATCTCTCTGTGACAGGACGGCGCCGATGGCGAAGTCGGAGGCGTCTGTCTCGATGATCACCGGTTTGGTGGCGTCGAAATGGGCAAGTATTGGTGCCGTCGTGAATCATTGCTTTAGCTCCCGCAAGGCTTCCTCTGCCTGCGGGTTCCATTCCCATTCCTTTTTTCCTCTCTTCGTCAGTTCCGTTAGGGGTCTGGCAACTCGGGAGTAGTCCTTGATGAAGTGTCGGTAGAAGTTGGCAAACCCCAAAAAGGACTATACTTCTGTTAGCGATGCCGGGGTTTTCCATTCCAGCACCGCCTCCACTTTTCCTTTCGCCATTTTGATTCCATCTCGTCCAATGACATATCCTAGGAATTCCACTTCCTGGGTTTTCCAGACGCACTTGTTTGGTGAGACTGCTAGTTGGTTCTCCCGCAGCCTTTTCAACACTTCCTTGACCCGTTGATCGTGCTCCTCCTCGGTTTTTGCATAGATCAGAAAATCGTCCATGTAAACCAGGAGACCTAGGTCGATCATATCGGAGAAGACATGGTTCATCATGTCTTGGAAGGTTGACGGAGCGTTGGTCAATCCGAATGGCATGACTTGGAATTCGTAATGCCCATATCGAGTTCGGAAGGCTGTTTTCCACTCATCTCCTTCCCGAATGCGAATTAGGTTGAATCCGTTTTTCAGGTCTAGTTTAGTGAACCACCTGGCTCCCTGGACTCGATCCTGCAGTTCCTGCATGAGGGGAAGGGGGTATCGGTTGGGAATCGTTATTCGGTTGAGGGCTCGGTAGTCGACGCACAATCAGAGTCCCTTCCCGTTTGGCTTTGGTACAAACAAAATCGGGGATCCTGCCGGCGAGGTGGACCTTCGGATTTTGCCTGTCCTCAACATTTCCTTGAGCCATTCCCTGAGGGTCTGGAGCTCATATTCCGAGAGGGGATAAATCGGTCCCCAGGGGGCGGTTTCTCCTTCCTTGAGGTCGATCTTGCAATCGTACGGTCGGTGTTCCGGTAGCGCTTCTGCCACCTCCTGGCTCATGATGTCGAGGTAGCTCCTGAATTCCCTCGGGATTCGATCCTGGGGGTCTTCTTTGGTTATCGCCGAGACGTACCCAATGACCTTGGCTTCTGGGTCAAGGGCAACCGCTTCGTCTAGGGACAGAGAAAATCCCGCGGTTTCGAATCTCGTGCATCCTTCCAGGCAGCTGCGGCTGCTGAAGCGCAGTTCTTCTGAGTCCCATGCGCCTTGGGGGGGGTGTTTCGCAATCCACCAGAATGGGAGGAAGAGGTCGACTTCTGGTTCCAAAGGAGCAACTTCGAATACTTCTCGGGAATAGTGCTTTCGATGCTGGAGCAGGAGCGGCTCGGTGTACTCCATTCCTGCCCCTCTGACTTCCTCCCCCGAGCAGTTTAATAATGGGGCTGCTTTTTTTCTGCAGATTCGGGGTATGTCGAGCTGCTCGGTAATCCTCGTGCTGATCAAAGGTACCGAGCAACCTGTGTCGAGTAGGACTCGCACCGCGTGCTGGGTCGGGCCCCACGAGATGATCATGGTCGTGATTGGTCTTTTGCTGCACTGTGGTTTATTCGTAGACTTTTCGGGCGAGGTTTCGTTAGGGTTCAGCCTTCTTCGTTGTCTATCCTGCGAGGTTCCAGCACTTGGTTCCTCCGGACCCTTTCGTTTCCGACTCGTTCCACAAATTATTGGGAAGGACCTGGGGTGCGGCGGGCCCCGTCCTTCTAAAAATCCGAGTCGTCTTGCCAGGCCGACTGCAGTGTCACAGCTGCAGCTTCTCGCATGTCTTCGTCCTCGATTTTGACGTGGCTGTTTTTGGTTTGCTTCGGGGCCGGAGCCTCCTCGGCATCCTCCTCCCTCTTTCGCTTTCCTTGGATCGAGCTTGCCTTTTTCGGGGCTTCCGGTAGCTCCGTGCCTTTGACCGTTGTCTGGGCATAGCAGTCTTGGGTGGTGTGGCTGTCCCGGCCACACCGCCAGCAGTTGGCTTTGCTGCATCTGTGGGAGTCGATCTCGCTCTGGGGAACCCCCTTATAGGCGTTGCTGCCGCTTCCCCAGTGGCTCTGTTCCCATGTTTTCCTTGGCTTTTCAGCCTTGCCCCCCGAGTCAGACTTCCCAACCTGCTTGGGGCCACCGCTCTCCTTGCCCTTTCGGGCATTGCCCGGACCTTTCCCGTCCGGGCCGTCCTTCCGTCCTGTGCTGCCTCCAGGCTGGGCTTCGCGAGTCGCTTTCAGGGCCTTCCTTCGTTCCACGTGAAGACCAGCGTTGTAGGTGGCCGTGAGGAAGTGTTCATCGTCTATGAACTCCTCCATGTAGTGGGCGAAGCGCATGTCCAGGATGCTGTCGGGCATGGCCTGGTCAACTTTCTCCCTTAGCCCTTCGCCGGTGGCCTGGGCGTATACGTTCAAGGCGCGGAACTCGGTGAAGTATGCCTTGATGTCGCCTTTGTACCGCAGCTGACTGAGCTTCAGTTGGGCGTTCGCGGCTTCTCTGGTGTCTCGAAACTCAGCCCGGATTGCCGCGGTGTATCGGGCCCAGGTGTCCCGATCCGCCATTGTCCTTCGTCGGTGCTGGTGCCAGGCTTTTGCGGTGTCCGACAGCAGTGTCCCTACCCAAGCGATTTTTTGGGTGTCGAGGGTTTCCGGGTAGAATCCAATATACTCAAGGACCGATTCCCACCAGATATTGAATGCCGAGGTAGGTTTCCCGTCGAAGGGTTCTGGGTTCTTCAGCTTGAGTCGGGACGTATTGGTTCTTACCTCCGGAGCTCTTTGGTCGGTCCGGGCTGCCATGATGCCTTCCCCCACAAGTCGAGCGATTTCTTCTGGGGTAAGCATGGTGGCAATGTGCCCTTCTCGGAGTGGGGTGGCTCCGGGTGGAGGCCTTCCGGTCACCGGGTTTCGCCGCCCACCCGGGACCGTGTACATGTCGTCGTCATCGCTCGGGCCCACGTCTTTGGTGGAGTTTTCCGGTTCCGGGGAAGGAGATCGGAGCACCAACCTTGTTCGGGGTCGTCTTGGGGGTTCTCCCCCGGCCCCTCCCCCTGCTGCCTCAGGGGTTCCTTCCCTTGATGCCGGAAGGGGGACGTCCTTTGGGAGAGCCGACTGTAGGTAAGTGGGCGTGGTGGTCGCCCGTTTGATGGCACTTACCTCCGTGCGCAGCCGCTGCTGTTCCCTGGCTAATCGCTCAGTCTCCTCCTGCTGGTTCATGGCCCACTTTTCACAGTTGGCGTTCCAGGTTTGCTGTTCCTCCGCCCGTTTGCAGTCCGCAACTTGGAGAAACTGGACGGCATCGTTCAGCCGTGTGATCCGGGTGATCTGGTGGCCCTCCTTTTCGGCCTGGTCCCTATCGCGGGCGGTGATGGCCGTCCAGACATCGGTGGTAAATTTTTGAGCGGCGCTTGCGGTGCGTATCAGCTCAGTTTGCATCCATTCGTGGGATACTGTCGTGTTGGCCTCGGCCGTCTTGTAGACGTATTCGAGGGCTTGCGTGAGCAGCTGGTAGTTCCGCTCAATAGCGACGATTCGTCGGTCGGCCCGGTCGTAGGCGTCGCCGCACATTCCGTGTAGCTGCTCTAGGTCCCATTGGGCCTGCTGGTGCTGCGTGACCAGCAGTCGGACCCAGGCAGTGGGGTTTGGGAGGTCGATCGTTGGCTGATCGGTCTCAGTGTCGTTATATACTTCCAGGGCGGTCCGCGGGTACTCCAGTCGGAGCATATCAACGTTTGATTCGGTCATTTTCTAGTACAGGTCCAGGGGGTGTCCTGTATAGATCGTTTCGTCGTCGTAGAATGTGTAGTCGCAGATGTCTCGGAAGTCGAGTCCGGAGAGGTTTGCGCACTGATGATCGAATGCACAGTCGTACCAGTACTGCGTATACCAGTGCCTGGGGGTGCAGTCGATCGCTTCCGAAGGGAGGGGACCGTCAATGGTTTCGTCCCAAGGGTCCTCGTAGAGCAGGGCTTCGATCGATTGGTAGCTTTGATCGAAGTGCTGGGTGGAGAGGGGTTCGAAGATGTTTGCTAGTTCGAGAAGAAAGAAGTCGTCTTGGTCGAACGAGGGCATAAGGGTTGGATGTAAAAATCGAAGGTGACTTGTGAACCAAGATTATAGTGTGACACCTGGGTACGCGAGTACGGAGGTGGAGGTAAAGATATTGTAGAGTCAGGTTCGATTTCTTTATTCACAGCGGAATAATCTTAGGTTCGTCGTGTCGGGGTGTTTTCGTGAGTGTGGTATCCGAGGATGGGGAATCGAGAAGAGTTTTCGTGCGGTATATATGCCTTTTTCTTTTTGGTCATGTGGTTCCTCTTTCCCGTTGTCACGCCGGGGACCCCAGTTCCAAGACGCGCGGTCTCAAGGAGTTCCGCTTATGGGTGAGGTTGGTCCTGACCAGTCCTAGCGATAAGGGTGGAGGCTAACAGTCGGCGACCTCGTATTCCCCCCGGCGCTAGTCTTTCGGACTATGCGGGCTTCGTATCGAGGTCCTAGTCAGGATCGGTCGTAACTCTTTCGGAGTTCGCCGTTCCTCCTAGTTTGCCGCTGGCCCCTCTCCGGAGTTATTCTTCCGTCCGTTCGTCTCGGCCGTAAGGTCCTAACTCTGGGTCTTATCTCCCGTCTAGACTCTCCCAGACCTGTCTTGCGACATGGGCCCCGCTTATGGCGTGCGACTTACAGGAAGCTAGTCTTCTTTTCCCTTATCTCGTTCTCGTATGCAGCGGCTACAAGAGTCGGCAGTGCATTGCGTCTTACCCGGCGGGCTGGCCTAAGATCCATCACCCGTCGAGGTTACCCTCTGCTCTACCTGTTCTTGCCGAACTGCTTTCCGAGGCCCCGAGACGTTCATCAGGGATTCTAGCCACATGACTTACCCTTCGGCTACCTCTCTCTTCGTATCCTTTTTTCCCGTTGTTACCCTCGGGTGTAACATCCTCCCCCATTGTCTTCAATACCCCGGAACCCAATGTTTACATATACACAATTGTTCCCTATTATATCAATTCAGTTGGACCTAAAGTTTGTGACTACTTACTCCTGTTTTTCAAGGTTGTAATACTGAAAACATGAATGATATACAGATGTGGAGCGTTGTATATAATAGAGATTCTCCTAGCAGAGGAAGTTGAATCAGGACAGCACCATCGATAGGTTGCAAATCAGGAGCCAGTTGGCACAAACTTTAGGTCTGACAGAATTGATATAATAGGGAATAATTGTGCATATGTAAACAGCGGGTTGCGGGGTATGGACGACTATGGGAGAGGAATTCACAGTTTTTGCAGATTGCGAGTGATTTCGCATGCAACTTGCAAGGTGCCAAGAGTTTGCTAGCAGCTGTGCTTTCGTATGGTTTGGCTCGCTTACCCCAGCTCGGCTTACCACAGCCTGGCTTGCTGAATACGACAGCACGGACTGCAAGTCCACCCCTTTTTTCATCTACATACATTTATCATATCAAACACGCAACCAGCGCACTCCTCACATCTTGCTATCATCCACACTGCCTGCATCAACCTCACTGACATCCTCATCTATATCGTACTCGTCGTGTCTTACTTAATGTCATCCACGCTGCCGGCATCCTCTTTTCATGGACATCGTTCTTGTCGCGTCGTATTGTACAACTTCCCTCTGTCCCTGTGAGAGCTGTGCTAACAATTCACGAAGCTCGTTGATCTTCTCGTCGCGTCATATTTGCTATCGTCCTTGCCGCCATCAGCCTCCCTGCCATCCTCATCGGCATCATACTTGTCATGTCACGTCGTATTGTATAACTTCCCACTGTCCCTGTGAGTACTGCGCTAGCAATTCATGAAGCTCGTTGACCTTCTCGCCGCGTCATATTTGCTATCGTCCTTGCCGCCGGCAACCTCACCGTCATCCTCATTGACATCGTACTCGCCACGTCTTGATGTCATCCACACCACCGGCATCCTCTTTTCATCGACATCGTACTCGTTGTGTCGTATTGTACAACTAAACTCTGTCCCTGGGAGAGCTGCGCTAACAATTCACGAAGCTTGTTGATCTTCTCGCCGCGTCATATTTGCTATCGTCCTTGCTGCTGTCAGCCTCACCGCCATCTTCATCGACATCGTACTTGTCGCATCGCACCGTGTTGTACAACTTCCCACTGTCACTTTGAGTGCTGCGCTAACAATTCACGAAGCTCGTTGATCTTCTCGCCGCGTCATATTGGCTATCATCCTTGCCACTGGCAGCCGCACTGCCATCCTCATCGACATCGTACTCGTCGCGTCACGTCGTATTGTACAACTTTCCACTGTCCCTGTGAGTGCTGCGCTAACAATTCATGAAGCTCGTTGATCTTCTCGCCGCGTCATGTTTGCTATCATCTTTGCCGCCAGCATCCTCACCGCGATCTTTATTGACATCGTCCTCGTCGTGTTGTGTCTCATCCGGCAAACTGCCTTTGTTTCAGTCATGCAGAGCTATGCTGTCTACGGTGACGTGATATATAGATGAAAATTCAATGAAATGAATAGAACTGGCTTTAGTCACAATACCTGGAACCAAATGCGAGTTTAATAGTCTTCGCTGCAATATACCGTGCCCTGATGGTCGAGTTTCGATGCTATCACCGTGACCACTCTGTTACCTATGTGTGGTGCGCCATCGTAAGCCTCGTCTAGATCCCAATTGCCTTGACACTCTGCGTGTATATGACGCGCTGCGTCCGGATGGCGAAGACACTCGTCCAGCAGGCAGATGTCGTGGCACGTGTCGTCCGGACGACATTTTCCTTGACACTCTGCGTCCAGAAGGGAAATGCCCTGACAGTCCTCATCCGTGAGGCAGATGCCGTGGCGCGTGTCGTCCGTACGATATTTGCCTTGAAGCTCTGCGTCCGGAAGAAATTTGCCTTGAGATTCTGCGTCTGTAAGACACGCACTGCGTTCAGAAGGCAAATGCCCTGATACCCCTCGTCCGGACGACATCTGCCTTGACACTCTGTGTCTGTAAGACACGCGCTGCATCCAGAAGGCAAATGCCCTGACACTCGTCGTCTCAAAGGCAGATGTCATGGCATGCGTCGTCCGGAAGACATTTGCCTTGACTTTCTGCGTCTGTAAGACACGCACAGCGTTCAGAAGGCAAATGCGCTGACACTCCTCGTCCAGAAGGCAGATGCCATGGCGCACATCGTCCGTACGACATTTGCCTTGTCACTCTGCGTTTAGAAGAAATTTGCCTTGATATTCTGGGTCTGTAAGACACGCACTGCGTCCAGAAGGCAAATGCCCTGACACTCCTCATCTGGAAGGCTGATGCCATGGCATGCGTCGTCTGGAAGACATTTGCCTTGACATTCTGCATCTGTAAGACACGCACTGCATTCAGAAGGCAAATACGCTGACACTTCTCGTCCAGAAGGCGGATGCCGTGGCGTGCATCGTCAGTACGACATTTGCCTTGACACTCCGCGTCCAGAAGAAATTTGCCTTGAGATTCTGAGTCTGTAAGACATGCGCTGCGTTCAGAAGGCAAATGCCCTGACACCCCTCGCCCGGACGACATCTGCCTTGACACTCTGCGTCTGTAAGACACGCGCTGCGTCCAGAAGGCAAATGCACTGATACTCCGCATCTGCAAGCCAGATGCCGTGGCATGCGTCGTCCAGATGACATTTGCCTTGACATTCTGCGTCTGTAAGACACGCGCTGCGTTCAGAAGGCAAATGCGCTGACACTCCTTGTCCAGAAGGCAGATGCCATGGCATGCGTTGTCCGGACGCAGTTTGCCTTGACATTAGTTGTCCGGAAGGCCAATGCACAGCCCACTTCTGTCTAGTACGCATATGCACAGGCGGGTCACGTTCGGTGCAGCATGTGCGCTCACATGCATTGTCCTGACGGAGAATACCTTGCTGGGTTGCGCCCTGAGCGTCTAGACATTTCCGACGCGTATGCAGCGTTGGGATGCAGAATTTTTTTCCTGATGCCCCCTTCCCATCTCCTTGTAAACCTCCTCCCACAAGGTCCTCTACTCCTTCTTCCATCTCGGACACCTCTTCAAGAGGTGGTGTCTCGTCTTCCTGGGGCACCGGCACTACCAGCACTGGGGGGTCGGGCAAGATTTTGTCCAGTGCAGGTATTCGTCCGTGAGGCAACGTCCCGTCTTCAGCTGGTAGAACCTTGCGGCAAGCTGCTTGGTGCTCTCCGCCACCGTGCCGTCTGGCCTCTAGCTTTCCAGCATTTTGTACTTCTTTCTGGAGGTCCGGCCTCCAGCCCACTCCCGCGCCTCCACCCATTTCTTCTCCGAGATCTCCTGTCTGATGTTGGCGAGAGATCTGGGGCATGCCTCCTCCGACCATTCCACCCCCAGGGTGTCTGGCTCGTCTGCTGCAAGCTTGGCCCACCTGTCGGCCTGCTCATTCCCTTCCACCCCTTCGTGTGCTGGGCACCACCTGATTTCAATGGTGATATCCGGCACTGCTCTCCGTAGAGTGGCGTTATGCTTTCTCGCCTCCAATGCGTACTTTTGCCCTGGTCCTGGCTCGTCGGATGCCATTGTCTTGATCGCCACCTGTGCGTCTGTGAAGATGGTGATGTGCTTCAATGCCGGGGTCCTTTTGCTGCGGTTTCCAGTACGCGTGCCAACGCTGCACATTATGTGTCGTATGCCTCCTGGTTGAACCCCATGTGGGTTTTGATGCCTTCCCAGGTTTGGCCATTCTTCCATGCCACTGCGTATCCAGTGGCTTCGTTCTCCAGTCGAGACCCATCAGTGAAGAGGACAAGTCCCGGCCTCTCCCTCTCCGCCTCCCTCTTTGCCTCCTCGCGTTCCTCTTGGACCAGTTTGCCATTGAAGGATTCTGGCTCCTCCAGCAGGACCGTCCACTCCGTCTCCGTCCAGGTGTAGCTCAAGGCTGACGCCAGCCTCTTGCTGATCGCCGTTTACGCACTGACAATCCCCCTGGCCTTCTCCCCCTCTGGTAGACTCAGCAGCTGCAATCCAAACCGCCGTTGCCTGTTTTCCAACTGATTGGTTGCTGGTCTGAGTCCGGACTCCATCGACAGCGCTCCCAGATTGGTTGTCTGGAAGGCTCCCGTTGTTGCCCGCCCCTGTTGATTGACCAGCAGCTGGAGCTCCTCTGCTCACCCTGTCGTACCGCGGACATTTCCTCCCTTCCACCAAAGCTCTGCTCCGAACATGGCGATGGACTGGACACACACCATCATGATTCGTCTGCAATTCGCGAGGGAGAGGCCCATACGCCCTGTGAGCTGTCGCAAGCGGGTCATCGCGTTCCGTCCGCTTTTCAGCTTGGTGGCGTGGTGTTCCTTCAATGTGAGTTGGGAATCCAGCCACACCCCCAGCCACCTCGTCGCCTCCTTGTTGAACGGAACTTCCTCATCCCCCACAATCACCTTGGCCTTAGCCTCTGTGCCTTTCCTCTTCCTCCAGAACATGGCGGCCTCCGTCTTCTCCTGATCAAAGACCACTCTGTTGTTCCTACCCCATTCCATAGCCGCCACTGCTGCCTCTGATAGCTTGGCTGCCACCTCTTCCTCCCCTTTCCCCTCTGCCAGCTACCCGATGTCGTCCACGAAGGATAACCCGCTGATGCCCGGGGCTGCCTGTTCCACCGCGTCGAATATGCACGAATGATACGTGACGAAGAGGATGGGGGTTGCCGGGGAGCCCTGGGGGACCCCGGTATCTACTGGGTTTTCCTCTCCGGTCTCTCCGTCCAGAACCAGTTTCATCTGCCAGTCCGACATGTAGCTCATCGTCCATCGGATGAGATCTGCCTCCAGTCCCAGGTCTTCCATGCGCTGGCCTAGGATCATCTTGTTCACGTTGTTGAACGCCGACTTGACATCCATGAAGAGGGCTCCAGCTACTTTCTTTCCTGCCCATGCCTTCTTCGTCCGGTTCATCGAGATCGCGACCGCCTCGACACAAGACCGCCGTTTCCGGCATCCGAACTGGCCTTTGTGGAGCCCTCGCTTCCGCTCCAGGTGGTCGGCAATAAGGTGGGCTGCCGTCCGTTCAAGCAGCTTGCTGATGACATCGAGTAGTGATATCACCCGGTATGCCCGCACTTTTGAGTAGTCGGGCTTCCCCGGCTTGGGAATGACCACGTCTTTCGCCGTTTTCCAGATTCCTGGGTGGAATCCCAGCCGGATGCACGCCCGGACCAGCTGGGTGATACGCTGCTCGTCCTACTGCCAGAACACCTTGACGATCCCCGCCGAGATCCAGTCGTCCCCCGGGGCTGAGGTGCTGGCTGCCGCTTTCAGGAGTGTCCCGACCAGCGTGGCGTCAACCCTCACGAAGGCCTTGCCCCCCTGCGCCGGCTCAAAGTGCCCCAGAGGCCCCTGTGGGAAGTGTGCCTGCAGGATCGCCTGTTCACGGTCGCGCCGTCCCTCCGCGATGGTCCCGTCCTCCCGGACCAGTGCCTGGCCCATCTTGTCAATGCGGGGGTTCATGTACGCTGCCACCGTCCACACCTTATTGCCATCTGCCTCCTGCAGAAACCGGTTCCAGCAGTCCATCTTCGCCCTCCTTATTGCTCTCCGGAATTCCCGTCTTGCCGCTTTCACGCGGGAGGTTCTGGCCACCCTCCATTTCCTCCTCGCTCTTCCCAGGTCCTTCCTCAGCTCCTTCAATTCCTCACACCACCAGGGCTTTGAGTGTACTACCGCTTCAAAATTTGCTTAGTAGTCGCCGCCGCTGACGCTAGGCAGATACAACGAACGAATTCGCGGATCTTCGACGACTTCTGCTTGACCTCCCCACAACATCAAGAATCGGACCGCAAGTTGACGGGATACAACAATTGTTACAGGGTGAGGAACCTTGGGGTCTACAGGGTGTTTTTCATCAGCTCACACTCTACTAGAGTCCCGGAGGTCCGAGATCTTGGGAAGGATATCCAACATTCCGTACACTGAACACCACAAGCGGATTAAGACGTCACGACTGAAAGATACTGGCGCATGGCTATTCCAAAAGATGGAGTACCGGATGTGGCTAGATTCGAGTGCTTCCAAGCTGCTCTTGCTGCGAGGCATACGTAAGTTCCGGCTTCACCTGATCGCTAAAACCTGCGGCTTGTGTCTGACTGGATCATCAGCTGGCGCCGGAAAGACTTTCATTGCATCGGTAGCTATCGACTCTTTTGCTTTGGATTCGCGGCAGGGGAAATTGGCGTACTTCTACTGCAACCGCGCCGAAGGGAGCCGGCGAGATCCCGAGACGATCCTGAGCGCCCTTATTCACCAGCTCGTCCGGACTGAATCGGATCAAATGACGCTATTGAAGCCGATCGTCGACGCCTACAATTTGAGGAAGACGGAAGGCCAGGAGTGCGCGAGACTCAGTCTCCTAGAAAGCAGGGATCTCCTCGTGCAGTTGGCGGACGTGTATGAGCAGACTACGATCTGCATCGACGCTCTGGACGAAGTCGAACCTTCCACCCGGAAAGATCTGCTGC
>Ga0307508_10003266_pt1 | contig 16542 bp, 15 predicted proteins | sample 9_EM_MG_FD_203089 | JGI IMG/M metagenome (GOLD analysis project Ga0307508, IMG submission 203089) | Populus trichocarpa ectomycorrhiza microbial communities from riparian zone in the Pacific Northwest, United States - 9_EM | ecosystem: Host-associated > Plants > Roots > Unclassified | place...
CCTTTTCATATGCCCGAAGGCTATTCAATCGCCCTGTATCCCAATCCCGCCTTCTCGGCCATCAATATTACAACGGATGCATCGGTGGACTGTACCGGGAAAACAGTATGCGTGTATAACAGGGTGGGACAGCTGATGTTTGCCGGCGTACTGTCGAAGCAGCAGCACATCGATATCAGCCGTTGGGAAAATGGGATTTACTTTATTAAGATCAACGGACTGACGGCCAAAGCCATGACGAAATTTATAAAACAGTAGAAGGATTCCATCCGCTACCAGCTATTTCTCATTCAGCATCTGCCTGGCGATCAAATCACCCACTACCGGCGCAAGGGCCACGCCCATGCCGCTCATACGCACCGCACAGTATACGTTCTTTTTAACCTTCTTGATAATGGGAAGCTTTTCGGCGCCCAGCCCCATGATGCCGCTCCAGCGATGCTCTACGGTAAATGCCTGGCGCGGAAGCACCACCTCGCGCAGGAAACGTTCCAGCTCATGCTGTATAGGCGTGGTGGTGGTCATATCTTCTGTTTGCTCGGCCGCGAAAGCCTTGTTGCGCGCGCCGCCTACCAGCACGCGGTTGCCGAGGTTGCGGAAATAATAAAAACCTTCATCGTAGTGAAAGCTGCCCCTGAAGGGTAGCTTTTTAATGGGGGAGGTAACGAGCACCTGTCCGCGGGCGGGCACTACGTCCAGCTGCGGCAGCAGCTGCCGGGTAAAGGCATTGGTGCAGATAAGCAATTGACTGGCGCTAAGCGGTGTTCGCAGGTTAGATTGCACGGTGATCCTGCCGGCGCTGTTGTCAAAGCTTTTTACTTCTACCTGCGTCATCAGCTGTACGCCCATGCCCAGCACTTTTTGCAGCAGGGCCTGTACCAGCATGCCCGAATGGAGCTGCGCTTCCATCCGGCTTTCTACCAGGTGGGCGGTTTGTTTGAACCCGAAAGCATCTATTTTTTTATCCGCCAGCCGGAATACCTTCTCATCGCCAATGGCCTTGCGCAACGTGATATTAAGCCAGCCGATATCGTTTTTGAGCTGTTTTATTTTGGGGTACTGCAGCGCGCTGATCAGCTCATAGCCGCCATAGCGCTCAAAGCCTATTTCCTGTTTGCTGAATACCTTGCGTATGCGGCGCAGGCCCTCGTAGCGCATGGCCACTATTTCCAGCATGCGCTGCTCACCCATGACGCGGGCGTCCTGCAGCAGCTCCGTAGGGCTGCCAAAACAGGCAAAGCCTGCATTGCGTGTGCTGGCGCCGCAGGGAGTAATGCCTTTCTCTACTATCAGGATGCGAAGGTCGGGCTGCAGGCGTTTCAGGTAAAAAGCGCTCCATAAGCCCGCCAGGCCACTGCCTACGATGATAATGTCTTTAGGCCCGTAGAACGTTTCCTTTTCCCATATAGAAGGCTGGATCATGGCAATTGGTTGATACCGTAAGATATAGATTTATCGTGAGACGTGAAACGTGGGGAAACGTGAGAAATCGTGAGACGTCAGGCGGGAGCGGCTTAAAACAAGAACCCGCCGGTCATAAACCGGCGGGTTCTTTATAATATCAGGGAGCTAACCCTCACGTTTGACGATTTCTCACGTTTCATGTCTCACGACCCCTCACGACTACAAATGTATCGCTTCCCCGTAAGCCACTTCAATCGCGTCTTTTACGCTTTCGCTGATAGTGGGGTGGGGGTGAATGCTGTTGAGCACTTCATGGTAAGTGGTTTCCAGCTTACGGGCGGTCACGGTCTGGGCGATGATCTCGGTTACATTGTAACCAATCATATGCGTGCCCAGCCATTCGCCGTATTTAGCGTCGAAAATCACTTTTACAAAACCTTCGGTGGCGCCGGCAGCGCTGGCCTTGCCGCTGGCGCTGAGCGGGAACTTACCTACTTTAATTTCATAACCGGCTTCTTTGGCGGCTTTTTCGGTAAAGCCTACCGAAGCAATTTCGGGTGTGCAATACGTACAGCCCGGTACATTGCCGTAATCCAGCGCTTCGGGCTGGTGGTTGTATTTCTTTTCGTTGTAACCGATGGCTTCCACGCAGATGATGCCTTCCTTGCTGGCTACGTGCGCCAGGGCCTGGCCGGGCACGCAGTCGCCGATGGCGTATACGCCGGGCACATTGGTCTGGTAGTATTTATCCACCGTAATCCTGCCCTTATCGGTTTTAACGCCGCTTTCTTCCAGGCCGATACCTTCTATATTGGCCGATACGCCTACGGCGCTCAGCACCACGTCGGCTTCGAGGGTGATATTGCCGGTAGCGGTTTTTACCGTGGCTTTTACGCCGTTGCCGCTGGTGTCTACGCTTTCTACCGAGGCGTTGACCATAATATCGATGCCGTTCTTTTTATATTGCTTTTCCAGCTCTTTTGAAATGTCGTCGTCTTCCACCGGTACCACGCGGGGGAGAAATTCCACGATGGTCACCTTGGTGCCCATGGCATTGTAGAAATAGGCAAACTCAACGCCGATGGCGCCGCTGCCTACTACAATCATGCTTTTGGGTTGCTGGGGCAGCACCATCGCTTCGCGGTAGCCGATTACTTTTTTGCCATCCTGCTTCAGGTTGGGCAGCTCACGGCTGCGGCCGCCGGTGGCAATGATAATATGTTTGGCTTCTACGGTTTGTTTTGTATTATCGGCTTTGGTCACTTCCACCTGTCCCTTGCCTTTCAGCTTGCCGAATCCCATGATAACGTCGATCTTGTTTTTCTTCATGAGAAACTGTACGCCCTTGCTCATCTTATCGGCTACTCCGCGGCTGCGTTTGATAACCGCTTCGAAGTTAGAGGTGCCGCTGGCATCGATGCCATAGTCCTTTGCATGTTTGATATATTCCATCACCTGTGCGCTTTTGAGCAGCGCCTTGGTAGGGATACAGCCCCAGTTCAGGCAAATGCCGCCCAGGCTTTCCTTTTCGATAATAGCTGTTTTAAAGCCCAGCTGAGAGGCGCGGATGGCAGCTACATAGCCACCGGGACCGCTGCCGATAACAAGAACATCGTATGCCATATTCTTTTGGATTTAATTTTTGCTTTTTTGTGTTGAGTCTTTACCGGCTATTGGCGTCGTTCATGCGAATCCTTCTTCCCTTGTACTTCTTTCCGTCCATGGCCTGTATCATCTGGGGGGCCACGCGGCGATCGATTTCTATCCAGCTGTTCATTTCCTTCATATCGATGCGGCCAAGCACTTCTTTTTTCAGTTCGCTCATGTCGAGGATAAACTGGAGGAAGCTGGCTTTATAGAAACCATCTTTGGTGCCCAGGTTCACAAACAGGCGCATGTAATCGCCCGTGGCAGTGTTGCCATTGAACTCGCGGCGGGCGCCAGCAGCTTCGCGGGGTCCGCGCGCCGGGCCGTGGTCGCCGGGCATATCCCTGCGCTCGCGCATGCTGCGTTCGCGTACGTTGAGGTCTTCCGCGTTTTCATAATATTTCAGGAAGCGGTCAAATTCCATGGCCGCTACACGCTTGAGCACGTCTTCCTTGCTCATATCGGCAAACTTTTCCTGCAGCATCGGCACATAGCTTTCGTAATCGCCGTGGCTGATATCTGTTTGCAGCAGCTTATCCATGAAATGGAAGAACTGCTTGCGGCAAACATCCTTGCCGGTCGGTATTTCAAGTTTATGCATAGGCACCTGTATGATGCGCTCTATCTGCCGCAGGCGGCTTATTTCGCGGCTATGCACGATGCTCATGCAAATACCGGTATTGCCGGCGCGGCCGGTACGGCCGCTGCGGTGCGTATATACTTCTATGTCATCGGGCAGCTCATAGTTGATGACATGGGTGATATCTTTTACATCGATACCGCGCGCAGCCACATCGGTCGCTATCAGCAGCTGCAGGGTTTTTTCCCTGAACTCGCCCATTACCTTGTCCCGCTGCCCCTGTGTAAGATCGCCGTGCAGGGCGTCGATATCATAGCCTTCGCGGGTCAGCTTTTCGGCTATCTCCTGCGCATCGGCCTTGGTACGGGTAAAGATGATACCGTAAATACCGGGGTTGAAATCAATGAGCCGCTTCAGCGCCTGGTAGCGGTGCTGGGCTGAGGTAACAAAGAACTGGTGGTCGATACTTTTATTGGCTGTATTGACCTTACCCACGGTTACTTCCACGGGCTGTTTCATATACTTCTTGCTCACCCGGCGTATTTCCGGTGGCATGGTGGCGCTGAACAACCAGGTGCTTTCGCGTTTGGGCGTATTCTGCAGGATGAATTCGATATCGTCCTGGAAACCCATGTTCAGCATTTCATCTGCTTCATCGAGCACCACGTATTTAATCTGCTCCAGGTTAATGGCTTTGCGCTCTATCAAATCGATAAGCCGGCCGGGAGTAGCTACTACAATCTGTACGCCGCGTTTCAAATCGCGGATCTGCATGCCAATGGATGTGCCGCCATATACCGCCAGCACATGAAGCGACGTCATATATTTTTTAAAGAGCTCTATCTCACTTACGATTTGTAAGCATAGCTCGCGCGTGGGGCATATTATCATCGCCTGCGGGTGGCGTGCGGTTTCATCGATCAGATCGAGCAGGGGCAAACCATAAGCAGCGGTTTTACCCGTGCCCGTTTGCGCCAGACCGATAAAGTCTTTCGTGCCGCTTAATAAAACAGGGATCGCCTGTTCCTGGATGGGGGTGGGGTTGACATATCCTAAATCAGTAACTGCTTTGACCAATCTCTCCTCAATTCCAATCTCTTCGAATGTAATCATATGTTGAAAAAATTTCGGCAAAGGTAACACAAATACCGCACTCACAAGCCATTAACACCAACTCGCCCCTTTCCTTGCCTAACCCGGTCATCATAAGGGCCGTACAAACCACTTCCGATCGTACCTTTGCGCCCATGATAAACGCCCCGGGCGTCCCTGCAACTATTGAATAATAAATTATTATTAACGGATGAAATTAGATCTTCTTGCCATCGGCGCACACCCCGACGATGTGGAGCTGAGCTGCTCAGGAACGGTTATCAACGAAATAAAGAGCGGTAAAAAAGCCGGTATCCTCGACCTCACCCAGGGTGAGCTGGGCACCCGCGGCACCGTGGAGACCCGCTACGCCGAAGCTGCGCAGGCCGCTGATATTATGGGAGTTGCAGTGCGGGAGAACCTCAAAATACGCGACGGGTTTTTCAAAAACGACGAAGTGCACCAGCTGGCCCTGGTAAGGGTGCTGCGCAAATACCGCCCCAATGTCGTGCTGGCCAATTCCATCCAGGACCGCCACCCCGACCATGGCCGGGCCGGCCGGCTGGTAGCCGATGCCAGCTTTTTATCGGGCCTGCGCAAGGTGGAGACCGTGGGCGATGATGGCCTCGCCCAGGAGCCCTGGCGCCCCCGCTATGTGCTGCATTACCTGCAGGACTGGTACCACCAGCCCGCCCTGGTTATCGACATTACCGGCGTATTTGAGCAGCGCATGAAGGCCGTGGCGGCCTACAGCACCCAGTTTCATACGCAGCAGTCAGACGCCGGCGGGCCGCAAACCTATATTTCTACCCCCGATTTCATCGAAAGCGTCGTTGCCCGCGCCCGCATCCTGGGCAAGCTCATTGGCGTAAAATACGCGGAAGGCTATATTACCGAGAAAAATATTGGAATAAGAAACCTGGATGCGCTGATACAGAATGAAACATAAAAGCAGCTGCAAGCCGCAAGCTATAAGCTGCAAGGTTTGGCGCGGCAAACGCCTTGAGGCTTATAGCTTGCGGCTTGCAGCTTTCTTCCACAAAGTTATCATCTTCTTAAAGTTTTCCCCTATATATACATAATCCCATAACAAATGCGTTTTATAGTATTGTAAATGTTACCTTTGCACCCGGAATTTGTTCTTGAAAATCCATTTAAAAGCGCGTAATGGCTACACCTAAATTTTCCAATGTCCCTCATTCCTTTCATGCCGAACTGAAAAAGAGGATCAGTGACTACTTCGAACAAGTAGGCAAATCGACTACCGGCAACTACAACCTGTTTATAAAGGCTGTTATACTCATGGTGAGCTTTGTGTTCATCTATATCCACCTGGTATTTTTCGATCCCAACCTGTTTTTAAAAATATTCGAAAGCATTATACTCGGCGGCATCGTGGCGGCCATCGGCTTTAACGTTATGCACGACGGCGCACACGGCAGCTTCAGCAAATACAAATGGCTGAACAGCCTGGCGGCCTTCTCCCTGAACATACTGGGCGGCAACAGCTTTATGTGGAACATGAAGCACAATGTCATCCACCACGCCTACACCAACGTAGACGGCGTAGACGATGACATCGATATCCAGCCCTGGATGCGCATGAGCGCCACCCAGAAGAAATACCGCCTCCACAAATACCAGTATATCTATTTCTGGGGCCTGTATTCCCTGCTGTACATTTTTTGGATATTCGTACTCGATTACCAGAAATACTTCAAAGCCAAAGTAGGCACCATGCAGCTGAAGAAGATGACGTTTTCCGATCACCTGGTGTTTTGGGGCTTCAAACTTTTTCACCTGTTCCTGTTTATAGGCCTGCCCATTTACATGGTGGGTTTTGCGTCCTGGCTTACCAGCTTCCTTATCTTCACCCTGTTTGCCGGTCTTGTGCTCAGCCTGGTATTCCAGCTAGCCCATACGGTAGAGCATACCGCATTTCCCGTGGCCAATGTTGAAACAGGTAAGCTGGACGACGAATGGGCTATCCACCAGATCAAGACAACGGCCAACTTCGCTACCGGCAACAAGCTTATCAGCTGGCTGGTAGGCGGGCTGAACTTCCAGATAGAACACCACCTGTTTCCTAAAATATCGCACGTGCACTATCCCGCCATCAGCAAGATCATCAAAAAGGCCTGCGCTGAATATGGTATCCAGTACATCGAATACCGCCGTATGCGGTATGCAGTAGCTTCGCATGTGGCTTTCTTAAAGCAAATGGGAAGAGGATAAGCTATCTGTTTACAACAAACGAATTAAACGAACGCCCCGGTAATCTTTGATTACCGGGGCGTTTTTATTTGATAAGCATATTGCGTGTTCAGGAGGCTGTTTCGTTGTTTTGCCAGGCATACTTTTCTCTTACCACATAGGTGCCGCTGAAGCTGTCGTGCCAGCCCCTGTCGTTAAACAGGAATGACCATTGCCCGAAGGGTATGATCCGGCACAACGTTCGCCCTGTTACCTGTAGTAAACCGGGCCCTTCCCCGTTTTCGTTAACAACGGTGGTATTGGTGACCAGTTTGCCCAGGGTGACTTTGAAGAGCGTTTCGAACAGGATATAATATAAAAAAATGGCAAAGGGTATAAATGCATATATAAATATTACTCCCAGGTAAAGACCTCTTTGTTCCAGTGAATGAGATATGTAGTAGAACCAGCTCAATTTTGTTAGCAGCATAACAAGCAGGAACACGCTGTCCAGCACCCTGTTGGCAAGCCGCAGCCATTTATCCACCGGCGAAAATTCGGCCAGCGGGTTTTCTCCCGGCCCGTAAAGGGTAAAAAGCGGTCCCCGATCTTTACGAATGACCAGGGCTGCATATACAAATATCGCGCACAAAGCCAGGTTGATAAGCAGCGTTGAGATGTGGGCGTACCCCCATTCCAATACATGTAAATACTGCAACACATATAAAAAGAAGCTGGTAAATAATCCAATGACCGTGGAATAGAAAGCATACAACAGGTACACCTGCAGCAACCTGGAAAACCTGCCTTTTTCTACAACGAACTGGATAAAAGCAGCTATGCCCGTCAGCGTAATAAGCCCTTCCACGAAAAAGCTGATATTGTATATGGAGAAAAAATTGGCGTGGTGTGTCAGGAATGAATAAATCGTGTAGGCGAAAAAATACAGTTTTGTCAGAAGCGCTGCTCCCGTAAGCCAGGCAGCAATTATTTTTTGGTTATCCATGGATTGGTTTTCAGGGTGATGAATTAGCCGCTAATATACACATGCCTGCCCTATATTGCAATGGGCAGAACGTTTTATCAGGGAATAGGGGTATTGGAAATAAAAGGGAAGGCTTTCCTGACGTCGTTACGGGTATTTCTGAAGCCCTCGCTTAATGTATTGCCCCTCATTTCAACATCGCCATATGGCCAGTTCATGCAGGGCAGGCAGGTTTCATTACAGGGCTGTGCCGGTGTGGCGCGGTATAGCTTTATACCATTGTTCAACAGGGTATACGGCCGTTCGCCGGCCGGCCGGCTCATATACAGGGGATGCTGCAGCGGGTATATCCAGGGGCTTTTATCGTTTGCCGGTGATAAGGTCGTCCTTCTCTGCCTGTCTTTCTTAAAAAAACGGTAGTCGGCATACAGGTAATAAACGGTAAACCCGCCAAAAAGCAGTGGTAACAGCCAGGCAGGTATTTTCGGTGCGCTGCCGCCGGCACCCAATAGCGGCAAGGCAATAGCCAGCGACAGGAAACCCATACCAAACCGCGCATCGGGCGAACTAAGCACCCACGCCCAGAGCATGGCATATACCAGCCAGTACAAAACGGCCGTCGCCACGGCCGGTCTTCGTTTGAAGCAGGTGAGCAGCCAGGTCAGCGGCGAGCACAACGCCAGCAGCACGATAAAAAATATTACCGGCGCTATGCTCAAAAGCCGGGAAAACCACAAAGGAAACCAGGTGCTGAACGCCAGCATTGACTTATTATGGAATGCCGTGTTTAGGTCAGGCCCCACGATAGGCGCATATTTGGCAAAATAATAATCCAGTAGCAGCACTTCTTTGGGCGCTTTCCAGTCTACGGCAAACCAATCGGCAAAAGGAAAGGGATACACCAACCAGCCACTCAGTATAATATTCCTGCCGAGCCAGGGAAGATAAATAAGCAATGCCGTTAGAAACAGCTTGCCTGCCAGCTGTATTTTGCCGCCGCCGCTGTGCAGGCGGTACAGCATAAAAACAAGAACAAGCACCAGCGGAAAAGCCGATAGCTTGGCAATGGGCGCATATACTATCACCAGTATCGGCAGCAGCAGCCGGCGCAGTGTTGTATCGCCCGCACGCAGCAGCTCAAAAAAGCGCAGCACCGGGTATACCACGCACACCAATACCAGCAAATCGGAAGAGGGCGCCGACATATTGCCCAGGGTTTCCCGCCCAAGAATTAATAATAATATAAAGTAAGCCAGCCCTATTCCGCTGCGCAGGTGAAGCAGCACTCTTGCCAGCAGCCAGTACAAAAACAATCCCGTCAGCACGCTGTTGAGCGGGTAGGCAGACCGGCCGGTAACGTCGGTAAAACTATAAGGCGCCTGCAGGATAAAGGCAGCGGGGTTGAACGCATAGCGCCCGTGCAGGTTGGCCAGGCCGGGCACCACCCTGAATTTTTCATACCACAATATCGACAGGTAATGATACCCCACGCTATCGGGATTGCCCGGCGGTTTTACCAGGTAAAAAAACAGCAACAGCAGCAGGCAAACCGAGGGCCAGAATCCCTGACCGGAGAAAATAAAGGCGGCCCGCTGCCGCAGCAGCTCCGCCAGTTGCCGGAAAGCGCCCTTATTGAACACAAAAAAAAGCAGCTGTGCCGCCACCAGCGGCAGCAGGCATATATAATTAGCCGGCCACCAGAAGGATACCAGGCTGAAATACACCGTCGAAAACACCAGCCCGGCCAGGAAAAGGCCCAGCACGCCGGTTTCTATGGGGGTACCGAATAGTTTTTCGAGCAGCTTTTTACACAGTACTCCCTGGCATAAGGTGATAAGCAGCAGCAGGATAGCGTCGAGGGTCAAAAGGAGCATGTATGTGTTTTGATTTAGCAGCGATGGCCTACATTTGCAATTTATTTAAAAACCGGGATTATGAGTAAAGTCAAAATAGGCCTTGTGCAAATGAGTTGCGGAAAAGAGAAAGCGGCCAATCTCCAGAAAGCAGTGGAAAAGGTAAAAGAAGCCGCCGCCAAAGGCGCGCAAATCGTTTGCCTGCAGGAGCTGTTTACCTCGCTGTATTTCTGCGACGTGGAAGACTATGATAATTTTTCCCTTGCCGAATCCATTCCCGGTCCTTCTACCGACGTGCTGGGGCGGCTGGCGGCAGAGCTGAACGTGGTTATCATCGCCTCCCTGTTTGAAAAAAGAGCACAGGGCATTTATCATAATACCACCGCTGTGCTCGATGCCGACGGCAGCTACCTGGGCAAGTACCGCAAGATGCACATACCCGACGACCCCGCGTATTATGAGAAATTTTATTTTACGCCCGGCGATTTGGGGTATAAGATATTCAAAACAAAGTTTGCTTCCATTGGCGTCCTCATCTGCTGGGACCAATGGTATCCCGAAGCCGCCCGCATCACCGCGCTCATGGGCGCCGAAATCCTGTTTTACCCTACCGCCATCGGCTGGTCTACCACCCAGGACGACAGCACCAATACCGAACAGTACAATGCCTGGCAAACCATCCAGCGCAGCCATGCCGTGGCCAATGGCGTACACGTGGTAAGTGTAAACAGGGTAGGGCTGGAGCAGGATGGGCTGATGAAATTCTGGGGCGGCTCCTTTGTGGCCAATCCCTTTGGCACCTTGCTTTTCCAGGCTTCGCACGATAAGGAAGAAGTAGTGGTAATAGAAATAGATACCGCCAGCACCGATCGCTACCGCACACACTGGCCGTTTTTGCGTGATAGAAGAATTGATTCTTACCAGCCCATTACAAAACGTTATATCGACGAAGATTAGTGAATGCTCAATATTCAATGCTCAATTTTCAATGTTCAACGAAACGCCCATTGAGCATTGAACATTGAATATGGAACATTTCAAAAAGTATATATTAATGACTGCGCCCACTCCCAAAGATTTAGGCTATTATTTCCCCGCCGAATTCGCTCCCCATACCGCTACCTGGCTCAGCTGGCCGCACAAAGAAGCGTCCTGGCCGGGCAAGATACATACCGTATATGCACCCTACAGCCTGTTTATAAAAGAGCTGACCAGGGGAGAACAGGTATGCATCAACGTCATTGATGAAGCCATGAAGCAATTTGCCCTGGGGCATCTTACCCATGCGGGGGTGGACCTCAGCAAAGTGCAGTTCTTTATCCATCCTACCAACGATGCCTGGTGCCGTGACCATGGCCCTGCGTTTTTAATCAACCCAAAGGCAGAACAGAAAAAGGCTATCGTAGACTGGGGTTACAACGCCTGGGGCGGCAAATACCCGCCCTACGACCTCGATGATGTGATTCCCACGCTTATCGGCCGTCATTATAATATACCCATGTACTATCCCGGCATCGTCATGGAAGGCGGCTCGGTTGAGTTCAATGGCGCAGGCAGCCTGCTTACGTCCACTGCCTGCCTGCTCAATCCCAACCGCAACCCGCAGCTGAACCAGGCACAGGTGGAAGACTACCTGCGCAACTATTACGGAGTGGAACAAATACTATGGGTAGACGAAGGCATCGTGGGCGATGATACCGACGGGCATATAGACGATACCGTCCGGTTTGTGAATGAAGACACCGTGCTCACCGTAGTGGAAGAAAACCACCAGGATGAAAACTATGCGCTGCTGCAGCACAACCTCAAACAATTAAAGCAGATGCGCCTTATCAATGGCCGGCAGCTGAACATCGTAGAGCTGCCCATGCCCGATGAGCTGGTATATGAAGACATGCGCCTGCCCTGCTCTTATGCCAATTTCTACATCGCCAATAAATCGGTGATAGTGCCGGTATTCAACTGCGACAAAGATGAAAAAGCCTTGCGCATCATACAGGACTGCTTCCCCGGCAGGGAAGTGGTGGGTATCAACAGCTCCGATATCATCTGGGGTCTCGGCAGCTTTCACTGCCTCAGCCAGCAGGAACCTATGATATAGCTGCAAGCTACAAGCCGCAAGCTGCAGGTTTTGGCGCGGCAAAGGGCTTGAAGCTTGTAGCTTGCGGCTTGTAGCTTATCCCGTTACATTTAAAGTGGTATTGGTAATTGCAATCGTATACTTCTTCAACGAGGTAGCGGCGGGGCCCTGTACCACGGCGCCGCTGGTGCTGAATACGCTGCCATGCAGGGGACAAACAAACTGGTTTTGCGCAGAAACATAATTGATGCTCGTGCCTTCGTGCGTGCAGGCTACCTGTACGGCAGTAAACGAAGTCGCCACATTGCCGGTAGCCAGGCGCACTACCAGCACGGCGCTCACCTGTTTTGAATCGCCCACATTCAGCAGATCGCTGGCCAAATCGATATTAAAATTAATATTGCCGGGAGGCGCGGCGGCGCTGACGCTGTTTCCTTTTGAACAGGCGGCGAGGCAGCCGGCGCACACGGCGGCAACAGATACGCTGACGGTAGAGATAAAGTCTTTGCGATGCATGATTTTAAGTTGACAGTTGATAGTTGACGGGAAGAACGCGGCTGTCAACCGTCATCTGTCAACCGTCAGCTCAAAAAAACATTCCGTTCCTGCCCTCGGTTTCACCGAATTATAGCAGGGCTCCAGTTTGATAATACGGAAAAAAGGGGCGAAGAGTTGGCTGTATGTTTCGATGCTTCCGCCAAATGGCGGGCCTGCTGCTGCAAAATCCCTGTTAAACAAAACGCCCGCCAGCCTGCCGCCGGGATGCAGCAGCTCCTGCATTTTACGCACATAGGCAGGACGCAGCGCCGGGTCGAGGGCGCAGAAAAATGTCTGCTCCAATATAAGGTCGAAACGTCCCTGCAGGGTAAAGAAATCGCCGGTAATAACCCGCAGCCGTTTATGGAGAAAGACGGCGAATTGCTCTTCCAGCCTGCGGGTAAGCACCGGCGATATATCTATCACTGTAATACGGTTAAATCCATGCGCCAATAAATACGCAACTTCATAGCCATTGCCGCAGCCGGGAATAAGAATAGATAGGTTTTTATCCTCCAGCGTGTCTATATACGCGGTCAGTGGGGGAGAAGCGCTGCCGATATCCCAGGGCGTATCGCCCATATTGAAACGGTTGTCCCAATAAGCGGCATCGCCCGGTATACCTGCCGCCCGCATCATTACCGTACCCAGTTTACTTTCTCTGCTATCGGCCCCCGCTTGCCCGCAGGCGATGGCACCGCAATCTCGCCTACATATAAAAAGCCAAGCAGCTTATCCTGCTCGCCCAGCCCGAAAAACGGCCTGGCGCTTTCGTTGAAGGTAACACCGCCGGTGGTCCAGTAGCAACCCACCCCATAAGCCGTCGCCGTGAGGTACATATTCTGTACGGCGCAGGCAACCGCGGCAATTTCCTCCACCTCCGGTAAGCCCTCGTGGCGCTTCATGCCCAACGAGATAATATGGGAGGCCAGCAACGGGTTTTTGAGCATGTTGTCGTATTTATCCTGTGCAAAGGAGGCGCCCGCCTTTTCTTTATACTTATCGGCCTGGAACTGCGCAAAAGCTTTCAGCCCCTCACCGGTAAACACGGTAAAGCGCCAGGGTTCGGTCTGCTTGTGGTTAGGCGCCCAATTGGCGTTTTCGAGCAGTTGTTCGATAATTGCATCGGGTACCTGCCGGCCGGCCGCATATTGTTTGGGAAAAGTACTGCGGCGGCTACGGATAAGCTGGTTGATCTCGTCAATATTAAAATTCATAATATATGTTAAAGCGGTAAAGATAAAGCATGCCCGGATACAATTTTTATTTCCTGTCTATCGTTAATATACTATCCAATCACTGTTGAAAACCACGATCCAGCTTATGAATAACCCCCTTCTTAACCAGCAAGATTACCTTGCAGAGCGGTTCCGCTACATAGAGGAACACGTCAACCAGATGTCACGTCTCGCGTTGCTCAAGCTGCAATCATTACAAATGGTCAGGCGCAATACGCTCATCGATATGAGCGTAAAAAAAGAGATGGAAGAGTTTGTGCAAACCACACTGCTCAACCTTGTGCCCAACAGCTTTGTGCTGAGCGAGGAAGGATATTATTTCTCGGCCACGCACAACTAGCAGCGGCAGCATATTATTAGGCAAACCCTTACCTGTATATAGTTTGTTTTTGTGTTTTATTAGTTTGACGAGGAGTAGTAATACTCCTTTTTTGTATTTATAGCCCACCGCGTATTTCCCCTTAAAAAAACAATCGCAAACGCGAACAAATGTTAGTTTAATTGTCTGAACCCTTATCTTTGCGGCACTCAAAATCCTCTATACATGCATTTTCAACTTAGCGAAGAACACCGGATGATACAACAGGCAGCCCGCGATTTTGCCCAGAACGAATGCCTGCCGGGTGTTATTGAGCGCGATGAACAGCAGAAGTTTCCCAAAGAGCAGGTGCTGAAGCTGGCCGAGCTGGGATTTATGGGTATGATGGTTAGCCCCGACTATGGCGGCGCCGGCATGGATACCATCAGCTATGTATTGGCCATGGAGGAAATCAGCAAGATAGACGCCAGCGTGAGCGTGTGTATGAGTGTCAACAACAGCCTCGTGTCGTGGGGACTGGAAGCCTTTGGCAGCGAAGCACAAAAGAAAAAATACCTTACTCCCCTTGCCCAGGGCCGCAAAGACGGGCAGCTGTATATAGGGGCCTTCCTGCTCAGCGAGCCCGAAGCGGGCAGCGATGCTACTTCACAGGCCACGACGGCCGAAGACAAGGGCGACCATTACCTGCTCAATGGCACCAAGAACTGGATCACCAATGGCAATTCGGCCTCCGTATACCTCGTCATTGCCCAAACAGATGCCAGCAAAGGCAGCAAGGGCATCAATGCATTCATCGTAGAAAAAAGCTGGTCCGGCGTAGCCGTGGGCGCCAAAGAAAACAAGCTGGGCATCCGCGGTAGCGATACCCACAGCATTTCCTTCAGCGATGTAAAAGTGCCCAAGGAAAACCGTATCGGCGACGATGGCTTCGGCTTCACCTTTGCCATGAAGACCCTCGCCGGCGGCCGCATCGGCATCGCCAGCCAGGCGCTGGGCATTGCTTCAGGGGCTTACGAGCTGGCGCTGAAATATTCTAAAGAACGCAAGGCCTTTGGCAAAGAAATCATGCACCACCAGGCCATCCAGTTCAAGCTGGCCGATATGGCCACCCGCATAGAAGCCGCCCGCCTGCTTTGCCTCAAAGCGGCTTACGAAAAAGACCAGCACCTCGATTATACCCTCAGCTCCTCTATGGCAAAAGTATTTGCCTCCGAAACCGCTATGTGGACGGCCACCGAAGCCGTACAGGTGCACGGCGGTTACGGTTACGTGAAAGAATACCACGTAGAACGCCTCATGCGCGATGCCAAGATTACCCAGATTTACGAGGGCACCAGCGAAGTGCAGCGGATTGTGATTGGCAGGACGATATTGAAATGATTTTCTTCCTCCTGTCATTTTTTTCTTCCCGCTCACCGATTGATCGCTAATTTTATCGCATGAGCGTCATCCAGCTTCGCAATGTAAAAAAGCAATACAGCGGCACTTATGTGCTGCAGGGCATCAACCTCTCGTTCGAAAAAGGCGGCATCGTAGGATATATAGGTCCCAACGGCGCCGGCAAAAGCACCACGATAAAAATCCTGACCGGTATCATCGGCGATTTTGAAGGCGAGGCCACCGTGCTGGGCATGGACGTGCGCAAAGAACCGCTGGAAGTAAAACGCCATATCGGCTACATACCCGAGCAGGCCGCCCTGTATGATGTGCTCACCCCGCTGGAATACCTGCGTTTTATCGGCCGCCTGTACAAGCTGCCCGAAGCAGTAATAGAAAAAAAATCATGGGAGCTGCTGCGGCTTTTTGAGCTGGGCGATAAAACCGGTATGCGCATGAACGGTTTCAGCAAGGGCATGAAGCAAAAAGTATTGCTTATCTCCGGCCTCATGCACAACCCCGAAATCATCTTTCTCGATGAGCCGCTGAGCGGGCTGGACGCCAATGCCGTCATACTGGTAAAGGAAATACTGGCGCAGCTCAAGCTGGCAGGCAAAACGATTTTCTATTCTTCCCATATCATGGACGTGGTGGAAAAAATCAGCGACCGCATCGTGATTATCAATAAAGGAGAAGTGCTCGCCGACGGTACATTCGAAACCCTGAAATCGGATGCCCATCTCGGTTCGCTGGAAAACATTTTTACCGCACTCACGGGCGACGAACAGCACCAGTCCACTGCCGGCGAGTTTGTAAACATCCTGAAAAACTAACCCATGGACAAACTACTGCTCCGCCTGGTCGTCTTTCTTTCACGGGGCGTGCTGCGCCGGCAGGGCATCGATATGGACAGCCTGGAAGCCATCGTGCAAACCAAGCTGGTCATGGACAAGCGCCGGGTATACATGCAATGGAAGCCCCGTCAGCAAAACGAGAACCGCAATCACCTGCTCATGGTCATGCTGCTGTATGGCGTGTTTGGTATTTTTATCGGCTCGCTCATACTCTCGCTTTCTTCTTTTACGCTGGCGATGATCATCGTGCATACCTATTTTATTTTTATGATGGCCATGACCCTGGTCACCGATTTTGCTACCGTGCTGCTCGATACTACCGATAACCAGGTAATACTTCCCCGGCCGGTGAGCAGCCAGACGCTGTTTATGGCCCGGCTCCT
>Ga0307508_10003268_pt1 | contig 16539 bp, 14 predicted proteins | sample 9_EM_MG_FD_203089 | JGI IMG/M metagenome (GOLD analysis project Ga0307508, IMG submission 203089) | Populus trichocarpa ectomycorrhiza microbial communities from riparian zone in the Pacific Northwest, United States - 9_EM | ecosystem: Host-associated > Plants > Roots > Unclassified | place...
CGCTGCCCGTCAGGATCAGCAGATCCAAGTCGCCGTCGTCGAAGGTGTCGTTGCCGGCCTCACCGTTGAGGATGTCGTTGCCGGAGTCGCCGATCAGCAGGTCGTCGCCGCCGCCACCCGAGATGGTGTCGTTACCTTGGTTGCCGTGGAACTCTTCGTTAGCGGACGAGCCGACCAGAATGTCGCCGACGGTGCCGCCGATGACGATCTCGATGTCGCCCTTGACGTTGTCTTTCTCGCCGCTCTCGCCGTCCAGCGCGGCGCCGTCGAGCGAGATGTTCAGCGCGGCGGTGCGCAGCTGGTAGTCGGCGGTGTCGGTGCCGATGCCGCCGGTGAGCGTGTCGCCGCAGTCTTGGAGCGCCGTCATCTTGAAGGTGTCGTTGCCGGCTTCGCCGTCGAGCACGTCGATGTCGGCGGTGCAGGTGCCGGCCAGGCCGCCCCAGATGATGTCGTTACCGGCGCCGCCCTGAATGTGGTTGGCATTCGTGTTGCCGGAGAGCGTGTCGTCGTTGCTGCCGCCGATCAGGTCCTCCATGTCAGCTTCGAGCGTGTCGCTCTCGCCGCTCTGACCACTGCCCGCCACCGCGGCCATGGTGACCGTCAGGGCCGCCGTGCGGCCGGAGTAGTCCATCTTGTCCGTGCCCGCGCCGCCGATGTAGTCGTCGTCGCCGTCGGCCAAGGCGCCAACGCTGGTCTTGAAGATGTCGTTGCCGTTGCCGCCGCTCAAGATGTCGTTGCCGTCGCCGCCGGTGATGATGTCGTCGCCGTCGCCGCCGTTCACCGTGATCGGGGCAGTCAGCGCCGCCAAGCTGGTGATGGTCGTGCCGGGGATCAGGTGCGAGGCCGTGAACGCGCCGCCGCGGCCGCTGAAGATGTCCGCGCCGCCGCTCAGTGAGACGGCAGTGCTCTCGCTGCCGATCACGCGAATGTCGGCCACGGTGTCGCCGCTGATCTCGAAGTAGGTGTCGGTACCGGACTTGCCGGCCGTGTACTTGTCGACGCCCGAGCTGCCGCGGAGCGAGAAAGAGTCGGTGCCGCCGGCGAGGTTGACGATGATGCCGCCGGTGGCCGACAAGATGGTCGCGCCGAAGCTTCCGGACAGGTTGTCGACGACGACCTTCTCAGCGGCGCCGGTGCCGGTGATGGTGATCTGCTTGACCATGCTCGGCGTGAGCTGGACGCCCGTCGACTTCACGCACGCGAAGCCGTTGACGGTGACGAAGCCGCCGACCACGCCGATGACGACGTTGGGCGTCGTCATGGTGATGCCGAGCGCGGAGGTGCCGGTGTTGTAGCCGGACGAGAGGGCCGTCGAGCAGGTGGCAACCGCGACGCCGAGGTCGGCCGCCGACTCGCTGACCTGCTCAGGGGCTTGATCTTCGGTAGAGCAGCCAGCCGACAAAGCGGCCGGCAGGACGGTGCCCAACGTGATCGCGATACCCTTCAACAACCGATTCTTAGTTCTGATCATGATTCTCTCCTTCAAGGTGTGCGCATGCATCGGCATGACCTTGGCGGAGGCCTCGGTCGCTGCTTCCCAAGGCCCTAGAGCGGCCCCGCCAACACTGCTGTGTGTTGCGGGATGCAGGAACGACGAGCATCTATTCCCCTTGAGCTACTTTTTTCGCGTAGAACAATCTAATTTTCTTGGCTGAAGATAGCTAATCTTGGCCCGCTAAGTGGTCGTTGATCTCGGGTTCGACGCGTGAGTGCTCACAGCGATTGTGAGTCAACTGAGACAGTGAGCGCGCCGAGCACCTGCGGCGCGCCCGGCCTCTTTTGGGCCGCGAAAGTGGCTTGGCCGTCCGGCTGAGGGCTGCCGCCTAAACATCCGGAGTCGGGGGACGTATCGAACGTCGCGAATTGGGAAAGGACGCTCCGATGAAAACGAAGCTCGGGCTTACGTGTGTGACCGTCTGTGCGATGACGTTTGCGTCGGTGTTCTCACTCGTCGCTTGTGGCGACGCCGCCGCCAAGGGCGGCCCGGCCGATACGCCGAGCGCCGGTGCAGGTGGCGACGGGACAGGCGGCGCAGACAGCACGCATGTCGGTGGCGCGAACACTGCCGGCACGTCAACCCAACCTCACGCGGGTAGCTCGAGCACCGGCGCGCGGCCGAACGTGGACCCCGGCGGTCCCAATGACCCGGCGCCGCCTGGCGATCCGAGCCAAGCCGGCGCGGCCGGTGCGGCCACTGATGACGGCGGCGCCGATTCGCTCGTCTTCGACGGCATCGACCTGAAAGGCGTGCCCAAGACGGCGCCGACGGGTTGCGTAGGTGGTTTCGACACCGACACTGGGACGCTCAGCATCGAGCTCGATGCTGCAGTTCGGGTCGTGCATCTGGCGGTGCATGCCGGCGTGGTCCAAGCCAACGGCATTGACTGCACGTCGGCGGCTGCTGAGCCCGCTTCGGCTGACAAGGTACTCACGCTCGACGTCAAGGGCGGTCCCAACGACAACGTCGTGTACCTCGATCTTTCGGACGAGCCGTTCACGGGTTGTTTCTCCGCAGACGGTGCGATCACGATCGCGCTCGGCGACGGAGCCGACGGCGTGAGCATCTTGGGTACGAACGACGCGGATACGTTCCAGCTCGGTACCGACGCCGACCAGCTGGTGCTCGACCTGACGGGCGACAAGCGCGTCGACGTCTCGATCGCCGGCACGCCCGCCGTGGTGCTCAGCACCGGGGCGAAGAGCGACGACGTCCGGGCTGACGGCGTGGCGCTCGGTGTAGCACCGGCCGCGCTGCCGCTCGCTATCTACGGCGGTGGTGCCAGAGACAAACTAGTCGGCGGAGCCGCGGCCGATCGACTGTTCGGCGGCATCGGCGACGATTGGTTCGACGCCGGAAGCGCGCCGGCCGGCGCCGACAGCTTCGACGGCGGCGACGGCCGCGATACCGTCGACTTCAGCGCCCGCACGGAGCCGCTCACGCTCACGGTTGGGCAAGCCGCCGACGACGGCGAAGCCGGCGAGGGCACCGACGTTACCAGCAGCGTCGAGACCGTCTACGGTGGCCAAGGCACGAACGACATGACCGCCGACAAAGCGGGCAGCACGCTCTGGGGTGGCGCCGCGGACGACGTGCTGACCGGCGGTCCGGGCGGCGACACCCTGAACGGCGGCAAAGGCAACGACACGATCACGGGCGGCGACGGCGACGATTACCTCTACGGTGACGAGGGCGACGACGCGCTGGACGGCGGCAACGGCGACGATCTGCTCGATGGCTCGGCGGGCTCCGACACCTTGAAGGGTGGGCTCGGCGACGGCGACATTTGCTTCGTGACCAAGAGCGATACCGCCCAGGGTTGCGAGCTCTAGTCTGCGCTTCGGTCGCGACTCGCTACATTTCCGAAGGCATCAAAAACCATTCACCTCGACGGGCACGGCGCTGTTCGTCGTCGAGTCGTTGCCCAGCTCGCCGTCGAGGTTTCGCCCCCAGCACTCGAGCCCGAAAGTGGCGCTGATGGCGCAGCCGTGCTGGGCCCCCATCGTCACGGCGACCGCGCCTGAGCGGAGCTTCACGTCGACGGGCACGAAGCTCGTCGTCGTCGAGCCGTTGCCGAGCTCGCCCTCGGTACTAGCGCCCCAACATTTGACGCCGCCCGCCGTGGTGAGGGCGCAGGCATTGTAGTAACTGGTCGCCGAGATGGCGAACACTCCGCTCGCCAGGCCCGTCACGTCGACCGGCACGCGACTGATAAGGGCGCCACCGTTGCCGAGCTGGCCATTTTGGCCGTAGCCCCAGCACTTGACGCCGCCCGCGGTCGTCAGCGCGCACGCGTAGTTGAGGCCCGCGGATACAGTCGCCGCGCCGGAGGTTAGGTCCGACACGTCGACCGGCACGTGGGCCTCTTGCGTGGTGCCGTCGCCGAGCTGGCCGAAGAAGTCGGCTCCCCAACATTTGACGCCGCCCGCGGAAGTCACCGCGCAGCTGTGCGCTTCGCCTACCGAAACCGCGATCGCGCCCGAAGCCAAGCCAACCACGTCGACCGGGACGGTGCTGCTCGTCCGCGTGTTGTTGCCCAGTTGCCCCGAGCCGTTGTTGCCCCAGCATTGCACGGCGCCCGCGGAGGTCAGCGCGCAGTTGTGCGACCCGCCCGCCGCGACCGACACCACGGTGGAAGAAAAGCCCATCACGTCGAGCGGCGTTGGGTTGGCGTAATCCCAGCATTTGACCCCGCCCTTGTCGGTGACGACGCAAGTGTGCTCGGCGTAAAGAGCGATGCTGGTGGAGACCGACACCGACGTGACACCCGAACTGAGCCCTGCCAGCGCCACCGGCACGAGGCTGCCGGGTGGGCCCAGGCTACCGGCTCCCCAGCATTGCACGCCTCCGGCCGCAGTGACGGCGCAGGTGTGCAGCGTGCCGGCGCTCACGCGCAGCTTGCTGCAGGCGTTGCCGTCGCAGCCAGCGGGGCAGTCGCTCATCATCGAAGGATAGGCGCACGTACCCGCGGAGCATTTGCCCGGTGAGGACCAGCTCTGCAGCGTGCTCCAGGACGAGCAGCTGGCTTCCGGCGCGCTGTCGCAAACGACCCCGGCGCAAGGGTTGGCCGCTCCGCCGCCGCTCGTGCCGCCGAAGGCAATGCCACCGCTTCCGCCCGACGCTTTGCCGCCGGCGCCAGTGCCGCCCGACGCTTTGCCGCCGGCGTCGCTCGATGCCTTGCCGCCGGTGCCCGCGCTCGTGCCGCCTGACGCCTTGCCGCCGGCGCCGCTCGATGCCTTGCCGCCGGTACCACTGCTCGCGGTTCTATCAGCGGTCAGGTCAGCTACGGCGAGGCCCGTGCGGGCTCCGCAACTTGGCTCGAGCACGGCTACCACGAGCATCGCTCCGAGCAAGCCAAGGCGATGGTGCCTCATCAGAGCAGCGTAGCGCCACTTCGGCCCGGGCCGTAGGCCTCCGTGGACTGCGTCCACAAGCACTTGGTCCTCGCGAAACCTCGCCAGAAACCCATTTAGCGGGCGGGCGGCTGTGAGATGAGACCAATGGTCAGGCCACTGCGGGCGGCGCCGCTCGCGGAAGATTGGCCTGAGTTGGGCACGGCCCGGGCGAGCTACTGAACGGCCACCGAGAGAGTGAGCGGTACTTTTTGCATGAGGCAGCTGTTGGGGCTGCAAACGCTGAGATTGAAGACGCCGCCCAACTCGAACGTGCCGGGGCGACCGGCGACGAACGGCAGATTGAACACCGCCGTCTTCTCGGCGAACTCCCCGTCGGCGCGTTCCAGAACCGGTTTGGGATACGACACGCCGTCGGCCGGGGTCGTGGTCTTGAAGCGGTACGGATACAAAGCGTTGATGTGAAATACCCCCTTGGTCGTCAGCGTCACACTGACGCTGCCTGCGACGCCCGCCTGGTAGGACCCAGTGGCCGCGATATCGACCAGGTAGTTGTCCGTTTCCAGCTTGGCCGCGGTCGGCAGTGCCGATGTGAGCTCGGCGTGGCCTGCGGCGCGCGCGCTGGCCGCCGGCAACACGGCGGCCAGCAGCAGACCCGCGATCACGGCACGACTCGATGATGTGAAGGTTTGGGAAAGAATGAACATCGCGAAGTCCTTTCTCACTCGTTTCCTGGGTTGGGGGCGTTGACGACGTCGGCGCATGGAGCTGGATCGAACAGAGCGGTGAGCCAAAGCACGACGCAGCGATCCAGCGCGTCGCCTTGGCGTACTTGCTGACCGCCCTTGTGTCGCTCGATGCCACGCATTTTGCGCACCAGTGAGAGTTGATCGGGGTCGAGTCGGCGCGAGACGACTTGCGAGATGGTTTCGGGCTCCAGGCCCACGAGCGAAGCGTAAGAAGCGTCGAGCTCTTGCGTGGTGGTCGGATCGCCGTTCGGCGTTTGGCTGGCCGAGAGGCGCAGCCCGCCGTAGCCGTAGAGCCGCAAGTTGCGCCCCTTCTGACCGTGGCAGTCGAGCGTGCCGCAGTGCAGCTCGAGCGCGTTCCCAACCTCCGGAAAATCGGCTTGTGACGGTGCGCTGAGCAGCGCGCGTTCCTGGCCGGTCTGCTGCTCGACGCTCGGGGCACAAGCCTGGACCAGGCACGCCAGCGCGCCGGCGCAGCAGCGGAAAGTCAGCTTTAGTGGCATTGGCTGACCGGCGCCTTCTCGACCGTTGGGTCGTCGATGAGATAGACGTGACCGGCGGATGCTGGCCCTTGCGGGTCGAAATGGCAGCCGGCGCACGAGCCCTCGCGATAGATCGGCGTGTTCATGACGCGCAGCACGGCGTCGCGACGCATGTTGATCCAAAGTGGTGCAGTCGGTGAGAAATCTTGCTGCCTGATGAAGAAATTTCCGGCGCAATTCGTGCTGGTCACAAGCTCATGGTTGAGCGAATCAATCACCTTCACTTGCGCGCCGTCGATCGGCGTGCGCGAGTCAGCGGAGACGTAAACCGTGCCTGCCAGCACGAACGGCTGCTGGCCGCCTGCCGCGCTGTGGCACAGCACGCACGGCTGGCCCGGCCGATGCAGCGGTCCTTTCTCGACGCCGGGCGTTTCCGGGCCCAGCGCGGCGACCGCGTCATCGTGAACTGGATCGCCACAAGCAACGAGCAAGGCTAGCAGCAGCGCGTCGAGCAATCGCGAGCGAGCGAGCGACGCCCGCGCCAGGCGCGCGCCGACGCCGAGACGGGTGTCTCGGTAATCTCGCGGTCGCGATCCAAGAACGTCGTGAGTGATCATGGGAGCTATGCTAGACAACCGATGCGTTGGTTCGAGACGCGCGGGCAACGCCGGGCGCTGCCGGCCGATGCATGGAAAGGACGACTCCCCAGATGAGAAGCAACGTTCAGAGCGGACTTGGCGCAATGGCGCTTGCATGCGGAGTGCAAGCTACCCCGTTCGGGCTCGTGTGTTTGCTGGCGCTGTCCGCTTGCGGAGGCGCCGAGCAAGCCGCAGCGAGCCCTGCCGGCGAGGGCTCGTCGCTGGTCGGTCAAACGGCGCCTGACGTCGAATTCACCGCTTTGCAGCGCACGGGAACCATCAAGCTGAGCGCGCTGCACGGCAAGGTCGTGCTGCTCGACTTTTGGGCGTCTTGGTGTGCGCCTTGCCAGGAAGAGCTGCCGTTGCTCGACGACATGGCCGCGCGGCTGAAGTCGAAAAACGTCGAAATAGTCGCGGTTTCTATCGACGACGACAAGTCCGACGCTGAACATTTTTTGACGCAGAAGAGCAGCTGGTCGCTCACGCTGGGTCACGACCCCGACCAGAAAGTCGCGAGCGCCTTCAAGCCGCCGAAGATGCCCACCTCGTTCGTCATCGATCGAAAGAGCGTCGTGCGGCAGATGAACCCCGGCTTCGAACGCGCCGACGCGCAGAAGATCGAAGCGCAGTTGCTTGACTTGGCTTCCGCCGACTAGCGCAGGGGTGAGAGCTCGCATGGCTCAGAACTCTGCCTCGACGGCCAGCGTCGTGTAGCCCATGCGGCGCTCGGTAATGTAGAGCGCATCGCTGAAGTGCGTGCTGCCCACGTCGGCCTCGAGCACCAGGTCCCATTGATGGCCCGGGGCGTCAGTGAGCTTGAAGCGGGCACCCGCACCCAAGATCAGGGTTTGAAGCGGGCCGAGCTCGCGGTCCCCGGTGCGAACCACGGGCACGCCGAGTATTCCGCCCGGCCCCGGCACCGCTTCGTAGGCACGTTGCCAGAAGCTCGCGCCGCCTTGCACATGGAAGCGCAGGTGCGGCCACAGCTCCAGCCTGCGGCCGACGTCGACGAAGTAGCGAAACTCGCTGGTCGACGCCAAAACCCCCCAGTTGTCCGTGTACAATCGCTCGTCGAGCCGCAGTGTCGAAGCCGCGTAGCGGTGGGCAAGATGGCCGCTCAGGGCGTGCCGGTCGCGCGCCGTCGGCAGTTGCTCGTTGGGACGCACGTCCAGACGAAGTCGATTCACTTGATCGATGGACGCGCCGGGCCCGACCGAGCTGGCGTGTCCCGGCGCAAACAGGGGCACATAGCGATAGGGCTTTGCCAGGTAGCCGCGCTCGAAGCTGCCGTCCCACTGCACGCTGCCGATGCTCGCCCGCCCGAGCACGATGGTCAGCCCAGCTTGCAGGCTGGTGACTCGCTTGTCTTGCCAATATGCGTGCGGCAAGTCGGTGCGTCCAACCGAGTCTTGCTCACGTGAAACGGCGAAGTACGGACTCAGGTTCTTCTCCAACAGATCGAAGCCGAGCGTTGCGCCGCCGGTCAAGGACAGGTAGTCGGGTTCTCTGGACACCACGGCCAACGCGCCCAGCGTGACCGGCTCGAAGGTTGCGCTGGCCGTGAGCGAACCGGCGTGACGGACTTCGGTCCAATGTGGCGACGCCGTCGACACGATGTCCACCGAGGCCGCGCTCACCACGTCCACCAAATAGTGGCCATTTACGGACCAGCCGGCGACTTCGTCGCTGATGCCGCCCGCGACCGACGGGCTCAATACGTTGACGTGATCGGTATCCATGTAGCCGGACGTTTCGAGTGAGATGTGAGCGGTCGGCCCTGGAGACGCACGCGGTTTGGCAGCGGACGGTTCGCCTTGGTCCGCCATGGGCGGGGCGGATGGCGCGGGCGCTGGGGTATCTTCCTCCAAGTAGATCTTCTCTGGCTTGACCACGTGGTGGCGCGAGCGACGTGCTGAGTCGCGTTTTTTCGCTTTGCTAGGAGCTTTCTCTTCATCATCAGCGGTAGCCGATGGTTTGCCGAAGGCTGTGCTGGACGCGCACGGACCAATCGCGGCGAGCAGGGAAACGACGAAGCGCAGAACGACGAAGCGGTTCGGTGAGCTAGTGCAGCGCAGGTGAGATAGAGACAACTCTTGGTACCGGCGCTGCGCTAGTTGCAGCCGCAGCCACCCTTGGCTCCCGAGTCACCACCAACGGCGCCTTCATGAATCGCGTAAATGTGCGCCGGACCGGCCCTGGATTGGTCGCCGAGCAGCATCGTCGGGTGGGCCAGCTTGCCGCGTTCGTAGGGCTTCACGCTCGCGCAGCTGGCTGTCACGAGCAGCAGCAGCATGCCGATATGGTGGTGAATCATCATGGTGTGAACGCCAATTGGATGCCCTGAAAGTTCCCCATGCTTGCCGACGCGGTGGCAGGTGCCGAGCCCTTTTCGAAGGTTTGGAAAGTGCTCGGCCCGGCGTTGTTCGAGTCAGCGACCTCGAAGTAGACACGGTAAGTCCCGTCGGGCACGGACTGCCCGTTGTAGTCGCGGCAATTCCAGGACACGTTGTGCGTGCGGTGCGCTGACAGCGTGGCGGACGTGACCGCGTCCACCTTGTTGGCGGGAACGCCTGCGTTTCGGGTCGCGTTGTTCCACGCGACGACGCGGCTGATGCGCTTGGCGGCCCAGACCTCGAGCGACTTGACGAAGCGACCCGACGAGTCGGAAACCCAGATCGCTCCCACGTTTCGTGGCGCGTAGTTGCCGCCGGGAGCGGTAGTCGTGACCGTCACACGAAGCGAGCAACTGCCCGAGGTCGCGCCGCCGGAGCTGCTGCCGCCGACCGAGCCGCTGCCGCCCATGGCGCCGCTGCCACCGATGGAACTGCTGCCACCGATGGAACCGCTACCGCCCACGGCGCTGCTGCCACCGACGGAGCCGCTGCCGCCGAACGCTGGGCTCCCGGCGGTCGAGTCACTGCCGGCAATCGAGTCGCTGCCCGCGGTCGCCATGGCGCCGCTGCCGCCGCTGGGGTTGCCGGTGCCGCTCTGCGCATTGCCGCTGCCACCCGGAGGATTCGCACCTGTGCCGCTGCTGCCGCCCTGAGCGGTCAGTGCTCCCTCGTCGACGGTCAGAGGTCCGCCGTTGGTCGGCCAGAATTGCCCCTGCGCTTCATAGCTGGAGCAGCACGGCACTGCGGCAAGGCAAGCCAAGGCCAACCAGCGCTGACAGACCGAAAGCCATCCGTTCATTCGCACACAACCGCTAGCTGGGGCAGGGGCCCCAGCCCGACAAGACATGTAAGTCTTGGAAGAACGGATCACGAACGGCGAGAGCAGGAACCAGCCACGAGAACAAACCGGCGAGGCGGGTGACCGCAGGGTGTCAGATCGCCCGTGACGCAGGACGCGACTGAAGACTGCTCGAATTCGACTGTTCAGCGAAACTTGACTCATCTGTCACTGAACTCGGCTCTCAAGGACGCTAGTGGGGTGCCCTCGATCGCGAAAGGTCAGGCAGTTTTCGGCTTTGCTGATGCCTAATCCATTGGCGCCCAAAAAGTGCCGCTGCACCGTGGCCGGCGCAACCCGCCACGCCGGCTTCGAATGCGCGGGAGCGAGCGGTTGCGCTGACGGTCATTGGCTCGGCGCGCTTTTCGGAGAGCGCCGTGAATCAGGGCCGCGCGCGACACAGCGGCAGCGGCACCAACGGCGAAGGCACAGGCACTCCTGACGGTGGCTGTCAAGGCTCAGGGCGCTCAGGCGCGCGTCATGAAATGGCTGGCCGGCCCTTTCCCCCCATCCCGCTTCTGGGCTATGTGGGGCCGGGAGGTAACCTGTGATTCGCGATGGTTTTAGTGCTGGCGGGTGTCTGCTTGCTCCGGGCGATTGGTTCCAAGTTGCAAGGCCTTGCGCGCGAAGGGGAATGCCATGACCGATCCGAAGGATCCGACGCTCCCGCCCGAAGCGGCACCAGCGTCGCCCGAAGCGGCACCAGCGTCGCCCGAAGCGGCACCAGCGTCGCCCGAAGCGGCATCAGCGTCGCCCGAAGCGGCACCAGCGTCGCCCGAAGCGGCATCAGCGTCGCCCGAAGCGGCACCAGCGTCGCCCGAAGCGGCACCAGCGTCGCCCCAAGGGCCGATTTCAGCCGATGATGCCGGCCTGACCACGGGGACCAAGTTCGTGCTTCTCGGCATCGCGCTGGTCGTCGTCGCCTGGGGCCTTTGGCTGTTCTCCCGACCGGACGCGCCGCAGTCCTCGAGGCCAGGGGCTTCGGAGCCGGCGGCGCGCACTCCACATCGACGACACCGTCGGCGCAGGCCCGCGGCGCCCCCCGCCGACGCGTCGGCGGCGGAGCCCGCTGAAGCGGCCCCGCCAGCGCCCTCCGGCGAAGCGCCCTAGGACGTCCAGCTCGCTACGGCGCGCAGATCTTGCGATTGTTCGCGCCGCCACCCGTCGAGCGACAGCCGAACGCGGCGCCAGCGTAGTCGCGACAATAGACGTCAGCGTCGGTCAGCGTCGTTTTGGCGAGGTCGGCGGCCTCGCAGCTCAGGAAGCAGTACATGTCGCCCGTCGACTCGAACGGGCCGCACACCTCGGCGCGGTTCCCCGGGCACTCGCCCGCGGCCGCGCAGCAGTCGGCGTCTGTCTGGCACAGGTGCGTGCAATAGCCGCCACTGATCTTGTCGAGGCACACCGGGTCGCCCACCAGGTCCCCGGTCTTCACGCCGGGGTAGCATTGGTTGACCGTCGTGCAGGCCTGACCGGTGTTGGTCGGCGCGGCGGCATTGCCGTCGCCGCTGCTGCTACAGCCAATCGCGGGCAGAAACATCAACGCGAGCGCTAGGGCTAGCCGAAGGCGGGCTTTTCGGCCGGATTGTGGAGAGCGCTTCGAGGATGGCATCAGCGGATGAGTGGAACTGCCTGCAACATTTTATCAAGCGCCCCCGCCGGGGGTTTGGCCTAGCCTCAGCAACGGATGCTGGCTGAGGCAGCTTTGCTCGCTGTTTTGTCCGTCGAACGCGGACCGGGTGCGGAAGCTTGCGCGACCGATGTCCAGTTGAAGCGCAGCGTGGAACGCCGATTGAAACGCCGGGTGTTCGTGGCGGCGGCTGACGCTAGCCTGCGAGTGCGCATCAGCTTCGTGGCGCGCGGCGGCGAGACGGAGGCGCGCATCGAGCTGTCGAGCGTCGACGGTACGCCGCGCGGCACGCGCTCGCTGGTGACGACAGGCCACTGTTCGGCGCTCGACGACTCGTTAGCGCTGTCGGTGGCGCTGCTCGTCGACGAGCCGCCGGACCCGATTCCGCAAGAAACCGCGCCCATAACCCAAGAGGCGGCCGCATCCGCTGCGACGGGGCCAGCTGGGCCGACGGCCGCCAATCCCGCTCAACAATCACCCGCCAGGGTTATTACCATCCCGCCCGAAGTAGCGGCGCCGCGTGAGCCTTGGCACTTGAGCCTGGGCGCGGCTGCGAAGGGCGCGTGGGGGCCATTGCCGGGGTTAAGTCCTGCCGCGAGCGTCTCGCTCGGCATCATTGCGCGCAGCTTCGTGCCGATCTTGCTCCAGGGTGACGCCTTTGGGTCGGCGAGCTCCGCGCGCGACGCGGGCTCGGGGGCGCATTTTCATCTGCTCCGCGCAGGACTTTCGCTGTGCCCGACGCTTTGGCAGCGCTCGGCGGCGAGCTTGGGCCTGTGTGCCGGCCAGCAGCTCGGCTGGCTGCGGGTCGAGGGCTACGGCTTCAACCATGACCAAACGGAGCAGCGGCTGGGTTATTCGCTCACTTTGGGGGGCGAGGGCAGACTGCGGCTCTTCCCCCCCGTCTCGGTTCGGGGCTATTTGGGGGGCGAGGTACCCTTGATCCGCGATCGCTTTAGCTCCGCTGGGCGCAACGCGTCGGAGCTGTTCCAGCCCAGCCCGATCAGCCTGGTGGGTGAAATCGGCCTGGAGGCTGCGCTTTGGTAATAATTGCCCCAGTGCTCGACCACGAACTGGGAAAGCAGCTCGGTTAAGGTTCATTCTGGTGAACTCCCCGCCGAGCCTGCGCACCATCTTCGATGAGCACGCTCGCTATGTCATCCGCACCCTCCGCCATCTCGGTGTCGGTGAATCCGACGTCGAAGACGTCGCTCAAGAGGTGTTCGTCACCGTTCATCGCAAGCTGGCCGAGTTCGAGGGGCGCTCCAAGCTCCGCACCTGGCTCTACGCCATTTGCTTGCGGGTCGCGTCGGACCATCGGCGCCGGGCTTACGTGGTGCGCGAGCGCGCCACCGACAATCCGCCGATCGACACCGGCGAACGCACCGGTAACGAGCCGGACGCCAGCTTCGAGTCGCGCGCCTTCGTGCAAGAGCTATTGGAGGGGCTCGACGAGGACAAGCGCACGGTCTTGGTGCTCTATGAAATCGAGGGCCTCAACATGCGCGAGATCGCCGAGGTCGTTGGCTGCCCACTCCAAACAGCCTACTCGCGACTGCATGCAGCGCGTGACTTGCTCCAAGCTGCGTGGCTTCGCTCCAGAAAGGAGAGCGGATGACTGATCCGAAAGATCCGCCGCGTCTGCTCGACGCTTCGGGCGGAGCAGAGCCAGGCCTACGCGACCTGCTTGCTGCTGCCAAAAACGACGTCGGTTCCGACGCGCAAGTCGCGCGGCTGGCCGAGCGACTTGGCCCGCTGCTCGCTCCGCCTGCGCTGCCCGCGCCGCCCATTGCTGCGACTGCTTCCGGTATGGGAGCCGCGCTCAAGCTGGGCCTCGTGGGCGTTGCGCTCATCCTCGCCGGTGGGGGGGCATGGCAGCTCTCCACATCCAAGCTCGCGCCCCCATCGGCAACTATTCCTCCTCAGGCAGCGCCGCCGCTCGCGCCGGCGAGCCCAGTCGTCGCAGCAAGCCCCAGCCCATCACCCGCCGCGTCGCTGGTCGAGTCGCCGGCGCCCGCAGCCTCCGACGGCGAACCGCCCGGCGTATCGAATGTCCCCGCCAAACCCGCACCACCTGCTCAGCTTTCGGAAGCCGAGCTGCTCGAGCAGGCACGCAGCGCGTTGAAAAGCGATCCCGCGCGCGCTCTCGCTCGCGCCAACGAGCACCGCCGTCGCTTCCCCGGCGGCGTGCTGGTGCAGGAGCGCGAGGTGCTGGCCATCCAAGCATTGCGCCAGCTTGGCCGCACTACCGAGGCAGATAGCCGGGCTGCGGCTTTCGAGAAGGCGTTTCCGGGCTCGGCCTTTCAGCGTAAGCTGAAGTCGAGTCCTTGAGCGAAGCGCCGTACCACCGATCTTGGTTTCGCGTGAGCAGCCTGGCAGCTGTCGCCGCGTTGTGCGCGCTCGCGCTCACACAGGCCTGCGGCGAGACGGTTACGGTCGGGCTCGACGACGCGCTCAGCAGCGGCGGCACGGCCTCGGCTACGGGCGGAGTAGGCGCAGCCGGAACCGGTGGCTCACTGGAGCTCGGCGGCGTCTCCGGCACGACGGCGGCCGCCGGCATGCTGAACGACGCCGGGGCGCCGCCGTGCGCGGTCACGATATGCCGCGGCAAGACGTATCAATGCGGCAACTGCCTCGACGACGACGGCGATGGCCTGATCGATGCGCTCGATCCTGATTGTCTGGGGCCTTGCGACAATGACGAAACCGGGTTCAGTACGGGTCTTCCAAGTCCTGCAGCTGCGTGCAAGCAGGATTGCTACTTCGATGGCGACAACGGCCCCGGCAACGACAAGTGCGAGTGGAGCCACGCTTGCGACAAGCTTTCGGTCCCCCCGAACTACCCGCCGAGCGGCGACCCTCAGTGCAAATACGCTTCGAGCGGCATGACCATGGGCCTCGACTGCAACGCTCTGCGGACGGCCGAGCCGCCAGCCTGTTTGGACGCCTGTTTGCCGCTGGTTCCCAACGGCTGCGATTGCTTCGGTTGCTGTGAGCTGAAGCGCGGATCGGGACAATTCCATTTCATCGGCAGCGAGCGGGACTGCACACGCGACAAGCTCGACGACCCGATCGCGTGCCCACCGTGCACGCAAGTCGGCAGTTGCATCAACGATTGCACGACCTGTGAGACGTGCGTCAGCGGTTCTCCCACAGACCCCAGCTGCGGTCCGGAAAGCGACTGCCCCGCTGGTCGGAGAGCTTGTGGGCCGGATCTGCCCTGCGCGTCCGGCGACTACTGCGTGACCGGCTGTTGCGTCCCTCCGCCGCGGTAGCGCGCGCACAGACCAAGCGCCCTTAAGATCCGATTCGTCCCGGACGTCCGCTCCCGTTCGAGTGGATGTGCCGGCTGGAGAGCAGCAGACTGCAGGGATCTAATCTGCTGCTCTTCGAGTATTCGAAGCTCGATCACGTTGCTACTGGAAAAACCAGCACCGGCGGCCTGAGCTTGAGCTTGGGCTACCGAGTACTCCTCTAATACTTGTTGGTACTTATTGGAGTCGATGTTCGGCCGTCCAGCGAGGGCGTCGATGGCTTCATAATTTCGATAGGCCGAGACCACGGACACGACTGGCAGCGCTTCCTCATCGTCTGCCGCCCAGGAGCTCCCCCGCATGCGCCATGTTGGTCGTTTCGCTATCGCCACTCTCACTGCCGCTTGGCTGACTTGGGCCTGTGGCTCCTCCACTGACAACGGACTGAACGGCACATTGACGCCCGGTGCAGGCGGCGAGGCCGGCCAAGGCTCGGGGCTCGCTGGCGATGTAGGCAGCGGTGCCACGTCGTCCAATGGTGGTAGCAGCACCAACGGCGGCAGCAGCGCCAACGGCGGCAGCAACGCCAACGCCGGCGATAACGGCGTGACAGGCGGCAACGCGGCCGACGCCGGCGCAGGCAATGGGCTCGGCGGCATCGCCAACGCTGCGGGCGCTGGTGGCATGGGCGGAGACGGCGGATGGTCCGGAGCCGGTACCGATCCAGGGCTTCCGACCTGCACGGCGGTTGGCGTCGCCTGCGTGCAAGGCACGCCGTGTTGCTCCGGCGTCTGTGACCCCACGAGCAAGAAATGCGCCTCGGTCGTCGGCGTTTGCGCTGGCGAAGGGCAGAGCTGCAAGTCGGGGCCAGACTGCTGCAGCTTTCAGTGCGGTGCCGATAGCAAGTGCGCGAAGACCACCTGTGTCTCCGACGCCGGAGTCTGCACCCTCAATACGCAATGCTGCGGCGGCTCGTGCGTGAACGGCAGCTGCGCGCCGCTGAACAACGACTGCAAGACGGCCGGCAATTCCTGCGCCGTCGGTGGTGACTGCTGCTCGGGCCAATGCGGTGCCAACAAGACCTGCACGCTCGGCGGCTCGTATTGCATTCAGCCGGGCGACGTGTGTGCTCGCGACAACGACTGCTGCACTGGCTTGTGCACGATAGCGGGCGGCGCCAAGCTCGGCGTTTGCGCCCAGCAACCGTCGGGCTCCGCGTTCTGCACCGGTGTGGACGGCGTGACGTGCGGCAGCTGCGGCGACTGCTGCAGCCGCTTGTGCGCTCCGTTCGGCCCGACGGGCGTCAAGATCTGCCAACCTGCCAATGGCTGCCACGTCACCGGCGATCTGTGCCGACGCAACGAGGACTGCTGCGGCGGCGAAGACGACCCGACGCTGCCGGGCTCAGGCCACGTGATCTGCGAGGTCGAGGCGGGCAAAGACGTCGGCATCTGCAAGAACCCGAATGCCTGCAATCCGCAGGGCAACGTCTGTCATTTCAAAGACTACGCGTGCAACGGGTCGTCGGCGCGCGCCGATTGCTGCGGTGGCCTGGGCGCCAAGGGCGGCGTTTGCCAGCTCGATCCGCTGGGCATTCCGCGCTGCAACGGCCTCGGCGACACTTGCCGCAACCCAGGCGATACCTGCGCTTCGACGGACGATTGTTGTAGCAACAACCCCTGCGTGCCTGACCTCGACGGTGTGCTGCGC
>Ga0307508_10003269_pt1 | contig 16537 bp, 23 predicted proteins | sample 9_EM_MG_FD_203089 | JGI IMG/M metagenome (GOLD analysis project Ga0307508, IMG submission 203089) | Populus trichocarpa ectomycorrhiza microbial communities from riparian zone in the Pacific Northwest, United States - 9_EM | ecosystem: Host-associated > Plants > Roots > Unclassified | place...
TGACTTCTGTTGGCTGGTTGTCCTGATCGTTGGCCTGAACGTTGTTTTCGGGCTGGATATTGTCGGCACTTTCCCACTGCTTTTCGATATTGTTGGCCTGGATGTTGTTTTCGGGCTGGATGTTGGTATTGTTCGGTAAACCGTCGGCACTTTCCCACTACTTTCCGACATCGTTGGCCTGAATGTTGTTTTCGGGCTGGATGTTGGTATTGTTCGGTAAACTGTCGGCGCTTTCCCAGTGCTTTTCGATATTGTTGGCCTGAATGTTGTTTTTGGGCTGGATGTTGGTATTGTTCGGTAAACCGTCGGCGATTTCCCACTGCTTTTCGATACTATCGTATGACTTGTGGCCATCTTCCGTGTCCGGCTTCTCGTTGGAGAACTTGTTGCATTGTGGCTCCTGTGCGTTATGAAACTTGTCGGCACTCTCCCATTACTTTCCGTTCGGCTTGGAGATGTCTCCTGGCTTCTGGTCGGAGAGCTCACTGCACTGTGGCTTCTGTGGCCGGCATCTTGAGGGGAGGCGAATGCAAGTATGCAGAGGATGAAGAAAACACAAGATTTCATAGGAAGAAATGACGGGCAAGCGGATAAATATGGAGGGGCAGGAATGGTTAACTATACACCCTTAACTGTTAAACATTTCTTCACATCGATTTTATCACCGCACTGGTAACTTCTCTACGCAATAAAGAGAACTGCCCGAGACCTTCCGACGAGTACTTCGTGCCTCAAATAGGTGCAAGAAACCAGATTTGTGAGAGATGCAAATGCACAAGTGGACTCAGTTACTGGACAGGTAAAAGGTTCGATCGTCTTCTTATATCCGACCATGAGTTGTGGATTACGATCGCGCTCAGTGGTTGGTGCTACTTCACCATCCGTGTTCTGTACGGCTCCACCCCAGTTTCGGACATATGGAGGCAAGATCTTGCTACTATTTAAAGGCAAAAACTAACTAAGTATTTCGATACGTGGTCCTTATACAGCTACGTCCAAATATCTATTAATTGAACTAGACAAGGACCAGGCATCAGACTAGCCAGAATCTCATGGCAAACAATTAGTGCATGCGGCTTCAATCGCCCTCCTGTTTTCGCCGGAGACTATCTTTAACTCGTTCCGGCTTCCAGATCTTGATCGCGAGACTCCAAGGGACCTCGTTGGCAAGTGCATGAAAACCAGAATGGCCAACGCTTAGATTCGGGTGGCCGATCAAAAATCGGAGGAGCTAATACATTCGGAAGGGGTCATAGTTATAGTGATAAGTAAACCAGTTGCTCCAACAATCGTACCGTTCCGAGAGGCCGAGAGAGTAAGGTAGGCGACTATAGACTTCCACTGAAGACTAAGCGTAGCATTATTAACTCTTGCAACTGCTTTACAGAATAAGAACTCACCACATTGTTCACAGAGAGAAGAATCCTATCGAAGAAGTCAGACACCTGGAAGGACCTCTACATTTCACGAAGAATGACGCAAATCTGTCCCTGTGGCGGAGCGAAAGCGCTTCCTCATATAGTCTTCAGCCACTGTAGGTCTTACTTCAGGAAACAAATCTCGTCTCGGAGTCGTGAGCATATGCAGCGTGTTGTGGCCATGATCTTACAGTAATGTTGGCACACTGAAGGTCCCGAAGCGGGGTTAACCTAATGAAAACTGTTCACAAGGTCGATGCTTACGGGCGGCCCATCAAAATAGGAGAAGCCACATCCATCGTGAAGCACTTATTAGTTGCATCGTTGCATAACTCTTGTCCAGAAAAAGGACCCACCACCACATTGTTACCAGGCCCTGGAATGGGCACACTGGTGGAGCTGAAACACTTAGATAGTCGGCAGCGGGGGCGACGCCTCGTAGTCGTGGGCATACGTAGCGTGTTGTAAGCCTGATCTTAATGTCAGGCCCCGAAACGGGTTAGCCTAACGAAATTTTTTCACGAGGCGATCCACACCTAGTAGGGTACACCACGGTTGCATCTACAATTGGTTTACTTTAACCTTCGTTGCTTGTATCTTGGCAGATGGGTGTGCGGCAGATCGCTATCGATACGACACGGATGTCGTTTGGAAAGATTTTGCAGGGCGTGTCCGCGAAACTGGACAATGTGTTAGTGGCGGGAAAAAAGACGGAGGGAGAGACCACGGAATGGGATAGCCTATTCGCATTTAGGACGAGGCGGGACGGACAACAGACATTCGGTGCAGATTGGATGCAGAACGTAAAAGACATCTATTGGCCCAAAAAGTGAGCTTCAATATGGTTGCTGGATCGCTTCACATCGCGGCTTTATTCTCGCTCCGGGTTTTGTATGTCTTCACGTCTCCAACCTCGATATTGTGTGGCAGACCAGGACTGCAAATTTGGGACACACCCAAATAGCGCCTCTAAGTTAGTTGATAGCTTCAAAATCGCACCGTTACATGACCGTGACCGTTAAATTGGTCGCTGAGTATTTAATTGGGTAAATTAGGCGTATTATTATTGGAATTGGCCGGCGCATGCCACTTTGTCACATGTCACGGTTCGCGTTTCACTGGGTGGCTTCATCGTCAAGAAATCTCCTCCACCAGTAGTATTTGCCGTGATGGAAGGTAGAGGGTTGGCGGTGCTAGCGGAAGTAATCGTAGTACTAGTAGTAGTCAATGGGCCCTTCACGAGGCTGAAAGATAGCGAATCGAAGCTGGAAGGCACCATAATAGTCAACCAGCCTGCCGCGGTGCTGGGAGGTGGAGTGTTGGAGCTCGAAGTCGCCGTCACCTTAGGAGGTAGAGGGTTGGCGGTGCTAGCAGAAGTAATGGTAGTACTAGTAGTTGCAAATGGGCCCTTCACGAGGCTGAAAGATAGCGAATCGAAGCTGGAAGGCACCATAATAGTCAACCGGCCTGCCGCGGTGCTGGGAGGTGGAGTGTTGGAGCTCGAAGTCGCCGTCACCTTAGGAGGTAGAGGGTTGGCGGTGCTAGCAGAAGTAACGGTAGTACTAGTAGTTGCAAATGGGCCCTTCACGAGGCTGAAAGATAGCGAATCGAAGCTGGAAGGCACCATAATAGTCAACCGGCCTGCCGCGGTGCTGGGAGGCGGAGTGTTGGGGCTCGAAGTCGCCGTCACCTTAGGAGGTTGACCTGGTATCACAGGTTTACGAGTACCATCTGTTGTTTTTGTATGGACAGGCTCTGGCGGGCCAATGGGTAACGTAGTGTTCTTGGCTGAACATGCTGACGACCCAGCATCGCGTCGAACTGGACAATAAATCTCTTGCGAGTCTATGCCATTCCAGAGGACCACAGGTTGGTTGGGGAGCCGTGCATACGCTAGCGATTTGATGAGATCCCTCGTGTTTTTCGCAACAGATCCTTGGACTAGAAGTTGCTCTCTGTATCGATCGAGCGACATGAGATATGCAGCGAGGCCGGCGACAGCAGGAGCAGCTAAATACCGGTGTCCAATGTCATCAGAAGCTAATAATATTATCGAAAGGCGCTCACCCTGGGAAGTTCCTGTCTTCACAGCTGTGCCCCCTTGCAGGGATGCACAAGCAACAGTGCCGACTGCTGATACTGTCAGTTGTGCTGGTAACCCTTGACTGTAGTATTCACGAGTGCCAGATGTCTCAACTGCGCCGACAACTACTATCGGTAATTCATTTGCAAACAATGATGGGTAGGTTGCAAGCTCGGGGCCAGGGTTTCGAGGCTAATCATTGCAAGGATGAAGTATCGACCACTGTTGAACGAAACTAGGACTGACAACTCTGTTACTGGACGACACGACCACAACGGCGTCCAAGTCGATCACATCTTTCACGCTTTCATGGTATGTGGTCCTCTCGTCTTCGGAAATGGCATTGACGTACACTGGGTTAAACGTCAATTCTGGATTCCTGTAATCAAAACATTTATAGCTCACCACTCATTGACGCACTGATAACAGCCTTTTGCTCCAGGTTATTTGAAGCAATATCCGCCCCGACAGCTCCCCAAGCAGCAATGATGTTAGAAATCGGAATGTTGTTGTCTACTAGCCTTATTTTCACTACAACAATGTCGGCACTCTTTGCCACGCCAAAGCTTAGACTTGCGACTTTTGAGGCAACACAAGTCCCGTGGCCATGGTCGTCACGTCGGATCTGTGGTTCACCCGATATAAAGAGCCAACGTATGCTTCCAAGCGTATTTCTGAATTCCTGGAAAGGAGTGAGCCACATTGGCAATTCATAATCTGGTACACTTACGGGGTGGTTTGGATTGATTCCCGTGTCAATAACATAGACCGTGATTCCCCGCCCGCCCCTGGAATCATAGGCATAACCGGGAAGTTCTGAGAGCAAAGCTCCCTCTGCCTGGGAAATGACCTTGAGATCGTCACGTGCATCTTGCTGCATCAGAATGGATCCATCACGCTTTCCGAGTCGATGCGAGCAGTTCTCGGGAGGACAGTTTGGCGATGGAGGAGTCTCGCTTGCATTCTCTGTTTCCAAATTAACCGGCAATAAATGATCCACATCTACACCTCGGACCTACTCAGTAAGTAATAGAATATAGCGCGAGGCAGAGAACTCACAACAGGATCACGACTCAGTTCTGATGCCTGAGCAGGTGTCAACGATGCGACCCACAACAACAGTCGATCCCGAACGCCAGTAATCCTCCTTACAGAGCCTGGCCGAGCAATCTGAGCCAAGTGCTGTGCGAAAGCAGATTGTTGCCGGGGTGTGGAGTCAAGTCTGGGATAGATGTTGTAGGGTGTTGGGCTTGCTATCGAGCTTGATGACGAGCTCGTTCTGGACCTTGATGACGAGCTTGATCTCGAGGTTGTAGTGGAGGTATCCGACTCGACTGTACTGAGCTCATCCTGACCAGAACTGCTCTCTTCGATGATCGCTTCCGTGCCCCCTGCGACAGGGAGGATAGTATCACCGACAGCAACTGCTCCGCCGATGCCAACCCCGACGACCATCCACCCTACTTGTGCGCTGACTGTCTGGCCATTACTAACTGTCAATTTTTTCGAGGCACTAGGGATTATAGTTGGTTTCCGAGTTGTCGTCGGATTCGAAGTCGTCGCCGGTGGTGACGAATTTTGAGTTCTACTAGGTTCAGAATAGGACCTTCTGGAACTCGCTGATTTTGACTTCTGTTGGCTGGTTGTCCTGATCGTTGGCCTGAACGTTGTTTTCGGGCTGGATATTGTCGGCACTTTCCCACTGCTTTTCGATATTGTTGGCCTGAATGTTGTTTTCGGGCTGGATGTTGGCATCTTTCGGTAAACCGTCGGCGCTTTCCCACTGCTTTTCGATACTATCGTATGACTTGTGGACATCTTCCTTCTCGTTGGAGAACTTGTTGCATTGTGGCCCCTGTGCGTTATGAAACTTGTCGGCACTCTCCCATTACTCTCCGTTCGGCTTAGAGATGTCTCCTGGCTTCTGGCCGGAGAGCTCACTGCACTGTGGCTTCTGTGGCCGGCATCTTGAGGGGAGGCGAATGCAAGTATGCAGAGGATGAAGAAAACACAAGATTGCATACGAAGAAATGACGGGCAAGCGGATAAATATGCAGGGGCAGGAATGGTTATCACCGCGCTGGTAACTTCTCTACGAAATAAAGATTCGAACTGCCGAGAACTTCCGACGAGTACTTCGTGCCTCAAATAGGTGCAACAAACCAGATTTATGGGGGATGCAAGTGCACAAGTGGATTCAGCAGAACAATTTCAACAGTCTTCACCATGAGTTGTGGATTGTGATCGCGCTCAGTGGTTGCCTCGGTGCTACTTCATCTTCCGTGTTCTGTACCGCTCCGCCACAGTTTCGGACATATACAACTACGTCCTTAAATGAACTAAACAAGTACCGGCCCTGTTTTCGCCGGGTACTATCTAAATTTTTGACCCGTTCCAGTTTGTCGATCGCGAGTCCACACCGTTGAAAATGGCATGAAAACCAGAATGGCCAGCGTTTGGATTCGGGCAGCCCATCAAAATTTGGAGAAGCCACATTCGGAAGGGGTCGTGAATAATCCCACCGCTCAGAGAGTAAGGTAGGCTACTATAGACTTCCACTCCAACGTCAGCGCAGACGGAGAGTTGCATTATTGCATAACTCTTGTCCAACTGCTTTACTGAAAAAGAACTCATCACATTATTCACCGAGAGAGGAATCCTATCGAAGAATTCAGACGCCTGGAAGAACCTCTACATTCAAGAAGAATGACACACATCTGTCCCTGTGGTGGAGCGAAAGCGCTTTCTCAAAGAGTCCTCGGCCACCTGTGCTTCATCAATCCCGGCAAATAAAGGTGTAGCGCTTACTTCAGGAAACAAATCTCGTCTCGTAGTCGTGAGCATACGCAGCGTGTTGTCGCATCCATCTAACTTCACTGTGGTCTCCTTAGCCCTTGCGTATGTGCAATCGTAACCAGTCCAAATAGTTGAAAATCCTGCAAATCGACGACATCAGACGGAGCGTGCAATGACGCTGGAGGCCGTTTTTCAGGAGTGCATTATAATTCTGTATCACGGGAATCCCTCTTCCCTATATAGCATAATAAGAGACCATCGGGCGCATCCTGGCTGTCGCTATTGTTGTAGGGCGTTTTTTGAATTGGAGGATTCTATTAATCGAAACAACTGCCTGGTTTGAAGTGTCGGACACGTATTATCCTTTTGGACATGCTACCCTTAGATTGCCAGGCTTTCGAAATGTCCAACTTCGATTCGGGGCTTCTCCAATCTTTGATGAGCACGTTGGCCGTTCTGTCTTCATCTCAACGATGCGGCGTGATAAAAAAACCGGAACTAGTTGATAAAGATAGTCCTGGCGAGAACAGGAGTGCGGATGTCAACATATCTCACCAGATATAAACAGTGATTCGTGTAGCACCTACCACTCATCGGAAGGTCTCGGGCAGTTTAAGCTACCAGTGCGGCGATAGGCTAAGAGTAGACTGTCGTTCTTGCGGTATATACCCCCCATAGCCATTTGAACCTTCTCTGATACAGCAATTATCTCCACTTCTGCTTGCCTGTCAATTCCTCTTTTTTGCACTATGAAGTTATGTGTTCTCTTTGTCCTGTGCACAGTATTTTCGTTCGTCTCATGTCAAGATGGTGTTGCCGGTCATTATGGCTCTCCAACGAGAAGCCAGAAGACATCTCCAAGTCGTACAACAGTATCGAGGAGTAACGCGAAAGTGTCGACATGTAACCCGACAATATCATTGACAACAGCCAACCCGAAAACGCCGGTCAGTTCGACGATAGGGACCAGCCAGCAGAAGGTACCTCCAAGTCATAGTACGATAGTACCGAAAAGCAGCGGGAGAGTGCCGACAGGTCACCCAACAGTATCAACAGCTAGCTCGGCAACACCAGTTGGGCCAACGGTGAAGACAACCATCCAGCAGAAGCCAAAAGCACCGATTTCACGAGGGTCCTATACTACATCGACCAAAACTCTAAAATCGTCACAGTCAACCCCGCCCGCTACTTATTCGACGACAACTCGGCAGTCCAGCGGATTGACAGTCAGTGCCACCAGAACGTTGACAGTTAGTAATGGCCAGACAGCCAGTGCACAAGTAGGGTGGGTAGTTGTTGGTGTTGGTGTCGGCGGATCTATTGCTGTGGGAGGTAATATTTTCCATGTTGCAGGGGGCACGGAAGTGATCATTGAAGAGGGCAGTTCTGGTCAGGAGGAATTGAGCACGGTCGACACCTCTACCACTTCAACTACAAGTTCAACATCAAGCTCGTCATCAAGCTCAGTAGCAAGCCAAACACCCTACAACATCTATCCGAAACATGATTCCACCTCGCCTCAACAATCTGCTTTTGTACAACACCTGGAGCAGGTTGCACAGCCGGGCTCTGTAAGGACCATTACTGGAGGTCGGGACCAACTGCTGTTGTGGGTCGCATCCTTGACGCCTGCTCAGGCATCAGGACTAAGTCGTAATCCTGTCGTGAGTGCTCTTCTGAATTTTACCGCTGATGTGATTTCAAAGCACTGGTTAGGTCCGGAGTTTTAATGTGGATCGGTCATTACGGGTTAATTTGGAAAAAGAGAGCGCAAATGACCTTCCCCCATCACCAGACTGTCCGACCGAGAGCTGCTCGCATCGAAAGCGCGATGGATCTATTCTGATGCAGCAAAATGCACGTGTCGATCTGAAGGTGATTTCACAGGCAAGTGGTGTACCGCTTTCCGGACTCCCTGGTTATGCCTACGATTCCAGGGGTGGGCGGGGAATCTCAGTCTACGTTATGGACACGGGAATTGACCCAAGCCACCCGGTCAGTGTGAAAGAACTATCAATGGTCAAGATGGCTCAGTCAGTCCATATCTACAGGAATTCAGAAATATGCTAGGAAGCATACGTTGGCTCTATCTACCGGGTGAACCACACATCGAAGGCGATCTACTAGGTGGCCATGGAACTTGTGTTACCTCGAAAGTGGCAAGTTCGACCTTTGGCGTGGCAAAGAGTGCCAATATTGTTGTCGTTAAAGTATCTCCAATATCCGGCACGATCCAAGCATCTCATTACACTGCTGCTTGGGGGGTTGTCGCGAGAGATATCACTTCAAGAGGCATGCAGGGAAAGGCTGTCGTTATAACTACGCTGAGCTGTGAGCAAGCAAGGGCCTTAAATATTGGGAATCTAGAGCTAATATTCAATCCAGTGAATCCAAGTGATTTGACCGAAGACGATAAGGCCACTTACATTGCAGGCATGAGAGAGGTGATCGAATTGGACGCCGTTTTGGTCGCGGCGTCTGCCAACAGAAGTGTCAGTCTCTGTTTCTTCCAACCAGCAATAGTGATTGATATTTCATACTACGGAAACAATTAGCCTATTTTGCCTGGTCTCGCTCTTGCAACTTACCCAGCATTGCTTGCAACGCAATTCCCCATAGTGGTTGTCGGTGGTGTTGATACCTCTGGCACGTCTGGACAGTACACTCAAGGGTTAGTATCACAACTGACGGTATCAGCGGTCGGAAGAGTTGCTTGTGCATCCATACAAAGGTATTCATCTGTATGGGAAGGAACTTCCTTTGGTGAGCGCCTCTCGGGTTCAATGCAAATACCATTAACATCTGGACCTGGGCCTTTAGCTGCTCCTGTTGTCGCCGGCCTTGCTGCATATCTCATGTCGCTCGATCAATACAGAGAGCGACTTCTAGTTCCAGGATCTGTTGCGAGGAACGTGAGAGATCTCATTAGGTCGCTTGCATATTCACGGCTCCCCGATCAACCAGTGGTAATTTGGAATGGCATAGACTCGCAAGAGATTTACTGTCCAGTTCGACGGGATGTCGGGTCCTTAGGATGTCCAGCCCGGAACACTACATTACCAATTGTCCCTCCGGTGACTCCCATCCCCATCCCTCTACCTCCCAGCACCACGACGGGCACGTCGACTACTTCGGTGACTTCCAGTTTCAACCTTCTACCTTCCAGCACCATGACGGACTCGTTCACAACTTCTAATGGAGGACAGACTCTCATCCTCAATATGACGATATCAGACCATGATGGAATTAAATCAACCTTAGCCGAGACGATCACAATAAACTAGGTAGGTGGAGCTTTCGTCACTAGCAACCAATCCTCCACATTGTAGCTTTGTCCGTCGCAACCCCATCACTCGATGCAATAAATACCACACCCAACACAGTAACAAACTAGCTATCCACGTACGCAAATAATATCGTCGACGACCGGATGTATTGAACTCGATACATTACTTTCCTTCTTCGTTCTGTCTCGATCACTTTTCCAATTGTCTGCGTCTCCTTTCAAATTTTATGCCAGATGTAGTATAGAGTATAGCTCGCATCGCATGCATGATTCCGATCAAAGGGTCATCCGCCGTTTGAATGCGCGTAAATAAGGAATGTGAACAATGAATAAGGGGCAATGGCATCAGGATCCGTTCACATTAACTTCGACGGATTTTCTCCGAATCTCGGTGGTACAGCATTACTTGACAAGGTGCATAGCCGTGCATCCCATCATTTGGCACCTAAATCAAGAGGTACTCGGTATAAGGGAATAGAGTGCGGCGATACAGGAGACACCAAAGACTTTGCAAGTACGGATACCCGCACCGCTTACAGTCTCTACAAATGAGCTCTCTTGATAAAATATATACCATAATGGGCACTTATTTGATTGTCCCCGGTCGTCTTCACCCGAATAACAAAGCCTAATAAACTGGCGTTCTTGTCTATGCCGGCGCCTATATCCTACGTACCAGGTCTTGGACGAGGGGCAGTCTATTCACCGACCGATTTTCAGTGCTTCAAGCTTTTCCGGACAATTTCTGATATCGGTCCCGTGCTGAAGCCATCGCATGAGTTTGGAAGTTTTGTACCATGCTTTTTGACTTGCCTTAGTGAAGCCAAAGCTCGTCGCGGAGGAGCTCGTAATGGACCCCGACTAGTTCCAAAATCGAGTGGTCCTTTTGCACCTCATGAAACAGACGATGAGGAAGCGGATAAAAGCCACTAAAAAGTTGATCGGGTTATGGATTCTCGTAGAAGGGTGGTCTTACGGTTAGTGTTACATTTTCATTCTAACCTCCTCCTGGCCTAGTCCGGTCGGTGAAGCCCAAGAGCCAATCCACCTATCGTGTCGGAACCGGAGATCACAAAGAGATAAAGATGGAGAATCTGAATTAACGAGAAAGTAAGCGCGACATAGCTCCACCACCTTGGAACTCACCTCTGTCATTGCAGTATCTCTCTCTGCCGACCAGACCGATGATGCCTCGACCGGCTCTCATTCCAACAAGCCTGATTCAGTCTGTTGAATCTCACCCGTAAGTCAACGGAATGCTCAAAGTCCTTGATGCGCACGATTGCTGCCAGCGCACTTCCGCTGAGGTGATTCACGTTACTCACAGATTCAGGGCTCCCAACTCAAGAGGGGAGGGGGGTATCGTGTACTACGACTATAAATCCCCAACGTTTGGCAATTGCCCTAACCCTTGATTTTCTGGCCCATCCGATACCCAAATGAGTCGTGTATCTCAATCAAGGATAGCGTGGATGCTGCCGGATGAGAGCGGTCAATGGGAACTATTGCTGCCGAAAAACTGGTTTTTCACGTTCCGTGATTCCGAGTCACTCTCATGCCTGATACTGTCCGCACTTGTATCTCGTGAGGCCAATGTGGTGCCAGTGGACCATAGTTTCTATATCTGGTTACTGATAAGCGCCCAGCTGCTTCGTGGTCTTGATTATCGTGCTGCGTGTTCGAGTAAATGAATCTGTTGGAAGCCGCAATGCACAAAATCCATGTCAAGTTTACGTTTCGTCTTTTAACTGGAAAGTTCTGCAAGGTAACACGTGTTTCCATACTTAAATAACGGTGTCGCTTATTACCTTTCTTTCAGAAACACCCAACATGGAACGACTTCGCAATCTCATGACGCAGACTAAAAAACGACAAACCCAAGCCCAACCCGTAGACGAAGAACCTGCAGGTCATATCGAACGCCAAGATATCCCACCGATTCCACCTACCACCTTGGGTGGAGCTGTGGAGAATATCAATTCTTCAGACTATGCCAAACGGTGCAGAGAGATAATCGACCTTTCCAAAGAGTTGGTTGGCCTTGGGTATGTATTCTTCTACTGTGTCGGAGATTCATGTTCGACTTATCCATCAAATCTAGTGTACATGCCACTTTTGACTTCCCCCGCGTGGTCGTTATCGGGGGACAATCAAGTAAGCGCATGGTATAAAAGCAGTATATTTTTTTGATCACATATATACGCAGGCGGAAAGAGCTCACTGGTAGAGGCTGTGAGCGGTGTGAGTACCTGTACTTGCAACGTCGTTTCTGTTGCCTCTGATTAAATTAGATCAATGTCCCAAGAGATGCCGGAACGTGTACTCGCTCTGCTTCTCTGTACATTGTTGGTATTCTCTTATACTTATCTCTTGATTTAGATGTCCAATGGAATGCATTATGTCAAGTAGTGCAGAATCCTGGTCTTGCACCATCGAGATTCGGAGGGAATATGACTCTAACGGCACTCGCTTGAAGATCATTGAACGCGAACCGTTTGGGCCTGTTATTGTAAACAAGTCCGAAGTTGAACTTTGGGTTCGTCGTGCCCAGGCGGCTGTCCTGAACCCGAACCGATCACCATCCAATTTCTACGAGATGTCTCTGGACTACCTCAAGGAATTATCAAACAACCGATTCTCCAAGAATGTCGTCCAGATTAACGTGAATGATCCAGACGCGACTGACCTCTCTTTCGTTGATTTGCCTGGTCCGCATTCCTTATTGTGACAATATTCTTATTATCCTCACCGATACTTTAGGCCTCATTCAAAATGCGGATGATAATTTGATCCAAACCGTAAAAGATCTCGTTAAGCATTACGTCGCTAAAAAGAAGACGTTGGTTGTTATCGCTATGCCCATGACTGGTTGGTTTCTCCGACTAACCTTCGTCGGATTCACCCAGACTGACCTCTTCACAGATGACTACGAGAATATGCAAGCGGTTCGGCTCGCTAGAGATGATGGTGCTGATCCGAATGGAAACAGGACAATCGGTAAGGTCTTCCACACAAAGAAATAAAATTGACATTGAACCACAAGTTTGATGTTAGGAGTGCTTACGAAGCCCGATCTGTTATCTTCCGGGTCGCTGAATGCCCGTAAGATTTGGAGAGACGTGCTCGAAGGCACGACACCCTGCAACACATGGTTATTACTGTGTCCTTCTGCCGGATGACGAGCAACGTACTCGCGGCGTGACGAAACTCCAGATGGAGCAGAATGCGGAAGAGTTCTTTAATGGCACGGCTCCATGGAACGAAATATTGGACCGCGCCCGATTCGGGATCCCGAACTTCGTCAGATATGTTAGTTCGCTTCTCGTACAGCTTATTGAAGATAGGTATGTATTTGTGTAGATTTTTATTTAGAGGATTGTTGACCATGGTCTTCCAGTCTTCCGAAATTGGCCAGGAAAGTCAGAGCTGAACTCTCGATATACGAGCGCGAATATTCTAGGCTCCCTCCTGTCGCCAAGGGTGTGCCGTTGACGGAAATTATGCTTCGCGTCACGGCCTTTTGCCAAGAATTCACTGATGCAGTGGTGGGCAACAAGCACAACGATTTCGTTCAGTCTAACCGTGCTCTATACTCGAGATTCAAGGATGAAATAGTTGCGACTACGCCAGACTTTAGGCCTTATGATGGCGACGTGTCTGGGCACTCAAGTTTGGTTAAAGGCAGCCATACAACACCTCATGGTCTCGAATACGTTCGAGAAGCAATCAAGAGGTGAGGATATTCCATCTTATCATCTTCGCAATTTTTCTTCCCTTTTGTTGTAGTTGTAGAACCTGGGAGCTCCCCAAACATGTCCCCTTCGAAGCGACCAAGAGATTGGTTCAGGAATATACAAAAATGTGGAAAACCCCTGCGTTTCGATGTTTCGAGCTGGTTGTAAGGGAAAACACCGACCTGCTAGAGAAATTACTCCAAGATCATTTCGGACAGTACATGTATCTGAAACAATATATCAGGTACGCAAAGGAACAATTTTTGGCCTGTTGCATACTAAAGTTTCACAGTGACTTGACCTTCAAAGAACGCCAACGCTGTCGTGACGAAGCCCAAATGTTGTTGACAAAGATCCTTCGAATGGAGGACGATCATCTCTTTACACAGAATTCCGATTATATCACTGAAGATAGCAAGTGGTTCTTGACTTACATGAACCATCACAACCATTATAGTCATCATACTGGATCGGACATGTGGACCACTGAAGACGAGGTCAGGGTTATGGCAAGTGTGCAAGCATATTTCCAGGTGTCGCACAAGGCACGTACATTTTCCCTAATTTAAATCTTGATCGCAAAATAATTTCTCTTGATTCAGCGCTTTGTCGACTATATTCCGCTTGCTATCGAGCATGAATTAAACCAAACCCTCTCCAACAACATACGGAACACCCTCATTCAAACCCTCTCTGAAGATTCCCAAAACGGATGCATTGATCTGACGGACCTGCTGAACGAGGATCCTATTACTGCCGCAAGACGGGTTGACCTGGACATCAAAATCAGTCGGTTACATAAAATAATGGCTGAATTGGATCGCTTCGAGCATTTGGAGTCGCCTGAAGTCCAAGATATTAAAGTGAATGGTCGTTCTACTTCTCGTTCTACCATCTGCGACTGGCCGAGGTCCTTGTCGCATTCTCGCTCTCAGTCATTCCGTTCCCCCTCTCCTCTGCACACCTATGGGCGCAGAGGTGGCGTGCCGGGCTCGGGGGAGCCTACAGCATACTTGCAGGGACCTTTAGAGATGCCCTCCTGGGACGAAGGGATGTTTGCTGGAGCCGGCACCGCCAATATGCCTGCAGGGGATCTGGACATCCGAGTCACCACTGGCAAGAAAAAGAAAAAAATAACGACTGCCATTGCCTTGAACGTCGAACGATGATTTGTCGATACCTATTTTGTCTATTATCATGTGTGCCTTTAACATCTACTAATGTCCAACGACTAAGCGCTAAAACGCTGATGATTTCGTGGTTTTGTTTTGGAAATTCGCGGCATATGTATTACTTGTATTATATAGGTTCAAATGTACGACTGGTCATAACTTTTGAATCGACATGATCGGCACGTCAGCCACTTGACCGTTGGCCAGAAAGTTCGGGAAATGGAAAATACGGCAACTCGGTTAGGCGTCTCGCGCCGCGCAACGCGTTTAACAGCCGCATCCTCATAGCTGTTATTATGACTGTTCAATCAACTTTTCAGCTTCTTGCTGAACCCCCCACACTTTCTAATCTCACCGTAGCACAGCTTGTCACAGCAATAACCCTAGCCCTTTGCTTAAAGCGTGATATCGAGTTATAGGTTGATTGACTCGGATACATTGTATGGTTTGAAAATTTATTGTGGAAGTGGACTGTAGTCAATAACCTTTCTACTTGCAGTAGCAAACAGGGAGTAAATCCTACTAGTATCTAGTCTTAAAATAATAAATGAAACATAGGTTCTTTGGCGAGTGCAACTCTGTGCACCAGCATACATGAACGACACATTGTACTCTGTCTCAGTTCTTCAGGATAGAGGGGACCAGTATTATTGGCATCGACTTTTATATAAGTATCCACGAACAACAGAATGATCGAGAAAATAGATACACAACACCGAGCAGATAAAAGAGGGGCTGCATTGGTGAGTAATGACGAAGGAAAAGAATAATCAAGTCCTAATTCAGTGACATAATTAAACATAAATATAGCAGGAAGGTTCCTTTCGGGTATCCATAATATCACGAATAAGGATAGTGGGCCCGACGTTGCCCATTTGCAGTGGATAATTGAGGGTCACATTTCCATACGGAGGGCTGGTCGAGTTCACACCAGAAATTTCGTAGAGACGTTCAGGGCATTCTTCTTGCCATCGCCACCAAATCCGGTCAATGCTAGTGTGATGCATATAAAAGAGAGGATCTGCATAAAAACAGATGGGTGATTGAAGACTTTTCCTGGTATTCAAATACTTACCTCCAGGACTAGAGAAGTAATTACTCATCTCTCCGCCAATAGCACCATGACCGCCGCCGTGTGGTCCAAGGAAAAAAGGAACTCGCGTTCCCTCAAGTTTGAGTCTGAATTGTTCAAAAGTCGGGAAACTCAAGACATATGCTATCGCTGTGGAGTTGAGGTAGCTGCTAACAGTAGAGTCGGCGCCGACACCCCGGGCGATGCAGTGTTCGGTGACAAGGAGACCAGGACCCAATTTAAGAGTGTAGTCAGCAAAAGGTCCATCCTTCACGCATCCGTGGTAAAAGTGAGGAATAATCCCTGACGAGTTCGTTGGATCCGGATCGGTAGGGACGGTGTAAGTTCCAGGAACACCATCACCTCCGAACCCAGTGAGGGGATCCCAGATAGGCGATTGAGGAATTCTTGTGCAATAAGAATAAGATAAATGGAATAAGCGTGAATGACAACAGCTCTTACACATTCGGAGGGTCGGTATCTTTGGACCAATCCCAATAGCTGTAACAGTCCAAGATCGATGAGCAGTTATGTTCCGAGTCGCGTAATCGAGAAGAAAAACATACGGTTGCGCGCCTTGATACCCGCATTCATTTCGGAGTGCATTCTCATACGACTTCATGTAGTACCTATGCCAGGGGAGGAATTGCCCCTTATATAAATCAGATACAGGTCGGCAGTGAATTGACAAGAATGCCTACCACAAAATGAACCCTTACAGCCAGCCCGATATGGGTGGCCTGGAACTCGTCATATCGTGTCCATGACGCAGGTGCGGAAATGTTGTGTGCAGGTCGCGATTGCAAACATTTTACTGCGTTGATATAACTCTTCTTCTCATCATTGCTTAGAGTCCTCCTACAATAATGAGAGGGCTCAGTGAGCTAAGGGAATGAACCAAACGTCACATACCACTCTTTGCGGTGCAGAATATCCTTGCATGTGCCATGGTGATGGAGAGTATCTGAGGGGTCAG
>Ga0307508_10003270_pt1 | contig 16536 bp, 18 predicted proteins | sample 9_EM_MG_FD_203089 | JGI IMG/M metagenome (GOLD analysis project Ga0307508, IMG submission 203089) | Populus trichocarpa ectomycorrhiza microbial communities from riparian zone in the Pacific Northwest, United States - 9_EM | ecosystem: Host-associated > Plants > Roots > Unclassified | place...
AATGAAGCAACGTAGTCAAGCATTCCAGGGGGCCCCGTGATCGAGCTTAAATATACGTGCCTTGAACAGCTTCTTTTCGAACAATGGGGCCAAACAGAGTACTCCTTGCAATTCCTTGTGCTTCCTCGAGACATCTATGGAATGTCTCGTCAGGCGGTCTCGTCCCTGCGCGAATTTTTGAAGCCACTGCAAGAATAGAATCAAAACAGAAAGGGGTTCGCGATTTAAGGGAGTCGAAGGAATCGTAGGATGGGTCGAATAAGGGAATGAAGATTTGACATCCTGAAAAGAATCTGCGAAAAGACGATAAAAACTGTCATCCGAGTTTGTCGGCATGCTTCCTGGCAAGGACACGTACAAATTGTATAGATCTCTGGCCTCCGTCTCGGACACAAGACCCTGATAATAGCATTGGATCAGGTGAAGACAGCTCCCAACAACAAGTGAGGATATCAATACCTTGTCGATCACATTCGGGAAAGCATTGCCTGGGATCGGCTCCACCCGCCGTTTCGGGTTCAGAAGCTTGGGTCTGAAAATTTGAAAGGAATAAGCAAGTGAGATCCCAAATTCATAATTTGTGATCACTTGCCGAGAGGACGTGAGATCTGATGCCGCTGCGGCCTCTGCGGCAGCATTTGCCAGGCCTAGAACATAAACGCCGCGTATTCAATCGCACTACGTATGCAGAAGACAATGGATCGCCGTTACCTTGAAGAGCTTCAATAGGGGCAGTAAGTGAAGCACGAGGCAGGGTGTCTTCCGACTCGTCTTCAGATGAGGCCGCCTCACTGGGAACAATTCCGTATGTTGCAAATTTGTGGGGCTGAATAAGGGGAATTAGCAGAAGCAGGACACTAAGGCGCAAGTTCGCGCGCACCGGAGGGGCAAACCCAGGGAGAGGGGGGAAGTTCTGCCGTGACTGCGGCGTAGGAGCGCTAATTGCAAAACCATGCCTTCCTGGCGGTCCTCTCGCGTCGGAAGGACTGGGCGGGAAGAAATGCTGACCATTGATAGGTGCGTTTGTTTGTGATGAAGAACTTGGCATCAACACGGTGGGTGGCATGATATGATGGATATGCGGATCGACTTGAGGATAAGAAGGGAACTCAGCAGAGCAATAGGATTACACTATGAGGTATTATCGTACCAGAAGGGCCAGATGAAGGGGCATTCGGCGCTCCTTGTATGACATTGAGGATGCGGTCGAGTGTGGATTGCATTGACAGCATCTGTCCTTGCATAGTCATGAACTGTGTCTCCAAATGCGAAACACGTCTGTGTTGCATGGACAGGTCAGCAATAGCGCAGCCAGGAACACCTTATGCACGTACTCGACTGCGATCCCAGTTCCCCCATTGTTCAAGGGCTTTTTCTCGGGTTTTTCGAATATGCAAGCGATTCCCGCCAACTGGCACCGCCTACAAGGCCCCTGTAAAGGTATCAAGGCCAGAACCATAAGGGTAGATCGTGGAACTGACGTCTCTTTCGAATTCGCATCTGTTCTTGCCACGCCGACCTGTCGAGGTTGTGAGAAATTGAACTGGACAGTCGCAACATTCGTCACACACAGTTCGTACAAGCCCGTGAGCCCCCTGTAGTAGTCGTTACCAGGCTCAGTGGTTCTGTGACGCCGCGAAAGCAAGGGGAGGCAACGAACGTTTGGGGGGTGCTTGGACTGGACCGGATCCTTGAACGTGCCCTTCTGTATGTTGAGGGGTCGAGTTGTAGGTACGATCGGGGGCGGTATTGGAGGCGGCCCGCTTGCGCTTGTGAGGCGGACCGTCGCTGCCGGACGAGGGAGACCCAGGCATTGGGCTTCCAAAGGATGCCTCCAGCTGCGCCAGTGGACTGTAGAATTCAGCTGAAATCACGATAATAACGTTAACCCCAAGAACAAAGCGTTGGTCGTGAGGTAGCGAGATTTATCTGGGGGCACCGATGAAGCGTACCTTTCTGACTGAGTACTGAGTCCGGGAACAGTCACCCGACCCGGCGCTAAACTTCTAACTTTCTGCCATCGCAAGGCCATCGCAAGGTTGAACGAAAGTCCCGCCCCGTCCTGTCGTTACTCCCGCCACCACGCTGCTGGCATCATCTCTACTTTCTTTCTGCCGTCAACTGAAACCATTCCTTACCGCCTCCTTCGACACCCTCAGTGCTTCATGCAATTTCCAACCGACCGTCCAACTGGCGGCACCTCTCCAACAAGGATCAAACTTGCCTCTATATACCCTCCTGCGTCTCCAGGATCGATCATTGGCATAGTTTCCCAGCCTTACGCGCCGCCGCCAGACGACACTTTCGAGGATGTCACCTCAGCAAATGACCATCTGATTGTCCATGACTATGCGCCAACATCTGCCGTTTTTACTACGCCTGTGCTCCTCACTGTCCTTCTCACCTGTATTGACATGATCGCAAAAGATGATGGGCCCGCACAGCTTCGTTTAAACGTTGATGGAAGATATGTTCCCACTTCAGTCCGACCCGGTCCCAAGTCCGCGCTGGAGCTGCACGCGATGCTGTCTGCCGATTTCCTCGCTTACTCAGATCGAAGGCTTTTGCTCAGCATCCACGCATACCGAAACGACAAGATTTTTGACTCCTGTGATTTTGGGTTCCTCACTGCGTTGGAGGATCAAGGTAAAGACTGTATCCTATTAGGCGAAATTACATGACTCAAGTCAAGTCAAGTCATGAAACCCGCAATTGCGTCACCTTCCACACCTGGACGCCCTCGCAAGCGTCTTTATTACGATTTCGAGAGTTCCGACGAGGATTGTGTTTCCAAGAGTCCATCAAGGTACAAAAAGGCCAAACATACGACTCGTGCCAATGCCGGGAGATCAAAGCGGGTACCTCCACTACTCGTAGTCAAAGGGGATCTCAGTGCTGTGGCAGATTCTCCAAGCTGGTCTTTATGTCGTTCTTCTGTCTACATCATCCCGCTAAACATCTAAACAGGTCCAAGGCGGAAGAATATGAGGGCCGCCGTCTTGTTCTATTCTCGCGCCACCAGACCGGTCACCGAATTCAACTCTCCCTTAGGCCAATAACTCGCGCTGAACTTGCTCAAATCAAGGGCATCACCGTCAGTTGTCTCAAGCCACCAGGAGAAGGCAACTTTTATATAACCTCGGTGGATCTCCTGCGTTTGATAACCTTTCTCATCAACCCGCGCACGAAAGATCTCAGTATCGATGAAAAGAGCCGTATTCGTCGTAGTCTGGAGGGTTTCAAGCCTATTACAGTGAAGAAAAATCATCCCGAATCTATTGGGCTATTCAACTATTTAATGTGCATAATGGAGCCGCGTCCCATAACCATCGCGAAGGACATCAAGATTTTCCGATGGTGTACCCTGAAGGCGGCACTGACAAAAATACTCGCGAAATACGTCAGTACTGAATCATTGTTCTCCTGCGTTGTAAACATCCTGAGACTTGACATATCACAGGATTACGATCTCGAGAGCAACGAGCTGTTTGAGAATGGGATGGGCCGCAAGGTGTCCTACCCTCCAGTTCCCCCTGACGATCGAGCTGCTGAAGCCTCGACGAGTAACCATGTGAATACTGTAAACGAGACCCCGTCAACGTTGGCTCGTCACCGGCTCTACTCATTTCCTCTGAAATTGAGTCCCATTCGTTTCGTTGTACCCGAGGTCCTTGTGCAAAACCCTGATAACTCGCGGCCGCTCACCCAGCTTGCAAGCGGCCATTCGCGATATGCAGGCGCGCCTTCGCCCTCGGGCTGGTCTATTCCTGGCGTTTCTGGCGCGTCGAATCCCCCAGAGGGTACGGCACCTGCCACCCTCGAAGCCGGTTTCTTGGCCTCGGGGTCGGAGGTGCTCGGTGATGGAGTCTTAAAAAGACTACACCAGCGCCCTAGGCACCAAGAGGATGACAATTATGATGACGACGGCGATGGTAGCGACATGGTTTACGCTCAGGACCGGTTACTTGGTGTCCAGGACATAGGCCCTGCCTCTCCCTCACAGGCTTCTTCGGGCTCGGCAGCGGATGAAAAACCTTGCTTACTACCCACCACTCAAACGAATGCGCGTGCGAAAAGTTCTCAAGAGCACATCAACCTCTCATATTCTTACGACCCAGACGCTCCTTTGCTAGAAACGAAACTTGGACGGTACTCTCCTGACGATACAGCCGATGCGTTGAGTGTCAGCCTCCACCAATTTTCACGGCCACACACAGTCCCTCCAGCATTTCGACATGCACCCCCGCGAAGTAGAACCGCTTTTGTGGGCGCGGATACTCGCTACTTCATCCGCGTCCCCCCATGCACTCCGACGCGCGCTACTTCTGGTGAGCTAGAATCAAGCGTAGGGGGACCCATAGAGGATTTTGTCGGTTTGTTTTTCGCCTTGGAGGATCATCAGCAGCTGGCAAATGATGTTGACGATGACGATGAAGACTGCTTTTCTGGCAGATATACCAGTTCGGTTTGATTTGGCGTCGTGTGTCGGATGTCCGGGAGAGCTCCGCAGAGTCGCACGAAGTCGCAAGGCAGAACCAAGATCGCGTGTTGTCTGATATGTTCTTGACAAGTACGGGGCGTACAGGCGTTATTTATCCTTCGTTTATCCTTCGTTCTGTACGCACAATATGTTCGCAATGCAGTACAGTACCATGTTTTGATCACCGCTCCCAACTTGGCTCCGTCAACATGTGGGCACGTGTTTGTGTACATCTACGTTAACGCTATCTTTTGTCGTGGTGCAGGATGTTGCATAGATTGTCATCTCACTATGCTCCAGAGCTGTTAGAGGAAACGTGGCTGAGCTGTTGGAAAATCATGACGCAATACATACAGGCGTTCCTGCTTTGTCACGGACCATCTGGTCGGTTTATTTCTTCTCGCACCGTGCTGCATCCCTGAATCCTATTCCTTCGACTCTTTTCCCCCGTCGAACTGTTGGTACCAGACCCACGCACATAGTTTGCTTTCCCGTGCCGCCTGTCTTGTTATGCGGCCCGACCATGATGAGCCTCGGCGCTCAGAATCTTCGGAATATGTTGGCTCCCAAGATGTCGACAAGTTGTTAAGCCTCCTTCGGAGGGCACTAGCTAACGTACCTCACGTCGATGATGGGCCAACTTCGCCTCATTGGGTCGAATCGCATAGTTCCTCGTTAGAAGGTAGGCGCCGTTTGGGCGCTAACTCTCCATGTACCTGACCGATCCCCAAATTCACAGGAGATGGCAGTGATGATTCTAATATCGAGGATTTTCGTCTATTTGACCAGTACGTGATTCGAGCTCGCAGTGAATTCGAGGAGCTAAGAGCTCGTTTCAACATTAGACGAGTTTCAACCTTGGATCAAGAGTTGCTGAGCTTTATAAATGTCGTACGACAGTTGGGCTCTAGCATCAATCTCACCGTTTGTGCGGGGGAGATACGGAATCGTTTGGTTGATGTCAAGCACCTTTTCCGTGCAAATATTGAGCGACTCGTAGACACGAAAGTCCCAGCATCTGAACATGTCAACGCTGCATCTCGAGAGGGATCTTTTGGTCCACGGCCCACTCGCCGCAAGCGGACATCGCACACACGGCCTTCGTTGTCGGCCGCTCCGGAGATCGACACACTCCCCATTAAATTGGATGGCCTGGCGAACGAATTGGCGCATTTTCGATGTGTGAGTATGCGCACATGATACGTCACAAGTCGAGCTCACAAAATACCGCCGCCTTTTTCAGTATCTTGGTGAAATTGCTGAATTCAGTGATGAAAATGTTGATGCCTCTCTCAGGACTTTCGAGGGTGACCTGAGATATTGGTCATCCAATCTTGACGGTGACTTGAAGGGCGAGTTTCATCGTTTGTGCCATTCTATATCTTCCATTTTAACTTCCCGCTAGGTCAGTTGCAGGAGCCAGGGGTCCGTCAATATTTAAATGATCTCACTGAGGAAATGGCGGATCATCTCGACAGCTTGATCGATGCTTTGAAACGTTTCAGAGAAGTCGGTCAGTAACCATTTTCTTGCGAGAGCGCAAACCTGAATATGGACTTCCTGCAGGAGTCCCCACAATACAGTGAAGGCACAGTTCATGGTGTGGCGGACCGCACTGACTTGATCGCATAGGTTTACACAACAACGTCAAGCCTCTGCACTCCAGAACTTGTCGACTGGTGGGCACGTTGACTCATTGTGTATGCAGATCTGTGCTAATGGAAAAATATTAGTTGCCACCTTGTAAACACCACGCCACTTTTCTGGGATATTTTAATGCTGATTCCCTCCCCCCTCCAGTTTTTCGGCTGTGAATGCGACGACCATTCAATACAGCTATAACTTGCCCGATACACTACTTGCTCGGTGGACGAACTTGCTCTGGATCTTGTCCCTCGTGTTCTCGATCGCAAGTGCAATCAACAGTCAAATCGCAAATCACTGGCGTTCAGCGGGTTATCGCAGTCCGCAACCGCACGTTCCAAAACTTGTTTCTCTTTGGATGACACATACTCCCCTGTTACTCCTCGGATCATCCGTCTTTACATTCTCGTCAGGGTTAATCTGCTTCTCTTTTGAAGTTTTCGGTCACCATTTGTTCATTCCGCTTGTGACTTCTATATCCACTTCTGTTACGATGTTTGCGCTTATCACGATTGGTCTCTGGATCGCTGGGGAACGTTATGTTGGTTCACCACCCCATAGTCGTCAGTGGCTGGCCATCATCATTTCCCGCAACCTTAACCAGGCATTAGCTTTTTCTGGTCTGCCCAGGGTTGTTACATGGTTTACAGAACCGCCCTCTTCCTCTCGTCGTGCTCGGCTAGCTGCATCATGGGGCTCTCTCCACATTGACCAGCGGTTAGGCTCCTTCCGACGTTATATCGCAAGAATATTCCGTTTTCGAAATCGTAACCTGCCGCAGCGGCCCCAACTGTCACCATTGATGTTACCATTAAACTCCCCACACAATATCGTACTTTCAGCAGGAGACCTAGCTAGTCCCAACGGTGCCCTAAGAGATTCACCACCTTTCGTTGCATCCGCTCTCCCCCAGGTGGATCCCGGCAGATTGTCGCCAACGGAGCCGCATGTGTCGCGGCCACACGTTCCGTTTACTTTCCGGTCTGCTGCCGCTGCTGTCCTTATGACGACCGTTCGAGGACGCCCTGCCTCATTCCACCCTCCCACAAGTGCATTCGACATGCCTGTGAAAGACGACGAAATGACTACTCCTGAGCGGCTTGCACACATTGCTCCCATTGCTCGCAGATTGCGACTGAAGCGAGGGCCCCGCAACCACACAGCATTCGTACGCCATCTCCAGTTCTCTCCAGACGGCCGCTATCTGTCGACATGCAGTTGGGATCGGACTATTATCATCTGGCGAATTCATCCGTCCTTCGAAGTGTACAAAGTGCTCCCACATCCCAAGAACGGCCGAGTCAGCGGTCTCTCATGGTCACACTCTGGAACTCTTCTCGCTCGATCGTATCGCACGATTCAATTATGGGATATCGAGGTAAATGTTGGCTCAAGCGTAAATAACCACATTGACAGGGGTATCCCCAGAAACCCGAATGTCAGATGATCGAACGTCCGCATGAAATTCAATTTGCGAAATGGCTCCCTCGTCGTGCAGCTTTTGTGTCGCTTGAGGATGATGGGAAGGTTTATATTATTGTCAGTCTCGTCTGTTTGTGCTGCACGCGGACGCGAATCCCATATTTTGTATTAGGACATTTCGCAATCTGCGAGAGATATCACCGAACTTGAGTTTGACCGCCTCAGGGTGCACTCCGTTGATATTACCTCCGACGAAAAATGGTAGGTCAATAATGCGTAATGCGTGCATGCGCTGACATAGCGATGTTTCTGCAGGCTGATCGCTGTGGCAACTGTTCTTCACTCACGTTCTGGCTTAAAACCTATGAAGTCCCGCCCAGAAAAGCGGATCATTGGTAAGACTTGTACTTTCCGACTTCTCCACAAATTATCAATGAACTTACTCCCCCCAGTCTATAATCTGGAGGGTAAAGCGATCGAACGGTTCGTGACCCTGTTTGAATCTTGTATCGGGATTCTGATATTATTTCACTAGTCAGATACCGGTATTGTCCTCAGTATATGACATATCGCTCTCGAAGGATAATGCATATGCCCTCGTCAGCTTTGACGATGGAGTACGCCAGCAGCGTCTTCTTTGGCGGCCTGAACTGACGCGTCCTTCTCTGCTTCGCAGTCTCCCCCACGACTATACAGCCTGCAACGTTCACGAAGTCTGCGTCTGTATTTCGAGCGTCAGTTTGAGCCAGAAGACGGTTCATTTCGATACGCTGGGCCTAGCGTTCTCGGTCAGGTTGATGACTCTATCGGCGGAACCCATCATCTCGTAATGTCAGTCAGCAAAGGTATTTCTCTAATCCCCTGGCATTCATTAGTGCGACGAATATCTTATGTTGGCGTGGCTGAACGTGTTCGATAGCGGGTCAGTTCATCATCTGGGACCTGGAGACCGGAACAAAACTTCATTCGTTCCGCTGGAGCTTTGGAAGGAGCAGCGCATCACCGGTTGCTGGCCTTATGGGTATCGCATGGAATCCAAGCCCCCCACCTCACTCTGCCCTTGTACGTGACCTTCTATGCGTATACGGACAACTGCATCCTGAATATTGGGCTCCCGCATCAGATGCTGGCGGCCGGGAGTCTCGACGGCTCAGTTACACTCCTGGAATCTTCTTTACCGTCAGTGGAAGACCAACATTCCCCAGTATTTGGTAGACGCGTGTTAGAGCCTGAATCTGCAATGGGACTTGAAAATATTTCGAGTCCTACTCACAGAAGTAATGATGTCACATAAAATACTTCCAATCTTCGTTTTTCAGTGCAGGGGCCTTGCAATATCCCTGGACAAACGTTTTTGGGCAATAGTTACTTGTGCACCAGGGCTTTAGCTAGTAATAAATTCGTGTTAGAGGGACGATCATTGATATTGAGTGCACACATTTATACTTCGATGACGCCCTCCAGAGTGCCTACCGCGCCTTGTGGAACAACATGGGGCTTGCCAGAGCGAGTTTGTCCAAGACTGCAACACATGTACAATTATTGGACAGCCGACAGGGTCTGGACCTTCGTGATCACAAATGCAAATGCGTAGCTTGTCTTATGATCCGGGTCCCCTGGGACTGGACTCTCCTAACAACGTTCCTATTGGTCTCATCACGCAAAATGTCTGGAAAACCTGTATTGTATCCTACAGTAATTTAGGCAATTTACACAGTGCACAAAAAGCAAACAGTTGTAAACAAACGCGTCATAATATCACAGCTCAGCCTCATGCTCGACCACTGCTCCATCTTCCACAAAGGTAGGAGCCTTGCATTGACCAAAGCCTCGCTAAGCTTCAGTAATAGGCGGCATAATCCTGTGGTCGCGCTCGTTCACACCAGCAGCGTCTTCTTTAGTGTCATCCCCATCATCCCCGGTGAACAGCCTAGTGCGAGAGGCACTAATTGAAGGGAAAATCACTGAGAATAACTACGAAAAAGATGGCTATGCTATCAAATGGACGTTCATGAACAACTTGGAACTCGTCTTCGTTGTACGTGATTAAGTGGTCTGCGGAGCTTTGTCCGGACGTGCTGAGCTCGTGCAGGTTGCCTACCAGAGGATTTTGCAACTTACATATGTGGAGGACTTGCTTTCCGCTATTAAAAGCGTCTTCCTGGCTTTGTATGAACCCTTTTTGACCAACTTTGTTTCTTCTCTCCATGGAAAGGCGACTCTCCGCCCATCTCCAGGGCGCATTGGAACTGATGGAGGACACCCCTCAACCTGGGACATTGCGGATGTTCTCTCAGGATGGGGCCGGACGTTTGACAAACTCCTCAAATCTATCGAGGATAAAGTTGCGCAGGATCGAAAGAGCCGATTGAAGGGGAGCGGAACGCTGCCACAGAGCGTCGTCGCATTCAAACACGACGCGACGTCGGCGGATCAAGAGGCAACCAGTGAGTTTTACATCCCCTTCACGTTTACTTCAAACTGAGGCGAACTGTTTTCCTAGCCGCGTCTAAGGAAGCGGAAACGGGTCACGACCCTAACGAGATATCTAGGAATGTAGAAGCACTGAAGAACCGCCTCAAAAATGGGCCTGTAGGTCCCCGCGGGGGCCGAAGGCGCTCTACAAAGAGTAACCGGCCCAAAGAGAGCGCAAGTAACACTGAGCACGTACTCCCTTTATTTGCAACAAGATGCATTCTCCTAATTGCCCTTGCCATTAAAGCTCCGACACACCTCAATCGATAAAAAAACCAAAGAAGACTATGCGGACCTGGGATGATGCTGCCACAGTCGATAGCGAGGAAGCCGCCAGTCTCGACTACAGCACCAATAAAGCCGCAAGTGATGACATAAACGTTGACCTCTCTCAGCTCGTTGATGAAAATTCACGAGGCGCATGGGGAGCAAATGGGCTGTATGACCTTAAGGATGTAGATATAGGAGGCAGCGGTGGTGTAGAGGGGCGGGACGAAAACAGTGAAGAAGATGACATTATAGCGCGGGCCATAGGCAAGACTTCCATCGGACACACCCCAGATTCTTCCGTTACTGCTGACTCCAGTCGGACATCCAAATCCCACTTCGGAACCTTGGCTTCTTTGTTCTCTCGCATCACCGGCTCTTCACGCTCGCTCACCAAAGAGGATCTGGAACCCGTTCTCGCTGGTGTGCAAGAGCACCTGATGCAAAAGAATGTTGCGCAAGAAATTGCGACGAAGATCTGTGAAGGCATCCAAGAGAGCCTCGTAGGCAAACGGTCGAGTGGTTATCGAGGTGAGCGCGTCACTTGTATTCCGCTTAGTCTCCATCCAAACCCCCGTACTTTGTTCCAGGGATCCAAAACGAAGTTCGCAATGCACTCTCAGATGCCATTACTCGCATTCTTACGCCCAAGACTTCAACAGACCTCTTGTTATCCATTCGCACTAAGCTCGGTATGACAACGGGGGAAGCCAGTTCATCCGCGACCAAACGCATGCCTTATATCATGACTTTTGTCGGAGTTAACGGAGTCGGCAAATCGACAAACTTGTCTAAAGTTTGCTTCTGGTTGCTGCAGAATGATCTGCGAGTGCTCATCGCAGCATGTGACACATTTCGCAGCGGGGCTGTTGAGCAACTTCGCGTACATGTTCGCAACCTCGGCATGCTTGCTGTAGGAGACAAACAAGGATCCGATTCCATTGAACTTTATGAAAAAGGGTACGGCAAGGACGCCGCCGGGATTGCGAAAGAGGCTATTGCGTACGGTGAGGCCGTGAAGCGAAGGAACTCTCAAATTATTCTGACTTCATTGCAGCGAAGGAGAATGCTTTTGACGTGGTTCTTATTGACACCGCTGGGCGCATGCAAGATAATGAGGTATGAAACGTTTCCCTCGGTCAACACGATGCTTACGCCGTGCTATTACAGCCTCTCATGCGCGCCCTTGCCAAGGTTATTGTTCACTCTACGTAAATATCTCCCTGCAAGCAAGTGCTGATTTCATTTCTCTCAGCTCGTGTCAATCAACAACCCGGATAAAGTCATCTTTGTCGGAGAAGCTCTTGTCGGCAATGAAGCAGTGGACCAACTGTCCAAATTTGATAATGCGCTCAAGAATTTCTCCGCCGCCTCCGGCGTGGGTCGTAGTCGAGGAATTGATGGCATGTTGGTGACCAAATGGGACACTGTGGATGACAAGGTATCAATGCGCACTACCGTGTTCGCACTCTGGTCCTGACGCGATGCTCCACCCGATAGGTTGGAGCCGCGCTGAGTATGACATATGTCACTGGGCAGCCGATACTTTTTGTTGGCACAGGACAGGTATGGATATCCCGAAGTTTGCGCGAAATGGGAGCTTATTCATATCGACTAATGCCAGACATACACCGACCTGAGGCAGCTTCGTGTTGCGCATGTTGTGAACGCCTTGCTGTCGGACTAGGCCGGACAGTAAAATGAGAGCCGTTCCCATGATAATGTTTGGCATAAGTTGACCAACGATCCTAACTGTTAACATGTTTTCCTTGCAAGGCAACTTGACAAGGTTACGAAGTGTTTCCTTCCTTTGGTACTGGATTAATAGCATTTTCAACGCCAATCAAATCGCAGAAAGCTTCTGTCTGGGGATTAGTGTACCACATCACTAAAGATTGAAATCTCAATGAGCACGCGATTCCAGAGGTCGCGCAGCAAACGTACGAGGCACTTGTTGGGATTGGCGCCCTGGGCCGCTTGCGCCGGGGGCTGTCATTCCGAATGTCTGCACATCGGTGATTTTCTTTCCTTCTCCTACATGTGCTTCTACCCACTTCCGCGCTTCATCGACCAACCTTTTCATTTCTGGTTCGGGTGGAAGCCGAATCTCGGTGTGCTGGAGACTTAGGAACGGATGATAGGCTTGACATATAGCCAGCCACTCAAGGTCATACGTGAGCTCGGGCATAGTTCTTGGCGGTGGGGTGTCATGTGAGTTAGTCGGTTTGCCGAACGACGTGGGCAGTGAATACGACGCGAGATCGGGCTCCGCTGGCTCTTGGGCCTCTGGTGGGGTCGGGTGCTGGGAAGATTGCGCGTTGACATCCGATGGCTCCGCGGTCTGCAACGGTGCATCGGTTTTCTCATCCGTTGACAAAGCTGTAGAAGGCGCCGTGCTAGCATCTGGCACAAAATCGATGACTTCTAAGTACTGTCGTCTCGGCAGACATTTATCAAGGGCCAGGAATAAGGTTTCCGTTGTCTTGGGTGCAGAGGCGTCCTTCGCGGGCGGCGCTTCCGGTGCTTCTGTTGGGGAGACAAGGCTGTCAAAACTCTCGTCATCGATTGCAATCTCATCAGGGTTCGACTCGACAACGCCGGGGCCGGTATCATGCGGAAATTTTGCTTCAAACTTGACGTGAAGGTGTGCCGAAAACCATCTCTTGGGCTTTAATTTCTTCAAAAGTTCAGTGAGTGGGGGCGAGCCAAGTTCTCCCCTATTAATATCCTCCTGGAAAAACGGTTTCCGTCTGAGAAGACCTTGAAGGTCGCCATGATGCTCGATACCTTGGGGCCAGTCATGAGACATAAAAATATCCGGAGACGTCAACTGCCAACACTATCAGATGGCAAAAATATGGCATGGGAGAGGCGACTTACTCCGGAAAGTTTTGTGATGTCATACCGTCGGACATGGTAAATGCTCCTCAAGGCGTCGTTATTGTACGGTATGTGCTCGTGATGCCCTGCTTCGCGGTCAATGTGACATGCACCTGCGGGGAAGGGGTTGGCTTACCCATACGGTAATGCTTCGATTTGTAGATTCCAGAAACCCCGGCTATGCGGACTCCGCCGACATTGACACAGCCAGCAGCTCCCAAGTAGTAGATGTTGGGCGCCAGCCAGCCACCATGATACCTGGTCACGTTAAGGTGATGGGGGTTATCTGACAAGGAGTAACTTACTCACAGCTCCCATAGGTAGTTGCTCGCCTCATGATTACCGCCAATGACTATAGTTAGAATCGGGGCCTTTACAACGCCTGTGTAGTACCTGATTGGCGAAGTCGGAAAGTAACAACGATGACGACATGTCAAAATGACATACTTATAGAATTCACCCAGCTGACGGTATTTCTGAGGGACAGCCATGCAAGTCAGATCGGCATGATTCCGTATTGCCTGGAAGTCGCCCCCGATGAGTAGCAAATCAACGCTGGAGCCATTCCGCTTCTCGAGGTTGGCTATACTATTATAAGTAGCGTCCAACGAGCCGTGACAGCAACCTTCTATTGCAACCTAATATTTGTAGGCTCATCAGGACGTTTAGTGTAACAGCTATCCAAGCATTGAACCTTCATCCTCCGTATTAATGGTAGCGGCTGTTCGGCATGACCCGGGATAGCACGTGATCAATTTCGTGAGACATGGTCAACTACTGTCCCCTGCGCACAGTCACGTAATTTCTCAAATAAAATGGGGTAAATTGGAAGGAACGAGACAGAATTTTCACAGAAGGTTGAGGTGAGGTCCCTTCACAACACGCACAAACAGAAGAATATCCAAGCAAAATCTGTCTTGTAACATTTCCTTTATTTTATTAAGCTTTCTTTACATAAAACCACAGTGATGCGCGCTGCTGTTGAAGAGATAAATTTTGTATCTCATCCTCCTGACTGGGTGTAGCAAGGCGTTTAATCAATATAAATTTATATTTTTTGTCATGTCACCCGGAGTGTGGTTGTAACAACACAGTAAGCCCTAGCCACCCAAGTAGGCCGCTGTCAAGTAATTGTGGAGCAGGTTTTGGAATTATCCGTCGGTGCCCTGACAATTCTAAAGTGTCATCATTTGATAGAACGAGATTTTGTAGATTTCGGTACTGAGACTCTTCATTAACTAGAGTGGACGGTTTCCGGAGTGTCTGACACACTGGGCGCTGGAACGGAGCCCTAGGATATATCAGGAGCATCCGAGCAGTTTTCCATCAACGTGCCAATGATTATTTACTGTACGTCATGTACAGTACTCGGAAGCGATAGCGAGATAAATTCGGGGACTGTTTGTTAGTGGGCCACTCATTGAGTTGCTTCCAGCTCTGCAAGTATGAGGGCAGCTTTTTCTGACGACCTAGGGCAAATTTCACATGGGAATGGCTGCAGGTCGCTGGGTGGCGGAGAATTGATGAATAACATGTCCAGCATAAGGACGAGGGGCGATGTGATACTTACTTGCCAAAGTTTCCCGTTGTGATGAAATCAGGCTCAATCTCTTTGCCATTCCCGTCAATCGCCTTCGTGAGGTTGCTCGTAGCAAGGAGCATAGACGTGGTAGCGAAAATAGAAGCCTCGGCGAAGTCGCGGCCAGGACATACCCTGCGGCCTACCCCAAAACCGTAAGCACGAGGATCAGGCGCTGGTTCTACACCCATGAAGCGTTCGGGGTCGAACGTATCAGGGTCCGGATACACTTTTGGATCATGCGTAATAGCCCTTCATGTAGCAATATTCAATGAGGCCTGAGATAATGTGGCCAAATCAAATAATTACCAGACGTTCGCGAACACTAAAGTCCCTTTCTGCAACAGATATCCTGGATAATATGCAGCATGAGCTAATGCTGAGAGCACTGACATAAAATGACCGGCTATTCACCATCATACTCGTCGTCCTGCATCAAACGATGGGCAACGGCAGTCGGAAGAGAGCTTTCCCACCGGAAACACTCCTTTACAATGGCTGTTAGATACCGAAGGGATGGCAAACTTGAGAAGTAAATTTGTAAGTCTCGCCGAGACGGTAGAAGCCAGCCGGCTCACTCCTCCGAGGTTGGGAGTCGACCACCTCCCGTTATGCTATCGAGCTCTTCTTGCGCACGTCTTTGAATTTGAGGGTTGACTACCATAGCGTACAAAAATCGTCGAAGGATTGCCTGAGTTGTGTCGACCCCGGCGCCGTCTATCGACAGGATCAGCGTAACCTCAAGGGAAATCCAAGGAAATAAGGTTTGATAGAACCCCACATATGGAACCAGCGACCCATTTTTGACATTCTTCAGACCCAGCGATACCGGAATAACTAGTCTCAAGTATCTGCGATGTTACGCAATTGGGGGCATTTCCTGTCGTCTGCACTCAATCGGATTTAGTCTGGCATTATTACATGTGCTTGATGAAATTGCACTTACCAGTTCTTTTTTGATGCGCTGGAATGGCTCGCCGGCTATTTCACGACTTGTTGCATTTAATTGCTCGCCGTATCGCTTCCACGAGGCTCCCGGAAACCAAGAGGGGATATACTTGACTGAAAAACAGAGAATCATTAGAGTCGCTTTTAGGGAGTCCCTCGCAGTGCAGTCAACGCACGGGCAGGAATTGAATCCACTAGGTATTTTCCGGGAGTCATCGTTGCCAGTACTTCATTGTTGAACGTGCTGAGCCTCGCAGGCCACTGTATATACCGGAGGTCAGGGCCCAATCTTTCATGTCGCATTTTGATCAAACCTCTTTAGCGTCCTTCTTTATGTCCATACCATACGCCACCATGAGCATGATCCGCACGAGGCTCCTATTTGGCATCGCCATCAGGTCAACAGGATATGTTATAGATAGATTAGACGCACTGATGCACAGCATCATGAACGCCGTGCTTCCCTTCGTGGAGTGTCTTCATAAGGTCTAGATTCATGCGAGAGAGCATGGAATGATATGCTGGAACAGCGCGCGCTCCCAAGTGTTGATACCAAAGCTTCCTCTGTGCTCGCCAAAATTCCCCATACGGAGCAAGGAAGGTAGAGATATTTAAGCCCACGCTTTTATAGCATATGAGAGTAAAATAATACGAGTCATTTCCCTGTTCGTGGGAGGTGGAATATCCTGAGGTGGCGAGAACTTACATTTCACCAGTCATCACTTGTCGTGGGCGATCAGAGTATATCGTCGGCCGCCTCACGAACAAATCTTGGACAGATTCCAGAGTCTTCAGTATGACCATCTCGCTACCTGGCACCGTAAGTCGCACAATGTCGCCT
>Ga0307508_10003272_pt1 | contig 16529 bp, 24 predicted proteins | sample 9_EM_MG_FD_203089 | JGI IMG/M metagenome (GOLD analysis project Ga0307508, IMG submission 203089) | Populus trichocarpa ectomycorrhiza microbial communities from riparian zone in the Pacific Northwest, United States - 9_EM | ecosystem: Host-associated > Plants > Roots > Unclassified | place...
TAGCCGGTCTTGATCGCCTGGTAGACGACATCTGCAGCGTTCTCCGTGGCAACTTTCCAGAGGCCAAATCTGTTGGAATATATGAGCCAATGATGAACAAAAACACTTGGATAATTTGGTACTCTCACCCGACCTGAGGAATTTCGTAGTTGTTGTTGAGCTTGATTTTGGGGACGTTAATCATGATCGCGTGCGATGGCCAGGAGCACAACCGTGGGCAAAGTCGGCAAATTCGTCTCATGTGACACTACATATCTCAACACCCGTCTATCATCCTCTTTTCTGATTATCAGATCCCTGCCCTGCCGCAACTTATCTTCCTTGCAGATGATATTCACATCCCGCAAGTCGCCATGGACCAAATTCTTCCTATGAAATTCATATCTGAAGCCGATTAGATACACGAGAACGTTGGTGCCAGAGGAACAAGCAACTGAACGACAACTGCTTCCCTCCAATCATCTTGCTTGCTAGATCGTCCCCCCCTTCCGCAACTCTCGGATGTCAACATTAGCGAGCCCAGGGACATCGTCATGCCCGTCCATGATATCTAGGAACCGTCCAAACCCTTCGTAAATAAGGGGAATGGATGGAATGTCGTCATCTGGTCGACAGTCTAAAGGAAGAGATCAGGGGGAACAGTTAGAAGTTCAAGCAGTCGATATAGAAGTTCAAAACTTCGGTCTTTGACCGTGGCTTTTGATTTCCTACTTGTTCCAGTACTAGTACATACAAAATGAAGAAAAGAGAAAAACAACCGTCGCCTGTTACATCAGAAGCGAGTGGCATTCCTGGCTTAACGTCCAAATGGATCTTGGAAATACTGGTACTAGTAGTACACTGAACCGCTGGTCCGCTGCAACACTGCAATTTGTACTTTATTTCTTGGTCGCCCTTCGGTCATGCGAAGATATAGAGTGTGCCAACAAACTTGGGAAAGAAGATTAACTCGACATCATGCGGGAAAATGAATAATAGTACGAACGTCGACGGGATTGTTGAACCGGATATTCTTGTTCAAAGCACTGATTGCCTTCATCTCGTTCGGAGTGAGATCAAAACTATTACAGTCCAAATTCTCGATCAAACGCTTAGGATCGGAGGTCTTTGGGATAACTGCTAACCCACGCTGGGTGGCCCAACGAAGGAGGACTTGAGCAGCGGTTTTACTGTATTTCTGAGCGAGACTAGAGACCACCGGCAGATCAAAGAGCTTCGGAAGGTCAATGGCTTTTTGCGAATCAAGCTCGACAAAGGAAAGAGGGCCAAATCTGAAAAAAATCAAATCATTAGCGGGCAATAGACGATAGGGGAAAATAGGACATTACGAGGAAAACGCGGTTACTGCAATATTCTCAGATTGTGCAAAACGAACAATTTCTTCTTGAACGAGATACGGGTGAATTTCAAGCTGAAGAATTGCAGGACGAATCCGAGCGTAGCGAAGGAGGTCAACGACCAGGGATCCTTGGAAATTGCAGATGCCGATGCTCTTAGCAAGGCCAATGTCGACTAGGTGCTCCATTGCCTGCCAAGTTTCTTGGATCGGAGTTTTCCCCTGTGCGATTTCACCTTTGGCGTTTCGCCACCCAACGGGATTATTTTCAAATTCATTGGGGTCGCGGTACTCCAGGGCAATGGGGAAGTGGATGTAAAACACGTCGAAGTAACTAGAAATACAAGATCAGTATTTAACTTGATAATGGATAAATAAACGTACTCTATACCCCACCATTCTAACTGCTGACGAACGATGGGTTCAACTCTTTCCTTCTCGTGGTAAGCACACCAAAGCTTGGAAACGATGACAAGGTCTTCTCGCTTTACAATCCCCTCCTCAATGGCACGTTTGACTCCTAGACCAGCCTCTCTTTCATTGCCATAATCTTTTTTTTTGAGTACAGGGTTACTTAGCAGAATTCAAACCACGGCTACAGCGGGAGATATGCTTACAGAATGCACAATCGAAAAGCCTATAACCGGCCTTGATTGCCTGGTAGACGATGTCTGCAGCACTCTCCTTGGCAACTTTCCAGAGGCCAAACCTGTTGAATTATATGAGCCAATGATGAAACCAGCAAATTGAATAATTTAATACCGACCCAACCTGAGGAATTTCGTAGCCACTGTTGAGCTTGATTTTGGGAACTTCAACCATGATCACGTAGGGTACTTGGACAAACGACTCTCAATGGAGCATGGAGCAGGTATCTGCGGCAAACCTTTATAGCTAGTAGATAGAATCGCGTCATCGGGTATGGATTCAATTGATTTGGGTGCTTACAGTGAATGTTATTCAGCACCATTCGGTGTCGGTTATGTGTTGACCAAGCCCGAATGAACCCCGAATGAACCCCGGTTCAACAACGTCACCCTTAAATGGAAGTAATTCTCAAGATGTTTGCTTTGCGTCCGAGTCGGCAAATGTTTTCCTGTTGTTACATCATGAAATTTTGAAAATACTTGTAATATCGGTGCACATTGGATCAACTCAAGTACCCAAAAGTCCGCTGCTCAAAGTGTCTCGAAACTCAAAAAAATATCACGCAACTATGCCTCCTCCGCATTCGCCAGCTCAAGCCTCCAATGCTCTCTACTCTTTGAAGCATGCTCAGCCACCGCATCAGCCACGGCAAGCGCAAAGGTGCCGTCATCGTCATCTGAGATACCTGAGATTAGAAACACGCCTGATATGCTAATGTTTTCAACGCACAATATTTCAAAGAAGCCTGTATCTCTAACGGATTCTCCAAATCAGGTTCCAACAACAGTCCATAGATGAGCGAGAAAATTTCCTTCAGCGTAATATCGGACGACCACAGACGGCCTAGTTCTGCAACGCAGACCTAAAGAAGAGTGTCTCAGATATCCATCCGCTGCATCGGCCTGGACAAGTTACCTTTCCTTGCTTTGAGACCTTGATATTTGGACGACGTGAACGTACGCTACACATCACAGCCATACCACTCACGTTTGGATGCAAAATAAAGGTGACAAATCTAATCTCTGGGGGTTCGCGTGGATAGCTTTGAGGAATGTCGCACGTCAGAAGGAACGTCCCGTTGCGATACGGGCACTTGATTTCGTCTTTCGGTGCCTTGAGAACATGAGTAGCGTTAGTCACATTCATACCTGAGATCACCACACATACTTCAAGAATGATCTTGAGGAAAGACATATCACTGTCGTTCACGTAAAGGTCGATCTGTGGGTGTGGATCCACTGTGAGCGCTTTCAACTGAGGGAAAATCAGCAGATGCGAAACTGGGGCAGCAACGACCAACCTCTTGCATAATCCTCTTAGTGCGATCATCATGAGTAGGACTGGCAGAAATTAACTTGGCTGGTTTGACACTCTGTTGAAGCTTCACGTGAGGAGCTCGATGCGGAAACTGAGAGATGGTGACAATGTCCACTGGGAAGTCTAGAGTGTTCCCATATCGGCGCAACGCAATATCATGCAGCACAGGGGGTTTCGGAAGTCTTGGAGTGCGTTCAGCCGAGGATAACATCGTTTCCAGATCCTGACAAGTGCGTACAAATCAAATATAAATGGCTGACATAGAAAGCAGAAATTCCACATACAAAGATGCTCAACGCGTCGCTGAGCGAAGTTTGAGGGCAGAAACGATATCCGCCTGTAACGTCATGTGTCACATCGCGAAAACCCCTGAAACTGGGAACACCTCGCACCAGTAGCGACCGAAATTGCATGCAGCCTACTGTCTGACTGATGACCAACTTGAACTGAGTCCACAATGATACCGTTCCTCTGCAGAGCAAGACAAGCATCTCTGGCTGATGCCTCTGAGCCTGTGTCCGCGCCGTCCGTCACGATGATGATCCGTTTACGAAGCTGGGGCAGATCGATCCGGTAATTCATTAACATTCTTCGGGCGGCGTCAAGAGCGTCGTACACAACAGTATTGCCCCCTGCGAACACCTTGTCAAGCCGTTGCCGGAAGCTCTCAAAGATGGGTGTCAGTTCCTGCTTGACACTAGCCTTGTCCGAGACTGTCAATAATGTGTGAGAGGCGATTCTAGAAAAAGAGGCTGTCAGCAATGCACTTACAAGTCACGAGTCCAAGGACCAGAGACACTGAGGTATCGAAAGAGCTCTAAGCAGACAAGTTCTGAAATTCAGTTGCAAGGCACAACCAAACACCGAACAGAGACCGACCGCGCGATTGATGAACACATTGAACAGCTCTTTCAAAACATCCAAACGGTTAAGGTACCGACTGGTCTCTTTTTCTCTTTGCACTCCACCCACATGCCATGTCCAAGTATCGCAATCGAATTCGTAAGGGGCGAAGCTATAGCCATAAGAAGTCAGACTGTTTGCGTTTTTCACGATTGTCCCTCTCATAACGCCATCCCCAGCCGCTTTGAGGCCGTGCCTGGACAGGACCTCGTCACTCAAGCAAAAGCGCGATGCATAGGGAAACGTACCACAGTTGCATGTCAGACATGCTCCCAAACTTGGTCGGTTCAAGATAGCCAATCAATGCAAGGATAGTAGCGTCATGCGGAAGCAAGACCTTCTGCTCAGTATCCTGAAAACGACGCCGGACGATCACCTCCGACAGTCTCCGTTTGTGAACGACTGCGGAAGAGACCTCTACTACCCCGCCATGTGAAAGATCAGTGAGCCCGAGGGCAAGGTTCGCTGAGTCATTGATGATTGCTTTCGAGAGCATCAAACGAAGAGTGAACCTCGAGTACCGAGCTTTGGTAGCTCGATTCGCAAGGCAATATAGCGTTCTCGTACTTGTGCTGATTGATAAGTCCCAGACGGTTGCTTCCCCCTCGTATAAGAGAGTTACTTGAACATCGTCGCTGCCAAGACTCAAAATTCCTCGCATTGGTTCTTTGCCCTTCAAGGAAGGAGCTTCCTTCACAGGAAGAATGTCCTTCCCCGAAATCTTGAACGAAACTGACTTCAGTCCACGAGCACTCAAAAGAAAGGGGGGCTAAGAAAATGGTGAATGCACGTACCCATTCGGCAACCGCCTCCCTTACTTGCACGACATCGGAAAAGTGGGGAATCGACGACATAAAAGATCCCGTCGGCCACACTGCCTGGGCCTCAAAATAGTTTCTCGATCCATTGTTGACAAATGTGTGAGGATTTGGCGCGTTGTCCGGGCGGGCAGGGTCGAGCAACAGGTCTCCAGTCCTGAAACAAAACCAAAACCAGTCAAAAAAATAAGTCAAAGCTCAAAAACATCCCGCGACGAAACTTGGGATCGATCAGTCTTCTAGGGACCTGATAAGGCTCCACCCCAACATCCTCGTCATCACTCAATTCTTCCAAAAGTTCGGAAAGAAAACTAGCTAACTCCGTGGAGTGCTGATCACATGCAGTTGCAAAATGTGCCGACTGCATCCAATATATTAAATATGACAACTCAAATCCAAAAACAGGCCTACGAACCTCCAACATCATATTCTTCGTTAGGGTATTGCCCCGATTCGCTTCGAGCGTGAGGCTCAAGTTTAGAGCATCACGCCGAGCCATGGCTCCCAAGTCGTCGAGGAGTTCATATTCAGTGTTATCCAAGCCATCTTCACTTCCCGAGTCGCGTTGGAGGTAGAATCTCCAAGCTTGGTGACAGCTGGGATGCTGTTTCCTTAAATAGCCTTCAGCTGTGCACTGACACGTCAGAATGTTCTTGCCTGGTTAAAAAGCAGGCCTCACCATGCTCCAATATCACATCTTCTGAAACATCCTCAGCAAGTTTGTCCAAGAGATCGGACGACTCCGTTACATGGTCAAATTCGTCCTCTTCGAACACTCCGTGTCCCGCCATCGATCGGCTGACTCCAGACTGCTTATTCATTGATTCACTAAGATCAAGGCACAGTACGATGGCCTGGTGCAGAGACAACACCAGTCAGAACAGAACATGTCAGTACTCTAGGAAGAAGGAAACGACCCGTACCTCATCTGGCGGACGAGTCGGTGCAGCCGAAACACCTCCAAAGGAGTCGACAAGCCAAGTGTCCTCGGCCCTTCTGTGCTCTATCACTTTTTCTAGGGCATAGCTGACATCGTTAACATCCACCTCCGTGTCTCCTCCACTCCTGAAAGAGCACACAAGGTCAGTCAAGCGAACACAGACAAGGCATGGACCGTACGTAGGTCTAAAGAAATTCACGTCACGCGTCGTACCGCACCCTCTGCCGGTGAACACGGCCAGAAGACCCTGATCAATGAACAAGAAAGAAATTTCGGTCAATCAAAACGCGACCTTCCACGCGTCCACATAAACACACCTCCTGGTCCAAGACGATCTGTGGAGGGATCACGTTGGCTGATTTCAAGTCCAAAGGCCCTCTTGTAACCAGGTCTGTTTTGTTTGCATTTTCGATGGCACCCACGAAATCCCGGCCGACCCGAACAAGATCGAAAGAAGGAAGTGAAGACACAGAGCCTAACTTCTCAACGTTAAACACCATCGTCGACAGGAATCTCGAGTCGGAAACGGGCAAAGCATAGCGATATGATAGCAGTCGTTTCAATTGCTTGACCTCATTGTCTGTCATTTCGGATATGACGGACTTCGAAGAGGGATTGTAGAGTTCACCTCCCAGTTGATGAAGCATGGCAAAATCACGGTCCACTACCTGCGAGTCCACGAGGATCGGATTTTTCAGAAGCTTGTATGAGGTAGCGCTGACGAGTGAAATCTCCTCAAGTGGTCGGGGTGTTTGGGCCTCAGTTGGAAGCTGGAAGTTTCCGGCTGCTGAAATTATATGTGCAAGGAGGATCCTGACCTACGTCACATCTTAAGATTGCGAAATGTTAAAATGAATGAAAAAGGGCTCACCGCTTCAAATGATCGATTGGGATTTGTCGTGATGGCGGTAGCACCCCGGGCACAGCATGACAGTAAGTCTTTGAGAGCATGGTACAGTGCTTCAGACAGAGCAGCGCGCTCCTCTGAGCCAGCATCTCGATTGAGGAACAAGATACCCACTGATACGAAAACATGGATGAAAGAGTCAATCAGACATGCACAATAGCAGACACTCACGAGTCCTGACTGCTGGCGGAAAATACGTGACTTCATGCAACATGGAAAGTACTCTTCCTTCCGCAGCTACCCCTTTTGACGGGACCGACTTTGTCAAACAGTACAAGGAGGACAGGAGCGCTGCCATGCCTCGAGCAGTCTGAGGGACACTTGGCTGCCATGCTTGACCGAACAGGTACGTCCATTCCCTGGAAACGGTGCTGCGCTTTGGAACTGCCTCCCCGACTTCCGCCATACGTTTGACGGCGTACAAGACGACAGAAATGGTGGACTCTTGATCGTCTATCTCGGAGCAAAAGAGGTCTTGAAGGCGGATACACCCACAAGCGATGATCGGACATTGGGGTGTGTGCAAATCAACGTGGAAACCACGCTTACTAGACCGAGGTAACGAAGGTGATGATGCAATTTGATTTGGGAAGATTTGGAAACGATAATGCGTCTGGTGAACGTGTGTTGAGGTGTGACAGATGGAGACGAGCGTCGATTGGGTGAACTGCACGGTTCTGATATAGTTCAAAAGCACATCAGTTTCCAAACGCATCCGAAAGACAGATGGGGAACAAAATCGTACTCGGTCACTGCATCCCTCGAATGTATTCTCAAGAAAAGACCAGGTAAGGCGAACCCTTTACTGGAGAGAAATTTGCGTATTAGACTGACTACCTCGTCCGATGTCAGTTGTAGCGGCGCGCTCTGAACAAAACCACCTGGTGGCGGAGGAATAGGGACGTAATCGATCTTGTCACCGTCCCATGCTACAATAATGTGAGGTGTAGGGGGATCAAAGATGGCGGCTTCGCGAGGGAACGTGCCACGAGGACAGCCAGAGGGGCAACTGGCGTCGTCGTTGCCGATGCGGAGGCAGTGTGCATGATGCAAGTGGCAACATCCAGCGTTCTGCATGGCGGTGTATAGGCGTATGATTTACATGCCCATACGAAGGCCAAAGTACGTACCTGGACGAGTGGACAATGCAGAACTGCCGATGGCTGCAGAAGAGTGTCGGTGGCGTGTTTCATGCAGGCCGGACAAGGAAACCCTAATAGTTGTGAGTGGACAAAATGCGAGCACGGGCGTTGCAATGCTTTACCGAGAAATTCGCCACAGATGATACAGTGAGGTGGCGACCTCGTATTGTCGACACCTATACGACATAAGGCTACGGTACTCATTTGAGGGTTTCCGGAGACACACCTTTTAAGTTGGCATGGGAATAGGGGCAATCCGAATGGGAACAGCTTTGTCCATCGAGGGTAAATCTGCAGTGGAAAGTAGAGAAGAGTCCATGTCGCTCGATCTCGAGGGCCACGGCGCAACTGCATGCAATCCCTGCATCGTGTGGGTAATCACAGCAATCGTCATCATCATCTGTTATCATATCATCTTCTGAGATCCAACCAAGTGCACGAGCGGCTTCACGTCGAAGTACAGTCTGAAAAGAAAGGCGTCAGAGATGCCCGTGCATGCGATGCATCGGATAGTCACCAAAGAGGTATTCCCACTAATGAATGCGCCGTCGAACGCAAAGATATCACTGGTAGTCGTGCTGCCATCTTTGAGAGCAGCGCGTGCATGAATCCGAGCCAGCTGGGCCGAAACGAGACGGATTTGAATACGGCTAGGCTCTCCAGATTCAGCGATGTAACTTGGTTTGGACCGATAGGAGCGAGGCTTGTTCTTGACAGGATTATCGATGGGAGGGTTAGAACTGTTAATCGAGACTGCTCTTGCGGTGACAAGTTCGTCATCACGAATTGTATCGAGAATGCGACTTAGAATAGGCGAAGTGGTCAGGAAGTGCTCGTAGCGGAAGGGAGTCCCAACTCACTCTTGGCCTCGAAGTTCGAAACCGCCAGGAAGCCCGAGCGTGAACGCATCGGCCGCTCTGCCTAGAGAATTCGCAATCTCTTGAGCGAGATCTGAGTTAGTGGCGGCGCTGTCGATTGAGACCTGTGAGATTGAGCTCCAGGTAAGAAATTTAAGAGATATTTGAGAAGAATGACGACTGACCACGATCCTCTTCTGGCGTTTTACATCGGAACCCATATCACTTTCCTCAGACTCTACAAGGATCCTTCGCTTTGACATTGTGGCTTTAATCGACCCAGTAGGCGAGGGAATACAGGTGGCCCACTTTCAAAAGGTGTGTAACTGAGTTTAAATATGCGGATTCAGACGCTGGCCATTGAATGAATTGAGCACAAACAAGTCTGTCATTTAGAATTCAGGGTGTAAATCATTATCCAGGGGCTCACATTTTCCCAATCTTCTTAGCCTCACGGCGCTTAAAGCTTAATGATCAACTGTGTCCAGCCCTTTCGGTTAAAGCTGGACTTGACGTGAATTCACAAGTACTGAGTCGCTCAAGCGCTCAAGAAGAGTTCTGCCGAGGAAGACAGTGTCACATGAGCAAGTCGAAGCCGCCTACAAAAGGTCCGATAACGTTGTTTCAACCACTCGGGTTGCCTCAGCGCTCTGCCAATTCAACTTGAAGGTGTCTGCCAATAATATGTTTTGACAATCCAAAAAAACATACAAATCACATTTATGTAAGAAATCCTCCATATCCAAAGGCTCGTTCTTTCAACAATGGGAAGCATCAGGACCTCGCTCCTTCCTGAAGGCCTTTATGTTCCGCACAAGAGCCTGTTACAGTACTTACAAAAGGGTCCGAAACAAGCTCAGATCTAGATTCTTGGACACTGCCTCAGCGGTCTGAAAATTGTATAGCGTCAATTGACATAAAGGGCGGAGAGGATCATACAACACACTCTGCACTTGAAGACCACCACCGAAATGTTGAAGGAGCTTCCCACTGAAATCTGGGTTCTAATCCTTGCTTATCTGCCCTCCAAATATGTCCGACGGCTTTATTCTGTCAATAAATTGTTCTTCAATATCGCAATGGATTTGCGGTATCAGGAAGCGTGCATTGGCGGCAATCCGAAGCTTTTAGGCAAAGATATACAATTATTCCAGTGAGTGCATGTTGAAAACTATGTCGTGCCTATTGATGGAATGTCATGGAAGAAATCCACTCCTTTCTCCACATCCAAAGACTCTGCGAATTCATATGGGCTCCCGGGTCGATGCGTTCTTTCAGCAACCGGAAGCACCACAGCCTCGGGCTCGCTCCTTCCTGAAGCGAATTGGCCAATCAATCACCAACTGGACGACTAGACGCAAATCCAACGCAGGGTTGGAGCTCATTCCAACTAGATTGGATATTCTGCCTACATTGACAGGCGTCATGAAGCTCAACATCATTTACCAAGAGAATGATCCCCCGTCCCACGAAACAATTATATTTACTGAACTATGGAAGGTCTTCGGAGACCGACTACGATCTCTCTACATCCACTCTTCCATTGCAAATCTCAGTACATTTTTAACAACTTCGTTTCGATTGCCTTCCTTGGAAAATTTTTCTATCGACGCACGCTCGGCGGATCCACATGAAGTCGTGCCCACAACAATAGTATTGATCCCCTTCCTCATTGCACACCAGTCCTCTTTGCGCCAAATATCCATAAGAATCAGACATCCACACTATTTGGAAATATCCTCCATACTTCAGTGCCTCCAGGGCATGCCATGTCTCTTCAGTATAGGCATCAGCGTACCTACGAGCTCGATCCCATTCAACGGACACGACATGTTAATAGCCCATCAACAGAACCTGACATCCTTTGCACTATACTTCCCAAGTCACTCATACTCCCCTTCGAGCCTCTCTGCCTTCTTTTCGCAAGATTGGTGCTACCTCAGGCTTCCCAATCTCAAGGACTTGACCATACAAACACCTAAACCGGGACTTTGCAAGGAATTCTTTGACTATATTCAGCTATTCGCCTCATCCTTAGTCACACTAACAATTCCTGGCCGTCGGTGTTCTTATAAGGAGGCAGAGAAACTCAGCAGGAAGCTTGCAGCTTTTCGGTCTTTGCGTCACCTCAATCTCGGTGTTCGTGGCCTCAGTCCTTCTATCCTCGCCTGCTTCGCACAAGCACTCCCAAGGCTGTCGCACCTGGTTCTCAGCTATCATTACATTTCTGTCGATGGAGACGAGCACCCGTTCGAAGTTCGTGAATTACCTGCATTGGTAAGCTTGGAACTTGATTACAACATTGACTCTATCATAACTGCAGTCAGTTTTCCAGAAGGATGCAATCTTACGCAGATCTATTCTCACATTGGGAATTGGAATCTTTTGATTTTGGTGCTGATATGGCTGCGCTATCCAATGCCAAGATTAAGAAGACTCTGGTAGACAACCTACCGAATGTTGTGTGGTTTTGCCACGTAGAACGGGAGGAGTGCATCCGCAATCTGCGGCAACTCAGGTTTATAATGACGGACTTCACTGGGTCACGATCGCGGAGAATAGCTATGACTCCATCATTCTTATATTGAGGTTAGATACGTGAATTCACAAATACCAACTTGAATAGTACTGCTGGTAAAGAAATCCACTCGGGAAGGAATGAGAAAGAAGGTCCTTCCTGAAGTTTATGGTCCGCTACCAACCATAATGCATAAAGGCCGAAGCTGCCTCAGAGTCATAATACCCAGCCAAGTGTGGGACCGCATAGGACCGCATTCCCGACAACTGGGCCCAGAATCGGGACAGATCCATTTGTCCCTCGAAATTTGGCAAGCTTGAAGTTGGTAATCCCAACATGGGGGTATTGTCGGACTCCCCGTTTTCTGAAAGAAATGAAATTGTGGAGTCGGACAACTCCGACAATTGTGGTCACGCACGGATCCGAGTCACACAGGCCCTTGTCGAAATACATTTGTATGGCATCCAACAATCTCAAAACTAGTATCAAGTATATGGGAAACCGTAGAGGTGGGCAGGTTAGAGGATCTCGAGGCATGGACGGACGAGGTCAATGGCGAGGACGCGGGCGAGGCGAACGAAGACCGGACGGAGTGGATAGTGCTGAAGGTACTAGTAGATCTCAGAAGGACATCAAAAACAAGCCTCTCAAAGTTCGTCCAACTCACTGTACGTCTCCGTTGATTTTTTCAACATCTATACTGATTTTTTTAACTTCCACAGTTTTATGCCTTCCTCTTGTGCGTTTCTGCATCATGAAACGATCTTTGCCAACCTTTGACAGTGGTGTAGCATAATCATCCACATCTACGCAAGAGAATTGCTGCATTTCAAGCCGCTCTCTTTGACGACTACGAGGCTAGCGGAGTCCCTTTTCAGGCATGTCCGAGACAGGTTCGACATTCCACTCTAGTGGAAGGGCTTGATAGCACCATCGTAATCAACCCTGTCCGGATGCACATGACGTTGGGCGTTATGGCACTCGAGGAAAATGGGGAGGAAGGCACAGCTGGTATAACCCCCATGGGCACATCTTTCGGAAGGGCTGCATCTCCCGACCTTTCGACCCCAGCGGTTCAACGGAAGACAGTTTCGACGGCGTTAGGACTTTTGAAGTCGCTCTCACCGCAAATATCTGCGATCTTGAAAGGATCAAAGGCGGTGAAGGTACCCTTAGAGGTGGTGGACGTGTTCAAGATAGAAAAGATGCGTCCTCAAGGTCAAAGCGGAGAACAGTTTGGAAAACCTTCTGTCGCAGAGGGAAATGATAGTGAAGCGCGAAAGAAAGGGAAGCAGCCGGAAAGGGCAGATTACTGCGATAGAGTTGGAGCCGGCGTCCTCTTTATTGCTCCACGAGAGATGGTGAAAGATGCTATGGATGAAGAGAGGCAAAAGTTGATAGATATTTGCGGTGCGGATTCTTCCGATTCGAGATCGTCTTAGTCCTGAACACTCACTTTGCAGAACTTGTCAGTCGAACGTTCAAAGATCACGGTTATCTTACTGATAATCGACCGCTCAAGGTGGGAGTAATTTGTTCCCCTGAGGCTCATTCCGAGTTTATTTAACTGATTCCCCATATCCTAATGTAGCTTCATTGTACGATCCTGAATGCAAGTTACAGGAAACCTGCAAGATGGTGCCCATTCTCTTATGCTGATATTCGTGATAGTCGTGCCTGCGGTCTTCTCACTAAAGGCGTTATTGAGGGAAACCCAGAGACGCACTTGATAGAATGCAATCCCTCTCAAGCTGGAATAGTGAAAACTCCAGTTGGCTCCATTATGCCGCCGCCGATTCCTATCAATCTCGGGACGTGGGATGTACACGAAGTTCAGTTGTGGAAGATGGGGAGTCGCGATAATGAGGGAAAATATATCAGCTGTGGGGGCATTAGGCTGGGCGAGTAAGATACGCAATGTCATTTCGCATGTTTTTCAAATTGTCGACTTGAGAAGCCTCATGTCTCTTAATTAGCAGATACTCGACTGCAACCCTTGTTGGTCTTGGTGAATGGGAACTTCAAACGAATTTCAACTGATACACTCTCTTGGCATTACATTCTTTTGACGACTCCGCAACACTTAGTTGGCTTGCCCCCAAGGCCTTTGTGAAGGGTCTTACTGTCCGTCAGGTTTGGGTTTTTCGAGCGTTGCACCAAGTCCATTGGTATGTGGGCCCTCAATGTTCAACTTTTAGACCGTTTGGAGTTCTAACGGCCGCACAGGAGAGAAACAGTGATGTGGTCACCAAAGTCCAAAGTCCAAATGACCTGGGAAATTTACGGTCCGACGTCGACAACTCGCTGTGAGCTGCAAGCTTCAAAGATTGAGAGTGTAGGCGATAGCCATCTGAGGGAAATAAGCGACATATACAAGTAGAGTGACTTTAAAATGAACAACTGACACTCCAGAACTTACATTTGTTACATTCAAGTTGGAATCCATTAGATATATAATTGTACCAGTCAATAAACACTAAATAGACATGGGGAATTCACTAATAATAAAAATGCACGACAACAATTGTACTTACAAATTCCCTGACACATCGCCATTCTTACTGACAGCTGCGTGAAATGACCTTCCAAAAGCAGCATGCAGGCTTGGCGACCGAGGCTCCAATACTTGTGCAGAGGAGATACGAGTGGCTGAAAAGGAGGCTTATACTAAGTTATAGCTGTCAAAGGTTTAGGAAGCATGGAGAGGTTGAAGAAGAAGACTTTCGACATCCATAACGCGAAAAATGACGCTAAATTTATTAGGCTAGATATGGTGTCCCGACAGCAAAAACGATGACAAAAATTTCGGCACGACTCCTTCAATTGGCTTACATAGTAGGCACATCAAAGGCACATTCCCGAAGTAGTTGTGTCCGAACAATTGCCGTTTTAGTCACTGCCTCAGCGGTCTGATAATTATGAAACAGACCACGGTTGAACATCTACGAATATATAGCGTCAATTCGCATAAAGGGCGGCAGTCCCATGCTGCCAGTGTAACACTCTGCACTTGAAGACCACCACCACCGAAATGTTGAAGGAGCTTCCCTCCGAAATCTGGGTTCTAATCCTTGCTTATCTGCCCTCCAAATATGTTCGACGGCTTTATTTTGTCAATAAATTGTTCTTTAATATCGCAATGGATTTGCGGTATCAGGAAGCGTGCATTGGCGGCAATCCGAAGCTTTTAGGCAAAGATATACAATTATTCCAGTGAGTGCATGTTGAAAACTATGTCGTGCCTATTGATGAAATACCTTTTAAGAAATCCACTCCTTTCTCCACGTCCAAAGACTTTGCGAATTCACATGGGCTCCCGGGTCGATGCGTTCTTTCAGCAACCGGAAGCACCACAGCCTCGGGCTCGCTCCTTCCGAGTCCTGAAGCGAATTGGCCAATCAATCACCAACTGGACGACTAGACGCAAATCCAAGGCGGGGTTGGAGCTCATGGCAACAATTCTGCCTACATTGACAGGCATCATGAAGCTCAACATCATTTACCAAGAGAATGATCCCCCGTCCCACGAAACAATTATATTTGCTGAACTATGGAAGGTCTTCGGAGACCGACTACGATCTCTCTACATCCACTCTTCTATTGCAAATCTCAGTACATTTTTAACAACTTCGTTTCGATTGCCCTCCTTGGAAGTTTTTTCTATCGACGCACGCTCGGCGGATCCACATGAAGTCGTGCCCATAACAATAGTATTGATCCCCTTCCTCATTGCACACCAGTCCTCTTTGCGCCAAATATCCATAAAAATCGGACATCCACACTATTTGGAAATCTCCTCCATACTTCAGTGCCTCCAGGGCATGCCATGTCTCTTCAGTATAGGCATCAGCGTACCTACGAGCTCGATCCCATTCAACGGACACGGCATGTTAATAGCCCATCAACAGAACCTGACATCCTTTGCACTACACTTCCCAAGTTACTCATACTCCCCTTCGAGCCTCTCTGCCTTCTTTTCGCAAGATTGGTGCTACCTCAGGCTTCCCAATCTCAGGGACTTGACCATACAAACACCTAAACCGGGACCTTGCAAAGAATTCTTTGACTATATTCAGCTATTCGCTTCATCCTTAGTCACACTAACAATTCCTGGCCGTCGGTTCTCTTATAAGGAGGCAGAGAAACTCAGCAGGAAGCTTGCAGCTTTTCGGTCTTTGCGTCACCTCAATCTCGGTGTTCGTGGCCTCAGTCCTTCTATCCTCGCCTGCTTCGCACAAGCACTCCCAGGGTTGTCGCACCTGGTTCTCAGCTATCATTACATTTCTGTCGATGAAGACGAGCATCCGTTCGAAGTTCGTGAACTACCTACATTGGTAAGCTCGGAACTTGATTACAACATTGACTGTATCTATAACTGCAGTCAGTTTTCCAGCAGGATGCGATGTTACGCAGATCTATTCTCACATTGGGAATTGGAATCTTTTGATTTTGGTGCTGATATGGCTGCGCTATCCAATGCCAAGATTAAGAAGACTCTGATAGACAACCTACCGAATGTTGTGTGGTTTTGCCACGTAGAACGGGAGGAGTGCATCCGCAATCTGCGGCAACTCAGGTTTTTAATGACGGACGCAGGTTTATAATGACGGACTCAGGTTTAATGACGGACTCGATGAATAACAGGTTCAGTCACCTACCATTATCGGAGTTTGGGTAGCTATCTGTTAAAGAGCTTGCTTTCGAGACTGAATACGTCCGGATCTATCTTGTACCAGGATGATTGACCATACGGTCCTTAAGTTGCTTTCCTGGTCAACTTGGAATCCTTGATGGTGTTCTTGATTCCCGCCTTCCAGATATTCAGCTCTTTTTCTACACCAACCATCATTCCCCTTACAACCTTCCCCAGTTCTCCTCCTTCATTCTTTCTGCCACCAAACCCAACCATTAACTCAGATCTTGCGCACATGAGCGTTTCGTATGCCAGTTGAAGCCTCGCTGGCCCCGAAGGAGGATAAAGAGACTTCGGAGATTGGATCGCAGCAACTAAAGATGGAAGGGGAGTCGCTGGCGCCGTTCTCTCTGTGCCGTTTTGTGCCTCGAGATCCTTAGGATATGGCTCATCCACACAAAGAAGCTTTCCGAGCTCAGCGAGCGCGACGCCCCTAACAGGATGGCCTTC
>Ga0307508_10003273_pt1 | contig 16528 bp, 20 predicted proteins | sample 9_EM_MG_FD_203089 | JGI IMG/M metagenome (GOLD analysis project Ga0307508, IMG submission 203089) | Populus trichocarpa ectomycorrhiza microbial communities from riparian zone in the Pacific Northwest, United States - 9_EM | ecosystem: Host-associated > Plants > Roots > Unclassified | place...
AAAACTGGCTGAGAAGACACAATTCTGGGAGGCCCAGCGTGAGATGATGGCGGTACCGTGGGAAGTCCTGTGGACGTTTGGGATTGTATTGCATCCGGTCAATGATCTCTTGCGAGAACCCGAGGACCGTAGCTGGGTCGCTGATGAAGCCGGTTGCAAAGATGACAACATCGATGGATTTCAATTGCCGACCGTTTGTTAGGATAATGGTAGAGTCAGGCTGTACGGAGGATATTCCCGGGACGGAAACTAAGAGAAAAGATAGCCATGGAAGATCACAGTCGTTGAGGGGATAAACGCTTACCCACGCGGCCAGACTCCAGAAGGGGGAACAAATCATCAGTGATGGTGGGTACTGACGCCCGAGTGTCAGGAGTCGGGTAAAACCCCCACTCATCCTTATATTTGAAGGAGGTCCTTTGCCTGAACATTCGGAATCATCTTCCTCAGCTCGACAAATATCAGAACATATCAGGTCATATCACGCACACAAAGCTTATGACTTGATTGTGGATCCAGCCGCTTGAGTAAGTAAACATGCTCTCCATCGTGGCTTGGATGCGAGCCAGGCGACGAGTGAGAAGATAGTCAATGGGCTGGCCTCTCCAGATTCGCGGTATCTATGCGAATATGAGGTTAATGTTGGAATGAGACCGAGAGAACTGTATCACCATTTGAACGCCTCCCCGATGAGACATATAAATGTCTCCCGCCCCTCCATTAACCAAAAACGAACATGTATCGGCAGCAGAGCTCCGAGAGCCAACCACTAGGACGTTCTTATCCTTAAATTGAGCCCCCCTGATAAAAAAAGAGCGACATCAACAAGGCACTCCGTGAATGGTAGAGCACCACGACTGACGTTCTGAATTGGCTGCTGTGAAGAACTTCCCCGTTGAAGTGCTCGATACCGTGTATGGTGGGAATATTGCGCTGAGAAGTCAGCCCAGTAGCCACAATCAAATGGTCGACGGTAATGGTGCTGTCATTCCCTGAGTTGTTATCGCTCTGTCTGTATTTGATGACAAAACGCGTTCCTTCAGCCTGAGACGCCGAAGTTGGAGCCAAATCCACGGAAGTTACAGTGGTGTTGAACTTGATCTTCGGCAGAAGATTGAAGTGTTCAGCATAGGATTCCAAAAACGACAACATCCATTCGGCAGTAGGGAAAAGAGGTGCGTCTCAGCACAAATGTGAGATCTCTGGGCATCAAACGCCACAACAAACTCACCTTCTGGAAACGCCCAATCCGTATAGCCCATCTACGTCGAAAGAATGAACCATTTCAGGAGCCTGACTGCCGGAATCCTCCAGTTTACGCACACGGTGTTTCGAAAAATTCGTCATTGTCCCCTCCATGACTGTGGTGACAGACCGGTCGTCTTCCTTGTATCTCCATAGTCCTCCAACTAAGGAAGCAAGCGATGCTTGAACATGTGGGCTCAACAAGGCTCGCGAGGCCCCCAAAAAAACACGCACCAGACGACTGTTTCTCAAACGCAACAACCTCGAAACCTTCCTCAAGACAGTTCTTGATGGATGCTAGCCCCACAACCCCCGCGCCCACAACAGCGACAAGCATTCTGAGGTCCTTTCTACTTCAGGCCCGTTGGTGGAACGGGGTCGGTTCTCGCTTGTGAGATGATTCTCGGGCAATCCCGTTGCTATTTCATCATAAGGTGTTCTGATCGGGGGCGGTGTTTCGCTCCAATAATTTAGTTTTCTGATGGGCGCCAGGGAGGCCAGAAATGAAAAGGTAAACCCAACATAGATAAACACCAAGCAACTTACGGACATGATGGAAACGCAAAGGAATGTTGCATTCCATTAAATATATTCCGCACTGCGCGAGTGAAACGGCAAGCGCCCAACTCGCCGGTGGGATCGGTTGGGTAGTACGGACTCTGTCACGTGAGTTCACGGGAAGCGGGCATTGACTCATTGAGACTACATATACGTCATGATCATGACGTTAGTTTTTCCAGCGATGAAAATGATTTGAACGCAGATTCTTCTGAGCCACCGCTAACCCACCATAACCAACAGGGGCTGGTACTCCGCCATACGCTCTCGCGGAAAAGGGACCATCCGCAGCTAATCCCAATCCATTCCATCGTCACCTTCAGCTTCCGAGTCGGGGCCTTCGAATTCCAAAGGCAAGAAAGCAGCAATCTTTTCAAAACTCAAAGGAAAGTCCAATTCTAAAGCAGCATCCGTTAACCTCACACTCGCCAAACGAGAGACGAAACGCGAAAGCAAAACAAAATTCCACTATATTCAACGAGAAGTAATGCTCGCGAAACGGAAGGAGGAAAGTTCCCCCGATGCGGATTTCGCTCGTCTTCTCACGAGACCATATACTGTGCCTTTGCCTTCGGATGGTGGTGGACCGAGATACAAGCCTCCTGTGCACAAAAGCTTTGGAAAGAAATTGAGCGGCGCTGCGGATAGAGCGTTCAATCTCCTGTTCGGTTCGTTTGTTGCGCCCGGTTATATATTTGATTAGGTACTAACAGAAGATGGTTGACTGCTTAGGGAGTAGTTGGCTCGAAAGGTATGGCGATGAGAGAGAGGCAGTTAGAGATGATAGTGAAAACTTAGTGTCTAAATGCAAAGTGTGATAGGAGCGATTAAACATCCCTGCGCGTGCGAGTTATGACCGCAACTGAACTCAAGCGGGCCCTTGCCAGCGGCTGCGACCTGCAGATTGCGAAGCCACAAAGTCACTGAGATGCCTGGGTGCCTTGGTATGAATACTCTCCAAAGTCTTCTTGTCGAAGAACTTGCCGCTATACTTGTGCCGAATGTGCATCTTCCCTTCCCAAGTATACAGCGTCGTCAATCTAAGCAGCGGCCAAGGAACGCAAGTTATCGGTCAGCCAGTAAGACGGATTGAAAAATACAACACATACACAGACTCAAAACGTACGAATCGTTATCGAGTGCACGACCACCGCTCCGGTAATCCACAACAACGACCTTCGACGTTCGCTCTCGAAGGGAACACTTTATCCATATGCCCTTGCGATATAATGAAGTAAAGAGAGTCAGGACCAATCATTCCGAAGGGCGTATGACACCACAAAATATGGTTTCGGCGTGAGCTTGTTGGGACGTGCAATTCCACAAGTGATTCCAGAAGCAGAGGGGATAGGATACTCGGGGGATGAGACCAGATTCAATGACTGTCATTCGTCTCGATTGAGAGTTCCATGTCGAGCAGCATACGCCTAAACCACTCCAACAAAAGAGCGGTGGTGCTTGGTTGACTAATGTTGTCGTCGGCGTCGACATCACCACAAACGCCCACAGATGGACTGTGAATGGACTGTGTCTGTATCCGAAGAGTATGATGTAAGCCTTGATCTGTTGCTCCTCTGAAAGTCCCTCATCAATCCTCCAGTATGTTGGCCCTTTCCCTTTGTAAGAATTGAGTAACTTCATCCCAGGATACCGAGTCCTAAAGAACAATAGATCGGCACGCGAGCAACAATTCCTTTCGCCAGCCTTTCCGCTTGAGTTAGACCGTACGCGCTTACGCTGTTTGACGAGACCAACTGCTCTGGCTAAACAGATGTCCAGTAAACGCAATATATGTTCACGACTCATCTGCATTGTTTACCTCTTCACTCTCCGATAATGGCCATGTTGGCTGGCTGAAAGGGGTATCTAGAAAAGGACAAGAATACGTCATCCGCTATCCGACTGTCAGGTGGAAGCATCTACGCGAAGTTTTTGGCTGGGCAGCACTTCAACATCACAGTTTGGTCCACACCATGGTATCTTTCACCTTGTCTCACGATGACTGCGAATCAATGAGACAAAACACGGCTAGGCGCCTCGATATACTCTTGGGTCTGAAGCAGGCATCGTTTGTATGTTTTGTACCACGTGGCAATGCTCCGAGCAGCTCTGGAAATATGTGGATTGAAGGCGACATATACGCCCAGTCGCCTCATTTGCGCGTTGTATCCCTTCCTGTATCTGGCATCGTGAACGGCAAAGTCGAGTTTGACGTATTTCTCAGTGTGGATTATGAAATCAGGCTTTTCGGAGATCCACACTCTACCGAGGCGGGAGAAACTCCTGTTAGTAGGGCCCATTTGTCGGTCGATGTTTATGACTCTTCCGCAGTCCGCATTGAGGGCCCCTTCATTGTTCCAGACGTTGTAGAAGGTTGGACATTGGGAAATACCCTTGGAGTCTACATCCAGAATAACGGGGAATGGAACTCATTGTCCTCAGTGAGATGCGACTCAAGGGTATGTTTGTTCTGTGTACTGTGTTCCTGCCTACTAGACGGGATTCGTAGGACGTGGAGTTCGAGCTGGAGACCCAGTCCACTCGTCTGGCGCCGCTCCAAAGACGTCTCATTCCCCTCAGGATTGTGCAACATGCGAAGCTCTCCTCAAGCGTCAAGACGCTGTTGCTACAAATGCGCTTTAAATCTGGCTCTACCATATTCGGCCAAATCGAGCTCGAACACAAGAGTCATTGGTCTTTCGACCCTAGTACCAGCCTCACACTTCGTCAAACACACCGTTTTCCTACTCTGTCCGACTCCATACTGCTTCCTCCTGTCATTGGGTCAAATCAAAATGATGCAAGGCGGCCACTCCTCGCGCTTCATGGCGCCGGTGTCGAAATCCAGTCCGAGGCCTGGACGTCCGCCATCACACAGCGAAAGCAAAACTGGGTAATTTTTGCACGCGGACTTACACCATGGGGATATGATTGGCAAGGACTCAGCGCTCTTGATGCGATTGCCGCATTGGACGTTTTGAGACAGCGGGAACCCGGTGTAGCGTCCACTGCTGTTGTTATTGGCCACAGTAATGGCGGGCAAGGCGCCTTTTATTTCGGGACGCATTTTCCAGATTTGTTCGCAGGAATAATACCAGTGGCAGCATATCTAACCAGCGCCACTTACGTTCCCACAACCCTGTCACGTGGAACGCATTTCGCTGAACCCACGTTGCAGGGGGTGCTTGGCGCGTCCCTTGCTGGAGGAGACAATGACTTCTTCCTCGGTAATGTAGCGTCCCGCCGTACCCGGATTTTTCACGGCGCCGACGACGAGAACGTTCCTATTTGGAACTCACGCAAAGCCTTCGACATCATTCGAACGTATGATCGCTCTGCCGATACCTTGTGAACGCCCTTCTCCTCATCTTATCTTTCAAGTCGCTTATACACACACGACAGATTCACTGAAATACCCGGAAAGCCTCACTGGTGGGACGGTGTTCTCAAAACGAAGGTCATCGACATCGCAACTGATGAGCTCCTTGAAACGGACGCCGTATCACGCGAAGGATTCGTCTTGACCGTTCTGTGGCCTTGCGAATCGGGTCCTCTGAATGGCTGGAAGATCATCGAGACTACCATTCCAGGCAGGTAAGCGTCATGCTCCATACTCTACAAGCTACACAGCGATGATTTGGTTTCGCAAGGTTTGCCCGCATGAGTGTCCAGGGAAATGTGGTGCAAACGGCCAATGTTTTGGCATTTTCTGCGCCACATGAATCCTACAGCGACCTGGTCGTTGATGGCCAACCGTTAACTTTGGACTCTTCTGGATCTCCCACTTGGGTAGTGAGGGATGACACGGGCTTGTGGAAGGTAAGAGCGTTAGCTACGTTCGCAAGGAATCTAACAAAACAAATCCTGAAGACTTCCGAACCGTACGACGTGCGAGATGCGGGACCTTTATCGCGTATACTTTGGTATGGATCCCCCATCACCCTCGTAGTTCCGAGCCCATCCAATGGAAGTGGCCCCTTGGCCTACCTCTTCAATGCTGCCCTGCGACTCGCCCACAACTTGCTTGCATATATGAACATCGACTGCAATATAGTCCTCGATAGCGAAATCACCGCCGACTCTGATAATCATTTCAAGGATACATTCAACAGGGGCACTATTGTGTTCGGAGGGTTGAATCAGAACAGTTTTGCAGCTCAACGCCTCAACGACGCGAACTTCCCCATACAATTCCAACCAGGAGGGTTCATTATCCAGAAGGGCACATTCGCCACCGAAGGCATAGGTGAGGGTGTGAATATTGACCCGTTAACCCGGTGGTGGACTCAGCTTGGCATGTCAAAGGCCTAATTTTTATGAAAGATCGCACGATGTTCATTTGTGGGAACGACGTGCAGGGCTTGGAGCGTGCTTTACGCGCTTTTCCACTACGGACTGGTGTCCCCAATCCTGAATGGCTTGTGTTGGGCCCCTATACAGATAAACGATCCATAGGGGGGATTCTCGGTGCAGGGTGAGAACCTTCAAACAATTCCCGCTACTCCTTCTGACGCGCAAGATGACAAGGTTCTGGGACCGCGCGGGGGGATTCAGTAGAGAAATGTCATGGATAGGGTGATGATGGCATGCCAGGGATTGTGATTAGAATTGGTCTATCTACAAATGGGTCATCTCGACCATTTGGCCTAACAGCATAAACCACACAGCTAGCCATTTCACGAGTCCATGTTGCGCGTCATCCTCATCCCACGATTCGCCGATTGCGTCTTCGAGCAGCTCCTTCATGGCTGCTGACGTTTCACATGGGTGTATACTCCAGCTTGGTACGTCCAAAGTTGGATGTTCGACCTGACTCAACACCGGGAAGGGCGCATCATGGGTCTCATTTGGAGAGGCTCCGATTGACTGGGTTTGAGAAAGCGCCGAGGCAGGTAAGCCTGATCGATGCCTAAGAAATGACGATGCAGCTAGAACATTAAGAGGAAGAGGTGACCCTGCTGTATTCAAGTTTAATAGTGGCATTAAAGAATTGGAACCGGCGCGTAGCCACCTGCATCATAAGCATTGAACAAAAACCATGGAACTCGAAAAGTTGTCGAAAATGCAACGGATTGTTCGATAGTGAGGACCTGGGCAGTCGTGGACATTGACGCAGCATCGTCCGCTTCTTCTTCAATTGTATCAACCACATCTGCCACTAGGTTTGACTCTCTAGTTTGGATCGTCACGCGACGATACATGTAGCCGAATCCAGGGTATTTCTGTAGGACGAGTTGTGGCACAACCAACTCAGGTGCCTCCAAACATCAACCTACAGGGTGTTCGCGCCATGACCAGCCACAAGGTGAGTAGCGGAGCATATCTAGAGACTCTGCTGCGATGTATGCTTTACATGCTGAGTCGAACTGGTTGCGAGTGAGCTGCGTTGGAAGAAGAGTCATCTAGTAAGCGCCAGACCAAAACATTCGCACATACAGTTCTCTCGGCACTCTCCATCTTCCTGAACTTCTAAAATGTCCAAGCGCGGTTCGCCATCATTGACAACCAAACTCGAGGATCGAATGCTCAGACGTGTCATGTAACAGGTGCTGGTGGCGCTGGTAGCAAATTCCGCCTTACACTCGGTCTCCCGGTCGGTGCAGTGCTCAATTGCGCAGACAACAGTGGAGCCAAGAGCTTGTTCATCATTGAACCATATGGCTTTGGTGCTCGCCTCAACAGGCTGCCCGATGCTGCAGTTGGCGACATGGTCGTTGCTTCTGTGAAGAAAGGCAAGCCCGAACTTCGCAAAAAGAGTAAGCGCTCGTGCTTTGTCTGCGAATCCCTCTTTGAATGCTTAACACCCTCGCTTTCAGCTATGCCTGCGATCATTATTCGCCAGCGTAAGGCATGGCGACGGAAGGATGGTGTTTTCCTTTACTTTGAGGTAAAGCCAGCCTTTTCCTTTCCCTTTCCACCATTTTACGAGACGTCTGAATTTATTTTTAGGACAACGCTGGTGTCATCGTGAACCCCAAGGGCGAGATGAAAGGATCCGCGATTACCGGGCCGGTGGCGAAAGAATGCGTTCGTCACTCTTTGAGCTGTTTTCATTCACGTGCTCGATCCTCACCCATGAATTCCACAGGCTGATTTGTGGCCTCGTATCGCGGCGAATGCCGGTACGGTGGTCTAGTCCTTCTTACCTCGTCTATCTCATATTGTAATGTTCATTCTGCAATCCATGCATCTATTCCCCGCCATTGTCGCCCGCTTGATTCCGCCTTCGCTCAACGTTGATCCGAGCCATTTACGCTCCTTCACGCATTTCCGGTGACGCACTGGTGACTATTGTCGTCTCTACGATCGATGCAACCTCTTGCGATGATGACGGTGGCTATTGTATACAAGGACTTATTCACTACGTGTCTATAGCTATGTGGGTAACTCCGGTACATATCCTGAAATTCACAATGGCCGCGCGCTGCCGGCGTGGAGCTGACAGTTGTGACGCACAAAAACGTTGGTGATGCTCGAAAACTATTTATTCACACGTCAGTGGTAGCCAAAACGAAGGCGATTGAGATGATACGAGTATAGTATTCATCTATTTTAACCATTTGGCGGCTCTCATTTCATTGCACCCTGCAGGCGCGATCACCTAGCGCGACGTGGCGTGGAGAAAGCGGGATCGCCTGCTATAGTTTATGTGCCAACTTCCTCCCACTGTATAACGGATACTCAGTCATGGATTCCCCTATCTGCCTAACCTCTTTTGCTGAGTTCCACGAGGCTCTGAATTGTAAATTGTCCTTCATGTCCCTCAGTCAGCTCACCAGACAGCACTGTGACAACGAAGCCGCTCCAATTGCGCGTCTCCACTGGCGGACGGAGGCGTGAGACAGGACATATCGTGTATGAAGACTAGCCAATACAATATCAGGAGCCAGAGACGCCTACTAGAGATGAGAAGAAACAAGGTGAAAGCACCAGCTTGCGTGCATGACTACACTACTGTACATGTACACGGGGCTTGGAGACGAATATGAAAAGTGAGTCGGAGTTTGCATGCAACAAGTGCGGAGATGTAGACCTTTCAAGTGTCACGGTACTTAACCCGTTGTCTATTAATGGCATACGCCGCTCTAGGTGGGTTATCGTGACCTTGAACAGCGACGGGTGCTCCGTTGATGAGGGCATCGAGATTTCCGTCTGTTGAGATATCCCATAACTGCTCCGTCCTTGTTGGCCCCTGTCCCCGCATCATTCCAAATTTCCCTTCCAGCACTAACCGTAATCAACGCGTCCTTATGGATCGCCATCATACCGATAGTTTCATCCGAACTAGGTTTATCGTACGAGCGAGTGAAGTATCCGCCTAAGAAAACATAATTAATACGGTTTTCAGGTGCGGGGAGGCCGCGCCAGAGCGCATAGTCGGTTCTCTTTCCGGAGCCACGGTCTTTCCACACCATCTCCCAATCCGTCACAGGAACAAGAACCTCGACGTCTCTGGCGGGTTGGACGAGAAGGCCATCGACCCCGGCGCCATCGCCATCGTTTGCTGCAGGCCCGAGGTAATACCACCCATCTTTCACTAATGGTGAAATCATTGATGAGAAAACGTCCAGCGTACGAAGAATGCAACACCGACGCTCAGGCTTCCAGGTAGAAAGATTGCCAATAGCACCCGAACCAGAGTCATCGTTAATTTTGTTATCAAATTTAACGGGCTTGATGTTGAAAAGGTGCGTTGGGTTGGCGGGCTTTTCTCGTTCATAATCTAAAAAGGCTGTCAGACAAAATGAGCAAATGGCGTGTGAATAAGCACACCTTTTTGAGACGCCTGACCAACGTCAACATTGGCCATGTCCTGAACACCTCCCACGGAACCAGTGACACCGTGACTTATCCGGGCTGATGTCCTCCCAGCGGGACTCGGTGCAGAGGCGGCGTGGGCAAGGTCCGCACCGTCCGATAACGAGGAATTATTTTGGGATGATACAACACCAGAAACTGATATATTGGTACCACCGGGTAGATTGACACTGGATCCCCCTACATGTCAACTGTCTTTTTAAGTATTATGTCATTGGAGAAAACACGTGATGACTGACTCAGGTGCCCGCGCAATGAAGGGGAATCGTTAAAGTATGCGTGGATCACCTGACGCAACCGCGTCGGACTCGAATCCTTGTTCAAATAAAGGAAGAGCTCCTGGAACCCACGGACCTGTGCCTCCGGACCGGAGTGAATCATATACTTCGTGATACGGCTGGCGATGAGCACCATAATGTCGTTGCGCAACACAAACGCAGAACGGTCCTCGCAAAGGGAAGCCTCGGCGTCATCACTCATCTTGAAGATTTCGTCGGTCCAAGTGACTCGATAAGGACTCGAAGATCGCGAACGGGGAAAGAAGTTTTTAGGGCTCCACCATGCTCCTGGAGACATGGAATTTGGATGCTCGCTCGCCCGGATGCAATCTAGTGCCTCTCGTAATATCTATATATCTATAATCGCGGCAAAGGAAGGTAGCGCACAGGGGGGGCACCATGTGTCATAGACGGGCAATCAACAAAGTGCAGACCACACAGGGAACAGCGCGATGGACGGACCGCTGGGAACTGGAACGATTTAGGGGGTTGTTACTTTCATGCGAGAGCCACTGCAGTCGGGACAAACAGCTGGCAACAAAATATATGCGGGGGCGCCACGCTGCTTTCGTCCTTGTTACACGATGTATGTGCAGGATAAGTGCGTCGAAACAATATCAGCATAATGGCAGTGTGAGTTGAAGAATCCAACAATTTTATCTGGGGATGCAATCACATCTAAATCGTCCACTCTGAGATATTATGGCACAAGGAATGAGCCTGGACTGGATATTGCACTACTCGCAAATAGCGTGAGGTGAGCTACATTTGCGCAACATGGCGGGCGGGAACCCTGTACGAAGCTCAGGATCACAAATAAAATTGCAACTTCCATACCGTCCGCAGAGTCTCATTTGCCAGACAGTTGTACATGATTCCACAAATCCCGTAGGGAGACTAGCTTGATGCATGCTGTACTAGGGATGACGCACAAGGAGTGTTGCCGCGGTCCTAAACCCAGGATATAAGAGAGCTTGAAGTCTCTCATGTTACTTTGCCGTCTAGGCGTAACGTTGTGGAGTGCAGAACCGCAAGCAAAGAAGTGAGCTTGCGGATGTTCCGACCGCAAAGGTGTTTAGTTGACAGTGGTCGGGAGAGCGCCGCGGGGAACAGCTGTAAGCTTCGAGGCTGACAACTAGTGGCGTTTGAAGTCACGGGATGCAGCCTGGCAGCATGATGTCAGGAGGGATGACGACGATACGACACAGCAGGAGGCTCCTTTATTACAGTGCCTGCGTATGGGGCTGCACGAATGGCTCATCGCAGGCGCCAGGCAGGCAATGTGCTGTGGGGGAATGTGCAGGTTCCAAAGGGGGGCCCCAAAACAACATTGTGCCGCTGAAGGCAGTTGAAATAATGTGGGATCTGGGAGAATTCGTCAAGTGAAACAACTGAAAGCGAAGAGTTTGATCGTCGATATCGGTGTGTCCACTTCCACCCTTCCCTTAGCGTGTCGTCGATATGCGATCAATATCTTCCGAAATCACTCAGCATTAAGTAAACGGGGGGAGAGTATGCGAGGATCTGGATCTGTAACGAATCGACGAATCAGGCGTCCATCTGGCGGAATGAGTCCAAGTGCCAAATATACATGCACACACATAGAGCGCGTGCAACTATAGGCGACCAGAAGATCCATTCCACTGGACACTGAAAAAGCAAGCAATGATGAAGGCAAGTCGTACGCGGTGTACGATTCTGATTGCTGGACAATACACATCGCCGCCTGGTTGAAGTTCTCATGTCACAACCAGTGCATGGAATAACGGCAAACGGCACCACCCCATGTAGTAAGACGAGGCTGGTGAGCCAGCGACACGACGGATGGTCTGGAAGGCGAGATGTAGGGCCACGTGACGGCTTCCTAAACGCAGGCTTGCTCACGAAATTATCGAACTACTAGTATACAAGGTAGCTAATTCGAATTTCCTCCGCACATTAATGACAAACGGACGCCGTATCGTCAGACCGAGGTGGTGCATTAATATTGCTCAAACCGTTTCAACTTGTGGAAGAATTAGCGATCACGTGGCTTCCAGCGCTTAAAGGACCGCCGTTTGTCGGCAGCGGCACAATGCTTGTTGGATCTCTTGCTTTAGCGCTGTTATCATTTGGATGCCGTCCCGTCGCATCTAAGCTCACCCCTGACCACCTCCAACGTGTAGTAGAGTCGGTATGACACGTCCTGTCATATGAATCCTCTGAGCATTTCACCCAAAACTGCTGCACGCACAGACAGTACAGCTTCGAACACACTCTATTTTTGCTCCTTACGTCGACCAGGACCTACAGAACCGGTTCGTATAGGCAGTAACTTAATGTGGCTTCACGTCTCATGTCTTGCTGTCGTGTGCGTGCAGATGGTTTTCTTTCGGCGGTGACGCTTTTATTGTGAGCACCGTGACGCGCGTTGACATTAACGCTTTGTATGATATATATGCTCACATGCTTTTGTAGAACACCAATAAACACATCCGGGTTTGTGTGTGGTGACAAACTGGATTGTGCTCATCACTTACCCTTCGCCCCATCATCATTGTAATAGTTAACACAAGATCGCCCAACCGAAACTGGGTGGTTATGGTCGCGATTGCCGATTTCGGTTCGTCGTCTTGTTCGAATAAAATCTCTCATTCTCACTTTCAGACATCCTCCAGGCAAACAACTTTCAAATAGACATCGAATTCAAAGTATGCGTTCCAATACTGTTTTATAACGATAGATGCATTTTCCTATGCACTTCGATAGATTAGTGGCGGATCCTCACTATATGGTGATGGCATGGCTATTTGGCTCACATCACGCCGTGCCCAATCTGGACCTGTGTTTGGCTTCGAGAGTGCGTACTTCGCGTCCCAATACGTCTTGATAGCGGTGAATATTTCATACTGAAGTCATTCTGCGTAGACAAGTTCGAGGGTATCGGTATATTTATTGACACGTATGTCCAAGCCTCTCGACTGCGGCGATCAAGGTGAATATTGACATCAAGGATTATGGCGCTAGATTTGGGAATCAGCACCATCCATATACCTTCCCTCACATCATGGGGATGATTGGAGACGGCAATACCGAGTACGACGTCGGAACCGATGGTTTCAATCAACAAGCAGGCTCCTGTTCAGTGCGCCGCCCCTACATTTGCGTGGCGAGAGCTGCGGCTTCGAGGCTGACGATTCATGCATTGCGCTTCATTTAGGCGAATGTCCGCGACCTGGAGATTGCCACTAAGATGAGGATAACTTACATCAAAGATCACTTCCTCGATGTGCGTGCATATTACTGGCGCATCAATTGCGCACTAATTCCATGTCATATATTAGGTTCAATTGCACTACAAAGCTTGTCAGTGGTGATATTGACCTTGACTTGATTTGAATCTCATTGTTCCTATTCGTTTAGGGGACGAGTGGACGCCGTGCTTCACCTTATGGCAACCAAAGCTGCCAGAAACCCCATTCCTTGGATTCTCTGCGCTCACAGGCGAGTTGTCTGAGGCTCACGAGTCAGTATCCTTTTCTCGCCCCCGAATTGTTGGTTCTTATTATTACTCCCACCGTGATATAGTATCATTTCTGTGACGACTTCTTCACTCATCGTCAATATTGATGCTGCTGGGATCAGCAACGTGCACTCCGGGAAGGCTCCAGCTTCTGAGCGGGGCTTCTTCGGTGCCTTCTTCTCATTTTTGCTGAAGCTCATCTTTGTTGGAGCACTCGTCCTAGTGGGCGTTGTTGGTTGGCGAGCATATGGTGCTAAAATCAGTGGTTCGTATGGGAACGGTCCCGTGTTATGGGATGCAAAACGGTTCTAGGGTGTTCTAGGGTGTCGTTTCGCTATCGTGCTTATGATTATTCAATTTGTTTCTTTGTGCTGTTTGGCGCGACAGTCCCTTTCCCCTGTCATTCTCGAGTTCATGCTAGGATTAGTATTGAGAATGGCGTTCCTCGCTGCGCTGCATACATTTCTGGCAAGCTGGCGTGTGCACGTGCTCTGCTTCGATGAACCACGTTGAAACAAAAATCTAAGCACGTCGAGGTCATAACGTTTTTACGAGCGGTTTCCCGAACCCGGTTTGGAAACATACCGAGCCTGCCTTCATCCTTGGTTCTCCTCGCGCTGTACACGGAAACATCTCTTCTACTCCTCCTGACGCTATGAGTTCCGAGGTAGTTATGAAGCCCAATAGTCCATGGTAAGAGATGGTTCGTTTTCTCGACTGAGGCGCACAGCGTCATCGTCTCGCCAGGAACATGGTATTCCTTATACACATCGCACTGGACATACCATTGGGCATTCAGGTACTTCCGTTGATTGTTCGATGTTTTTGCTACTGCTTATTGCAAACCGTGACCATTGCTACTAGGGCCTGCTCAGCATCGGCCTACCGTTTGTCGAGCTGACGAATACAACCCTGGTTATCCTCAAGGTACGATAATCTATACCGCAGTATCTCTCACCGTACAAATGCCCCTGCTTTACATTCAAGCTATATGGTGCTCTGATTATCGGCTCTTGTGTTGCTGCATTGTTGAGCATGTCACTTTATGGTGCGTGATTCATCCAAGCAAATGTCTTTCTTCCTTTCAGTTGTTGCTTCGCGCATTCTTAATTATGATTTTCGTCCACAGATATGCACCCAGGAAAGCGTGCCGTGGTCATCATGTTCATCATATATCATATGATAGCGTCTACAGTCCTTTGTCAAGCACCACGATTCATACCTCTGACTCTCGGAGCGACGGCAGAAAGGTGAGAACCAAGGCCAGCTCATGTCGCTCTGGCCCTCCCTGGAGCCTTGCAATTTGGCGAGACGGCTGACGGATTGATGTGCCAGCTTCAAATTCACCCCGGAAGTGGCCTGGGGCAGCGCGCACGGATTCTTAAGTCTTGGATTTGTCTCGTGGTGGCAGGTACGGTATTTATTTTAACATGCATCGTACAGTACTTAGATTCTTATTTGTGTTCGATCCAGGCAACATTGCCTTGAATGATTCATGACGTCAGCCATAGTTTTCGTGTCTTTTGTGCTATTGCCGTTTCCGTAGATATCCTCTGTCTCGGAGCTTCCTGTACACATCTTTGCATCGGCTATACAAATTTCAAATTTTTCACGAGAAAACACGTGACCTCACATTGATTCTTCTCGATGCAGAGCCAGGCGCCTGCAGCATCAAGTTCAGGTAGCATCCTGGACGGCCTCAATGATGGCGTGATGCGCGGCCAAGCCTCTCAGGGTGATTACTCCTTCGCCCATTTTGATATCGCCGATTATGTCTCGAATGGCGAGCACCTCGACCTCTTCGCTGATCCTGGCAGTTCGCAGCAACCGCCTGCTGCTCATGGAAACCCCGCCGCAATGATGACAGAAGCACTGGTCCGACAATTGCAAGAGATGCAGTCTCCGAGTGATCGCTGTTTAGTGGGCAGCGGCCAGCCTCAGCAGCAAATGAGCGAACTGCATGGACTCGCTACTCCTATGAGCCTCATGCATGCCGATATGTCTTCGGGACCCTCTGGAATGCACAGAGGGGCATCTTCTGGACCTGTCACGCCCGTTGCAGTCGGTCAGCCCAACAGTGGGAGCGATCCCACCACAGAACTCCTGAAAGAGCAGCTATCAAAGCAGCTGCAGCTGCAGCGACTGCAGCACCTACAGAATCAGTTGCTACAGCAGCAAGTACGTGATGAGAAGAGAAAAATGTGCGAACACTCTCAGTGCGACTGATGGATGTACACAATAGATCGAGCTTATCAGCGGCGGCGGTTCGAGCTCCTTTGATCCAACGCGCCTCGGGCTCGGTGGCCTACTGACTCCTGGTGTGTCTTAACTCTTTCCACTGCTTGAATTGGCCTCAATATTGTTGTCTTCAGCTTCGAGCTCTGAGATCCGACCGTTACCGCAGCCTGACTTCATGTCGCCCATGCTCATGCAGCAACAGAACACTGGATACCCGACCCCCGACGAGGTGAACAGCGTAAGAAGTTTTGGTCAACAGCAAAGCAACCACAATTCTGTCTGACTCGTTTGGTATTACAGGCACTATACTCTCTTATGCCTTCCACTGGTGTCTCGACCTCGATACGTGGGCAACACCACCAGACCATGACGGCCCCTGCGTCAATCGTCTTCGATACCTCTAGCCAAAGGACGCCGAACACGGAATATTTTTCACCACTCACGTCCCCGGCGCTCGGCCCGTCGGAAGGGTACGGCTCCGACCGCCGTTATGGATCAGACCTCTCCATTCCTCACTCGGCAGATCCGAATTCGTTCGCGCGGTCTGCGACGGCGCAAGGTCAGAGCAGAGTCCGCCCAAAACGCCGCTCGTCTGTCGGTGAGGCTATGTCTCGAAAGCGGCCCTCCCTGACTTTCCTCCCAATCGCCAAACAAGGACAAACATACGATTCATCGAAGGAGAGCCCAGCGTTCGTCCCTTCTGCAATGCGAGGGAGACGTTCCCGCGCCAGCACGCAGGACCTCGTCTCCCCTGACAGTTTTTCCACACATTTTTCTGAGGCATCTAGCCAACGAAGTGCACCGCAAAATACTCCGTCTCCTGTGGACTTAGACTCATCCACAATGCCACCCCCTGCCCCTCCGCACCCCCTAAATATCCCCGACGAGA
>Ga0307508_10003274_pt1 | contig 16522 bp, 23 predicted proteins | sample 9_EM_MG_FD_203089 | JGI IMG/M metagenome (GOLD analysis project Ga0307508, IMG submission 203089) | Populus trichocarpa ectomycorrhiza microbial communities from riparian zone in the Pacific Northwest, United States - 9_EM | ecosystem: Host-associated > Plants > Roots > Unclassified | place...
CATCTGATCATTCTATCCCCATCATCCTCCTCCTTCCACGGCTTACTTGATGCATTTTCGAATTGGTGACCAAATGTTGGGGGGCTTGGTGGTCGGAACCGCTCGTCGCTTCGTGTGTCCTGGGGCTCTGGCTATGCCATCAACTCGACCACCACGTGAAAAATAAAATAAAATAATCTGGCAATGTCATCACACGACCGTGATCCAATTCGATGCCGGCACGTTCCCCGTTCCCTCGACAGTCTTTGCGGTGTTATTCTCCCAGTTGATCGTGTTCGTGCGAACGTATGCGATCTCGAGAAAGGAGCCATGGGTTCTTTACACACTCTGCACTTTGTTCGTACTCTATTTGATGGAAATTCCGTGCGGGAGCGGCTCTGACACTGGGATTCTCCTTAAATTTCCAGATTCATTGCATGCATGGTTCCAGAGGTGAGCATCATACTCCGCTAGTCAATGAGCGTCTTATTAAGCCCCCTGCCGTCTCTCTGCTTCGATGCGCATTTATGACCTCATACTTTTCATGCCTCTCCTGCTATGGTGTTTGATAGTTCTTTGCTAATACCTGGAGACGAATAGGTTTGTATGAAATTTTGTCTCTTCTCTTTCCACCTTTATGGGGTCCCGGGTCACGTTGATGAACTTATACTGTTATTCCTTTTATCGACAATTAGCGGTACAAAATGACGAAGGAAACTGCCAAAGTGGAAACAACGGGATCAAAGTGTTATGGCTTCACTACCTCGCTGGTAGGTTTGACCCTCGCGTCGATGATTTAACTGCGGTTATTCAACGTTCTGCCTTTTTGAATCTGGCAAGCCATGGTGTTCGATGCAGTAGCGATGGGGATTTCTACTGCATACTTGGCCGCTCAGACAAGTAACCCTACACTGTGCATAAAACTTTTATTATGTGACGCGCGCATGGCGTTTCTCATTTATTTATTTATTTTCCCTCTCGAACATACAGAGTATCCGGACTCTCGCGCCTGTTATTGAAAGAAGGAATGCGTACGCGTTTTTCTTCTTCTCTCAATTACCTCAATTGCGCCGAGCTAATATATAGAATACCAATCGAACACAGTGTACTTTGCCATCCTAGCTGGTGTCAACATCCTCAATCTCCTATTTTTCCGATATGCAAGCATCGCTGCACAATCAAGCGCAGCTTCTTTGGGAATGGCAATCACAATGGTCATGTCTCAACACATCATTCTCAGTTTACACGATTGGCGAGCCGTTTCCGCTTGTCATTCTTGCAGTCACGAACTAGCACATATCTCACCTATTGGGAATCATGGCAATACTATTCATCCTGGCGGTGGCGGTACCGGTGTATCAGCTGGTCGTTTGCGCAATTTAAGCACGAATATAGGCTCCTCGCCTTCCCCTCATCACGGGTTTTCTTCGCCTACGACGTTTACTGGAATCGATTTTGTTGCTAGCTCCATCACGTTCGACGAGGAGGGTGGGAGTAATAACCATTTATCTAAACATCATCATCCTCCTTCACGGTCATTGGTGAGAGAATTCGTTTCTTCGAGAAAGACGATGGAGGAGGAGGATCGTGATATTCCTGTGGAGGTTCGGGTTCAAATCGAGGAAGAACTCAAGAATGATTACAATTCTGTTCAATTCGTGAGTGTATATCGCCTTTTCTTCCCTTTCTTTTTTTCTTTTTAGCAACCTCGGGTACTGCTCCACTTGCAGCAATTTGAACTCATGCTTACTTTTTGTCTTTTCCTACTTTACAACAGCGTTAGCATAGCAATAAGCAATAGCAACTTGGATCACGTCTAAGTAGTAGTGGTGCTCTCCATTCCACCTTTCACTTTTCATTGGTTTTGAAGAATTTATATACCTGCTGTTAACTTCTTCTTTTGCACAAATGTTCTCCAATATTCATGTAATAATAACGAATGACGTACTACACGCGTGTCACTGTGTCCCATCCCAATATTAATAGCAATGTACTGTATGCGGGATTTTTCAAGGGGAATCTTTGCACTTGTTTTCGTCACATAACACCATGATATGCAAGGCCTTTAAAGCTTTATCGCGCTGACGCATCCTCAAACCGACATGCAATCCCATCCTATCGGCGACGACCCTTATTGTTACAGTATTTGCTACGAATTGGGCATACACTTCTATTACAGTACTAGTACGAGGAAAAACGCAAGGACACTCCAAAGGGGAAATCGTAACAAATTGATAACAGCACACGAAGAACAATCATACCATCACGCATTCAACCGAATTGGAATTGGAATTGGACAAGGAGAATCGCTGGCAAGAAGGTTAAAAATTAAAAGCCTTGAGGTTGAGACAACGCGTTTGTCGAACTGAACTGTAAATCCAGTGTACATGTGTGGGAGGGACACGGTAAGTGGGCACGGCAAGTGAGGTGGGAAACTCTTCAACTCCCCCCCCGCGATCGCAGTTTGCGCGTGGACGGAATGTCCGGCAAGCTATTCCTTGTTTGCGTTCTCGTTTAGGATCGCGTACTACGATGCCGCAGCCCGAGGCGCCAACAATCGTCCTGAGTCCAAATGTATATCGACGCAAATTTCAAGTGAACAAGATCAAACCTCCCCCGCACAGTCATCGAATTCTGCTTCAATCGAGTCCGGGAGAAAAGGTTTGTCAAATGACGGTGCATTTGAGAACATATTTCCCGAATGAAGCCACTGGTCCATCGACGTAGACACCTCGAACCCGGTTAAAGGGTCAACCGGCACTGGCAAACGATTGTTAACGGTGGCAAGCCCACGTGATGATGGACGGCTAATTGGTGCAGGATACGGAGGCGGCGCAAAGTAAGCTTGTAAGGACGTAGACGGCCTCGTCGGTAATATAGGAGATTTTTCGATCGCCAGGAAGCCGAAGTTGGAATCCGTTGTAGGCATTGACAAAATCTGTGAGTACTGTTGCTCGCTGACGGGGAAGATCGGGTAGGAGGCTGCATGTAGGTATGGCGTTAACGGGAGGAGAATATTTATCAGCTGTTCATACAAACCTTGTGGTGGTACTGGATTATGGAGCTGACTCTCATCAAACCTTGCCCTGCGCGTAGTGCGCTTGGCGCTAGGCCCGGTAGTTTCGGGGCTATTGCGTCGTTTTCTAGTGGGACTTTCTGGCGTGCTGTCGCGCGATACAGAACTGTGGCCCACAGTGTCAGTTGTACCTAAATATTCATTCGGCGACACGAACCGCGGCGAGACAGTAGGAACATCCTTTGGGGATGTCGCAATTCTTGTTGCCTTCGTCGGCGCGGTAATCGGGGCTGGGGGAATAGGTGCGGTGCCATTCTTTGGAGATAGGGGCGAGAACTGGGGAGCCATGCTTTGTCTTCCGATTTCAGCCTCCAAGTCCTTTTCGAGCATTTCAGCAGTAACCACGCCGCTCGGCCAAGTTTCACCCATCGCACGCAATTGCTTTGCACACTCGCGTACCTTGTCCCGGGCTCTAAGGCCAGCTTGAATAGCCTTTGTCCGGCCATAACTACCAGATATGACGATACGCATAAGCGTTTTGCCAGCATGATACGCAATTTGAACGTTGGTCAAAGAGGTCAGGCGCAAGGTGAACAGTTTGTCGTAAGTCTGGAACAAGTCGAGGATACGCTTAGCGCTTTTCGGGCATTCCTCGTTCGCTAGCCGGTCAATCCTCTTCAAGTCTTCATTATTCCTCGAGAGTCTGCCTCCAGTAGTCATTCCGTCAGCGGCGGCCATCGCGAGCTTGTGGGCTTGCGGCTCATGGAATGAACCCAATAAGAGAAGCGTCATCCATTCATACACGAGGTTAAGCTGGAAGACATGCGCTGGGTTCATCGCCGTGGCGGCATTATCAATGGCCAGTTCCTTTCTTAGACGCTGGCGCCAATTGCGAAGGTTAAGCCTGCCATTGCGGATTGCATCAGCGAGGCGTCACGAAGCGTTGTGGCTGATCATTTACCAGATCCCATTTATCTGGGCCAGCTTCCAGCTCAATCTGGATGCAAGGTATTTGTCATACACAGCTGCCGTGATTTCGGAGGCAATGCAAGATAATTTGACCACCTCGGCGAACGTTGATGAGAGGTACGCTTGCTGGGGGGTGACGCTTCCGTCCGGGGCGCGCCAGTACCATTGCTCAAAGTCCATGCGGAAATCTATCGGGGGGTCCCGCGTTTCGACTTGGGTGCTGGGAAGCGTTTGGTTCCTGCCAACATATACACTCCATGTTTTGTCTTACCAAACCTTTCTTATAAACCCGAGGATCCATTGAGCTTGGACGTGATGTACTCACGTGAATGAAGACATTCCAGTAAACCCAATTCCTTTCAATCCTGTCATCGTTCCCAATTTTTCCGTCGGGGATGCGTACGTGAAGTCCGACTGCCACATGGAAACTCCGTGAGGAAACAGAATTAAAAAAAAGTGCGTGGGAGGCACATACGCGCTTGCCCCACTCGAATAGCCATGCCTGTGCAGCAATATTTGAGCTCAAACGCAACAATACGATGACGCAAGCAAACGAACCAAAATACATGAATCCCAGCGTTTGATCGCCCATTCCACTATAGTAGGAAGACAAGAGGTCCAAACCTTGCATTGTGCTGAGCGTTGGCTTCTGGCATTCAGTGTCCAAGCTAGTTTTGCCTTGCGCAACAAACTTCTCTCTCAGGGAGCGCTCACGAAGAGCGACCTCGTCAGAAAACGCGAGGGCAATAGCCATGATGATATTGTGGAGCATGGGGCCATAGTGATTTATTTGTGGTTTTGGATCTGGGGCCTCGGTGGCGATGACCAGGTCACGCAAGAAAAAATGAGGAATAACACGAATCGTCCACGAGGTGAAAAAACGGAAGAAAAGGTCGAGAGCGCGATCGTGTTGGTCCCTAGTGATCAGCGGGAAACCATCCGCTTCGCGAGGCAGGAACATGTCCCAGTGGGTCGAATTCGATTCACGTCCAGGACCCCCCAGTGCGTACATGGGGGTAATTTCGTAAATACGGGAGGTAGAATGCTGGGACCCCTCAATGGCTCGAAGTCTTGGTGTCATCGCCATAGGGGAGGCAAAATCAGCGAAAGGGGACGAAACCCCGTAATACATGGTATTATCCTCTTCAAGAACGGGCTGTTCGAATCCATGAGCAAGTTCCCCGGCGTCGGATTGGTCCCCAAGAGCTGAGCCATATCCATCATCGTCCTCTTCGATGGTTTCCGGGAAATCGTCTGCAAGTCTATCCAGACATAGACGTTCCTGTAGCGCAGCGATTTGGCTGTTTTGGATCTTAATGCGAACACCCAGTTGCTCATAGTCATGTCGCGATACCGCAAGTCGCCTGTCCGGCTTCAAGTCCCACGTGCACTAAACACGCCATTAATTTATGACTTCTAACATGGCCTGTGAAACGTGAGCTCACGTCTTGGGAAGCTGATGTGCAGCTAGAGCATACGGTCCCCCCTGGACGTTCTTCCGAGGGCATCTTTCCATCGCATTTGATACGTCTTGGAGCACATGTTCGTTGGTCAGATAGGGGTGTTGTAGAAGCCGCCCCTTAATGATGAAAACATACTTGTCGCGGCATCGCTGACAGCTCTTGCGATGTAGAGCCAGAGCGGGCTGATAGAATGTTGCTGTTCCAGACGGCATTACAACGAGGGAGAGTAAGAGGCTGAGAGGCGTGATAAGGAGCAAGGCTTTATATTTATATTAATCGAGAAGGATTTCCTTTATTGGCCTCGTGGAGCCACTGTTATCTTCAACGATGTGTCAATCTGTCCTTTGCCAATAATTCTATTGGGTATGCGAGTTTCAGTCTCAATGGCATTTTATATTAGCGCTGTCGGCGACTTGATTGGGAAGACAAGGATCGGGTATTTTTGGAGCAAAGAGAACACGCATCTTAGACGGCCACGCCCTCCAACGGCGCCTTTTAGAGTGACACGGCGCCGCTGTTGATCGACGCCTGTGAGGGTACGTGGCTAGTCACAACCGCGTGGCTGATGACAAAATCTCTTTACCAAACCAGGAAGGCTTGGGGGATAACAAGGCAGTAGGAGTCATGCATGGTCTATCGATAGTGCAAATTTGGATTGGAGGTGCCTACATGCACCGTAATCAGGAAAATGTGATCCTTTGAAGGTGGATTGCAGAGGAGCCCGTGAGCACTTGACCGACGAAGGGCCTGAGCGAATTTATCCTTGAATTGCACGTCATTGTTCGCCGGCTGCAGTTACGAAGCTCCCGGGCCGCGGGCTCAGCACAAAAACCATGTGCTTGGCCGATTCCATTAGCTAAGCCAATCCGCGAAACTTGATATTACGTGCCTCGTCGTGGAAGATGCGAAATCAAAGATGGACGAAGTAGAAAAGAAAGATGAAAGTTGGTTGTCGGTATAGACAAAGCCAAATGGATGCTACATGGGAGGATTCCTGCTCGCACCTCAATATGTTGGTATTCCATCGACCGGTACATAACTTAGCTCTTCGATCCTATCAAAGGGACACATTTTTGCGAACTTGCGAACTCTCGCTCAGGTTTCAGTACAAACAAACATAAACAAATACAACATCGAACACCAATACTGCACTAGCCTGTTGTGGATAATCCGGGATATTGTGTCTATTGCAATGAAGGGACCCCACCTTGGAAGTGGTCAGGTCCTCCCAGTCGCTCATCCAAATTTAGACAAGTGATACCTGTTGAAATAATGCTCTAAGCGCCAACACGACTCGGACGACGATCCGTTCTATCACCAACATAGCCACCACTACGGCCGGTCCGCTCTATTATCTCTTCTACCAGTGGCCCAAGTGGCCCAAGCGCTCTTTCTTGTGTATATATAAGTACACTGTCTTCTACCGAATCTTTAAGCCTTTTGTCTATGCAAGCACGCTGCCTCTGAGTCTCTTGCTCGCCGTCTACCGTATATCTCAACAATACCGTCCTTCGTCCAGAATTTTACCTATAAACCGGGGCAAGATGTCATATTCCCCATAGTTCGCAAATGATCCCCCCTTTGATTATCCAGTAGCCCTATCCCTTATCTTGCACTGCTAAACCAAACCCACCCTCTCGCATTCCACTCACATTGTCATAGCGCCCAAGTTCCTGCGTGCCCTCCAAACCACTTTGTTTCGCCGCAATAGAGCGCCCAAATTATCCAGCTGCGACACCATTGCCTCCTTCTACGCTGGACCAGAGAGCCTCCGCGAGGCGGGCGCCGTAGACCACGCCAGAAACATTCCAACGCTCATCGTCAACTCCTCGTCGCAATCCGAGGCGATGCTCTCCATCCCTTGTGCTGTTGAGACGGAGGCTTCAGTGGAGGACGATGTTATTAAGGCCTTGTATCGGAATACACCTCGGACGCTGGCAGCGATGCTGAGTCTGCGCTCTTGTCTGTCACCAGCAACGATGCGCTTGAGGGTTTCTGTGCTTGCACCAACATTACGTAATGCGGCTTTCATTTATTGATATCATGTCCGTCATACGCCCTGACGCCTGCGAGCCTCATGCGAATACTAGTGTTGACGCGGCACCTATTGCTACACACCCTTCCGTTAAGTTCGCCTTGGCCATTCCCAAACGATTACTCGAACTGCCAGAGACCGAGAGGGACACCGAGTCTACGCCACAAATTGAACTGAAAGAAGTGGACGACATCTACGCCGAGCCCAATTATCACGTCGAATGGCTTACCGAAGACGCTCTCGCGGAGGCTCGTACCGCTCGCATCCGCAATCCCGATCTCGTGAAGGTCGTCCCGCCCAAGGCGCACGAGCATCCGGAGCCCAAAAGCCTCTGCAGGCCATCAATATCAAAAGGTCATGGGCGCTCATCGCGTCTCAAGACGAGCTGGAATGTGGAAGACTTAAGAGACGAGGAGCGGAAGTTTTCGGCCGCCATCTAAGTTATCTTCTAACGTAAATCTCACCGACAATCCGGATCTCTTCGTTCTTGTTTCTTGTGTTTTCGTCTCGATCAACTTCGCTTTCGCTGCATCATATTCCTATGTTCTAGTCTTTCATGTTGTCTTCGTGTTTTATTTCTTTCAAGTTGTATTGGCTGCCGCACACAGTAATACAGCGGTTTCAAGTCTCCTTGATTTGAGTGATCCACTTGTTTGGTGATCAGAGAAGCAAGACACGCGGGGGCGCCAATCCACTGTACGCGGCAAGGGCACAAGGAATGCGGCTCCATATTGATAAGTTTACACGGTGTGAAAGCCTACGTGGGCAACGATCTAAATAAAGCAAGAGAGCTACCACATCCACGTGTTTGCACAAGAGAAACGTCCAACCCCACTGGCGGGCTGGTACGACTGGATAGCTCCGGACCACATCGGTGAGCGCATTTCTTATTGACCCGTATTTGTACATCGCGCCGCCGCGTCTTGCCTACAACCCAACCATACTCTCTCTACATCTTTGCGATATAATCTCTTGCGCGCGCCTCCGTAAACAGGAAGTGTCTACTTATCTTGATTTAATTTATCTTCACACGCATATACCACCCCGCGACGCGCGCAATTTGCTGCTGAAACAATGCCAAAAGCTTCACAATGCGTTAATCCTATTTATCTCAAATGTCTGGAAGAATGGGTATGCGTCTAGTGTCTCATTTACTCGTGTCATTAAATGGACCAATGAGCCACACAGCGAGACGAAATCAAAGCGAAGAACCCCGGAAACAAAATGGCAAACGTCGTCGGCAAAGCCGTTACTAGTTTGAAAACCCATCCTCACGTCATATATACGCCGTACGTCCGTGTTTATATATTGGCCGACGTCCCGCACAACCCCTATTCTACAGGCGGGACTGTCGGCCGTTGCCTTATTTCGGCGAATGGATCATCAAGAACCTTACAGAGCGACTTGGCAAAGCCGAAGGGACAGGGAATGCGCGCCCCAGTCTGGACCACTCACAAAAGAGGGCCTCCTTGGATGCTTCTTCCCCAATTGAGGTGTCTGCCGCAGCAGCGAGGGCGCCGAAGGACCAGTCGAAGAAAACGACAAAACGCCACAAGAAAGCTCCCGCTCTTGATGGAAATCTCCCCAACAGCATTGTGGTGATTCCGCACGCATCCCCAAGACAGTCCTCGGGCGCGGTTCACACTTTAGGGTGGGATCCTTATGTCGTCGTTGGAGAAGTCCCATCGGCCCGCACAACATCGTTACCTTCAACTTCTCGCACATTCAATCGCTCTAATCCATCTGTCGCCCCTTTCCGACAGCTTCCTCGCTGCCATGCCGCTCCAGCCGGACCTACCCGCCAATTCACTACAATTCCTTCCGCGACGGTTCCATCCGCTGCACCCCCTAACATTGGGCGCACTTCCAGTGCTCCAATCATCACTACTGGTCATGAGGTTGACAATCCAGTATTGCTCAGAGTTTCTGGGAGAGCGCCGAACCGGCCAAGACCATCTTCTCATATCCCTCCTCCAACGGCCATTGACCAGCAACTGGAGCGATTCCTAGACTCGGAAGCAGGGACCCATGCGGCTGATATCAACAATATGGAGTCTAGCGCCCTATTTGAACTTCCGTTCACCCCAATTGTTTACCCCGCTGGCTCGTATGATATTGTCTTCATTTTGGACTCCCGCGAGGTGAAATCCACCAAACACCGCGAATACATCCAAGCGGCGCTTATAAGGGGCAGCATACCCGTGGAAAGGCGTGCATTAGAAGTGGGAGACATGTGCTGGGTCGCGCGGCACCGCGAGACGAAGGACGAAATCGTGCTCGATTTCATTATAGAACGTAAGAGATTGGATGATCTGGTGACGAGCATCAAGGACGGGCGATTCCACGAGCAAAAGGTATAATACACCATCATTTGTTCAGCTCAAAAAATGACGCGCAGTGCAGTTCAGATTAAAGCAGTCTGGAATCAGCAAAATATATTATCTCGTTGAGGAATATACCGCCGATTGCGTTCATCATTCAATGGACAAGGCCGTATTCACAGCCTTATCTTCCACGCAAATCATAGATGGTTTCTTCTTGAAGGAAACTCGCGATATCGATGACACTATCGAGTACCTTGTTGGTCTTCATCACACTATCGTGGCCCAGTATCGTGTATGTTTGTTCTTCTACACTCGTCACACGTATCCACTGAACATTTTCCGCCCCGTTGCAAGGGACAAGCATTACGCGTGATACCGGAAAATGCCATTAAACGACATTCGCACATCGCACTCATCACACAATTACGGAACACTTATCCGGATATGACATATCACACGACATATACGGCGTTTCGAGAACTGAACAAATCCGGCGCGTTCACCCTGAAGGAAGTTTTTGCTTATATGCTATTATGCATTCGTGGCATGAGCCCTGAAAAAGTCGCCAATGTGCTTGAACATTACGACACGCCGAGAAAACTATGGGAGGCGTTCCGCAAGGCGGAGCAAGTCGAAGCGCGGGAGAGGGAACTCGAGTTGATGCAACTCGAGAACGAGAACAAGCGAGGACGACGGAAGAAGAGTCAAGTTATACCTGCGAAGCACATGTTAACGCGCCTTGCAGCCAACGGCCGTCGCCAAATTAAGGGTGCGCTGGCAGAGCAAATTTATGATCTTTTCATGTCGGAGGAATATTGACAGCATAGTATAGAACAGGACACAAACGGTATAGTTTCGTTGACCATTCGTCGTTAAAAGTGTCATTTCGTAAAGGTAACTAATATAAAAACTAACCCGTGATGACGACTCCTGGGGTTGTGGACGATGACATCAACATCAACTTGATGATTGCATCCATAGTGTACAATGTACAAAACCCATTGTGAGAAAGAAACCGCCCGGAGCGATGCACAGAGATAAAGCAGACTTGTGAAGTGTATGCATGGACGTTAGATAATATGGAGAATGTAAGGGGTTTGTAATTTTGTCACCACCGCAGTGAGATGAATGGAATGTCTACACCCACAAGGCACTTATCCGAGGGGTGGCAGAGTCGCCGGGAGTGGCCCGCTCATGAACCTTGCCCTGGCGTGTCACGGACAGCCGGCATGGTAGTGGCAGTAACGATCTCATCGTTTTGCTGGTCGGCGGTCGGTGAGGACGAAGGAAGAGGGGATGAAATAGGGAACGGCAATCCGACTCCTGGCACGGGCACTGCCGAATGTTCTTGTTGTGGAGGTGTAAGTGAAGCAGAAGTATTACTATTACCGTTTTGCAATGGGGATGAGGATGAGCCCTCAGGCTGAGGTTGAGGTTGAGGTGGGGACAACGATGTAGAAGGCACGTCGAGATTGGATGATCGCTCGGCTACGACAGCGGGTGATGACAGTGGGCTAGGTTGGCGGACAAACCCCCCTCCCGTACGTGTCGATGCATTATTCGATTGTTCAGCCTCTGGAATCGTAGGCGGAGTGTTCGTAAGAGCGCCGGAAGAAACGTGGCGAGACCGTTCCGCTGGTGGCACCACCATCGCTCCTGGAGGGGGCGGCATAGCATTATTACCACGTTGTCGTAATGCATCCGTCGACGGCATGGGCATGGACAACACTCGTGCACGTTCCGGTAGAGGTACAGTCAACTCCGCCGTATCAAAGCCACCTTCCGAAGGTGAAACTGGAGTCTGCGGATCTGGACCCCTGACGTTGATCGCTGCTCCAGTTGGCGTAGCCATCATAGGTCTAAAAGCAGACAAACCCGAAAGCGTTCTAGAATGTCGAAATGGGTCATCCTGCCTCCAGGATATAGTCGACTGACGGTCTCCCGGAAAGCCTTCGTAGTGACCAGACCGTATCGCAGGCGGAGTGAGGGGTTCCCCATCAGGATTTTGGAGCGATACAGCAGCGTAGGACGACCCGTTCTCCTCTTTCGTCGTTAATTCCATCGCCGAAAGTGTATTGCCAGCTGTCGACGTCAATCGTGCCCGCTTGCCGGAGCGTCCAGGCGGCCAGCGCGTGCCACCGCTACCAGCTCCAGATGTGCCCTTCTTCCGCCGTCTACAACAGCAGAACCAAATACCCAAACCAACAGCAGTGGCCATTACGAGTGCGTTAGCGCCAAGTACAGCGAAGAAAATGGGTTCCATATTTTGAAGATGGTCAATCTTCCTCTGTAGGTCGGCTAAAGAGATGCCGGCAGCAGTTGAACCAGGTGACGGTGAACTGGTACTGGTGCCGCCGCCGCCACCGCCGCTACTGACTCCGCCACTTCCACTGTTCGTCGGGTTGGTAATGTTGAGAAGGGATGTGCCTCCGCGGATTTTCTGGAATTCTAGGGTAGCGTTGGAGATGTTCGTTTTCGATAGGAGTTTAACATAGGGATCGCCCATAGTCAAGTTTGATGAATCCTTAAAGTCGCCAAAGTCAAACCTGGGATCAAAGAGCCGAATTTGTGAGTATCAAAACTCCAAGCGACGCGGAGGGTCAATTCCTCCCCCAAGCATGAGAACTCACAAAGTATAGACGTTGCGGATAAACACGTCACCAGCTAAAATATCGAATTCCCCACTTCCCACAGCAAGAGGATGAGGAATGAACGTGCCAACACACTGAGTGGCGTCCGCAATGGAAGGCATGACCAGATCCAAAGGATGCAAATCAAATCGCCGAGACCTGCATTCACAGCCAACGTGTTCAATAGTCTATGAGGCGTATCAGGATGTGATTAAGAGCTCATACCCCATCCAAAACCCAATGAAAACTTGCTGGTCACATGGTACAATCCATTGGCCTTTAGATAGCTTGCTCGTCAGCGAACGCAAACAAACAAGGATGTGCTGTTAAGTTATCACTCACCTTCACTTTGAGAATATTTGGCTCCTGAGACATGCTGGTACATAGCAGTGACAAGGTCCTGCGGTGCATACACATAGGAACTCCCAGTGTCAAGTAACAGCACCCCTTGACCGTTCGGCACTTCAGGGACGGCCGACTTGAAGGTGTGGTTGCCACTGAGAGTCTCGTACGCATCCTAAAACCACGCGAAGGAACGAAGGAGCGTGCATTCCGTTAAATATAGTCGCTAAAACAATTTGAAAGCGAGGGGGGATACGCACAACGAGTATGTTCCACCGAGTTGGATTTTTCTGAACCAACATTCATCAATGAAGTTCGTAAGAACAAGCAGCACACCGGTGAGATAGTGAAACACGAGACGTACAATAGGCCACGTCGACATTGACGGAGTGGCAGTCACAGCGCTATACTCCGGGTCAACTTGACCTGCCACCAAAAAAAGAAAGCGTCAACAGTTAGCCCCGTCGGGATACAGATAAAAAAAACAGAAGCACCTATTGAAAAGCCCCCTTCGTCGGTTTTTGTATCGTTCGGAGAACGGATTAAAGAGAACGTTATAAAGTTAGGCTCCGTCGGAGATTGTGCGAAGACGTTGTACAAGAATGTCTTTCCCCACGACTCGTTGTAGTTGGCAACGGCGGCATCTATGTTTGATAACGAGTCGAACCCTAAAAGAACAAAATACATCACACGATCGTAATGAGACACCCAACCATTGCATTAATACAATGAAACGCAGATTGAGTTTCTATGAAAGGACGAACCTAGACCTAAAATGCCATGTGCTCCGTAGTCTGTGACAGGATTTTGGAATGAAGTGCTGACGAGTATGGCTTGTGAAGACACGGTAAGGTCAACGAATGACACTTCTGCGGTGGATATGTCGCCATATGCGTAGCCGACGCCATACGTAATGTTGTACTTGATGCCCTGTTTGATAGAAGGGAGTTTGTTTTTTTCAGGTTTTGCGGGGAGAGGAAGAGAGGGGAATGCAGGTGGATCTGGACTCACCGAAGGTTTAGAATTAGGCACATTCGTAAAGAGCACCAAATCCGAAGATCCACTGTCCAACTGTTCAACAATGACAGACATCAGGAAGATGAGGCATGAGGGAGGGAAGTTTAAGAAAGAAAAAAAGAAAAATCAAGCTTGATAGGCTGAAACACAGAGGACAAAAACCGACGAACGTACATGAACAGTGTACTGCGCGCCACCAACCGTCAAGTTTGCGAGGTACAGCAAGTCATGAACATCACTCAAATCCGTGGATCCACGAGTCTTCAATACCCTGACGGTATTGCCGATAAAATGACTACTGCTGAGACTACGGCTACTGCGGCGGTGGCGGTCAGAGCGTGACGACGGCCCTGGCCCTAGAGCAGTCGCCCTCGGCGGAAATGTGATCCAGCTAGCAGCAGCAACATGAACAGCGCTAAAAACGGTCAGCGCTGCAACAGTAATCTTCATCTGAGACTGTAGGGTCTGTGGGACCGAGCGTTCCAGAGACGCGCAGCACTAACACGTTTGAATGGGATGTGATGTGAGGCACGCGAGCTTTCAAGACCGCTGCGCTTGCCAATTTGGTATCTCAGACCTAGTAAACGAGACCCAGAGCTCGTCGTGAAGGACAGAAGGACAGAAGGGACCGTAAATAAGTTTAAGCCCGACTGGGAACGGCGTTCCTGGAAAGGCAATTTATTGATTCGGCCAGAGAGCGGGGTCAGGTCTAAGATATAAGCTGCCGCAGTGCGGGTATTACTTTCAGTGGTGTCTAGCATCTACGTAGTAGTATTGAGAAAAATACGATGTCTAGTGTGTTCTGTCTTATCTTGTCAGAAAAATTCGATGGATTCTCTGCTTCTGTTAGAACTTGAATGAACTTAGAAGCCTTGGATGGACCTGCCAGTAGGTACATATGACATTCCTTCAATTGGAAGGAACCCGACTCTACCCGCTGGCAAGTTAGATTGATGAATGAGACCTTGAACGTTAGGTTCGGTCATTGGCGGTACAGGCTTCGGGATGGGGTCGACCTAAATTAAAGAGAGTGGGTGGAGATAATGGGCAACGTTGGCAATGTGCACACACGCCAATGCAGCGTAGACGCACCTCTTGAAATCGTTGGAGAAATTCAACAATAGGGTCAGTGTACCATCGCTTCAAGAAGCTAGATGACAATACGGCTAAGCAGGTATCTTTGCAAAAAGTGATAAGCAAACCCACCCGTTCTCGCCATGTTTGAACCACCCGACATGACCACCACCGTTCGTGGCCGCAAATACGACATGTTTCGTCTGCTTCACTTCATTCCATGGCAAATAATACGGTGCGACAATAGGATCGTCCAGCGCATGAAGGCTGAGTAGTGGGATCTTGATCCGGCTCATGTATTGTTTTGACGATGTTTGCGTATAGTAATCGTGTGCATCTCGGAAACCACTTTGAAATGAAATCAAGATGTCAGCACGCGGAGTCAAAATGAAACAGGCCAATGAAACGATTGACTTACAATATTTTGCTAGTAACACGATCATCATACCACCGGATGGTGAAGTATTTCTTGGCTTCCACTTCAGCGGTGTTGATTCCCCATTCAGGATGAGGGAATGCATGCACGTTGCGCAAATATATTGTCTTGAGGGCATCTGCTAGAATCGGGCCATATACGAAGCGATTGAGAAGAGAACCGGTCTCTATCCAACGCGCTGCTTCGACCCAGCTGTTACAGACATCTCGTTTAACGAACTAAAGCGAGAGCTCAGAGAATACTGTAACTCACTCCCAGGGATTAGAAACGGCAATAGCGGCCTTAACAGGTGAATCTTCCTGTTGCTGACCGAGATAAACGGCGAGCGTGCTGGCACCCATGGAAAATCCCACTGCATAGATGGGCGCATTCGGGTACGCGTGTGTCAAGAACAAAAGCACAGAACGGAAGTCGTCCGTTTCGCCTGCGTGATACAATCTGGAAGAGGTCACCGGGGACCCATCACCTACCGAACCAGTGCGAAATATTTGGAGGTCGACAATGAGAAAAGATAGAAGATAGTCGGAAAAACATACTTACAACCGCGAAAATTTAGCACGACAGCTCGATAGCCCGGCCCACCGCGGGATTTAGGCCGTGTGACCGCCGCTACAGTAGCTCGCGAATAGGCTTCTTGAGAGCTTCCAGTAATACCATGCAGGATAACGACGATGGGGGTGTCATCTGGCGTGTTTTCAAATGCGGGATAGGTGTCAAGCACCAAAGTCCCATTGTCTGGCACGCGGAGGTAACGCCTAAGTGTATGGAAGCGGGGTAAATATTAAGAAGATATGAAGCAGGAAATCCAAGCGAACCTTTCGTATTGGAAAATATCTGTCTTCGTATGATCTCCTATCGTATTCCACATCGTTTGAATGTCACCGCTGAAGCGAAGTTGAGGAAGCCGCCCAAAAAGACGTATTGCCACGCAATTCTAAAACGTACGAAGAAAGCCACCAAGGTGCTACGTATTTCGCACTTTCACCATACAGAGATGGACAACGCTTGATGATATCTAACATTGTCACGCCGTCCGTGACATGGGCAGACTCGTTTCCGTGTGTCAACTGTACTGGTACGCCTCCCCGAAGGCCGCCAAATGAGATGAGACTTGTGGTCCGTCGAAGGTACTGCACAATTGCGGCGAAGAGAAGGACCATGAGCCATGACCGCAGACGAAATGCAGTGCGACCACCACTGTTCAGGGTGCGTATCTTGGCTTTGTGTCGAAAGAAAG
>Ga0307508_10003276_pt1 | contig 16507 bp, 12 predicted proteins | sample 9_EM_MG_FD_203089 | JGI IMG/M metagenome (GOLD analysis project Ga0307508, IMG submission 203089) | Populus trichocarpa ectomycorrhiza microbial communities from riparian zone in the Pacific Northwest, United States - 9_EM | ecosystem: Host-associated > Plants > Roots > Unclassified | place...
GACGAACGTGTCTTCACGCTCTCCCGCATCCAAGGCGTCATGCCCGCGCGGCCCCTATGATCGCCGGTCATGGACTGGCTGGAGCGCGCCGCGAAGCTGAGGCAGTGGACCGGGAACGGGACGCGTGCTCCACACAAGCCCCTGCTGCCCCGCCCGCGGCATCCCAGGACAGCAGGGTGTCCGGGCGGTCGGCGAGCCAGAAGCGGCCCCGGCTGCGGGCGGCGGCGCAGGCCAGGTCCTCCAGCGCCGCAAAGAGCCGTTCGGGATGGAACGGCCGGTGCCGGCGCCACACGAATGTGCTGACCCCGCACTCGTCCGCCTCCTGCGGCAGCAACGCGCAGGCCGGATGCTGCCGGGCGGCGGCTGCCTGGACGTCGAATCCGGCGAAGGCCGCCTCGGCCAGTTCACCGGAACCGACAGCCACCTGACGCGCCGTCGGATGGAGCTGGGCCAGCAGCGCGATGTCCGCCTCGTCCGCCTCCGGGCTCTCCACGACGGCCAGAACCGGGGCGTACTCCAACTGCCGCGCCCAGGTGTCGGCAACCGTCCGCCAGTCGGTGGGAGCGGCGGCGAACCCGACCTCCGCCAGGTCGTCGCCGTTGCTGAGACAGGGCAGGAGCAGCGCGGGGTCGACGGCCGTCGTCACGCAGGTCAGGTCCAGTACGTCACCGCCGTGCGCGGCGATGATCTCGGCCATCGGCTGGGGCTCGACGGAGTCCCACAACTCGACGACGGCGAGCGGGGTCAGGCCGCCTGCTGCGAGCCGTTCCAGCTCCGGGACCAGGTCCTCGCGCAGCGCACAGCAGGCGCAGTCGTTGACGAGCTCGGTCTCACCGCTGTCCAGCTCACCCGTGCGGTCGCGAACGCTGCGCCGGACCGTGCGGCGGTCGGCCACCGCAGACAGGTCGTGGTGCAGCGCCACACTGCCCGGGACGCTGCGCAGGAGCCGCTCCACAGTCTCCCTGCGGGCGTCGGAGTGCAGTCCGCCGACGATGACGACGGGTAGTTTCCTGCTCTCCTCCATCAGCGGGTCCCGCGCGGGCCGTAGCGGCGTTCGAAGCGCTCGACGCGTCCGGCGGTGTCCAGCACCCGTGCCGTGCCGGTATAGAAGGGGTGGCTCGCCGAGGAGATCTCGACGTCGATGACGGGGTAGGTGTTGCCGTCCTCCCAGACGATCGTCTTGTCACCCCTGGCGGTGGACCGGGTCAGAAACGCGAAGTCGGCGGCCTTGTCGCGGAAGACAACGGGTCCGTAGGCGGGATGGATTCCGGGCTTCATACGAGGCCTCCTCAGCGTTCTTCGCGGAAGTCGACGTGACGGCCTACGACCGGGTCGTACTTGCGCAGGGTCAGGCGATCGGGGTCGTTGCGGCGGTTCTTGCGGGTGACGTACGTGTAGCCGGTTCCCGCCGTGGACCGGAGCTTGATGATCGGGCGCAGTTCGTTGCGAGCCATGCTCGCACTATATTGGTAACGACTTCCATTTCCAATACGGTCCGGCGAAGGCCGGTCACCCGTGGCCGTCGACGCCATCGGGATCGAGGCCGCCGTGGCCCGCATCCGCGCGCGCGGGGTGAAGGTCTGACGGCGAAGAAGAGCAAGATCGCGCAGAACGAGAAGCGCAAGGCGACCGTCGAGCAGTACGCGGCACGCCGAGCGGAATTCAAGGAGATCATCCGCAGCACCGCCACTCCCGGGACCGAGCGCCAGGCCGCCCTGCGGGAACTGCGCCGCCAGCCGCGTAACGCCAGCGCCACCCGCGTGCGCAACCGCGACAGCGTGGACGGCCGGCCCCGCGGCCATCTGCGCAAGTTCGGGCTGTCCAGGGTGCGCATGCGAGAACAGGCCCACGCGGGCTTCCTCCCCGAGGTGACCAAGTCCTCCTGGTGACCTCACGCCTCCCCGCGACCGCACTGCGCCGCCGCGTCAGGGGAGGTATGCCGACGGTCAAATCGCCTCCTTGCGCGGTCCGTTGGGGTGACCGGATTTGACAGCCGGCGCTCACCACCCGGAAGCTTTACAGAGATGAAATTCATGTTCACTTGAGAGGTGGTGCACGACCATGCGGATCGCGTTCGTCGGCAAGGGCGGGAGCGGCAAGACCACGCTCTCGGCCCTGTTCGCCCGGCATCTGGCCCAGTCGGCGGCCTCTGTCGTCGCCATCGACGCAGACATCAACCAGCACCTGGGCAGTGCCTTGGGCCTGGACGAGTACGAGACCTGCTCCGTGACGCCGCTCGGGGCGGAGCTGACCGCGATCAAGGAGTACCTGCGCGGCGACAATCCCCGCATCGCCTCCGCGGACGCCATGGTCAAGACGACGCCGGCGGGCCGTGGTTCCCGCCTGCTGCGGCTGCTGGGAACCGACCCCGTGCACGCGCACCACGCCCATGATGTGGGCGGCGTACGGCTGATGGTCACCGGGAGCTTCGAGGAGGAGGATCTGGGGGTCGCCTGCTACCACTCCAAGCTCGGCGCGGTCGAGCTGTACCTGAACCACCTCGTCGACGGCCCCGGCGAATACGTCGTGGTCGACATGACTGCGGGCGCGGACTCCTTCGCCTCCGGGCTGTTCACCCGCTTCGACCTGACGTTCCTGGTGGCCGAGCCCACCCGCAAGGGCGTCTCGGTCTACCGCCAGTACCGCGAGCACGCGGCCGAGTTCGGCGTCCCGATCGCGGTGGTCGGCAACAAGGTCACCGGCCCCGACGACGAGGAGTTCCTGCGCGAGCACGTGGGCGAGGACCTGCTGACCACCTTCGGGCACTCCGACTGGGTACGCGCCCGCGAACAGGGCCGCGCCACCGGAGACCTGGAACCCGCCCACCGCCTCGCCCTGGACAGCCTGCGCGCGGCCGCCGACGCGACCACCAAGGACTGGGACCGCTTCCAGGCCCAGGCCGTCGAATTCCACCTGCGCAACGCCCGCGCCTGGGCCAACCGCGCCACCGGCCAGGACCTGTCGGACCAGATCGACCCGGACTTCCAGCACGGCCCCGCCGCCGTCGTACCTGCCTGAACCACTCTGCCTCTCACGGATAGGACACCCCCACCATGTCGCTCGACGTTTCCCCGCAGCTGCTGGCCCAGGCCGAGCAGGGCGATATCCGCGAGGAGGACTTCGTGGCCACCGTCCGCGATTCGCTTCCCTACGCCTACCGACTCATCGCGGGCCTGGCCGGCGACCTCCAGGGCAGCGAGCGGGAATTCGCCGACAACCTCACCCCGCCGCCCTCCGAGGCCGAGCGCGGCCAGCTGCTGCGCGCCCTGGCCAGCGACTCCATCCGCGGCAGCCTGGAGCGGCACTTCGGCGTCACGCTGGCGTTCCAGAACTGCCACCGGGTCGCGGCCTTCCGGCCGGGCGCGGAGAGCGGAGCTACGTACGCGAAGTTCACCTCCACCCGCTCCCAGATCCTCAATCAGTCACCCGAATTCCGCGACTGCTGAGCCCTGCTCAGAGCCGTGGCAGGACCGGCCGCAGCCCCTCCGCCGACGGGGCTGCGGCCGTTTTCCGTCAGGTGCGCCCGGCGCAGCGGGGTCGCCAGGCCCGCGAGGAGCGAGACGAGGGCGCCGCCCCAGGCGATCATGCGGGCGGTGGTGTTGACCCGGCCCTGGAGGTGCTCCGGTGTGAGCTGTTGGCGGATGACGATGCCGTTGAGGCTGACCTGGGCGTTGGCGCTCTGCCAGCAGGCGAGGGCGGCCAGACCGGTCGCGAGTCCCGGCGCGGCGGCCCAGCAGGCCAGGAAGGTGGCGTTGGCGGCGAGTCCGCCGAGGGTGATCCAGCCGACGGGCACGGCCTTCTGGAGGCGGGGCAGGGCGGTGGCTGCGGCGAGTGCGCCCAGGGCTGCGGCCGCCCAGAACAGGCCGATGCGCTGGTCGTCGGGTGCCATCGAGAACGTACGCACGGCGGTGACGACGATCAGCCCGACGACGGCGCCCTCGGTGAAGCTGTTGCCGATGCCGAGGAGGGTCAGGGGCCGGATGAGGGGGTGGTCGCGTATGTAGCGCAGGCCCTCGGCGATGTCGGCGAGGGTGTCGCGTACGGGTGACCGGGCCGAGTTGGACATGCTCGATGCCAGGGGGAGGCGGGTCAGGAGCAGGGCGGCTGCCGCGTAGCTGAGGGCGTCGAGGGTGATGGCGGCGGGTGGCCTGCACGATGCGGCCGGGGAGGGGCCGGACGCCCTGGAGGCCGTCCGCAGCCGGTGGTGGAACTCGACGGTCCGACCCCGGGGCGTATGGGGAATCCCTTGCCGAATCAAAGGGATTCCCCCATATCGGCATTGCCTGGTCTTTGCGTACCGTCTGCCGCACAGGTGATCCACAGCCAGGTCAAAGGTGCACCGCTGCCGGGTCCTGTTCCTTCCGCGCTACAGCGCGGTGCTTCCTTCGGACCCAGGCGTCGCCGTCACCCCGTCCGCGCCGGGTTCCCGTTCCCCCCACCACTTCGCGTGCGAAGTGAACCGTCATGCCGCCCCGGCGCGTCCGGTGGCGGTTGTTGAAAGGGAAGCCCTTGAACCATTCCGGGCGAAGGCTCATATCCATCGCGGCGATATCCGCCGCCCTGATCGCCGTTCCCGCCACGTTCTCCGTGGCCCTGGCCGGCCCCGCCCCCACCGGGGGTGTGACGGGTAGTCAGGCCGCAGCGGCGACTCAGGCCGCGTCGGCGCCGGTCGGGAAGCTCATCGTCGGCTACAAGTCCTCGGCCACCGAGGCCACGTCCAACAAGGCGGCGGACGCCGACGCCGAGGCGAAGGGCCGCGAGGCGGGAGAGAGCCTGGACTTCGACCGCCGGCTGGGCACCGGCGCGGCACTGGTCGACCTGGGCGACGAGCTCGGCACGGCCGAAGTCGCCGACGTCATCGCGGAGTACAAGGCCGACCCGCAGGTCGCGTACGTCGTGCCGGACCGGCTCAACAAGCCGATGGCCGACCCGAACGACACCGAGTACAGCAAGCAGTGGGACCTGTTCGAGACGACGGCGGGCATGAACGTCCCCGGCGCCTGGACCACTTCCACCGGCACCGGCGTGACGGTCGCCGTCATCGACACCGGCTACGTCACGCACTCCGACCTCGCCGCCAACATCGTCTCCGGCTACGACTTCATCACCGACACGGCCGTCTCCAACGACGGCAACGGACGGGACAGCAACCCGGCCGACCCCGGCGACTACACCGCCGCCAACGAGTGCGCCGCCGGCGAAGCGGCCAGCACCTCCTCCTGGCACGGCACCCACGTGGCCGGCACCATCGCCGCCGCCACCAACAACAACAAGGGCGTCGCGGGCATCGCGTACGGCGCCAAGATCCAGCCCGTACGCGTCCTCGGCAAGTGCGGCGGCTACGACTCCGACATCATCGACGCCATCACCTGGGCGTCCGGCGGTACGGTCTCCGGCGTCCCGGCCAACACCAACGTCGCCAAGGTCATCAACATGAGCCTGGGCGGCTCCGGCGCCTGCTCCACCGCCACCCAGAGCGCCATCACCGGCGCCTACAACCGCGGCACCACCGTCGTCGTCGCGGCGGGCAACAGCAACGCCAACGCCTCCGGCTTCTCCCCGGCGAGCTGCAACAACGTCATCTCCGTCGCCGCCCTGAACCGCACCGGCTCCCGGGCCTCGTACTCCAACTACGGCTCGACCGTGGACATCGCGGCCCCCGGCGGCCAGACCAGCACCGGCACCGCCAACGGCATCCTGTCGACGCTGAACTCCGGTTCCACCACGCCGTCCACCGAGTCGTACGCCTACTACCAGGGCACCAGCATGGCCGCCCCGCACATCGCCGGGCTCGCCGCGCTGGTGAAGTCGGCCAACTCCGCTCTCACCCCGGCCCAGATCGAGTCGGCCATCAAGACCAACTCCCGTGCCATCCCCGGCACCTGCTCCGGCGGCTGCGGCGCCGGCCTCGCCGACGCCACCAAGACGGTCCAGGCCGTGGCCGGCACCGGCGGCTCCACCGGCGGCACCGTCTTCTCCACCTCCACCGCCGTCTCCATCCCCGACGCCGGGTCCGCCGTCGAGTCCCCCATCACCGTCAGTGGCGTCTCCGGCAACGCCCCCTCCACCCTCCAGGTCGGCGTGAACATCACCCACACCTACCGCGGCGACCTGGTCATCGACCTGGTCGCCCCGGACGGCACGGCCTACCGCCTGAAGGCGTCCAGCACTTCGGACTCCGCCGACAACGTGAACACCACGTACTCGGTCAATGCCTCCAGCGAGGTCGCCAACGGCACCTGGAAGCTCCGCGTCCAGGACGTCGCCTCCGCCGACACCGGCACCATCAACAGCTGGAAACTCACCTTCTGACCCATGCGGCACACCACATGACCCATCGCTGAACGGGGGTCGGCCGGCACACATTGTGGCAGCCGGCCCCCGTTCGGACGACTCGGGGCATTGTCCGGGCCGTTGCCAAGGACCGCGGATGGCGACCGAACCACCAGGGCGGCAATCACCATGTAGACCGGGCTTCCGGGCCCGGTCCGGAGGGCGGTATGGCCAACAGCAACGTGGCCGCCGGGTAGACCGTCTCTTGGCCGATGGCCTGAATCCAGCCGATGCGCTGTGCGAACGGAGCGGGTCTTGTCTCAGCGGTGGGGACCGCGAGGTCGACCGTTACCTGCGCGTCGAACTCCTTGCCGAGGCCCGAAAACCGCATCACCGCGTGGCCATAGCCATTGCCCCCAGCGGACGCGACCGTCACGGACCGCGCCAGCAAGAGGGTTGCAGTTTGGGTTGCATTCAGCCTCGTTCGCGGGCGTTCACAGGGTGCCTGTCGAAGTGCTGAGCAGCAGGTCAGGACGCTGACGGGCGTTGCCGAACGGCCGGACGAACATTTGGAAAGCGTGTTGGGGGCAACCCCTCACGAGTTCGAATCTCGTATCCTCCGCAGCTGGACAGCCCGGACCGCTCGATGGCCCGGGCCGTCTGCGTTTCCAGTCTCATCCACAGTCTCAACGGGGCTACGCGGGGGGCTCCGGATCCTCGGTGGTTCCCTCCTTCGCCACCTCCCAGATGAGACCACCGACGCGCTTGGCGACGTCCGCCAGGATGCCGCCGGTCACGTGCTGGTAGCGCGCCGCCATGGCGGTGGACGACCACCCCATGATCTGCATCACCACTCGCTCCGGGACGCCGAGGATCAGCAGCACCGTCGCCGCAGTGTGGCGGGCATCGTGCAGAGACGGCTTCTGACACCATTTGAACGGTTGGGTGTGAAGCCCCGACCGCAACCGCGCGCGAACGGTCGCTCGCGCCAGTGGGGCGTGCCGCAGTGCCCATAGATTGCGGTAGAGGTCACGGCGGTTGCCGACGGTCATGACCCGGCCGTCTTCGATGGTGTAGACGACGCGGTAGTCGCCGACTCTGAGCCGCCACCGGGGGCTGTGCCCTTGGGTTCGCCGCCCGGTCCTCCCGCTTTCCGGCTGCTTTTGGTCACCCGCCGACTGCCCAGCCCGAAACTGGTCACTCGCGCTGAGCGGTGGTCCCGGCGTGTGCCAAGACACGGCAATGTTGGACAGGGTGCATGGTAAAGCTTCTGGCATCATATGTGGCGATTTTCTCCAAAGAATTAGTCAAGTAAGGGATCCCATTTGGTAATACGTCAGAAATTTACTGATCAGTACAACAGTCGGTAATGGGCAATTTTGCCATGGTTGATGAGGTCATTTTCGGTGACAGAGTGTCACGAATATTACTCATGCTTTACTTTTCCGTGATGGTTTGATGGGCAAGTGTGGAGGGTTTCGTGAGGCCAATGTAAGGATCTGGCACTTGCTGTGTCCTCTGAGTCCTGTGGGGGGATGAACCATGCCGAAGAAACGTGCGCGTCGTTTCAGACCGTTTCGCGTGCCTGCCTCGTCGTCGCCGACGCGAGGGGTGGGCCGGATCTCGCTGGCCCTCGCCACATTGATGGTGATCGACATGGCGGTGGTGCTGAGCACCACTGGGGCGGCTTTTGCTGCTGTTTCCGACGCGTCGAGCGCGGTCAACGTGTCGGAGTCCGGCAAGGCATTGGGTTCCGCGCAGGCGCAGGATGAGGCGTCGGCTGTGTTGATGGCGCGGCTGCAGGACCGCAATATCGAGGTGCTCTCGGCACGAACTGCGGACTCGACCACCTGGGCGCTGCCAAGTGGTGAGCTCCAGACATCAAGCTACGCGGGTCCGATCCGGGTGAAGCAGGATGGGACGTGGCAGGACATCGACACGTCATTGTCCGACACCGGTTCCAGTCTGACGCCGGAGGCCACGGCTGCCGACGTGGCGGTCTCCGATGGCGGGGACAAATCTCTGGCGTCGGTGACCAAGGGCAGCAAATCCTTCGGGCTGGGCTGGGAGGACAGGCTCCCCACCCCGACGGTGAAGGACAACACCGCCTCCTACGACCTGGGCGGCGGTCAGAAGCTGACGGTAACCGCGCTGGCCCAGGGGTTCTCGCAGAACGTGGTGCTGGACAAGGCGCCCGACGGGGCAGTCTCGTACCGGATACCGGTGGAGCTGGACGGGCTGACGCTGTCCCAGGCCGAATCCGGGCATTTGCTGCTCAAGGACTCCGCCGACAAGCTGGTGGCCGAGGCGCCGGCGCCGATGATGTGGGACTCCACCCGCAACGACGCCTCCGGTGAGCCCGAGCACCAGGCGCGAGTGGGCACGAAGATCGAAACGGCCGACGACGGATCGCAGACGCTGATCCTCACCCCGGCCCCGGACTTCCTGGCCACGGCCACGTATCCGGTGACGGTGGACCCGACCTCCACGCTGGCGGTGACTACGGACACCTGGGTGCAGACCCCGGACTACCCGGACTCCCAGATCGGTTCCCAGGAGCTGAAGTCTGGCACCTACGACTCCGGGTCCGACAAGGCCCGGTCGTACCTGAAGTTCGACGTGTCGAAGTTCACCGGCAAGCACATCACCGCCGCCACCATGTCGCTGTACAACTACTATTCAGCGACCTGCTCCACGTCTGGGGCGGCCACTGAGGCGCGGCGGATCACCTCCACCTGGTCATCCTCGACGGTGACGTGGAGCGCGCAGCCGTCCACGACCACGACCGGGGCGGCTAGCAACACCGGCCACTGGGGGTACTCCTCCTCCTGCCCGGCGGCATGGTCGAACTGGAACCTGCAGACCATTACCCAAGCCTGGGCCGACGGCTCCACCAACTACGGTCTGCAACTGCGCGCCGCGACCGAGACCGACTCCACCACCTGGCGACGCTTCCGCTCCGCCAACTACACCACCTCCGGTTACGCGCCCAAGCTGGTGGTGACCTACAACTCCTACGCCACCACCTCCTCGCGGGCCATCTCCCCGTACTTCGCCAACGCGTACAACGGCAAGACGTACGTCACCTCGCTGACGCCGACTCTGTCGGCGAAGGTCACCGACGCCGACGGTTCCACGGTCAAGGGCCAGTTCGAGGTCACCGCAGACCCGGCGTACGCGGACACCACCTACTCATACACCGCCACCTCCGCCTCGGTGTCCTCCGGTTCGACGGCGAAGCTGACCATTCCCTCCGCATCGGCCTTCCCGGCGGCCAAGCATCTGCGGTTCCGGGTGCGCGGCTATGACGGCACCGACTACGGCTCGTGGTCGTCGTACACCACATTCGCAATGAATACCGGCCTGCCCGTCGCACCCGCCGTCTCCTGCGACCCGTACACGGCGGACACCTGGACCGCGAAGGCGGCCAGCGCCACCTGCACGTTCACCACCACGTCCACCGACGGGCTGGGCTACCACTGGGGGCTGGACGACACAACCGCTCCCAACAGCGTGCTGGACACGGCCAGTGGCAGCGGTGGCATCGCACTGTCAGTGACGATCAACCCGTCGGAGGGCTCGCACACGCTGTACGCGCGGACCGTCGATTCGGGCGGGAACCTGTCGGCGGCCACCACCGCCTACAAGTTCAACGTGGGCGATGTGAGCCTGGACAGCCCCAAGGACGGCGACCGGCCGGCCCGCCGGGTCAGCCTGGCCGCCACCGGCAAGGCGACCTTCACCGGCGTCACCTACCAGTACCGGCGCGGGGAGAGCGACAGCTGGCACGACGTTCCGGTCAGCGATCTCACCAAGACTGCCGACGGCTCGGCGGTCGCGTCCTGGCCGCTGACCGTGACCGGCGGTAGCCCGGCCGCGCTGACCTGGAACATCACCACAAGCCTTCCCGAAGACGGTCCGGTCGATGTCCGGGCGGCGTTCAGTGACGGCACCACCCCCAGCTACACCACCGTCCACACCCTCACCGTCGACCGCAATGCCGGCACCGCCCCGGACCTGGACGTTGGTCCCGGCTCGGTGAACTCCCTGACCGGTGACTTCACGATCTCCGAGACCGACGTCTCCGCGTTCGGGCTGTCGGTGTCGCGTACCGCGTCCTCGCGTCAGCCGTCCGCAGGGTCGGACGCAGAGGGCCAGGTTGCGATCTTCGGTCCGCAGTGGACCTCTGGCACCACCGCCGAACTGACGGACTCGGACTGGGCCTACCTGCGTCAGACCTCGACGACGTCGGTGGCGCTGGTAGACGCTGACGGCGACGAGTCCGGGTTCACCAAGACCAGTACCACTACCTGGAAGCCCGAGCCCGGCGCGGAGGACCTCACCCTCACCGGTTCCCTGGACGCCTCCTTCACCCTGACCGACGACCAGGGCACCACCACGGTGTTCGCCAAGCCCACGGTGGCTGCCGGAGACCCGGCGCCCACGACCTGGCAGGTCACCACGAGCAAGGTGGCGACCGACAACTCGACGACCACCGTGGTCCCCGAGACCGTCGTCTCCGGCGGCAAGTCGCTGGTACGGCCGAAGTACCTGATCGCTCCCACCTCAGCCGTCAGCGCGACCACCTGCCAGACGACCCCGGCGACCAAGGGCTGCCGGATGCTGCAGTTCGTCTACGCCACCTCCACCACCGCCACCGGCTACTCCACCTCGGCCGACTTCGGCGACTACACCGGCCGGATCCAGGAGATCCGTGAGTGGTCCACCGAACCCGGCGCCACGGCAGCCACCTACAAGGCCGTGTCGGTCTACCGCTATGACGCCGGTGGCAGCCTGCGCCAGCAGTGGGATCCCAACCTGTCGCAGAACACCCAGAACCAGTACGCCTACGACGGCTCCGGCCGGATCAGCTGGACGCAGGACCGGTCCCAGCTGGGCTGGTCGTTCGATTACGGCACTGCCGGAGCGGCCGCGACCGCCGGGGCCGGGATGCTGCTGGCGGCCAAGCGGTCAACGCTGAAGACCGGTTCGGCCACCGAAACCGACGCCACCGCCTACACCTCGGTCGTCTACGACGTGCCGCTGAGCGGCGCAAACGCCCCCAACGCCATGGGCACGACCGCCGTCGGCGCCTGGGGCCAGGCGGACGTCCCCACCGACGCCACCGCCGTCTTCCCCGCCGACACCTCCGCCCCGGCCTCCAACACCGGCACCGACCTGTCGGCCTCGGCCTACGCCAAGGCGACCATCACCTACACCGACGCCTCCGGCCGCCAGGTCAACACCGCCTCCCCGGGCGGGCACATCACCACCACCGAGTACGACAATTACGGCAACACAGTGCGGGAACTCACCCCCGGAAACCGGGAACTGGCTCTCACCACCGCCACCAGCGGCACCCAGTTCGACGAACTGCGCGAGCTGGAAATCGACGGCAAGGACCCGGATGTCCGGGCCGGGCTGCTGTCCACCGTCTCGGTCTACTCCGCGGACGGCCTGCGGGAGCTGGACGAGAAGGGCCCGCTGCACCAGGTCACCTTGACCTCGGCCCTGACGGCCGGCGCCGGTGGCGCCGACCTGCCCGCCGGAACGCAGATCCAGGCCCGGTCGCACACCGTCAACACCTACGACGAGGGCCGTCCCACTGACGGCACCGCCACCGTCGCCAACCAGGTCACCACGGTGAAGACCGGCGCGTTCGTGGACGGCTATCCCTCCGACGGCGACATGAGCACCTCCACCACCGCGTACGACTGGGTCAAGGGCCTGCCCACCAGCATGGTCACCGACCCCGGCGGCCTGGCCATCACCAAGACCATCGGCTATGACTCCCAGGGCCGGGTCATCAAGAGCACTTTGCCCAAGTCAACCGGCACCGACGCCGGGGCCACCGTGATCACTTACTACGCCGGCACCGGCACCGGCACCTGCAACGGCCGCCCGGAATGGGCCGACCTGGTGTGCACCACGGGACCGGCCGGGGCCATTACCGGCGGCGGTACCAACCCCACCCAACTGCCCACCAAAACCGTCACCTACGACTGGTGGGGCAACCAGGCCACCATCGCCGAGACCGCCAACTCCGTGACCCGTACCACCACCAACAGCTTCGATGCCGCGGGCCGCGTCATCAAGGTCGTGATCACCGGCGGCACCGGCACGACGGTCCCGGACGTATCCAGCACCTACGACACGAACACCGGCCAGGTCTCCACCGTTACTTCCAGCGCGGGCACGGTCAGCCACACCTATGACGCGCTCGGCCGGGAGATCACCTACAACGATGGCGCCGGCAACATCACCGCCACGGCCTATGACACACAGGACCGACCGGTGAAGACCACCGACTCCGTCCCCTCCACCACCACCTACACCTACGACGACCGGGACCTGGAGATCTCCCGCACCGACTCCGTCGCCGGGACCTTCACCGCCACCTACGACGCCGACGGCGATCTGGCCACCCAGACCCTGCCAGGCGGCTACACCCTCGCCGTCGCCCAGGACGAGATCGGCACCGAGACCTCCCGCGTCTACACCCGCTCCAGCGACAGCACCGTCATCGCCTCCGACAATGCCGACCATTCCGTCCACGGCCAGACCGTGGCCGACGTGGACAGCAACGGCCAGACCCGCTCCCGCAGCTACACCTACGACGCGGCCGGACGCCTCACCCGCGCTGACGACACCGCCCCTGACGGGTCCTGCACCCGCCGCGACTACACCTTCGACAACAACACCAACCGCACAGCCCTGGCCACCTCCACCAGCGACGTCGGCTCCGACTGCACCAGCACCGGCGCCACCACCACCTCCTACAGCTACGACAGCGCCGACCGACTCACCGTCAGCGGCACCGTCTACGACGCCCTGGGCCGCACCACCACCCAGGCATCCGGCGCCGTCATCGGCTACTACGCCAACGATCTCGTCCGCCAGCAGACTTCCGGCGCCAACCGGCAGACCTGGAGCCTGGACGCGGCCGGCCGCCTCGCCGCCTGGACCACCGAAACCCAGGGCACCGACGGCACCTGGACCACCGCCACCAGCAAGACCAACCACTACGGATCCGACGGCGACAGCCCCGACTGGACTCAGGAGACCGGTTCGGCCATCACCCGCAACGTCCAGGGCATCGGCGGAGACCTCGACGCCACCACCACCGGCACTGGCGGCGTCGTCCTCCAGTTGACCGACATCCACGGCGACGTCAGCGTCCAACTGCTGCTGGACACCACCTCCCCGACCGCACTCGCCTATGACGAGTACGGCAACCCCGAAGCCGACACCACAGCCACTCGCTACGGCTGGCTGGGCGGCAAACAGCGCTCCAGCGAGACGGTCACCGGCGCCACCCTCATGGGTGTCCGCCTCTACGACCCCACCACCGGACGCTTCCTCTCCACTGACCCCGTCTCCGGTGGCAACGCCAATGCCTACGAGTACTGCGACGCCGACCCCGTCAATGCCTTCGACCTGGACGGGCGCTGGAGCTGGGGCGGGGCGTTCCGATCGGTCGGGCGCTTCGCGTGGAAGTACAAGTGGGACATCGCTCTGACGGCGGCCAGCTTCATTCCGGTCGCCGGGACCGCGGTCTGGGCGTTCAGGGCAGTCCGCGTCGTGCGCGCCTTTCGGGCTGGGAAGAACAGCATCAGAGCCACTCGGGCGACTGGATGGCTCGCCGGAAAGATGCATGTCGGGTGGCGAGGTGTGACCCGTGCCCGTTCATTCAACGGAAAGGCACGCTGGTACAAGAAGGGCGTCAATCACTGGCGATCCGCGATGTGGAAGAAGAACCAAGGCGGGTACGTTTCGAACCTGGAGCGATACCAGAAGGGGCACCACCTCCACCGCAACATGCACATCCAGCACAGGAATCCCAGGAGGTGGGCGCCATGGTGGTGAGACCCGAAGACGTCGGGCACGGCCGGGTGGGCCGGGTGACGCGGGGGGACCTGGCCGGATATGTGGTTCTCGTCGAGCCATACGCGGAAGGGGCGTGGCTCATGTACTGGGTGGATCCGCGGCGCGAGCCGGCCGACCGTGTCATCGGAGAGCACGTCGGAGACTCACTCATGCCGAGCCCGCAGGACCTGGACCTGGTGCTGGGCGAACAGCTCGCTGTGGAGTGGGCTCCCCCCAGCGAGGCTGAGGAGATCCGCCAGCGGTTCTTCGCCCAGAAAGAGCCCCCGAAGCGGTCCGTGCTCGACACCCTGAAGGCGGCGTTCCGGGCACGATCCAGTAGGAACTGACCACTGATGGCTGGGGCCGGGCAGTAGCCCGGCCCCAGCCGCACGACCGGTCCCGGTGGGGTTACGCCGCCAGCCGGACGTGGCCGGAGGTCTCGGCGCCGGCCTCGGGGGCGATGGCACGGTGTACACAGCGGACTTCGCGGACCAAGCTGCCATCAGGCGGATCGTGCCCTGGACACATACGGGTTCAGGGTCGGTGGCGAGGGTTGCAGTTCGGGTTGCATTCACCCCCGTTCAATGGGGTCCATAGAGGGCCTGGCGAGGAGCTTCACCGCAGGTCAAAACGTTGATGAACCCGTCCGGACAGCCAGACGAACATTTGGAAAGCGTGTTGGGGGCAACCCCTCACGAGTTCGAATCTCGTATCCTCCGCAGCTGGACAGCCCGGACCGCTCGATGGTCCGGGCTGTCTGCGTATTCCAGTCTCATCCACAGTCTCAACGGGGCTACTCGGGGGCGCCGGGTCCCCTGCGGTGCACGGCGACCCCGCCCCCCGCCGCACCGTCGCGGGCTACACACGCCCCGGCCCCGGCGGCGAACCCGTCCTGGTCGGCGCCATTGCTCTGGACTCCCCGGGCACCCTGGTCGGCTACCGTGATCTGATCGGTCGCCCTCTGGCCACGGTGCCAGGGCGGCGCCGGGCCGCATGACCCGCCGACGACCAGCTTGACGCCCGCGGGCCGCAGACCGCCGGCAGCACCCTCTCACCCTCTGCAGGGTGCTGCCGGCCCCGCCCATCCCGCCGGTCCCCTGCCGTGGATCGGTGCCGCACGCCGCGCGGTTCCTGGACGGCGGGGCATGCTGGTATCGCTGGGCGAGTCGAGCTGGTTGGGCGGGGAGGTGCCGGGATGCGGTGGTGGGCCGGGTTGTTGGCGGTCGCCGGGGTGCTCGTACTGGTGGCATGCAGCGGGACGGCGGGCGGAGGGTCGGCGGGCGGCGGCGCGGGAAGCCCTTCCGAGGGCCGCTCGTCAGGGCTGCCAACCGGTGCTCCGGCAAGCGCGTCCGCGAGCGCGTCCACGAGCGCGCCCGCGAATTCGACTGAGGGGACCCCGTCTGTGTCTGCGACCGGGACCTCTGCCCCGGCAGGGAGCTGCGCCGCAGGCCACGCGGAGGTTACCGTCTCCCCCGGGGACGCGGCCAGGCGGACGCTGTGCGGACGGCCCGGGACCGTGGTGACCCTGACCCTGCGGCCTCGTACGGACGACCGGCGGTGGACGGCTGTCCACAGCTCCGCGCCCGTTTTCGTGCTGCCGTCCGGATGGCGGATCGACGCCGACGGCACCGCTCACGCGACCCTGCGGTGCGCGGCCGTCCGGGCGGGTGCGGCCGAGGTGACTGTGCTGGCGAAGGCCCCGGACGTGGCGGGGGCGGCACGTACGGCCTTCACGGTGAACGTGAGCGTGGTCCCGTACGCGAAGGAGGGGTGACCCCGGAGCCGGGGCCACCCCTCCTTCATCTGCGGGCGCGGGTCAGCTGCAGTCGCGCACCTTGATGGTGTAGATGCCGCGGCCGTGGGTGGCCGCGTAGAGGGTCTTCCCGTTGGGGCTGAGTTTCAGCTGGAGCACGGCGACCGCCGGGAGCGAGCCGACGCGCTGCCACTTGGTACGGCCGGGTGCCCGGTAGACGACGCCGAGGTCGGTGGCGACGGCGAGGCCGCCGCCCGCCGTGACGACCGCGGAGTCGGTCGGCACGTCGGGCAGGTTCGCCGAGATGTCGCTCCAGGTGGTGCCGCCGTCGGTGGACTCGAAGACGTGGCCGACGCCGGCGCCGGGGCCTTCGGTCCAGTGCCGGGAGAAGCCGTTGACGGTGAGGTAGACGTGGTCGGCGTTGTTCGGGTCGATGGCGAAGCCGCTGAGGTAGCGGTTGGGGACGGTGCCGTCCGCGCCGGTGGCCGGGAGGGTGATGTCGTGCCAGCCGGTGCCGTCGGCGTTGCCGACGGAGATGCCGCGGGTGAAGCCCTGGTTGTTGCAGGGGCCGCACCAGGCCGCGTAGACCTTGCCGCCGGAGGAGGCGACGGCGGT
>Ga0307508_10003277_pt1 | contig 16504 bp, 16 predicted proteins | sample 9_EM_MG_FD_203089 | JGI IMG/M metagenome (GOLD analysis project Ga0307508, IMG submission 203089) | Populus trichocarpa ectomycorrhiza microbial communities from riparian zone in the Pacific Northwest, United States - 9_EM | ecosystem: Host-associated > Plants > Roots > Unclassified | place...
GTGAAAGGTGTTGAGGATTTTTTAGTGGGTTGAGCGGGGTTATAGGGTGGGGCTACAGGCTAAATCACAGCTTACTAAGGTGTCCGGGTAAGGGGTAGTGGCCGGTAAACCCCTACGGTACGTTAGGTCTGTGGAGAGAGATAATATTCGATTTCGATCTATCGCGCTTTAACACTCCAGGTTTTGTGCGCTCCTCCTCGCCGTACCGCCCCCATGGGGTTTCCATCTTTCCCGACTGCCGAAGAAGTATATGCACCAAGGAAAAGAACAAACAGGACAGGAATTAAGGATCGCAACGCATGACACAGAAAAGGGAAATCAGAAAATGCTCTGTCAGTACTAAAGAAACCAATCGCCTCTGTTCTTCCTCCCGTTCATCGTGTCGGTCATGATATCGTTTATGGTTTGAAAGTACCCAAGTCTGGCTTGGGGGAGTCCGGGTCACTAACATCGGTGCAGTCTGGTGTGTTGTGGTTTCTGTCGAACCGGATAAGCGCGAAGTGGCCCAGGCCTGTTGCTTGTAGGAAGTGGCGCAGTAGGTTTGTGTTTTCGGGTGCGGTGATGAATTCCAGGGACTGAATGTCTCCTGTGGTGGCTTTGCGGAGGAGTACCCGCTGCGGCGTCAGCAGCGGGCAGTCTCGTAGTAGGTGGTGAGAGGAGGTGAGGTCCGTGCCACAGGGGCATGGGTCTGCTGTGATGTTGGGGGGTGGGTCGGAGGGTGATCGGTTGCAGAAGACTCTCCATATTGCTCGTGTATCGGCCCAGTTCGCTCCATGGAGGTGGCTGGGAAACTTGAATGAGGGCTTTGAGAGTGATAGTTCTGTTTTCCACCGACGGAGGAGCTCTGCTCGTGCTTGAGCCAGTAGCCATGTCTTGGTGGTGAGCGCGAAGTGGCAGGGAATGGCCGAGGTGGCTCCCCGTTTGGCGAGTGTGTCGGCTCGTTCGTTCCCCTTGATGTTGCAGTGGGAGGGGCACCAGGTGGTGGAGATCTCCCAGCCCTGTAGGCTGAGGTCGCAAATCACTTCCAGGGCTCGGCGGGCATATTCGTGGTTGTGTTTGTTGAATTGTAATGTTTCGAGTGCTGCCTGGTTGTCCACGCAGATAATTGCTGTGGCTCGTGGTGCGGTGGTAGTGAGGAGGGATGTGACTGCTTCTTGGATTGCATGGAGTTCGGCGTCGTACACCTCGGCCCGGTTGCCTAGGTGGCAGCTGCCTTCCCCCAGCCGGTAGAGTTGTTGGTCCCCGCAGTAGAAGGTTGCCCAACCACACCCGACAGACCCATTCTCAAGTTTGGAGCTGTCAGTGTAGATGACGACGGTGTGGTTTGGTAGCATGTGGAGCCATTCTTCATGGAGCTGTTGGGGTGTTGTTGTTTTATCTGGGTTTGGGGAGGGGAGCACATTGGTTCCGTCCGCTGTCTAGGTGGTAGTGTGGTTCTCCAGTTTGCCTTGTACTAAGTGCTTGCTGAGTGTATAAAGGCGGTGGAGTCCTGGGAGGTTGGGGTGGGTTTCTGATAGGGCTTGTGGCGGGCCCAGAGCGTGGTGTTGGGGGAGGAAGTGAAGTCGGATGGCGTATCGCAGGGATAGGTAGTCCAGGTACGCCTCCATTGGTGGGAGTTGTGATAGTGTGATGAGGTTCGTCGTTCTGGTGTTGAGGGGGAGTCCTGTAATCCATTGGGCGACTGAGTTGTAGATGGTGCGTAAGGTTGCAGTGATCATCGGGGTGCCCGTCCACCATGCTTGTGATGCCCAGAACATTGTGGGGAGGATCGCCGTCATGGCCAGGTGGTGGGCGACATGCACGGGGATGCCCCGTAAGCGGTGTCGTAGGAAGTTGAGGCTGCCAAGGGCCCGGTTGCCCTTGGCTGCTGCCATGGTGGCATGGTGAGAGAAGCTGAGTGATTCATCGATGTGCACTCCTAGGTACTTGATTTGTCGTCAGGCCACAATGGTGTTGTTGTTGATTCTGAGGGGGGGGTGTGTGCTAAGGCTCCTGTTCTTATCTTTGCTGGTGAGAGGGAGGCAGTAGAGCAGTTCGGTCTTGGGTGGTGCGAAGGTTAGGCCAAGGTGGACTCCCCTGCTGAGGTGTTCTTCAGTCCTTTCTTCAAGGAGTGTGTTAGCTCTGGTGATTGTCGTCGACATTTGGACCATGCATACGTCGTCTACGTAGGATGTGTCGATCGCGTCGTGGGATTGATGGCTCCTCTCCAGCATGGCATTGCTGTAGATGAGGAACAGGGCTGGGGAGACTGGGGATCCCTGGGGCAGCCCGCACCTGTATGGTTGGGGCTGTTCTGATTGTTGGTCAAAGCCGAAGGTGATTTTCCAGTCAGTGTTGAAGACAGTGACCCACTCCGTCAGGTACTGGGGTATACGTCGTTGTTGCATAACCTCCCGGAGTGTTGCTGGGTGGACTTGGTTGAAGGCGCCCTCGATGTCGTGGGTGAGGACGGCCGGTCGTAGTGGGGTTTTGTTTGCTGTTTTCTTCTGGCTGATTGCCCTAGCGATAGGGGTGATTGTTCTGAGTAGGGCGTCGATTGCTGAGTTTTCTGCCTGGGCCCCCATCTGTGAGGGGTGTGTGGCCCCACAGGTGAGGGCGGCCTGGGAGAGCCGCTTGGTGACGATGGATTCGAGGAGTTTTCCGAAACATGATTGGAGAGAGATGGGGCGGTAGGACTTGGGGTCGGAGTATGTCTTCTTGCCAGGTTTGGGAATGACCACGCAGTTTGCCATTTTCCATTCTGGTGGATGGGTGCCCCAGGTGAGGCAGGCTGTAAACAGGTGCGGGAGGAGGTGAGGGGCCACCGTATTGAAGTGGCATAGGATGGTGTATGAGATGTCGTCTGGACCAACTGAGGTTCCATACTTCAGGTGTACAATTGCCAGATGTGTCTCTTGTATTGTAACTGGCTTTGTGTGGTGGCGGATGTCCTTTGTGGAGGTGAGGAGGCCAGGGGGGAGTCGTGTTCGTGGGGTTGTATTGACTGGGGGAAAGAGTGCATTGCGTAGCGCATCGCATTTGCCTCTGAAGGTTGTTTGCCCGTTAAGGGGGGGGATTGGTTTGTGGTGTGTGTTGTGGTGGTAGATCGTTTTCCAGATGGTCTTGGATGATGCGGCTTGGAGCTGTTGGATTCGGTACGCTGTTTTAGCGTTGCGTACCATCGTCGACCATTTGTGCTGTTTGTGTTGTCTGTCTTTCCGGTTGGTGTTGTTGGGTTCTTGGCGGGCTCGTCTCTCTGCTCATTTGACTGCTCTTTTTGCCAGTGTCAAGTTCCGGTTCCAGCATGGTGCTTCCTGCCTCCATGGATCTTTCATGGGGACGGCGTGGTTGGTTGCTTCGTGGATGAGTTGGGTAATGTTGGTGACGGTGCAGCGGGTATCCTCGGTTCCTTGGAGGTTTGAGAGGTCCATCCGGGCAGCCTGTATGTGTGAGGCGAAGCTTCCCCAGTCGGCCTTGCGCCAGCAGCGCTGGGCCTTCTGTGGTGCTTCGTTTGAGGGTAGGGAGAGGGTGGCGGTCAGGGAGCTGTGGTCCAAGGTGGTGTCGTGATCGATTACCAGGGTGAGAACCAGCTGTGTCGTCCTGCCCCTGGAGAGGCATAGGTCAATGGTGGAGGGTTGCCCCCTGTTTCTGGGGTGGTGGGTGGGGTTGGCTATTTCGTTGTGGAGATGGAAGTTGTTTTCCGTGAGCCAGTTGGCGATGGTGTGGCTGGCCGGGGAGGTGCGTGCTGATGGGGGCAATGGGCCCTGCCACCACGTGTGGTGGGCATTGAGGTCCCCCATCAGGAGGCAGTCTGTTGGTAGGTCAATGGTGGGGAGGATGGCTGCTACTGGGTCCGGTCGTCCAGGGCAGTATAGGTTGTATAGGGTGAATGTGGTGGTATGTTGTTGTTGGAGGGATGTGATGGTGGTGCCCACGAAGGAATCCTGGGCCGTAAAGGTGGTGGTAGCACTGAGCCCAGGCACGCAGTGGACATATGTCGCACATCTGGGCCGTGTTGGTGTTGGGGTGAACATGTCGAAGTTAGGCATAGTGGGAGGGTTTCCATGTCTATCGCACCATGGTTCTTGGAGGAGGCAGATAAAGTTTTCGGGTTTTCTTGCGAACTCTTGTAATGCTGAAATCGTAGTCGCTTGGCCTCTCGCACAGTTCAGGAGCTGTACGGACCCGACGTTGTGGAAGGGCATTTTATTCGGTCATTCCCGCCATGGGGGCGTCTCCCGGGGTGGTCATGGTCATCATATTCGTGTTGTTGTTGAAGGATCAGATCTTAATGCGTGTGGGGTAGTTGGGGTCGCTGGCCTTGTGGGGTGCGTCACAGTTGGTACAGCAGATTGGTGGGTGGGTGCAGGTGGGGCCTCTCTTGCAGGCTGGAATGGTGCATGGGTGGTCTTTTGTTTCGTGGGCATCCGTACAGACCGCACAGCGCGACAGGTTTTTGCACAGGGCGGCGGGGCGTCCGTAGCCCTGGCAGTTCCGGCACTGGGTACTTCTTCCGTATGAGATGTAATCGTCAAGTTGGCATTCGCGGTTGCAGATGGTGAGGTAGTGTCATCCAATATCAGCCTTCTTGGTGCTGCCGCTGAGGGTCATGACTATCGTCGAGGTTGCTTCCTGTTCGCGTCGGTCTGCCGGGGTGAGCCAGCATGGCGTCTGGCACTGGATCAGCTGGGGGTAGTTGGTGGTGATGCTGTCAGAGATGTCGGGCAGTGGGAGATGGGTCAGGACTCCGTGGAGCAGGAACTGGCTGAAGCACTTCCGGATTTCGACCTTCTTGTACTTGCCGTAGTAGGTGAGGGCGTCGGCGATGATTGTCGTGTAGTCTTCATAGATGATATTGTTTTGGGTGTTGGTGGTGGTGAAGATGATGGATCCACACATGGTTACCCGGGCACGGAGGAAGGGGGGGGCGGTTACGTCCTGGTTGTCGACCAGGGCTTTGTTGACTCGGTGGAGGGCTGCATCCGCGACGACTTGGCAGGTGATGTAGTCTCGTTCAGCATGGGTGGCGGCTTCGGCGGGGGACGCAGCCGGGAAGTGGCACGTGACCTCGCGCTTGGCTTGGGGGTACATGGTCGGGATAAGCTTGGGTGTGGCGGGCTTCCTTCCCTGGGTTTTCTTCTTCAAGTTCTCCCATCCTTCAACGTTGGTGGCGTGTGTGGCGTGTTCGGTTGGTGGGTGTGGTTGGGCGGTGGGTGCTTTGGTGGCATCAGCGTATGTGTGGGTGCTGGTGCCATTGTTGGTCGGAGGGCTGTTGGCGTTGTATTTGTTCTCAGTGGCTCCCTTCCCCTTTCTCTTCCTTTCTTTCTTTGGGTTGGGGCCGGTGTTGCTTGGGCCCCAGTTGGCTTAGCAGTGGTGGCGGGGCCCTGTGCAGCAGAGAGGAGTTGTTGTTGCATTTGGGTGACTCGGGTGCCCAGCGTGGCGATTTGCTTGGTCAGGCTGTTTGTGGTGATTTGGAAGGTGGTGTTGTTTTGGGTGAAAAGTACAGAGATCTCGGCACTAATGGTTCTGGTGAATTGGTCTAGAAGATTGCTGGTGATGATTTCGATGTCGGCACGGAGTGCTGTGTGCTCTGGGCTGAGTGGGGCCGCCATCTGGGGGGCAGTACTGATGGGCTCGTCCTTGTCGCCTTCGATCGCCTGCATTGAAGTGACGTGTTCCGTGTGTTGGAAGTCCATGGCGTTGTCGTCGTCTTCTTCCCTTCCTTCGTCTTCAGAGTCGTCGGAGTCGGAGTCGGAGTCGGTGTCGTTTTCCTCGCGTGCACGCTTTGCGGGGGAGGGTGACCGTGAGGTCGTGACCATAGGAGGTTGAAGGTGGTGTCGGGAGGGGTGCTGCTGGGAGCGGGCTCTTGGGGTGCTGTGCGCAGAGATTTCAGTGGTGGCCGGGGTGTTCGGGCGGAGGAAGGCGTCGAGGGATCCTTGACTGGGGTTGTTGGTGGTCATGAAGCCTTTTAGCAAGGTGGTGATAGTTTGGCGACGCGAGCCAAAATCACAAGAAGTAGGCGGCGATAGGAGGGAAAATTCCCAGGAGGGTTCCGGAGGGGTGTTACACCTGAACAAATTATCACGAGTACGTAGCTAGAAGGAGAAGATTCTGTGGCTAAAGGACAAAGGAGGCTCAGGCCGTGGCTAGGGAATCAGAGAGTCTAGGCGGGAGATAAGGAAACAGAGTCTAGCCCGCGGTCGAGACACCGGCCACAGGAGTTGGAACTCCGAGAGTGAGGGGAACAATTTGTATAAACGAGCAGCTGCTTTTCTCATGCAGTTCCGGAAGTGGCCCCACTACCTCAGGGAGAGGAAGCCACATCACCTCAGGGTGAACGGAAGCTCTGGACCGGAGACCCCGCTCGGCTGCATGGCCCTCATGCAGACCACCTCACCTCAGGGTGAGCGGGGAGCTCTCGGGCCGGAGTCCCCGCTCGGCCGCATCACACTTGCAGCAATACAAACGGAAACTCATCTCCCTTATCTACACCCCGACCATGACCAATGAATCCGCCCACGTTCCAAAGAGGGGCAATCACCTCGGAGGAATCCAAGTCCGACTCACCCGTACCTTGAGGAGGAGACACACGCCTTCCCCCGAGAAAAAGTAAGGTCCGAATCACCACTTCTCACTCGCGCGCTCGTGGATAAAAAGGAAAAAGATTTCTCGCCTCAACGGAAAGAAATCGGAACGAACACCCTCACCAAAAACACTACCCCCGAAAACCACACACAAGATCTAAGATTATTCCGCTGTGAATTATCAAGAGTAGCCTGATTACCTTTGATTCTCTCCACGCTCTGGTTACAATACAACCCCAGTGTCACACTATAATCTTGATCTCAAAAATCACCCTACTTTCATGACTTGCTTCGACGACACCTACTTCGAAGACCACCTCTACCTACTCGAACTATCTACCTTCTTGGAACCTAAGTCTCAGTACTCCTTCGACTATACGTTCCAATCAATCGATAGCGAAATAGCCAGCTACGAACAGTGGGATACATTCAGCGACGGACCTATCCCTACGCCCTACCAAGAAGGCGACCACGAGCCCTGGAACTGGTATCCGCAATACTGGCTCAACTGCGCCCACAGCCACAAAAACGCCGAGTTCACAGAAAACAAGCTCCGGGATCTCTGTGACTATTACTTCACCGACGACGAAACCATCTACACAGGACACTTCCTCGACCGCTATTGAGCCATGACAACCTCTTCGGACTTTAACATGCTCCAGCTTGAGGCCGCACGGGACCTACTCCAAATCACTGACGGAACACCAAGGCCGGAACAAGTGGTGGAGATAGCCAACCTCGCAGTTTGGGTCAGGAACCTGGTGAACCAGCAGCGACAAGCCAAGAACGACTTACAATGGCTCACGGAGCTGTTCAGTGACGCCTATGACAGAACCGACCGACGAACGCGGGAAATTGAACAAGCCTACCAAACCTTGGCAGAAGGCACTAGGTACGTATATGACCGAGTCAACGCTAATGAAAAAATAGCGGAAGAATGGGTACGTAGCGAGCTGTCAAAAGCGGCGAATGCATACCAATCTCTCGCCAGAAACATCTGGCAGGCCATCATCGAGCGAACCAATGAGGCCAACGAGCGACAAATATGTCAGGCCACTCAGCTGGCCTGGGTAAACGATGCCCTGTCCTTTCTGGCGGAAGCTAATACGGCCCGGAATCAACACCTGGCCAACTTTCAGGGAAACGTGGAGCTATGGGCAGCCGCACACCAGAACCGAGTGGCCACCCTGGAAAACCAACTCCGGGAAGCAAGGGCAGAAATCCAACATATTGCGACCAGAATCCCGCTACCCGCAACGCCACCAGTACCGGTGGGACCACCCGCATGGAGAAGTCCCATCCGGCAGACCAGCACCAGTGCCCTATCGGCCCACTTACCACCAGCATTGGGAAGCCCGCTACAACTGAACCCGGAACCGAGGCCCCGCAGACAGAGACCCCCGGCGGTACCCACGACGCCGGAAATGAGGCAGCAATTGGAGCAACTCAGACGCCACATATCCCCAAGGCCATCAGCACCTGAGCCCGAGGCAGGACAAGGAGGAAATCCCCCCTCGACATCACCTGGATCATCCGCAGGACCTCCTTCGGGCCCGCCATCCGAATCACCCCGACCGCCTGCCAGGCACCCCCACTCCCCATCGCCACCTAGGAATCCCGTGCCTACGATTACCACGCAGGACCTCGTACGGCTAGTGGCAGAAGGAGTGGAACGGGCACGACAGGACCGACCAATGCGACCCGAACAGGGGAATATTGCCCGATTGAAAATGAAGAACCCAGAACCCTTCGACAGGAAGAGCTCGACCGCCTTCAATCAGTGGTGGGAAGCGGTCACCATGTACTTAGGATTCTACCCCGAAACGATGGACTGACAAAAGATCGCCTGGGTCGGAACGCTTTTGACGGACACCGCCTTGGCCTGGCACCTGCATCGATACTGGGAACTCCAGGACAATGACACCTGGACCAACTACGCGGCAGCCATCTGGGCCGAATACCATAACGAAAGAGAAGCGACGGATGCCCAGCTCAAGTTAGGGCAATTGAAATACCAAGGGTCGATCAGGACGTACATGACGGAATTCCGAGCGCTCAACAACTTCGTACGAGCTACAGGGGAAGGTTTGAAAGAAAAAGCCGACTTAGCAATACCGGACAGCATACTGGATATGCGGTTCAACCAGAATCCGGAAGACCTCGTGGAAGATGAGCAGTTCCTACAAGCCACTTATAGGGCAGGCATACAAGTGGAAAAGAAGAAAGCCCTCAAAGGAGCAAGAGAGCTGGTGAAGGGTACACAGCCACCCAAGGACGACCGGAAAAAGGACGGTCAGGGCAGAGGAAGCTCAGACAATACCCGAAGAGGCAAGGAAAATGCAAAAGAATCCGACCTCCAGAAGGACGGCGCTATGGAACGAAAAAGCCAGTACGGAGGTCAGGCAAGATGGGCCTCGAAAGATGCCGCGCTAGCGGACGTACCAGCAAAAGAACAGCAAGAATATGGCCGGAACCGGGATGACTGCTGGAGATGCGGCAGAAGCACCCATAAGACCTATGAATACTTCTCCTTCAATACCAAAAAGGGAACCGCACTACCTCCGGCCCCCTGGAAAGCCTCGGCCGTAATACAGGGAAAACAGAAACGATCGGAAGAACCAGAGGAGGTAGCGCCCGCCAACAAGCAGCAGAAGGTTGCGGCAGTCGAAACAATGGACACGGACGCAGTGCGACCACTCTGGGAGGACTCCGAGTCGGATTTTTAAAGAGCAGGGTCCCGCCGCAACCCTTAGCCCATGCAATAATATGTGGAGCATCCCGAAAACGGAAAAACGAGGAACCAAGCGCTGGAACCCCGAAGAAACCGAGAAGGACACCCTGCAGCGGCACTTGCCCGGTAATTGAAATGGTGCTACACCAAGGCCATATAGGGCAGCAGATCAGGGCATTACTGGACACAGGCTGTTCGATAGCCTTGATCAACGAACAAACAGTGGGCCGGCTCGACCTGGAACGGAAGAAACACCAGCATGCCCGCAGCATCAAGAATTTCACAGGAGAAACAGTCAAAGGAGCAGGCCAATATTATATTTTTTTTTTGGGGGGGGGGGGGGCGGCAGGTGCCGGTCGAAGTGGGGCAAAGCCGATGCTCCTTCAGCACCGAAGGCACTACTCCATGGAGAAATTCGAAGTCTGACCTATGGACCCAGGAATCGACATCTTCCTCCCTTTCGAATGGGTAACGGCGCACCCACCACAAGGCGCCTGGACAAACAACGAAATACGGTTCAACAGTGCCCAATGCTTGGAAAATTGCACCAAGCACAAAGTAGGGCAGTTCTCCCAGACCTGGGATGAAACGGTAGCAACGGACCCAGCGGCCCACCTCATAGGATACGTCTCGGCTGCATCAGATGAGGACGCAATCAAGGCAGTGCCGAAGGAATTCCGCCAATACTTAAGAATCATGGGGAAGGAGGCAGCGGACGCTCACCCCAAGCATCGCCAGTACGATTGCAAAATCGACCTCCAGAAAGGTAGCACGGCTCCCTGGGGACCCATCTACCCACTCGTCAGAAGTAGAACTCCAAACTCTCCGAGAATGGCTAAAGGACATGGAGCGAACAGGAAAAATCAAACGCTCCACATCCCCCGCGGGCTCCCCGATCCTCTTCGTACCCAAACCTCACGGAAGAGGACTCCGCCTATGCGTGGACTACCGGGCGCTCAACCGCATCACAATCCCAAACCGTTATCCCTTACCACTGATGCAGGAACTGCAGGATCGAGTCCAAGGAGCCCGATGGTTCACAAAAATGGATCTCAAGAACGGGTTCCACCTTATCCGGATTCGGGAAGGCGACGAGTGGAAAACAGCGTTTAGGACCCACTATGGACTCTTCGAGTTTCAAGTAATGCCGTTTGGATTAACAAACGCTCCATCCACCTTCCAGGATATGATGAATGACATATTCTCTGACATGTTGGACGTCGGGGTGTTGGCCAACATGGACGATATACTCATCTACGCCGACACCGAGGAACGGCACGACAACACCGTAAGAGAAGTCCTAAGAAGGCTGCAGGAAAACAGCCTAGCAGTCTTGCCGGAAAAATGCGTCTGGAAAACCCAGGAAGTAGAATTCCTGGGCTACATCATTGGTCAAGAAGGGATCAAAATGTCACAAGAAAAAGTGGAAGCAGTGCTAAGTTGGCAAAGACCGAACTCCCTCACGGAAGTCCAATCGTTCCTCGGATTCACTAACTTCTAGCGACGCTTCATCCAAGACTACTCCTGAGTAGCAAGACCCCTAACGGAGTTGACTAAGAAGGAGGCAGGAAAGGAATGGACTTGGAATCCAGAAGCAGAAACGGCCTTCAAGGAGTTAAAACAGCGCTTTACAACAGCGCCAGTCTTAGCACACTTTGACGCATCAAAGCTGGTGATCATCGAAACTGACGCATCGGATTTCGCAATCGGAGCCGTACTATCGCAACGAGACGAGGAGAACCGCCTACATCCAGTGGTGTTCCACTCCAGAAAGTTCCAGCCAGCAGAAATCAACTACGAAATCCATGACAAAGAACTTCTGGCAGTGGTAGATGCTTTTAAACACTGGAGACAGTACTGCGAGGGTGTGACTCACCAGGTCCAGGTCTACTCGGACCACCAAAACCTAGAATACTTCACAACAACAAAAGTGCTGAATCGACGACAAGCCCGCTGGGCTGAAGAACTGGCTGACATCGATTTCAGAATCTATTACCGACCAGGAACCCAAAATGGAAAACCAGATGCCCTTTCTAGGCGTTCAGAGTACCGCCCTGAAAAGGGGGGGGGGGGGTAGAAAACCAGCCAATAACGTCAGTTTTGAGGAAAAACCATTTCGAAGAATGTTTGGCAAGTACCTTCATCTGCTCATCAGCCCGATTATCATCACTCCCAACAAGAAAATAGTCAAAGGAATTCCTGGAAAAGGTCAAGGAAGAAGGAAAAAAGGATAACGACTACGAGCAAGCAATAAAACAGGAGGCAATGGCAGGAGAGCCGGCACCAAAGGACCAGAAGGTCAAGGAAATAAGAATCGAAGGCGGTCTGATACACTGAAGGAACCTACTCTGGATCCCGAACGGTCTAATACAGCAGATAATGGAATCGGAACACGACACAAAGGTAGCCGGGTACATGGGCCAGGACAAGACTATCGAACTAATCCGACGAAACTTCTGGTGGCCAAAGATGAACGAACGAATCATCGACTTCGTCAAAACCTGCCTGAAATGTCAGCAGAACAAAGCCTCTCGACATCAGCCATACGGACTATCCTCGCCACTGGAACTCCCGTACGCACCTTGGCAATCAATAGCTATGGATTTCATCACGGAGCTCCCGGAATCGGAAGGATGTGACCAGCTTAGGCTAGTTATCGATCGGTTCACCAAGATGGCACACTTCCTCCCACTACGGAAGGAAGGAAAGACGGCGGCAGACTTAGCGGTCGTATTCGCCTGGAAAATATGGAAGTTCCACGGCCTCCCCACAGATATCGTGTCAGACACAGACTCCCGCTTTACTTCCGAAATCTGGAAGGAGTTTCTACGGCTATCCGGAATTCGACCCCGGATGTCGACAGCGTTCCACCTGCAAACCGATGGACAGACGGAATGGCTCAACCAGACGATCGAGGCCTATCTCCGTGCATTCGTTGGCAAGGAACAGAACGACTGGGTGCGACTGCTGCCAATGGCGGAGTTCGCATACAACAACTCTGTCACAACAGGAAACGGTATGTTCCCGTTCTACGCTAACTACAGCTTTCACCCAATGGCCATGGACCGGGCGTCAACGGAGCCGCTCAACCCAGCCAGCAAAGTATACGCCCATTGGATGAACACCGTGCACGACGAATGCTGAAAAGGGCTGGAAGAAGCACAGGAACGAAGGCGGCGGTATACGGACCCAACGCGGAAGCAACCCCCAGCATTTCAAGTAGGGGACTTGGTGATACTCAGCGGGCGCAACATCAAAACGTACCGACCCTCGAAGAAGCTGGATCACAAGAATCACGGTCCCTTCCAAATTGAGAAAATCGTCTCCCCACTCGCGGTACGACTCATGCTTCCCTGCAAGTGGAAAATACACAATGTTTTCCATGTGTCACTGCTCGAACCCTACCGAACCAGCGAGCACCGAGCGCCTCCGGATCCATCTAAGGTGTTGCGAGAGGCCGACGACATCGAACAGTCGGAAGAATACGATGTGAACGAGGTTATGTCCTCAGTCGAACGCGGCCGGGGAAAAAACAAACAAATCCTATACCTCGTCAAATGGCTCGACTATCCGGAACGCCAGGATTGGATGGAAGAACCATTCGACAACTTTTCAGTACGTGGCCTGGAGAAACTCCGGGAGTTTCACCAACGTAATCCAGACGCACCAAAGGACTACCAGCTCACCGAGGACCTGGCGACAGTGGGCTGAAGGGACAAAGGACTCTCGCACCAAAAACCACTACAAGACCGACAGAAAGGCCCGCTGCTCGGGTGACCATGAAAAAGCCGCCGACTCGGCGCCCGGCAAGGACTGCACGCGAACGAAAAACGTTGAGAGTCAGGAAAACCGTTCAAAACAGACGTATTGACCTCTTGGCGACCAACTCGGACCGGCGGAACCAGCGCAGACGGCACATAAGCGGTGAATTGAGTCCCCGACAGCGCTGTCACTGCTCCAGCATACTAGTCTCCCCCCGGAAGGACGTGGGCGCAGTCACTGCCGAGTATACGGGTTACTAGCACGAAGGACACCATGCCTCTCCCGATTCCCTGTGCTGACTGCGACCCCATAACCCCACCGAGCTGGCCAAGCCTTGACGCAGCGCGGTGGCGAGTACGACTCAATATGACATGACACTATGAGTACACACCGGCCTACTCAGAGGGCCCAGTCATGCCAACGGATTACAGAGTCATGTCCTGATCCGGTGACTGGGAGGGCTGTACGGGAGGAGGACTACAGTCACGGTAAGTGGCACCACCTGTCACGGCAACCACATCACAAAAGTTACCCCACGGAAAAACGCACACAGAAAGAGACGGGCTACTTAGAGAGAAAGAATTAGCACTCGGGACGAGGCTAAGGGGAGAGGGGCGGTAGTGTTACACCTGAACAAATTATCACGAGTACATAGCTAGAAGGAGAAGATTCTGTGGCTAAAGGACGAAGGAGGCTCAGGCCGTAGCTAGGGAATCAGAGAGTCTAGGCGGGAGATAAGGAAACAGAGTCTAGCCCTTGGTCGAGACACCGGCCGTAGGAGTTGGAACTCCGAGAGTGAGGGGAACAATTTGTATAAACGAGCAGCTGCTTTTCTCATGCAGTTCCGGAAGTGGCCCCACTACCTCAGGGAGAGGAAGCCACATCACCTCAGGGTGAACGGAAGCTCTGGACCGGAGACCCCACTCGGCTGCATGGCCCTCATGCAGACCACCTCACCTCAGGGTGAGCGGGGAGCTCTCGGGCTGGAGTCCCCGCTCGGCCGCATCACACATGCAGCAATACAAACGGAAACTCATCTCCCTTATCTACACCCTGACCATGACCAATGAATCCACCCACGTTCCAAAGAGGGGCAACCACCTCGGAGGAATCCAAGTCCGACCCACCCGTACCTCGAGGAGGAGACACATGCCTTCCCCCGAGAAAAAGTATGGTCCAAATCACCACTTCTCACTCGCGCGCTCGTGGATAAAAAGGATAAAGATTTCTCGCCTCAATAGAAAGAAATCGGAACGAACACCCTCACCAAAAACACTACCCCCGAAAACCACACACAAGATCTAAGATTATTCCGCTGTGAATTATCGAGAGTAGCCTGATTACCTTTGATTCTCTCCACACTCTGGTTACAATACAACCACAGTGTCACAGGGGTGCAGCCTCTAGTTAATGAACTATTGACCGACTCCTGAGGTGGGTTTCCGGGGTTGTTGAAAACTTAATTGGAGAAGAAGATTTTTGGTGTCGCGAAAACAGTGAAGTTTTGGGGGGTGTTGTGAGGATAATATTCGATTTCGATCTATTGCGCTTTAACACTACAGGTTTTGTGCGCTCCTCCTCGCCGTACCGCCCCCGTGGGGTTTCCATCTTTCCCGACCGCCGAAGAAGTATACACACCAAGGAAAAGAACAAACAGGACAGGAATCAAGGATCGCAACGCATGATACAGAAAAGGGAAATCAGGAAACGCTCTGTCAGTACAAAAGAAACCAATCGCCTCTGTCCTTCCTCCCATTCATCGTGTCGGTCATGATATCGTTTATGGTTTGAAAGCGCCGAAGTCCGGCTCGGGGGAGTCCGGGTCGCTAACATTGGTGCAGTCTGGTGTGTTGTGGTTTCCATCGAACCGGATAAGCGCGGAGTGGCCCAGGCCTGTTGCTCGTAGGAAGTGGCACAGCAGGTTTGTGTTTTCGGGTGCGGTGATGAATTCCAGGGACTGAATGTCTCCTGTGGTGGCTTTGCGGAGGAGTACCCGCTGTGGCGTCAGCAGCGGGCAGTCTCGTAGTAGGTGGTGAGAGGAGGTGAGGTCCGTGCCACAGGGGCATGGGTCTGCTGTGATGTTGGGGGGTGGGTCGGAGGGTGATCGGTTGCAGAAGACTCTCCATATTGCTGGTGTATCGGCCCAGTTCGCTCCATGGAGGTGGCTGGGAAACTTGAATGAGGGCTTTGAGAGTGGTAGTTCTGTTTTCCACCGATGGAGGAGCTCCACTCGTGCTTGAGCCAGTAGCCATATCTCGGTGGTGAGCGCAAAGCGGCAGGGAATGGCCGAGGTAGGTCCCCGTTTGGCGAGTGTATCGGCTCGTTCGTTCCCCTTGATGTTGCAGTGGGAGGGGCACCAGGTGGTGGAGATCTCCCAGCCCAGTAGGCTGAGGTCACTGATCATTTCCAGGGCTCGGCGGGCATATTCGTGGTTGTGTTTGTTGAATTGTAGTGTTTCGAGTGCCACCCGGTTGTCCACGCAGATAATTGCTGTGGCTCGTGGTGCGGTGGTAGTGAGGAGGGATGTGACTGCTTCTTGGATTGCGTGGAGTTCGGCGTCGTACCCCTCGGCCCGGTTGCCTAGGTGGCAGCTGCCTTCCCCTAGCCGGTAGAGTTGTTGGTCACCGCAGTGGAAGGTTACCCACCCACACCCGACAGACCCATTCTCGAGTTTGGAGCCGTCAGTGTAGATGACAACAGTGTGGTTTGGTAGCGTGTGGAGCCATTCTTCATGGAGCTGTTGGGGTGTTGTTGTTTTATCTGGGTTTGGCGAGGGGAGCACATTGGTTCCATCCACTGTCGAGGTGGTAGTACGGTTCTCCAGTTTGCCCTGCACTAAGTGCTTGCTGAGTGCGTAAAGGCAGTGGAGTCTTGGGAGGTTGGGGTGGGTTTCAGATAGGGCTTGCGACGCGCCCAGAGCGTGGTGTTGGGGGAGGAAGTGAAGTCGGATGGCGTATCACAGGGATAGGTAGTCCAGGTATGCCTCCATTGGCGGGAGTTGTGATAGTGTGATGAGGTTCGTCGTTCTGGTGTTGAGGGGGAGTCCTGTAATCCATCGGGCGACTGAGTTGTAGGTGGTGCCTAAGGTTGCAGTGATCATCGGGGTGCCCGTCAACCATGCTGGTGATGCCCAGAACATTGTGAGGAGGATCGCCGTCATTGCCAGGTGGTGGGCGACATGCGCGGGGATGCCCCGTGAGCGGTGTCGCAGGAAGTTGTGGCTGCCGAGGGCCCAGTTGCCCTTGGCTGCTGCCATGGTGGCATGGTGTAGGAAGCTGAGTGATTCATCGATGTGCACTCCTAGGTACTTGATTTGTCATGAGGCCACAATGGTGTTGTTGTTGATTCTGAGGGGGGGGTGTGTGCTAAGGCTCCTGTTCTTATCTTTGCTGGTGAGAGGGAGGCAGTAGAGCAGTTCGGTCTTGGGTGGTGCGAAGGTTAGGCCAAG
>Ga0307508_10003278_pt1 | contig 16503 bp, 15 predicted proteins | sample 9_EM_MG_FD_203089 | JGI IMG/M metagenome (GOLD analysis project Ga0307508, IMG submission 203089) | Populus trichocarpa ectomycorrhiza microbial communities from riparian zone in the Pacific Northwest, United States - 9_EM | ecosystem: Host-associated > Plants > Roots > Unclassified | place...
GCCCGCTGAGCGAGGAGGACTACCGGTACCTCCACGACACCCACGGCCTGCCCCGCGACCTGGTCGGCCGGCTGCGGGATCACTGAGCGGCGCCGCGGAAGCCGAACTCGTTGACGTCCGGATCGTGGTGGGTGACCTTGCGCACGCCGTTTGGGCCGGCAGCGGCCGGATGTCCGGAATCGGCGCCGTTGTAGGGTGCACGGATGGAGCGGATCTTGGTGGTGGGTGTCACGGGTGCGGGCAAGTCCACGCTCGCGCAGGCCGTCAGCGAGCGTCTGGACGTGCCCTACCACGAGATGGACGCCCTGTACTTCACCGGTCCCGGCTGGGCTGTCAACGACAAGCTGGCCGAGGCGGTGTCACGCGTCATGGCCGAACCCCGCTGGATCATCGACTCCATCGGCTCTCCGGACGTACGTGACCTGCTCTGGGAGCAGGCCGACACCGTGCTCTGGCTGGACTACGCCAAGCGCGTCGTCATGCCCCGCGTCCTGCGCCGCTCCCTTCGGCGGACGGTCACCCGAGAGCCTCTCTTCGGCGGCAACAGGGAGACCTGGGCGGGCTGGCTCAGCAAGGAACACCCGGTGTGGTGGGCCTGGTCCCAGCATGCGGGCCGCCGCCGCGAGATCGAGCGGCGCACCGGCGATCCGCGCTTCGCACCGCTCAGCACCGTCCGGTTCTCGCACCCCGACGACACCGCGGCCTGGGCTGCATCCCTGTGAATGCGGATACGGGCCCGTCTCCGTGGTTGCCCGTGCGCGCGCTCACGTCCTCCGCGGCAGCACCCGGCCCAGATACGGCGCCGTAGCGCTGCCGTCCACAGCCGCCACCTCCGTCGGCGTCGCCGCCGCCACGATCCGTCCGCCCGCGTCCCCGCCGCCGGGGCCCAGGTCGATCACCCAGTCCGCGCCGGCCACGACCGTCATGTCGTGCTCGACGACGATCACGGTGTGGCCGGCGTCGACGAGGCCGTGCAGCTGACGCATCAGGACCTCGACGTCGGCCGGGTGGAGGCCGGTGGTCGGCTCGTCGAGGAGGTAGAGGGTGTGGCCGCGGCGGCCGCGCTGCAGTTCCCCGGCGAGTTTGATGCGCTGGGCCTCGCCGCCGGACAGTTCGGTGGCGGGCTGGCCGAGGCGGAGGTAGCCGAGGCCCACGTCGAGCAGGGTGGTGAGGCTGCGGGCCACCGCCGGGATGTCCGCGAAGAACTCCGCCGCGCTCTCCACCGTCAGATCCAGCACCTGCGCGATGTTCCGTTCCCGGTACGTCACTTGGAGCGTCTCGGGGTTGTAGCGCGCCCCGCCGCAGTCCGGGCACGGTGCGTATGTGCTCGGCAGGAACAGCAGCTCGACGCTGACGAACCCCTCGCCCTGACAGGTCTCGCAGCGCCCTCCCGCCACGTTGAAGGAGAAGCGGCCGACACCGTAGTTCCGGGCGCGCGCCTCGTCGGTGGCCGCGAAGACCTTGCGGACGACGTCGAAGAGGCCGGTGTACGTCGCCAGGTTGGAGCGCGGGGTGCGGCCGATGGGCTTCTGGTCGACCGAGACCAGGCGGGCCACGCCGGTCAGGTCCTCGGTGATCTCGCCGATGAGGGTGGACTTGCCGGAGCCGGACACGCCGGTGACGGCGGTGAACACGCCCAGCGGGAACTCGGCCGTCACCCCACGCAGATTGTGCCGGGTGACCGGACCGACCTTCAACTGACCGCGGGCGGTGCGCACTTGGCGTACGGCGGCGGGGGAGCGGTCGAAGAGGAAGCGGGCCGTCGCGGACTGCTCGACCGCGGCCAGTTCCGGCACGGGGCCGCTGTGCAGCACCTCCCCGCCGTGCTCGCCGGCGTGCGGGCCCACGTCCACCAGCCAGTCGGCGCCGCGTACGACGTCCAGGTGGTGCTCGACCACGAACACCGAGTTCCCCGCCGACTTGAGCCGGTCCAGGACCGTGAGCAGGGCCTCCGTGTCCGCCGGGTGCAGCCCCGCGGACGGCTCGTCGAGGACGTAGACGACACCGAACAGCCCGGACCGCAACTGCGTTGCCAGGCGCAGCCGTTGCAGCTCGCCCACCGAGAGGCCGGGGGTCGGGCGGTCCAGGCTGAGGTAGCCGAGGCCGAGTTCGAGGATCGGGGCGATACGGGAGGTGAGGTCCTCGGTGAGGACGCGGGCGGCCTCGGAGGTGCTGTCCAGCGCGGCGGCGAGATCCGTGACCGGCAGTGCCGCCAGCTCGGCGATCGTGCGGCCCGCGACGGTCACCGCCAGTGCCTCCGGGCGCAGCCTGCTGCCGCCGCACACCGGGCAGGGGGCGCTGGTCAGGAAGCGTTCCGCCTTGGTGCGCAGCGTCGGGCTCCTGGAGTCGGAGAAGGTCTTCATGACATACCGGCGGGCGCTCATGTACGTGCCCTGGTACGGCCGTTGGATGCGGTCCGCGTCCCGTACCGGGTGCACGGTGACGACCGGCTGCTCGTCGGTGAAGAGGATCCATTCCCGTTGCCCGGCGGGCAGTTCGCGCCAGGGGCGGTCGACGTCGTGGCCGAGCGCGTCGAGGATGTCGCGGAGGTTCTTGCCCTGCCAGGCGCCCGGCCAGGCGGCGATCGCGCCCTCGCGGATCGACAGGGACGGATCGGGGACCAGCAACTCCTCGGTCGTACGGTGGACTTGGCCCAGGCCGTGGCACTCGGGGCAGGCGCCGGCCGCGGTGTTGGGGGAGAAGGCGTCGGAGTCGAGGCGTTCGGCGCCCGGCGGGTGGTCGCCGGCGCGGGAGAACAGCATCCGCAGCGAGTTCGAGAGGTTGGTGACGGTGCCGACGGACGAGCGGGACGTCGGTGCCGAGCGGCGTTGCTGGAGGGAGACCGCGGGTGGCAGCCCGGTGATCTCGCCGACCTTCGGCGCGCCGACCTGGTGGATCAGGCGGCGCGCATACGGGGCGACCGACTCGAAGTAGCGGCGCTGCGCCTCGGCGTAGATGGTGCCGAAGGCGAGCGAGGACTTCCCCGACCCTGACACACCGGTGAACACGGCCAGCACGTCCCGCGGGATGTCGACGTCCACACCCTTGAGGTTGTGCTCACGGGCGCCGCGGACGCGGACATAGGGGTCGCGGGGGGCGTGGGAGTCGGGCATGAAGGGGGACTCCGTCGGGCTTCGACTGTGGCGGGACAAACCCCGCGAGTCTATGCGAGCGGGGGCGCTACTCCTGCCCGGACCCGAGCACGTGGAGACTCGGCAGGTTGACCACCACGGCCTCCTGCGTGCTGCGGGCGATCACGACGACGGCCTCGTTGTCCGGGTCGGGGTTCTCCTCGCGGTGCGGCACGAAGGGCGGCACGAAGATGTAGTCGCCCGGCCCGGTGCGCAACCGCACCTCCTCGGGCCCCGCTCCGCCCTCGGCGGGATCGGCGAGGAAGACGAACTCGGGGTGGCCGCTGACGATGTAGATGGCGGTCTCGGAGTCGCCGTGGTGGTGGTCGGCCGAGGCGGTCGCGGGCGCGACCGTGGTCTGCCCCATCCACATCCGCTCCGAGCCGACCCTGGCCCCGCTGATCGCGGCGAAGCGGCGCATCCCGTCGGTCTGCGCGGTGCCGCCGTCCAGGTCGTCGGCGCGGACGTGGTGCACCCGCCTGCGCGCCTCGGTCAGCGGGCCGCTGGGACCGTCGGCCAGGTCCGGGTGGAAGCCGTCACGGGCGCAGTCCTGTGGCGCGGAGGAAACGGGCTGGGCCGGCAACGAGGGTTGTGAGTTCATCGGGATTCCTTCTGGAGACTGGGATCGGGGGGAGGGAACACCGTCCTGGGGGACTGGTGGGGCGCACGTCGGTACTCGGCCGTACGGCTGTTACGTCTGACTGCCCGCGACGACACGTCCGAAGCCGACGCGCTGCTGCTGTTCTCTCACGTCGCGGCCGACCGCCAGACCGTCACGTCCGCGGTCAGGAAGCTGATCCCCGGGGTGTCCCACAGCGCGGTCGATTTCACCTGGACCGCCAGGAGCGCGATGTCTCCGGAGGGGGTCTTGACGCAGATCTCACTGCCCGCCGCCGCCGCGGCCAGCGGGAAGTTGTGACTCTTGGCGCCGGTGAGGGCGAGACGGCACGAGTCGAGGGTGGCGCCCGGCTTGGTGTACAGCATGGTGATCACGCTGGTGTCGCTCTCCAGCGTGCAGCCGAGGTGCTTGCAGACGAAGCGAATGTCCCCCTTGCGGTCCTTGCGCTCAACCAGGGTTTTGATGCTCAGTGAGTTCTTCTCGGTCAGCATTGCTCCGGGGTTCGCCTCGGGTCGGGGCGTTGCGGACGCGGTCGGGGACGGGCTCGGCGTGCCTGCTGCCCGGTCGCCTGTCCCTGTCCCTGGGGCTGACGTGGAAGCTGATGAGGACGCCGACGAGCGCCCGGATGCCTTCGGACCGGGCGTCGAGGATGTGGCGGTATCCCGGTGCCGGAGCCCGTCCATCGCCTCCACGACCGTCCAGGTCAAGCCCACCAGCAGCAGCGCACCCCCCACCACGGCGGCGGCCGTGATCAGCGCGGTGCGTCTTCGGCGCGCCTGCCGCTCGGCCGGCAGCGTCGGCCGCAGCTGCAACTGCGGCTGCGCGAGCAACGGCTGCGCGAGCAACGGTTGCGCGTGCACGGGCAGCGTGTGCACCGGAGTGGGGTCGGGGACCGGGGCGGGAACCGCCACCTCCGGCCCCGTGACCTCTCGCCAGACGGCCGGCCCGCCGCCCGCGTCGGCGTCCCGGCCCAGCCGCTGCCGGCACCACGCGATGACCTCCGCCGGGGTGGCCCGCTCCGCCGGATCGGCTGCCAGGCAGCGGGCCATCAGCGGACGGAGCTGCTCGGGCAGAAGGGACAGATCGGGTTCCGAGTGCACGATCCGGTAGAGGACGGTTGCCGAGGGGCCCTCGCCGTACAGCGGTTCGCCCAGTGCCGCGAACGCCGCGGTCTGCCCGAGCGCGAACATGTCGGTCGCCGCCGTGACCTCACCCGCTGTCGCCTGCTCGGGAGCCATGAACTGGGGCGTGCCGACGGCGAAGCCAGTGCCCGTGTGCGAGGTGGCGTCCACGGCCAGCGAGATACCGAAGTCGATGACACGGGGACCGTCGGCAGCCAGCAGTACGTTCGACGGCTTGAGGTCTCGGTGCACGATTCCCGCGCCGTGGATGGCCTGCAGCGCCTCGGCCACCCCCGCCATCAGCCACAGCACCGCCGGTACCGGCAGCGGTCCGCGCCGGGCGACGGCCTCTGCCAGGGAGGGGCCGGGCACGTACAGCGTGGCCAGCCAGGGCGGTACGCCGTCCGCGTCGGCGTCGATCAGCTCGGCGGTGTACGCGCCCCGGACCCGCTGGGCCGCCTTGATCTCCCGGCCGAACCGCCGCCGGAAGGCCGGGTCGTCGGCCAGTTCCGGCCGTACCACCTTGATCGCCACCGGCCGGCCGCCCTGCGTGTGCGACAGGTAGACCCGCCCCATGCCACCCGCGCCGAGCCGGGCGGCGAGACGGTAACCGGCCACCAGCGGCGGATCGTCTGCCTGTAGTGGCTGGAACACCTCAGTCGCATGGTTCATCGGCCCTTGTCCCCCTGATCCCCTGGTCCCCTGATGAGGTGACCAACCGCAGCAGCCTAAAGGTTGCCCTGTGACTGATGATCGGAACTGGGACGCAAGGGGACTGGCAACTCGCACTGCCCTCCGTACGGCCACACGGCCATACGGTCAGACGGCCCCGTGCGCAATGAGGCTCTCGGCGCAGTCGAGCACCGTCTGCCGGGCGGGGCGCGGCTGCCAGCCGAGGACCGTCCGTGCCTTCTCGGTGCTGTGCCGGTTGCGGCGGCCGAGAGCCGGGGTGATCTCCCGCAGGGACGGGTCCCGGAAACGGGCCACGAGCCGGACGACGAGGTCCGGGATGCGGCGGGTGGACACCCTGCGGCCGTGCTCGCCCAGGCCGTCGCGGAGGATGCGGGCCATGTCCGCCATCCACATGAACTCGCCGGTGGCGAGGAAGCGTTGGCCCGCGGCCGCCGGTGACGTCAACGCCCGGATGTGGACGTCGACGAGGTCGCGCACGTCCACGACCTCCAGTCCGATCCGGGGGATGCCGCGCATGGCGCCGGAGACCATGCGGCCGACGATGCCGACGGACCCGATGCCGTCCGTGGTGAGGATCGGCCCGAAGACGGCGCCCGGGAGCACGGTGGCCAGTTCGGTCGGACCGTCGTACGCCTCCATGAAGTCCCAGGCCGCGCGCTCGGCGAGGGTCTTGGAGCGGCGGTAGGGGATCAGGGTGGGGTCGTCCGGGTCGGTCCACAGCGTCTCGTCGGTGACGCCTTCGGTGGCGTACGACGAGGGGCTCGCGGCGTTCGCGGCCGAGGTCATCACGACGCGCCGCACGCCGGCCGCGGTGGCCGCGCGCAGGACCCGCAGCGCGCCGTCGCGGGCGGGGGCGATCAGGGCGTCGGGGTCGTCCGAGGCGCCGCCCAGCGGGGAGGCGACGTGCAGGACGTGGTCGACGCCCTTGAGCGCGGCCTCCCAGCCCTCGTCGGCCGTGAGGTCGGCGAGGGCGAAACTCAGGCGGCCGGCGGGGTCGACGACGCTCGACACGGCCTCGGTGACGGACTGCTCGCGGTCCGCGGAGCGCACCGTCGTGCGTACGTCGTAGCCGCGCCGCAGGAGTTCGGCGATGCACCAGCCGGCGATGTAGCCGCTGCCCCCGGTGACCAGAACCAGCTCGGGCATGACTGTCCTCCACGGAGTGGGGTGGATGTGCCAGAATAAAGCGGAGGGCCCTCCGTTACGTGTTCCAACGTACCGGAGGCCCCTCCGCCTGGCAATCCGAACCTACTGATGGGACGACCCGCCCCGTGAACCCGCCGCCCTCCGCGAAACCGACCCGGAAAGACGCGCTCAGCAACCGGGAGCGGATCCTGACCGTGGCCCGGGACGCACTCGCCGAGTCGAGCTCCGCCTCCCTCACCGCGATCGCCAGGCAGGCCGGCGTCGGCATCGGAACGCTCTACCGCCACTTCCCCACGCGGGAGGCGCTCGTCCTGGAGCTCTACCGCCACGACATCCAGCACCTGATCGACCGGGCGCCCGAGCTGCTGCGGAAGCATCCGCCCCTCGACGCACTGCGGCGCTGGTTCGACGAGGTCGCCCACTACGGACGGCTCAAGTACGGCGTCGCCGAGGTCATCCACGCCGCGACGAACGGCGGCCTCGACGACGAGCACTACGCCCCCTTCGTCCGCGCCATCGCCCTCCTCCTCGACGCCGGCGCGGCCGACGGCTCCCTCAAGCCCGGCCTCGACCCGGAGGACGTCCTGCTGCAGCTCAGCGTGTTGTGGCGGATCGACCCGGCCCGCGGGGGCGAGGAGCGAGCGGAACGGATCCTCGCGCTCATCGTCGACGGCCTCAGGGCCACGCCGACAGCCTGATCGCGCGCGATGCCGCCCGGCTCACGCCGGGTACGGAGTTGTGCTGCGTGCCGACCGGAGCGCGGCCGCCCACCAGGCCAACTGGTCGAGCACGGTCTTGGCGTAGCCGGTGGCTTCGGGGTCGAGGGGACGGCCGTCCTGCCATGCCGTGAAGTAGTTGGGGAAGGCGAGACCGTCGCGAATCGTCACCGCGTGCAGCTCGGTCAGCACGTTCTCCAGGTGCAGCACCGCATGCCGGCCACCTGCCGCGCCGCCGTAGCTGACGAAGGCGACGGGCTTGGCCGTCCACTGGGTGAAGTGCCAGTCGATGGCGGCCTTCAGCGACGCCGGGTAGCTGTGGTTGTACTCCGGCGTGACCACGATGAACGCGTCAGCGCCCTCCAGGGCCGACGTCAGTGCCGACATCCCGGCCGGACGGGGATATGCGTCGCCGGCGTACTTCGGCGAGGCAGCCGGCAGCGCCAGCGGAATGTCGATCTCGGCCAGATCGACGACCTCCACGTCGAAACCACCGTGAACACCGGCCTGTTCGGCGACCCAGGAGGCCACCACCGGGCCGAACCGGCCGTCCCGGACGCTTCCGACGATGATCACCAGCTTGTGCTTGTTCTTGTCCATGCCCACCACGATCGGTCCGCACCGTGGCACCAGCCAGGCCGTGCTCAGGCTGGCCCCCGCAGGGCCACTCTGCGCCGTCCACGACCGGCGGGCGGCGACCTATGCTCCCAGCATGGGTACGCCGTTGGGGGACTTCATCCGGGCCAAGCGCGACAGCATCCAGCCGGAGTCGCTGGGTCTGCCCACTCATGGCCGCCGCCGGTCACCGGGGCTGCGGCGGCTGGATCTCGCCGCGCGGGCCGGCATCAGCGTCGAATACCTGACCCGCATCGAGCAGGGCCGTGACCGCAACCCGTCGATCGCTGTGGTGAACGCGCTCGCCGATGCGCTCAGCCTCGACCCGGCGGAGCGCAACCACCTGCGTTATCTCGCGAAGATCACCGGCGGCGAATGCTCCGCCCACACCCAGCCCGCACCACCGCGCCGGGACGTCCGCCCATCGGTGCTGGAGACCCTCCGCCTCCTGGAACCGGGCATCGCCATGGTGACCAACAGGCTGGGCGACGTGCTCGCCCACACCAGCGGCTACGAGTCGGTGATGAGTAAAACCGGACTGCTCGCCACGGACGCCCCGAACCTCACCTCCTACGTCTTCACCGACCCGCGCGCCCGGACGTTCTTCGCCGACTGGAACGACGTCGCGGACGAGCAGGCCTTCGACCTGTGGCTCGCACCATCCGCTGAGAACTCCGAGTGGTTCAGCACGGAACTCGCCCCCGCCGCCGGCCCGGAGTTCACACGTCGCCTCAACCGTCACGTCGTTCCGCAGCGTGGGGCGCTCCGCCTCAACCACCCGTCGGGCTGCGAGCTTCGGCTGCTCCGCGAGACGCTGGAACTCTCCTCGGACGCCCAGCAACTGGTCGTCTACCTCCCCGCGGACGAGAAGACCGCCGAGGCGGTCGACCGACTCCGTCACCGACCCCACGGCCGGCTCCGGGCCATCTCGTGACCGGCCGGGCCCCGGGCGGTCATCACCACAGGCGGGCAAGGCGCCGGTACGAGTCGAGCAGCGCCTCACGGTCGTAGGTGCTGGTGGTGACCAGCACCTCCTGTGCCCCCGTCTCCTTCAGTACCGTCTCCAGCTCGTGCGCGACCTGCTCCTCGGTGCCCGCGAGGTGTCCGGTGAGCCCGGACTCGTAGAAGCCGCGCTCCTTGTCGGTCATGGCGAGGCCCTCGACGCGCTCGGCGGGCGGCAGCGGAGGGAAGGTGCCGTGCGTGCGGGAGTACGCCATCGACCAGGCCTCCGGGATCAGCAGCCGCCGGGCCTCCTCGGGGGTGGCGGCCACGGCGATCGTGCCGGAGACGACGACGTACGGTTCGGCGGCCCGGGGCGAGGGGCGGAAGTGGGTGCGGTAGTGGTCGATGCCGCGCTGCATCTTCTCGCGGTTGCGGAGGTCTCCGATGACCATCGGCAGCCCCGCGCGGGCGGCGACGGCGGCGCCCTCGCCCATCGCGAGCACGAATGCGGGGACGGCCGGCCCCTCTGCGGGGCGCGCACGCACACCCGTCGGTGACGTGCCGCCGAACCAGCCGAGCAGCTCCTCCAGTTGCCCGGCGAAGTCGTCCGCGTCGCCCTTGCCGCGCCCCAGCGCCCTGCGCACCCCGTCGGTGAAGCCGACCGACCGCCCCAGCCCCATGTCGATCCGCCCCGGGAAGAGGGACTCCAGCACCCCGAACTGCTCGGCCACGACCAGGGGTTGGTGGTTGGGCAGCATCACACCGCCGGTGCCGACCCGGATCGTGCTCGTCGCACCCGCGACGGCGGCGGCCAGCACGGTCGGCGCCGACCCGGCGACCCCGGGCACCCCGTGATGCTCGGAGACCCAGAACCGGTGGTAGCCGAGATCCTCCAGCTCCTGTGCCAGCCCCACGGTGTCGCGCAGCGCCTCGGCGTCGGTGTGGCCCTCGCGGGTGCGGGAGCGGTCGAGGACGGAGAAGCGGGTCGAGGCGATCGCGGAGCTCATACAGGGTTCAACACCTGGGAGCCCGCAGGATTCCTCACGGAGTGATGTTGTGGTTGAGGCGGAACAGGTTGCCCGGGTCGTAGCGGCGCTTCAGAGCTGTCAGACGGGCGTGGTTGCCGCGGTAGTTGGCGCGGACGCGATCTTGGTCGTCTGCGTCCATGAAGTTCACGTAGGCGCCCTCCGCGCAGTGCGGTTCGAGCGCCTTGTGATAGGCGCGGACCCAGTCCTTGCGGGCCTCGCACTCCTCGCGGGTGGTGAGGGTGGGGCTGAGCGCGATCGAGTAGTCGGCGTCCCGGTAGGAGAAGGCGGTGTCCTCGGGGCGCACCCGGTGGCAGGCGCCGTCGATGGGGAAGACGACGGTCACGCTCTGGATGGACGGGGTCGTGGGGCCGTACTCGACGAAGGCGTCGACGGCTCCGTCCGGCAGGCCGTAACTGAAGGCGCCCTTCCAGTAGTGGTGCAGGCCGGCCGGCACCAGGTCGTCGAAGAGGGTGTTGATCAGCGGATACGGCATGCGCGCCACATGCTGGCCCACCACCGGACCGAGCCCCGCGAGACGGGCCCGCACCCGGTCGTCCTCGAGCCCGTCGGCGACCCGGCCCCGCGCCACCAGAACGCCCGCCTGTGCCTGCACGCTCATGGCGTGCAGGTCGGGGCTGTCGCAGCGGCGCGCGATCTCGGCCATGCGCCGGGCGGAGGCCATCGCCTCGTCGAACGCGCCGCGCTGCTGCGCCGCTTCCGTGTCCATCCAGGCGAGATAGCACTGCTCGACGCACTCGGGCTCGTCGCGCAGGTGCCGCCGGGCCCGGCGCAGCCAGCCCGCGGCCACGGCCGCGCGGCCGGCCAGCTGGTGCTCGTAGAAGAGCATCCAGGCGCTGTACGCGGCCCGCCGGGCGTCATCGGCCGCCGCATACCCGGAGTAGGCCCGCGCCCGCTGCACGATCGACTCCTCGACGTGGGTCGTCCACCAGGCGGCATCGGCGAAGGCGGCGCAGTCGTCGGGGGTGAGCCGGCGCGGATCCAGCCGGTGCAGGAGGCCGTACGCCTCGGCCCAGGCCTCCCGGGCCACGGCCTCCCGCGCCTGCCGCAGCGTGCCGGCGGCCGCCCGGCCGCTCCTCCGCTCAGTCACACGCGGCTCCCTTCCCGCCCACCGCGAGCAGGACCGCCCCCGTTTGCCCGGCCCCTTTTGTCAGGATAGTCAGGGCACGGGCATCGGTGGCTCGGCCGCGTGCTCGTGATCGCACGCCTCGTCGATGCCGTACGTGTCCCGGGCGGGGAACGGAGCGACGGCCGGGCGGCTCTCGGGCCTCATGAGGCAGCCGGACAGGGCGACTTGGAGGACGGACGCCTCCAACTACGTGCCGATGAAGGCCAGTTGCTGCGCGCAGGGCGCCTCTGCTGCGGGCGGGCGCAGCGATCAGAGGCTCAGCGTCGGCTACGCACGCGTGCCTCCCGCGGCGGCCGGATGAACTGCAGCTCCAGCGTCACGGGCGGCCCGGCGATCCCCGGCCCGCCGTCCGCCGCCCAGCCGATGACCTCGTCCGTGCAGTCGTCGTCCATCGCGAAGCCGACCCAGACCGGCCGCCCGCCGGCCCGGCGCCCCTCGGCCGAAGGCTGGACGACGATGACGTTCGCCTGGTCGCAGGGGCCGAGACAGTCGGTCGTACGGACCTGGAAGCCGTGCTCGGCTCCCGCGGCGCGCAGCCGGTCCAGCTGCCAGGCGTGATCGGTGCCGGGGTGCTTGCGCGGGTCGCCGCAGCAGCAGCCCCGGCACACGACGAGCGTGCAGGGTCGCTGCCGGGCCGCGCCGATCAGGGTGCGGGGGGCGGCGGGGAGACGGGAGGCGGGGAGCGCGGATGGCATGGGAGAAGCATGATCCATACCGCCCGTGCCCGGCACCACCGGGTCCTGGAGGCGGCCGCGCGCAGGTTGCCCGGCTACGGCGGGCGGTTCGCTAGCGTGGTTGCTTCAGGGCCGATCTGCAACTGGAGGCAACGCTGTGAGTGAATGGCCGCTGACCAAGACCTTCCGCAGCGCATCCGGCGATGTCCGCTGGAACAGCCTCGGCGACCCCGGCCGGGATCCTGTGGTCCTCTGCCACGGCACGCCGTTCTCCTCGTACGTCTGGCGCGCCGTCGCCCGCTCGCTCTCGCGTCGGCACCAGGTGTTCGTGTGGGACATGCCCGGCTACGGCGCGTCGCAGAAGTTCACCGGGCAGGACGTCTCCCTGGCGGCCCAGGGCAGGGTCTTCGCCGAACTCCTGGCGCACTGGGGCCTCGCGGAACCGCTGGTGGTGGCCCACGACTTCGGCGGTGCCGTCTCCCTGCGGGCACATCTGCTGCACCGGGCCCGCTACCGTGCCCTCGCCCTGGTCGACCCGGTCGCGCTGGCCCCCTGGGGTTCCCCGTTCTTCCGGCTGGTCGGCGAGCACTCCGAAGTCTTCGAGCAACTGCCGCCCGCACTGCACCGCGCTCTGGTGCGCGAGTACGTCGGCTCGGCCAGCGGCCCCGGCCTGCACCCCGCCGTACTGGACGGGCTCGTCCGGCCCTGGCTCGGCGAGCAGGGCCAGGCGGCCTTCTACCGGCAGATCGCCCAGGCCGACCAGCGCCACACCGACGAAATACAGGAGCGCTACGGCGAGATCGGCATCCCGACCCTGGTGTGCTGGGGTCAGGAGGACACCTGGATCCCCCCGGCGAAGGGGCACGAGCTCGTCGCCCGGATCCCGGGTGCGCGACTCGAACCCATCGCCGGTGCCGGCCATCTCGTCCAGGAAGACGCGCCCGCCGAACTCACCGCCGCCCTCCTCGACTTCCTCCGGCACCCCAGCTGAGGCCCTGTCTAGGGTGGGCGGGTGACCGACAGCAGCAAACGCCCGCTCGCCGTGTTCGACCTGGACAACACGCTCGCCGACACCGCCCACCGACAGCGGTTCCTGGAACGCAGGCCGCGCGACTGGGACGCCTTCTTCGCCGCCGCACCGGACGACCCGCCGATCCCGGAGGGCATCGCGCTGGTGCTGGAGAGCGCGAAGGAGTGCGAGGTCGTGTATCTCACCGGCCGGCCCGAGCGCTGCCGGCGCGACACACTCGACTGGCTCACCGCACAGGGCCTGCCCGAGGGGCGGCTCCACATGCGGCGCAACGACGACCGCAGGCCCGCCCGCCGCACCAAACTGGAGATCCTGCGCCGCCTCGCCCGCACCCGGGACATCCGCGTGCTCGTGGACGACGACGAGCTGGTCTGCGAGGACGCCGAACGGGCCGGCTTCACCGTCGTCCGGGCACGCTGGACGGCCCCGTCGGCCGCGCTGGAGGCGGCGCAGGAGGGGGAGGGGCGGACCTGAGGCCGTCCGGTCGGCGACCTGCGCCGAACTCGGCCACTGGCTCACCAAGGCCGGGCACTCCCCGGTCCCGGCGGACAACTACTCGGGGCATCCGTACGCGCGGCAGGCGCGTGGGCGGTAGGCGCGCGGGCAGTAGGGGACGCCGGCCGGCGGGCCCGGGCGTGGACCGGGGCGACGGCCTCCGCGACGGCGGCGTGGTCGCCGCGCGGCCAGGCCGCCTCCGCCGGCACGGCCGCCATCGGACCGGTGCGCTGGAGTTCCCCGGTCCGTACAGCGATCTCCCGGGCCTCGGCGATGAGTGACGTCAGGCCGACTCGTCCAGCCGGAAACCCACCTTCAGGCCGACCTGCCAGTGCGCGACCTGCCCCTCCTCGATCTGGCCCCTGACCTGGGTCACCTCGAACCAGTCCAGGTTGCGCAGGGTCTGCGAAGCGCGGGTGATGGCGTTGTGGACGGCCTGGTCGACGCCGTCGGGGGAGGTGCCGACGATCTCAGTGACCCGGTAGGTGTGGTCAGACATGCGGGTGCTCCTCTCCGCCGTGACACCTGCGTCACGCGTCACTCCACGGTGCCCCAAGGCGCCGCGGAGCGCGACACGTCGGAGCCGTGGTCCTGCTTGCGCGTGCGCCGCGACGGCCGTTGCGAGGGGGAGCCCTTCGCCTGCGTCTTGCGGGAGCCCTCGTCGTGGCCGGACCGGGGGTTCGCCTCCTGGTCGGTCCAGGCCTCGTAGGCCCCCAACGCGTCTTGGGCATCCGGTTGGACATCCGGTGCGGCGAAGGATGCCGCGGAGCCGGTGTCCCGGGGCGGAATCACCTCCGCGGAAGAGACGTCCTTGAAGGCGGCCAGGGCCAGGGTTCCGGCGTCGGGCTCGGCTCCGCCCGTTCGATAGGTGATCGTGTCCGGCAGCATGACCAGCGATGTCGTGCCGGCCTGTTCGGCGGAGGGACGCAGCTGGACGCGGATGCCGTGCCGGCCGCCCAGTCTGCCCACCACGTACAACCCCATGTGCTGGGAGATCTCGGCGTCCACGATCGGCGGATTGGCCAGCTTGTGGTTGATCGACGCGATGTCGTGCGCCGGCAGGCCGATCCCCTTGTCGTGGATTTCGAGCATGATCCGGCCGTCGGGCAGATGGGTGGCGCTCACGCGGACCTCCGAGCGCGGGGAGGAGAACGACGTGGCGTTCTCCAGCAGCTCGGCGAGCAGGTGGACGAGGTCGGTCACGGCCCGGCCGTGGATCTCGGCCTCCGGTATGCCGGAGAAGGCGACGCGGTCGTACTGCTCCACCTCGGAGGAGGCCGCACGGATGACGTCGATCAGCGGCAGCGGCCGATCCCACTGGTGGGCGGGTTTCTCACCGGCGAGCACGAGAAGGCTCTCGCCGTTGCGGCGGACGCGTGTGGCGAGGTGGTCCAGCTTGAAGAGGTTCTCCAGCTGGTCCGGATCGGTCTCGTTGTCCTCCAGGTCGGTGATCATCGCCAGTTGACGCTCGATCAGGGACTGGTTGCGGCGCGACAGATTGGCGAAGAGCGTGTTGATGTTGCCGCGCAGCAGAGCCTGTTCGGCGGCGAGCCGGACGGCCTCCCGGTGGACGTGGTCGAAGGCGCGGGCGACCTCGCCGATCTCGTCCGTACTGGTGATCGGGATGGGCGCGACCCGGGAGCCGGCCTGGCCGGGGAGGGTTCGCGACAGCCGGGTGATCTGTGCCGGCAGCCGCTGTCCGGCGATCTCGATGGCGGCGGCACTCAGCAGGCGCATCCGGCTGCTCATCGTGTGCGCCACCCAGGAGGCGAGGAGAAGGGCGATGAGTACGGCCGCGAGGACGAGCGCCGCGTTCATGACGGCGTCGCGGCGGGCGTCGTCGGCGATGGCGCGGGCGCTTGCCAGGGCCCTGTCGGTGAGCTGGACCTCGGTGCTGCGGTAGGCGTCGAAGCCGAGCGTGGACGCGGCGAAGAACGACTCCGGTGTGATGCCCTCCGCGGAGAGCTGTGCGGGCGTCTTCCCGGTGGCGATCTCGCTGATCATCTTGTCCATACCGGGCGGGGCGACGTAGGCCCGCCCCGCCGCCCTGGCCTTCGCCGCCGCGTCGGCGCTCTGCTGCTCGCCCCGCTTCTGCGCGGCCGCCAGCGCCTTGCGGAGCCGTGCCATGTCGTCGGCGGTGCCGGCACCCGCGTACTCCTGGAGCGCGACCGGTTCGAGGTAGGCGTAGGAGCGGAAGGACGCGAGTTGGGCCTCCAGCTCACCCGCGGCGAGGGTGCCGCGGTCCTCCACCAGCAGATGGGTGCCGATGGCCCGGGTCAGGGACCGGGCCGCCTGGGTCAGCGAGACGGCGTAGAGCGTCCGGCCGAAGCTTGCCTGGTTGATGCTGCCGAAGCCCAGCTCGTTCGACATCTCCATCAGCGGGTGCTGGACGAGGTGGTAGCTCTCCTCCGTCCGCACACCGGACAGCCGCGAGGTGAACGCGTTCGCGCGCACCGTCGGCAGCTGCTTCTCACCGGCGCGCACCAGCTGGACCCGGCGGAGGAGGCCGGAGGTCTTCGGCATGCGGGCGGCCGCCGTGTCGAATGCCGCAGCATCCGCGTCGGTGATCCTGCGTGTCCGCACGACCGCATCGGAGGTTCTCTCGCCCTTCAGCAGCGGGATGACCGACACGTCGCGCTCGTTGATCGCGTCACTTGCGTACTTGTTCGCCGCCTGGACCAACTCGGCCACGCGGACCGCGGCGTCGGCGGCCCGCCAGGTGTCCACGGAGTGTTTTACCCGCAGGCCCCCCAGGACGAGGGCGACGAGTACCGGGATCAGCAGGACGGCTCTCAGACGCCTGGCCACCGGCCAGTTGCCCATCAGGGACCGTCGCTTTGTGGCTGCGGCTGTCGGTAAGACCGTATTCGGCAAGATCGTCCCATCGGTTCTGGATCGCCTCGCGTTCCACGCAGGCCCTGCACTCTCTTAACGGCCCACCGACGGGTCACCGTTCACGGGGTGTGTCTCTTTCTTCGCACCGCGTCACGGTTTACGGGCGAGGCCGCCGTGCTCGCCGATGACTTCCGGGGCCGGTGAGGCCGGCTCCGGGCGCCAGAGGGGGACCGGGACGACCCCGGGATCCATGAGGTCCAGGCCGTCGAAGTACGCCGTGATCTCGTCGACGGTGCGCAGGTTGTAGGGGA
>Ga0307508_10003279_pt1 | contig 16498 bp, 15 predicted proteins | sample 9_EM_MG_FD_203089 | JGI IMG/M metagenome (GOLD analysis project Ga0307508, IMG submission 203089) | Populus trichocarpa ectomycorrhiza microbial communities from riparian zone in the Pacific Northwest, United States - 9_EM | ecosystem: Host-associated > Plants > Roots > Unclassified | place...
GTAGTCGACGAACGCGAATGCGGTGAAATGCGGGTAGAGGCCGGGGTCCTGCGGCAGATACCCGAGCCGGCGGCGCACCGCCAACCGACCGGCTGGGCTGCACGGATCGTGGCCGAGGACGGTGAGGGCGCCGCGGTCGGGCGTCATCGCGGTCGTCACGATCCGCAGCAGGGTCGTCTTGCCCGCGCCGTTGGGCCCGAGCAGTCCGGTGACACCGTCGCTCACGGTCAACGACACCCCGTCGAGGGCCTGCGTACGCGCGTACCGTCGGCTTATCGCGTTCGCCTGGATCGTCGGGTTGGTCACGCGTTCCTCCTGGACTGGTGGGTGGTGGGCGCGAAGCGCGTGCCCACCTCGAATCGGGAACTCAGCCGGAAGACGGCGGCGGCGGCCATCGCGCCGACCACCACCGTTGCCGCTTGGCCGCCGGAGGCGAACAGGACCGACCCGCCGGTGTCCGGGCGCACCGTGGCGACGAGCAGTGCCAGCCAACCTGCCGCGGCCACGACCGCGGCCGTCACCGGCCCCAGCCGTGGGGTCAAGGCGAGGCTCAGCAGCGTCACCGTGAGGGACGGAAGGAACCAGCCGAGAGCGACCAATCCGTACCGCGGCAGAGCCATCGCCGTTGCGGCGCTCAAGGCGGTGGTCGGCACGAGCACCGCGGCACACCGCAACAGCAACAACCGGAACGTGTGCAGTGGGGCGACCAACGCGATCTCATAGGCCGGATCCACCCGAGGACCGAACGACACGGCCACGCCGGCAAGCGGGAGCAGCGGCGCCGCGGCGAGAAACACGATCGGCGTGGACAACGTACGCGCCGCCGTCGCCCCTACGGCGCTGAGCAGCAGGGTCAACGCGATCCCCGCGAGCCAGGACAGCCGCAGCGCCGTGGTGGCGACGAGCAGCCTGGCGGTGTGCTCCGCCACACCGAAGCGGGGAAGCAGGCGCTCCAGCAGACCGGGCGCCGGCGCGTCCAACTCGGCGTCGAGGCGAGCCCAGCCCGCAGCGACCCGTTGCGGGTCGGCCATCCCTGTCAGCCGCGCCCGGCAGCGCTCACAGGCCACCAGGTGGGCCTCGAGCGACCACAACCATGGCGGGGCGTCCTGTCCGGCGGCGTAACGCCGCAGATCCTCATCGGGCACATGCCATCCGTCGCGACTCACGACGCCTCCGTCCCATCCGGTGCCACTCATGCCAGTCCCTCACGCAACTGCTGCCGCGCCCGCTTTGCCCGCGTCTTGACCGTGCCGACCGGGATTCCGAGCAGGACGGCGGCTTCCCGGGTGCTCAACCCGTCCAGCACCGTGGCCTGGATCACCGCCTGAAGTTCGGGCGAAAGCCGAGCCAGCGCACCGGCAAGGTCGCCATGCTCGACACCGATGAGCACCTCGTCCTCGGCTGACGGCTCCCCGCGCCAGGGCTTACGGGCCAACAGCCCTACCAGGCGCTGCCTCGCGCCGTGACTTCGCAGCGCGTCGATCAGCCGCCGGGAGGCGATCCGCCACAGCCAGCCCGTCGCGTCGCCGTCGGCCTGGACCCGAAACCGCGCAGAACCGCGCCACAGGGCAAGGAACGTCTCCTGCACCACGTCATCGACGAGCGAGTCGTCCACGCAGCGGTAGCGCAGCCGAATCACCAGCCAGCCCGCATGCCGCCGGTAGAACGCTTCGAATGCGCCACGGTCACCCTCCGCTATCGCGGCGAGCAGCTCGGGGTCGCTCAACACACTCACGATCACTCCATCGTTTCGAACAGCAAGAGTGGTTCACGTACGCCCCGCGTGGCCGTTCTTCGTGTTCGGCGCGGTGTCGAGGCGCGAACGAGCGCATTCCGGGATACCCTTGCCAGATATGGCTACCTATCGCAGCGCATCAGTGCTCCTCTCCTCGGACGGCACCAGGACCCCCGGTACCGCCGCGCTCTTCGCCGAGCCCGCCCGCAAGGGTGGGACCCCGCCGTGGGCGGGCGATTTCCGACCCGCCAACAGCGCCGGCAACGGCCCGAAGAACGCCGTCGGAAAGACCTTTACGTTGGAGCTGCCGGACGGCAGCACCGGCAAGGTCGTGGTCCAGAGCCTCAAGAGCGGGAAGGGCGGCGTGGTGCTCGCGCTGATGGGCGAGGACGCGCCCCCTTTCTGATCAGGAACTGATCGCCGTCGGCACCGGACGGCTCGTCACGCTGAGTGTCGTGTGGTTCCTCACGGCGTCCGTGTCTCCGGAGCGCGCGCGGACCGGACGGGAAGCGAGGTGAGCGAGCGCCAGAACGAAACCTCATGCCTGCATCTGTAGTGTCGATGACATCGGCATGACGGGAGGGCGAGGGTGACCGCGACGGAGGAGCTCGCCGACACACTGGCCGCCCAGCTGACGGTGATCGAGGAGCAGCCCCGGTACGCCACGGACCTGGACGAGCGGCTCGCGCAGACCCGCAGGATCGACGCGGCCGCGCTGCGTATCGGCCGGGTGGACCTCCAGCTACGAGCGCAGTTGCTCCAGGCCGACATCCTCGGCCGCCGGGGCGACATCGCCCAGAGCGGTCGGATCCTTCGCCGGGCCAACGACTGGGCGGCCGACCACGGCCACCGCCATCTGTTGACGCTCAGCCACCTTCGGCTGTCGCCCTTCTTCAGCCAACTCGGTGACTTCCCCGCCGGGCTCGAACACGCGGTCTTCGCCATGAAGTCCGCGTACGCGATGGGTGACCAAGCCCCTACGCATTTGCGGTTCCGATGTGCGATGGCCCTTGCCGACGCTCTCGCCGACTCGGGCGACATCGCGGGCGCGCGCCTGCGCTATGCCGAAGCTGAGCGGCTGTCCGCGACGTTGGATGACCGCCGCACCCGCATTCTCGTTTTCAACAACCTCGCCTACACCGAACATCAGGCCGGTGATGGCGATGCCGCGCGGCGCGCCGTCGACCGGATACTGAGGTTGGCGGTCGAGCACGAGCTGTCGCTCGACTACAACACCCTCGACACTGTGGCGTCCGTCCAACTCGCCGCCGGCCGGTACGCCGAGGCCGCGGCCACGCTGCAACCCGCGCTCGACGACGAGTACGCCAAGATGCACGAGGAGGTCAGCTCGCGGGCCTGGTGCCTGCTCACGCTCACCCAGGTGCACCGAGTGCTGAGCGACCTCGACGTCGCCCAGCACACCCTCGACCGATGTCGGTTGCTGTGCGAGCAGCGCCATCTGTCGGGCATCGCCGTCGAGGTCCAGCGTGAACAGGCGGAGATCTGGGAATCCGCTGGTCGGTTCGCCGAGGCCCTGAACGTCTACAAGGCGTTCCACGCCGCCGCGATGGATCTGAACTCGGGAGAGCGAGACGCCCGGGCCAAGACTCTGCAGGCGATGTACGAGGTCGACGAGGCACGCCTCGTTGTCGCGCGGGCTGAGGAGTTGTCCGTGCGGGACCCGCTGACCGGCCTGTACAACCGGCGGTACCTCGACGCCGAGCTGACAGTCCTGCTACGACGGGCGCAAGAGGCACGGGAGCCGTTGTCGGTCGCCCTGGTCGACCTCGACTATTTCAAGCGCATCAACGACACCTGCTCCCACGAGACCGGCGACCAGGTGTTGCGGGCGCTCGCGGAGCTGCTGACCGCGGCAGTCGAGACGAAGAGGGGCCCGTTCGTGGCCCGGCTGGGCGGAGAGGAGTTCGTCCTCGTACTGCCCGGAACCGACGACGATGCCGCCTACGCCCTGGCCGAGCAGCTCCGCGAGGCGATCCGCGGCCGGGACTGGCGACCGGTCACCGGCAACCTGCCGGTGACCGCCAGCATCGGTGTCGCCACGACACCCGACGGCAGGCGGACCCAACAGACCCTGCTACAAGAAGCCGACACCCACCTGTACATGGCGAAGGCGGCCGGCCGCGACCGTACGGTCGACCAAAAGCGTCAGCCGTCCACCCAGAGGGTCTGGCCGCCGGAGATGGTGGGATTCGTTTCCTCTGCAGCGAGCTGCGAGTGAGCGACCATGGCGATGGTCCGAACAGCCGCTGAACGTGGAGAGAAAGGCGGCGGCGGTAGTGGTGGGACTACCGCCGCCGCCGGTCTGTGGGGGGTGGCTGGCTCACTTGCTGGGTGGGGGGATGGTGCACGTGATCTTGGGGTTGACGCCCAGCCAGTTCAGCGGGCCGGCCACGATCGTGACGACCACGGTGCCGGCCTTGGCGCAACTGGTGTCGCCGCTGTCCTTGAAGTAACCGCGCTCGTAGGCGGCCACCCCGCCCAGGATCAGCCAGATGAGGACTATTACTCCGCCGATCGAGGTCGTGCGCATCGGGGTCTCCTATGTGGTGGGGAAAGACCTCGAATACCCCGAATGCTTTGATCTTTAAACGGACCGGCGGACCGCCTGCACCGTGTACGAGTGGGGCAGCCGTTCCGGCCGGTCGGTGAGCCGCCACTCGCCGCCGCCGATGTCGTGCATCTGGCCGGGCAGGGCGTTCCACGGGATGGACTGGTGCTCGACCAGCCCGGTGATCGTCAGGCCGGCGTCGAGCAGCGTGGTGACGATCTCCCCCAGGCCGTGGTTCCACTCGTGGGTCGTGATCGAGGTGAATTCGTGATCGGTTTCGACGTACGTCCCCGCCTCGTGGAAGATCAGCGGATCCTTCTGCTCGAAGTAGGTGGTGTCGAGCACGATCAGGCCGTCGGCGCGGTCGTAGTCGACGCTCCACAGCACCGGGTGGCCCTCGCGGATGAACAGGCGGCCGCCGGGGCGCAGCAGGGACGCGACCGTCCGCGCCCAGCGGGCCACGTCGGGCAGCCAGTTGAGGGCGCCGACCCCGGTGTAGACCAGGTCGAAGTCGCCGCCGGTCGCCGCCAGCGCCGCGTAGACCTCGGCCTGGACGAAGCGGATGTCGGCCTTCGCGGACGCGGCCAGCAGGCGGGCCTCATCGAGCGACTTCTCCGAGAAGTCGAGGCCGGTGACCGTGGCGCCGAGGCGGGACAACGACACCGTGTCGGTCCCGATGTGGCACTGCAGGTGCACGGCCCGCAGCCCGTCGACCGGCCCGAGCAGCTCGCGGTCGAACCGCACCGTGTCGCTGAGGAAGGACGGATCCTCGGCGTAGCGCTTCAGCCCGTAGTCGGGCGAGGCGGCATGGGCGGGCGCGCGTTCGTCCCAGTTCGCTCGGTTCACGTCGCGGTAATCGGTCACCCCGGCACGATACTGTTCGGTCGGGCGCCTCCGCCTTACGGTTTTCGCGGCCCATGGCGTTAGATGAGACGTCGTTCTCGGTGCGGAGTAGGGGTGCGGGTTTGGAGAGCAGGCGCACGACGGTGCGAGACGTGCGTAGGGCGAACCGGGCCAGCCTGCTCACCGACCTCTTCCACGGTGGCCGGCAGAGCCGCCAGCAGCTCGGCGCGACCACGGCTCTGAGCCAGGCCAGCGTCAGCAACCTGGTCGGCGAGATGATCGAGGAGGGCCTGGTCGAGGAGGCCGGCCTGGTCGGCTCGGACGGCGGGCGGCCGCGCGTGCTGCTGCAGGTGCGTCCCGGCTTCCGGTACGCGGTGGGCGCCGACGTTGGCGAGACGCGCGTGCTGGTCGAGCTCTACGACCTGGCGATGTCCCGGCTCGCCACGGCGATGTACCGGCACGACGACGATCCGGACCAGGTGGCCGAGCAGTTGCTCACCGGATTGTCCGCGGTCATCGCCGACGCGGGCGTCGATCCGGGCGAGGTGCTCGGTTTCGGCGTGGGCGTGCCCGGCGTGGTCGAGGACGGCGTCGTCTATTCGCAGGTCACCGGGTGGGAAGCGGTTCCGCTCGGCGAGATGCTCGCGGCCGGCGCCACGGCGCCGGTCTTCGTCGACAACGGCGCCAAGACGGTCGGCCAGGCGGAGATGTGGTTCGGCGCCGGGCGCGGCGCCCGGCACGCGGTCATCATCCTGATCGGTACGGGGGTGGGCGCGGCCGTCGTCATGGACGGGCGGGGTTACCGCGGCGCCAACAGCAACGCGGGCGAGTGGGGGCACACGACGCTGGTCTACGACGGCGATCTCTGCCGGTGCGGCGCGCGAGGCTGCCTGGAGGCCTACATCGGGGCCGGGCGGATCAACGCGCGGCTCGCGGAGGCGCTCGGGGAGGCGTACGACCCGGGGTTGTCTTCGGTCTTGCGCTCTGCGGTGGCCCAGCCTCCGGACCTGCTCACCCGGATGCTCGCCGCGCAGGCGCAGCCGGCCGCCGTCGCCGAGGTCTTCGAGCAGGTCGTGGGCTATCTCGGGGCCGGGATAGCCGACCTGATCAACCTGTTCAGCCCGGAGCGGATCGTGATCGGCGGCGGCGCCGGGCTGCCGTTGGCCGAGCGGTTCCTACCGGGCATCCGGGCGGCGGCGGCCCGCCACGCGCTGCGCCGGCCCTACGCGCAGACCACCATCGACGTGTGCCGGCTCGGGCCGGAGGCGGTGGCGCTGGGCGCGGCCACCCTGCCGATCGCGCGGCTGCTCGCCGAGGGCGGCCTGCCGGCCCCGCCGGAGGAGATCCTCCCGCTGCCGCGCAAGCCGCCCGTCACCGCCAGCCGCCGGGCGCGGGCCTGACGGAGAGCGACGCGATCGTGGGCGCCGCGCCGCCGAGCGCGGGCCCGGCGGAGAGCGACGCGATCCTGCCGCGCCGCGCCGCCGGGCGCGGGCCTGACGGAGAGCGACGCGCCGGCGGGCACGCCTGGAACGCGGTCAGGCGGGCTCGCTCCTGAGGTGGGCGATCGAGTCGCGCAGCCAGAGGGCGCTCTGCTTCGGCGTACGTTTCTGGGTCGCGTAGTCGACGTGCACGATGCCGAACCGCTTCGCGTAGCCCTCGGCCCACTCGAAGTTGTCCATCAGCGACCAGGCGAAGTACCCGCGCACGTCGGCGCCCTGCGCGCGGGCCGCCGCGACCGCCGCGATGTGCGAGGCGAGGTACTCGGTGCGGTCGTCGTCGCGGACGTAACCGGAGTCGTCGGGGCGGTCGTCGAAGGCGGCGCCGTTCTCGGTGACGACCATCGGCACGCCGTAGTCCTGCTGCAGGCGCACCAGTAGCCGGGTGAAGCGTTCTGGCGTGATCGGCCAGTTCATCGCGGTTCGCGGCGCGTCCGGCAGGATCGAGCGGACGACCGGCTGCCCGAGCGCGTCGTGGGTGTTGCCGTCGGCGTCGGTGCCGGCGAAGTTCTGTCCGAAGTAGAAGTTCACGCCGAGCACGTCGAACGGCGTCGAGATGATCTCCAGGTCGCCGTCGTGCACGGGGAAGGCCGAGCCGCGGGCGGCCAGGTCGGCGACGATGTCGGCGGGGTAGCGGCCGTACCGTAGCGGGTCCAGGTAGATCCGGGTGCCCATGCCGTCCGCCCGGCGGGCCGCGTCCCGGTCGGGCGCGCTGTCGGTGGCGGGGTCGGCCGTACCCATGTTGAGGGTGATGCCGTAGGCGTGCTCACGGGTCTGCCGCGCCCGCATCCGGGACGTGGCGAGGCCGTGACCGAGCAGCAGGTGGTGCACCGCGGCCATCGCCGCGTCGAAGTCGCGCCGGCCCGGCGCGTGCACGCCGGCCTCGTAGCCCAGCCAGGCCGAGCACCACGGCTCGTTGAGCGTGCTGAACGACTCGACCCGGTCCTGCAACCGGTCGAAGACGAGCATGGCGTAGTCGGCGAACCGGTACGCGGTGTCCCGGTTCGGCCACCCGCCCGCGTCCTCCAACTCCTGCGGCAGGTCCCAGTGGTAGAGCGTCACCCACGGGTCGACGCCGGCCGCCAGCAACTCGTCCACCAGCCGGTCGTAGAAGGCCAGGCCGGCCGGGTTGGCCGGGCCGCGCCCGCCGGGCTGCACCCGGGGCCAGGCCACCGAGAAGCGGTACGCGTCCACGCCGAGGCTCTTGATCAGCGCAACGTCCTGCGGCATCCGGTGGTAGTGGTCGCAGGCCACGTCGCCGTTGTCGGCGTCGCGTACGGCGCCGGGCTTGCGGCTGAACGTGTCCCAGATGGACGGTGTCCGGCCGTCCTCGGCGACCGCGCCCTCGATCTGGTACGCGGACGTCGCGACGCCCCACGTGAACGCGGGCGGCAGGTCGGCAACGGACGGCACGAGGCCGGGTGCGGTTCGGGCGGTGGGGTTCATCACTCTCCAGAGGGGGATTACGGGATCAGCCGACCGGCTGTTTTGTGGGGTGCAGCCAGCAGGCGACGGTGCGTACCGGGCCGTCGGGGGTGTCCGGGCGGCCCAGCACGGGGATGTTGCCGGCGCAGGGATCGAAGGCCTTCGGGCAGCGCGGGTGGAACGAGCAGCCGCTGGGCATGGCGGCCAGGTCCGGCGGGGAGCCGGGGATGCCGCTGAGCTCGCGGCGCGGGCCGCGCAGGGCCGGGAAGGAGCCGAGCAGACCCATCGAGTACGGGTGCAGGGCGTCCCGGTAGAGCGCGGCCGCCGGCGCCTCCTCGACGATCCGGCCGCCGTACATGATCGCGATCCGGTTGGAGAACTCGACCAGCAGCGACAGGTCGTGCGTGATGAAGATGACCGAGAAGCCCAGCCGCTCGCGCAGCTCGATCAGCTGGCCCAGGATCTGCCGCTGCATCACCACGTCGAGCGCGGTGGTCGGCTCGTCCATGATGATCACCTGCGGCTGCAGGATCAGCGCCATGCCGATCATCACGCGTTGCCGCATGCCGCCGGAGAGCTGGTGCGGGTAGGCGTCCATCCGGTCCGGGGAGATGCCGACCAGCTTGAGCATCTCCCGGGCGCGGGCGTTGCGGCTGTGCTCGCTCATCGTCGGCTCGTGCGCCCGCAGCACGTCGGTCAGCTGCGTGGAGATCTTGTGCACGGGGTTGAGCGAGTTCATCGCGCCCTGGAACACGATCGCCGTCTCGGCCCAGCGGAACGCCCGCAGGCCGTTGTCGGAGAGGCCGAGGACGTCGTACGGGTCGCCCTGCTCCGGGTGGTAGACGACCTCGCCGCCGGTGATCACGCCGGGCGGGGCGAGCAGCCGGGTCAGCCCGTACGCCAGGGTCGACTTGCCGGAGCCGCTCTCGCCCGCCAGGCCGAGCACCTCGCCTCGGTGCAGGGTCAGGTTGACGTCGCGTACGGCGTGGACGGCCTGGTCGCCGAGCCCGTAATCGACGTTGAGGTTGCGGATCTGCAGAACCGGCTCGCTCATGGTTTCGCCTTTCGCGCCACCGGCGTAGCGCCATTGGCGTTGATCACGGGGACGACCCGGGCTCGGGTGTGCGGGTCCGCCGAGTTGTCCAGCACCGGGGTGAAGCCGATCCGCATGCGTACCGTGCCGCCGGAGGCGGTCTTGAGCTTGGTCTTGCCGGCGCTGCGCAGGCGCGGGCTGACGAACTCGTCGATCCCGAAGTTGATCAGGGACAGGGAGGTGCCGAGGAACGCGATGGCCAGGCCGGCGGGGACGAACCACCACCAGGCGTTCTGGCCGAGCGCCTGCTGGCCCTGCGCCCAGAACAGGATCGTGCCCCAGTTCCACCCGTTGTTGGAGGTGATGCCGATGAAGGCCAGGGTGATCTCGGAGAGCACCGCGAAGATGACCGTGCCGACGAAGCCCGAGGCGATCACCGCGGTGAGGTTGGGCAGCAGCTCGAAGATGATGATCCGCCAGGTCTTCTCGCCGGTGGCCCGGGCTGCCTCGACGTAGTCGCGCCGCCGCAGCGACAGCGTCTGCGCCCGCAGCACGCGCGCGTTCCACGACCACGAGGTGAGGCCGATGACGAGCGCGATCAGGGTGTCGCTGGCGTTGTTCAGGATCGACGTGATGATGATCATCAGGGGGATCGCCGGGATCACCAGGATCACGTTGGTGAACGCGGAGAGGCCGTCGTCGGCGCGCCCGCCGAGGTATCCGGCCGTGACGCCGATCAGCACCGAGAGGGTGGTCGCGATGGCGCCGGCCAGGAAGCCGACGTAGATCACGCTGCGGGTGCCGACCAGGATCTGGCTGAAGATGTCCTGGCCCAGGTGGGTGGTGCCGAACCAGTGCGCGGCCGAGGGGCCCTTGACCAGGTCGTTGCTGCGAGCGTCCGGGTCGTACGGCGCCACCCACGGGCCGATGATCGCGAACAGCACGTAGAGGCCGAGCACGACCAGACCGGTGGCCGCCTTGCGGTTGCGGACGAACAGCAGTCGCTGGCGCCGGGGCCGGCGGATGGGCTGTGCCATCGAGCCCTGGCCGGGGATGACCTGCTCGATGCTCGAGGTCGGGATCGCCATCGCTCAGCCCTCCTTGCGGGTGCGCGGGTCGAGGAGCAGGTACGCGACGTCCGCCAGCAGGTTCGCCACCAGCACCGAGATCGTGATGACCAGGAAGATGCCCTGCATCAGCGGGTAGTCCTTGGCGCCCAGCGCCTGCAGGAGCGTGAACCCGAGGCCCGGGTAGGAGAAGACGATCTCCACTAGCAGGGTGCCGCCGACGATGAAGCCGAGCGCCAGCGCGAAGCCGGAGACGTTGGGCAGCAAGGCGTTGCGCGCCGCATAGCTCAGCGCCACCCGCCGCTCGGAGAGCCCCTTGGCGTGCGCGACGGTGATGTAGTCCTCCGAGGACACCGTCACCATCATGTTGCGCATGCTCAGGATCCAGCCGCTGACCGACGAGATCAGGATCGTCAGCGCCGGCAGCAGGCTGTGCCGGATGGCGCTCGGGATGAAGTATTGGTCCCACGCCGGGATCAGGTTCGAGTCGAAGCCGCCGGAGGACGGGAAGAAGCTGCCCGGCCCGCTGAGCAGGTAGATCGCGATGATGCCCAGCCAGAAGTAGGGCACCGAGGAGAAGAACGTGGTGACCGGCAGCAGGCCGTCGGTCCAGGAGCCGCGCCGCCAGCCGGCCAGCACGCCCAGGCCGGTGCCGAGCAGGAAGCTGATGATCGTGGTGACGCCGACCAGCATCAGGGTCCAGGGCAGCGCCTGCGAGATGACCTGCGAGACCGGCGCGGGGAAGAAGGTGAACGACAGGCCCAGGTCGCCGTGGGATATCTGCTTCCAGTAGTCGATGTACTGCGTCCACAGGCTCTGGTGCTTGTCCAGGCCGAAGAGCACGTAGAGCGACTGGATCGCCTTGGTGCTCATCTGGCCCTGGTTCTTGGCGATCAGCGACTGCACCGGGTCGCCCGGCACCAGCCGCGGGATGAAGAAGTTCAGCGTGATCGCGGCCCACGCGGTGAACAGGTAGAACCCGATGCGCTGCAGGAAGTACCTCATGATGGGGTCTCCTCGGCCGCGGAGTCGTAGAGCCAGCAGGCGGCCCAGTGGCCCGGCACGTCGCCGATCTCCAGGCGGACCGGCAGATCGGTGCTGCACCGCGGCATCGCCATCGGGCAACGCGGGTGGAACCGGCAGCCGGAGGGCGGCCGGATCAAGCTCGGCGGCTCGCCGTTGCCCCGGTCCCGGACCAGGTCGGCGTCGCCGGTCAGGCGGTCCGGGTCCGGCGCGGAGTCGATCAACAGCCGGGTGTACGGGTGTGCCGGCGTCTGCGTGACGGTCTCGCTGTCGCCGCCCTCGACCATCCGGCCCGCGTACATCACCAGCGTGTCGTCGGCGAAGTAGCGCGCCGAGGCGATGTCGTGGGTGATGTAGAGGATCGCCAGGTTGAGCCGTTGCTTCAGGTCGGCCAGCAGGTTGAGCACGCCGAGGCGGATCGAGACGTCCAGCATGGACACCGGCTCGTCGGCGAGCAGCGCCTCCGGGCGGGCGGCGAGCGCGCGGGCGATGGCGACCCGCTGGCGCTGACCGCCGGAGAGCTCGTGCGGGAACTTGTCGAGGTACCGCTCCGGCGGGGTCAGGCTGACCTGGTCGAGCAGTTCGCGCAGCGCCGCGTCGAGGTCGTCCGAGGTCCGGCCCGCGTGGTTGTGGATCTTCAAGGCGCGGGCGAGGTGGTACCGGACGGTGTGCACGGGGTTCAGCGACGCGAACGGGTCCTGGAAGATCATTTGGACGCGGGCCGCGTACCCGCGGAACGGCCGGCCGCCCTTCACGGTGGTCGGCGTGCCGCTCAGCCGGATCTCGCCGGCCGTACGCGGGTAGAGCTGGGCCATCAGCCGCGCCACTGTGGACTTGCCGGAGCCGGACTCGCCCACGAGCGCGACCACCCGGCCGCGGCGCAGCGTGAGGTTCACGTCGTCGACGGCGTGAACAGCGGCCTGGTCTTTCTGGAAGAGGCTGCGCAGCTGCCGGCGTACGGGGAAGTGCTTGGTCAGGCCGATCGCCTCAAGCACCACCTCGTCGGCCGCCGCTGTCGCGTCCTTGGTCGACGTCATGCCGAGTTCCTTCGTGCGAGGGGGTGTCCGAACCACCGCGGTGCCGATCCCCGCCCGGCCTTGCGGCCGCGCGGGGATCGGCGTGGTGCGGTCAGGAGTTGGTGGGCGTGAGCTTGAGGACGATCTGCAGCGCGTACGGCTGGGTGGGCTGCATGCCGGAGTACGGGTTCGCGTCCGACGGCCAGCCGGTCCAGTTCTTGTCGTTGTAGGCGCCGCCGACATTATCGGAGCCGACGGGCAGCATCGGGGCCTGCTCGACGAAGATCTTCTCGATCGTGTTCATCGCGGTGGTGCGGTCGGCGTCACTGGTCGCGTTGGCGTACGCCGCGAGCGCGGCGGTCGCCTCCGGGCTCTTGAAGCGGCCGAAGTTGCCCTGCTGTGCGGCGGTCCCGATCGGCTTGAGCAGGGCGCCGTCCATCACGGTCTGGTAGATGTCGTACGGCGTGGCGCCGCCGTTGGTCCACCGCATCGAGGCGTCGAAGTCGCCCTTCTGCACGTTGGTGTCCCAGACGTCCTGATTGGGCTTCTCGACACTGGCCTGGATGCCGATCTCGGCCAGGTTGCTCTTGATGATCTCCAGCGTGGTCTGGTAGTCGGACCACGGCGCCGGGTCGCTCAGCGCGATCTTGACGGGCTTGCCGGTCGAGTCGTTCAGCGTGGTGCCGTTGAGCTTGTAGCCAGCGGCCGCCAGAAGTGCCTTGGCGCCCGGCACGTCCGGGGTCAGCTTCTTGTCCTTGTAGTCGGGCGCGATGAACGCGTCGCCCGCGCCGTTCGGCAGGCCGGTGACGCTGTCGATCTCCGGGTGGAAGTAGCCGGCCTCGGCCTGGTTGAAGATGTCCGCCCGGTTGATCACCATGTTCATGGCCAGGCGCAGCTTCGGGTCGTCGAACGGCTTCTTGGTGGTGTTGATGTAGAGGCCGTGGATGCCGAGCACGCCGGGCGCCCAGACGTGGTGGTGCGCCGGGTCCTTGGCCACGAAGGTGGTCTGCACGTTCGGGATGAAGACGAAGCTCCACTCCGCGTCGTCGTTGGCCAGCGCGGTCGCCTGGGTGTCGTTGCCGGAGTACGAGACGTACCGCAGCTCCTTGACCTTGGGCAGGTCCTGCCAGTACCCGGAGGTGCGCACGTCGAGCACCACGCCCGCCTGGGTGAAGGACTTCAGGGTGTACGGCCCGGTGCCGATCGGGTTCTTGTTGATGTCGGTGGCCGGGTCCGCGATGGTCGACCAGATGTGCTTCGGGACCATCGGCGTCTGCGCCATGATCTTGTTCTGGTTGACGAACTGCGGCGACTTGAAGGTCACGTGCACCACGTTGCCGGTGACCGTGATCTGGTCGTACGGGATCGCGTACTGGTTGAGCGCGTCGTTGCCCTTGAGCAGCCCGAAGGTGTACGCGACGTCGTCGGCGGTGAACTTCTGCCCGTCCGACCAGGTGGCGTTGTCCCGCACGGTGACGTCCGCCGACTTGTAGTCGTCGGCCCACTTGACCGAGCTGGCCAGCCACGGCGTGACCGGGTCGGCCGGCTTGACCGGGTTCCACTGGGTCAGCGGCTCGTAGATCATCCACTTGTAGCCGAGCGCGTTCGCCGAGGAGGTGCCGGCGAACGGGTTGTGGTTCTCGGTCTGCGTGCCGTTCGGCATGCCGATCTTGAGATAGTCGACCGTCTTGCCGGCGTTGGCGTTGTTCGCGTTCGGCGATTTGCTGCACGCGGCGAGCCCGCCCGTGGCGAGCACACCCGCCAGGGCGACCGCGAACAGGGTCCTTCTCTGCATCGGAATTTCTCCTCGGAATCGGCGGGAAAGGGTGAGAGGGGTAGAACGCTGTGGGCGTGCGGCATCGCGGTGCCGGCTGACGGCCGGCGCCGAGATCTCGCGGGGGTGACCGGCGCCGGGGGCGGCGACCGGCCGCGTGCTATTGGGGTTTGGGAAGGATCAGCTGGGTGTGGTGTACGGGGTCGCGACGGTGGAGCCGCGAACGGTGAAGCTCGCGGGGATGACGGTCGGCCGGTTCGGCAGGGGAGTGCCCTCGAAGTGGGCGAGCAGCGTCCGGGCCGCGGCCTCGCCCATCTCGCGCAGCGGTTGGTGCACTGTGGTCAGCGCCGGCTGGCTGTGCGCCGCCTGGGGTATGTCGTCGAAGCCGACCACCGCCACGTCCTGCGGGATGCGCCGGCCGTTGTCGAGCAGGGCCTGCATCGCGCCGATCGCGGACAGGTCGTTGTGCGCGAAGACCGCGTCGAACGCCAGCCCGGCGTCGAGCGCCGCCTGCACGCCGGCTGCTCCGCGGGCGACGGTGAAGTCGCCCTGGAAGACCCGCTCGGCCGGGATCGGGTGGCCGGCCTCGGCGAACACCCTGGCGAAACCGGCCAGGCGCTGCTGGGTGCAGCCGAAGCGGGCCGGCCCGGCGATCACCAGGGGCGCGCTGCGGCCGATCTCGACCAGGTGCGAGGCGGCGGCGCCGGCGCCGATGTGGTTGGTCGTGCCGACGCTCGGGATCTCGGGGGACTGCTGGTCACGGTCGTCGATCAGCACCACCGGCAGGCCGCGGGCGTACAGCATGGCGATGTAGTCCAGAGTGCCCTCGGGCTCGATGACCAGCAGGCCGTCGAACGACTTGGCGGACACCTGGGCGCCGAACTGGCGCATCGACTCCTCGCCGCGGTTGCACGTGAACAGCAGCAACCCGTACCGCTCGGTCTCCAGCACGTCGACGGCGCCCTGCAGCACCTCGCCGATCCACGGCCAGGTCAGCGACGGCACGAGCATGCCGACCACCCGGGTGCGGCCGCGAGCCAGCCCGACGGCGCGTGAGCTGGGCACGTACCCCAACTCGTCGATCACCGCACGGACCCGGGCGGCGGTCGACTCGTCCAGCTCACCCTTGCCGTTCAGGACGCGGGACACGGTCGTCTTGCTGACCTTGGCCCGGGCCGCCACGTCGGCGATGGTGATCGGCACTGGTCCTCCGTAGGTCGCGGGCGGATGTCACCGGTTCGTTGCGCCGGCGTTTCGGAACCGGTTTCGGGACCGGTTCCGGCAGTTAACGCCAGTGGTGCCGGTCACGTCAATGCACCTGCGCCGATGTTTCGGTCTCGAGACGATAACGGGCGCTGCGCTCCGGTCAAATGCTCACTTGTCGCCTCGAAACCCTGGCCAGGTCCCGTGCGAGGTTGGGCAGGACGATGCCCAAAGGGGCATCGACGACCAGACCCGCGTACGGCTCGCCGCGGGTCACGCCACGGTTGACGATCGCCACCCGGATCCCGTCGCGGGCGGCCCGCAGCACGAATCGGCGGCCCGACATGACGGTCAGCGACGACCCCAGGACCAGCAGGGTCCGAGCCCCCGCGACCAGGGCGAAGCTGCGCGCCACGCGCTCCGGCGGCACGGTCTCGCCGAAGTAGACGACGTCCGGCTTCAGCATCCCGCCGCAGCCGCGGCAGTCGAGGACGGTGAAGCCGTCGAGGGCGCTGTCGGCCAGCTCGGCGTCGCCGTCCGGGTTGATCGCCGAGGCGACCCCGGCGAACGCGGGATTGGCCTGCTCCAGCCGGCTCGCCAGCTCGGTGCGCGAGGTCAGCCGGCCGCAGCCGAGGCAGGCGATCCGGGCCAGGTTGCCGTGCAGCTCGACCACGTCGCGGGCGCCGGCCGCCTGGTGCAGCCCGTCCACGTTCTGCGTGATGATGCCGCCGACCAGGCCCAGCTCCTGCAGCTGGGCGACGGCGCGGTGGCCGTCGTTGGGCCGCGCGTCGCCGATGGTGCGCCAGCCCAGATGGCTGCGCGCCCAGTAGCGGCGGCGGGCGACCGGGTCGCGGGTGAACGCCTGGTAGGTCATCGGGGTCTCGCGCCGGGCCGAGCCGGACGGACCCCGGTAGTCGGGGATCCCCGAATCAGTCGACAACCCCGCGCCGCTGAGCACGACCACGCCGCCCTCGGCGACCCACGCGCCGAGCTCAGCCACCTGATCCACCACCTGAAGGTCCACGCCCTCAATAATCCACCGGACTATCGGGAGTTAGGTGATGGTGGTAACCCGCCGGAGTCGTGCGGTTTTGGACGCAGAACGATAAGTTGTCGGTGTGACAGCAGTGACGCGCGTGCTTCCCCGTCGTTGGGACGGCCGCCGCCTGCTGCGCTTCCTCGCCGGCCTCGCGATGCTGGCGCTCGCCTTCACGGCGCACCAGCCGGCCGCCGAGCCCGCTGCCCCGGTCGCCGTCGTGGCGGCCCCGGCGGCCCCGGCTCCGGTCCACGCGGCGCCCGCCCCGGTCGCCGAGG
>Ga0307508_10003280_pt1 | contig 16496 bp, 16 predicted proteins | sample 9_EM_MG_FD_203089 | JGI IMG/M metagenome (GOLD analysis project Ga0307508, IMG submission 203089) | Populus trichocarpa ectomycorrhiza microbial communities from riparian zone in the Pacific Northwest, United States - 9_EM | ecosystem: Host-associated > Plants > Roots > Unclassified | place...
CGGCCGGCGACCGGCCCGGCCCGGGGGCGGCTCGCGGAAGGCGGCGCGTGATGGACCGGATCCCTCGCCGTCGCGTGACCTGAACAGTCACGCTCGATCAGCTGAACGCAGCAACTCCGCCAAGACCGTCCGGACATCGGCGGGGTGCAGATTCAACGCCTCGAACTGGTCGGCGGTCGCCCACACGAGCTCGAAGCTGTTGTCCGGGCCGTTCTCCGCGGCCTCGGGGCCCGACAGAAGCGGCACGCCCACGACATCGGACATCAAGAAATACAGGGCGAGGCGGCCGTTGTGCCGGCCGGTCCACAGCCGCCGATCGACCGTGGCCCGAAGCCCGGTCTCCTCCCGAAGTTCACGCACCGCCGCGTCTTCCGAGTCCTCATCCGCCTCGACATGACCGCCGGGCAGGACCGCATAGCGATGCCCGGGACAACTCGCACCGGTCCACCCGCCGTCCTCGCACATCACGCAGCCGGCCGACGACTCGCGCCGGAGGAACCTCTTGATCAACAAGACCCGAGGCCCCCTGACGACGACCGCTACCGCCCTGGGAATCTTCACGGCTGAAGGATGCCCTACCGCGCACTTCGCCCGCCGTACACGCGCGCGGAGACACGAAGGACGCAAAGGGCAAAATCGATGCCCCTCTGATGGCCGTCCAGAGTGGATCAACCCGTCCGCTCCCGGGCAGAATCTCGAAGCGTTCGTTCGTTGTCCGACGAAAGGAAACCGCTTCACATGTCTCTCCGCAAAAGGATCTTGCTAGCTGTTGCGACCCTCCTTGGCCTGCTCGTTCTGTCCAGCGTCGCGGCAAGCCCCGCCTCGGCGGCATGCCCCGTCGCCAAGGGCGGTTGGTGCAACGCGGAGTGACGGCGTAGCACCCCGGTAACAGCCGAAGCTGACACGACGAAAGCGCCGGTCGCAAGTTGCCTGGCCGGGAACGGGCGCCCGGCAATGGCTCCGGCCGGCGCTTTCGGCCGCCCTTAACCTGTACGGTTCGCGCCGGGCGCACGCTTCGTGGAGGTTTCGAGCCGCCGGCCGGCCGCGAAACCACCCAGCGCGGCCGCAAGGGCCAACCCGGCCGCCACCACCAGCGTCAGACGGGCGCCGGCCCGCACCGACACCGAGCCGATCGGTATGGCCAGGGCCACTGGGCCGAACATCACCATGTTCGCGGTAGCGCCCGCCCGGCCCAGCAGGTACTCAGGAGTTCGGGTCTGCACGGCGGTGATGCCGGCGATCAATGTCCACGGCAGGCCGAACCCGACGACCGCACTGCCCGCGATCAGCGCCGGCCACCAGGGCAGGCACCATGCGACGCAACCGGCGGCGAAGAGTGCCGCCCCGAGCGCGGCGACCCGGGCCGGGCCGAGGCGGGCCAGCAGGCGGCCGACCAGTAGGCCGCCGACGATCGAGCCGGCTCCCTGCGCGCTGGCCAGAAGGCCCAGGTGGGTGGCGGGCAGGTGCAGCCCGTGGACGACGCGGGCGAGGACGGCGGCGCCGGTCAGACCGGACATCGCGATCGACACCGCGGCCACCAACACCGGCACCCGCACCGAGCCCGACCGGAGCAGAACGACCCACCCAGCGCGCGCACTGCGACCGGACAGAGCAGGCGGGGCAGGCAGCCCGGCCGGGGCGGGCTGAGTGCTGGGGCCCGGGCGAATCCGGAGCAGGGCGTAGCAGGCCGCCGCCAGCAGGGGCATCGTCGCGCACATCAGGACGACCGGGACCGGGCCGCGCCAGGCGTACAGCCCGGCTCCCGCCAGGGGGGCGATCAGCTTCATCCCTTCCTGCGCGCTCGCCCGCCAGCCGTTCACCTCGCCGAGCGCCGCCGTCGGCAGGGTGGCCGGGAGGATCGCCGTCTCGCCCGCGTCGAGCACCACATAGCCGGCGCCACGGGTCAGCAGCACCAGGAAGATCAGCCAAACGCCGGCGATCGAGCCGACCGTGAGCAGGCTCAGCAGGGTGAGCCCGAGGACGACATCCCCCCAGATCAGCAACGGCCGACGGGGCAGGCGGTCGACCAGCGCGCCCAACCAGGGCGAGGCGAAGGTCGGCGCGTAGAGGCACAGCCCGGTCAGTCCGGCCAGGCTCACCGATCCGGTCAGGTCGAGGACCCAGATGCGGGCGGCCAGGGTCAGCGCGGTGCTCCCGAAGCCGGACAACAGCGAGATCAGAACGAACAGCGCCGCGTTCCGCCGCATGCGGGCTCCCCAGATATGAGTCGGTGAGACTCACATCCTCAAGACCTGAGCGGCCCTGTGTCAAGGGTGGGGCGTGGCTGCGGCGTACGCCTCGCGGAGGCGACCGATCGCCGCCCGCATCGGGCCCGGCAGTGGCACTCGGGCCACATCCAGGTCGCCGACAACGTCGTTGACCAGGGAAAACATCGGCCCGGACGGCGCCGTGACGGCGGCGTCGAGCGTTTCCCGGACGAGCCTGGCCCGGACGAAACGCCCGTCCCAGCGCCGGTCCGCGCCGACCCGGCGATGCAGCTCGACGGCGGCGACCCGCAGCCCGGCGATCGCCTCGTCAAGATCTTGTTGACACGGGGCGGCCGCGGTGGCCAGCCGGAGTCGTCGCTGCTCCGCGGCCTGCCGGCTGGCCAGGCCGAGCGCGGTGGCGATGTCCGCCCAGGTCGCGCCCGCGCGCCGAGCCTTGTCGATCAGCGCGAGTTCGTCCGCGTCGAGGCGGGCGCGGGCCGCCGGGATCCTCCGCAGGTCACTGAGATCGGCCACGGGAGCGAGCGTGCCGCATCCGGCCACAAGTTGTCAACTTTTCGTTGACAACAGTCGAAGATCCGCTTCAGGTCGAACCAGGCCGACGGGACGGTCGGCGGGCCCGCCCCCGTGTCAGCCCGCCGACCGCGTTCCGAGCAGGCCGGTGACCCGGCCCTATGCCAGCGCGCCCCAGCTCGGCGCGCGCGGCGTCACCCGCAGAGGCATGCGCGCCTCCGCGGGCGTACGGTCCCGCTTGCGGTTGTTGCAGCGACCGCAAGCGGCGACGGTGTTGGTCCACTCGTTGCCGCCGCCGCGCGAACGCGGCAGGACGTGATCGATCGTGGACGCCGTGCCGGCGCAGTAGCCGCAGGCGTGCCGGTCCCGGGCGAGCACGCCGGCCCGCGACCAGGCCGGCCCGCGAGTGTGCCGCCAGCGGGTGACAACGTAGCTGACCAGGCGCACGACGGTCGGGATCGGGTAGACGCCGATCCGGCTGTCCGGCTCGGCCTCGTGCACGACCGCCACCTCGCGGAACAGCATCCGGATCGCGTGCCGGAGGCTGACCCGGTGCAGCGGGCCGCAGTCCGCGTTCAGAACGAGCACCGCGCTCATCGTGGCTCACCCCCGCTCATTCCGGACGAAAGGCCGGCAACAGAAACCGGCCGAATCCGGGACGAAAAAGCCGTCCGACCCCGTGACAGGGTGGACGGCCGTCGGCGGTGAGCGCGTCGTGCGCCAACCGCCTCAGCCACCCCGCCCGGGCTCGCAGCTCATCCGTGTCGTCTCCTTCGATCTACTGACGACCACCGTAGGAGCGGCGCCCGGCGCGGACAACCGAATAACGATCTCGGTCATCCCGGCGGCGGTCGCGCGCGCTCTGACGTACTCGTGCAGCCAACTCGTCCCGCCCGCCGCCACCGCCAGCCAGCCCGGCGCGCCCGCCGCCCAGAGGCCGGCGGCCCAGCACGCCTGGCCAGCCGGTCGGCGACTGAGTCGTAGACGTATCCCAGCCGGCTCGTCCGCCCGGTCACCACCGCGACCGCGCCGTCCAGACTGTCCGCCGCGGCGCCGAGCAACACCAGCAGGGCCCCGAGCAGCAGCCCGAAGCGCCCGAGCGGCACGGCGAACGGCACCGCGAGACCAAGAACGACACCCGCGGCGGTCACGGCCGCCGGCCCGATCCGGCGCCGTCCGAGCCAGGACCCGATCCGGTACGCGGTGAGCACCCACCCCCGGACCGCCGCGGAGGACCGGCGCGGATCGAAGCCGCCGTGCAGCCGTGACCAGGCCGCCGCGTACTCCTCGAAGGTCACTGCCCGTGAATCAGGCCACCGTGACGGGGACGCCGGACGGGGCCAGCAGCTGCCAGACCTCGCGGGTCGCGGTCGACCGGTTGAGCGTGATGAAGTGGATGCCCGGCACACCCTCGTCGAGCAGCCGCGCGCACAACTGCGCGCACAGCTCGATGCCCAGCTCGCGCACGGCCGCCTCGTCGCCCGAGACCCGCTCGAAGCGCGCCAGCAGCGCGGGCGGGAACGGCGCGCCGGAGAGCTGGCTGGAGCGCTCGATCGTGGCCATCTTGGTCACCGGCATCACACCCGGCACGATCGGCGTGTCGCAGCCGGCCGCGGCCACCCGGTCGCGCAGCCGCAGGTACTCCTCGGCGTCGAAGAACATCTGGGTGATCGCGAAGTCGGCGCCGGCACGGCACTTGCGGACGAAGTTGGCGGTGTCGGCGGCCACGTCGCTCGAGCGCGGGTGCTTGTACGGGAAGGCGGCCACGCCGACGCTGAAGTCGCCGGACTCCTTCACCAGTCGGACTAGGTCGGCCGCGAACCGCACGCCGTCGGGATGTGCCACCCACTCGCCCATCGGGTTGCCCGGCGGATCGCCGCGGACCGCGAGGACGTTGCGGATGCCGGCGCCCGCCAGCCGGCCGATCACGTTGCGCAACTCGGCGACCGAGTGGTCGACCGCCGTCAGGTGCGCCATCGGCAGCAGGGTGGTCTCGGTGGCCACCCGCTCGGTGACGGCGACCGTCGTGTCGCGGGTGGTGCCGCCCGCGCCGTAGGTCATCGAGACGAAGCTGGGCCGCAGCGACTCGAGCTCGCGGATGGCCCGCCAGAGCAGGCGCTCGCCCTCGGCCGTCTTGGGCGGGAAGAACTCGAACGAGAAGGTCGGCGCGGCGCCACGGATCAACTCGCCGATCGCCGGGGTGCCGGGAAGGCGGGAAGGAAGTCCGAGAGCCACACCGACGACTCTACCGGTCGGCCCTCGAATCCCCTCCGTGCGCCGAGTCACCCGGGGTCGGCTAGCGTCGTCCGCGTGATTCCCCCCGTCGAACAGGCCGGACTGCGTCCCCGAGTCGACAAGGCGCTCGCCGCCTTCCTCGCCGAGCAGCGGACCCGTTTGACCGGCATCGATCCGGCGCTGACCGAGATCGCCGAGGCGCTGGAGACGCTGGTGCTCGGCGGCGGCAAGCGGCTGCGGCCGGCGTTCGCGTACTGGGGTTACCGCGGCGCCGGCGGAAACGACACGGACCAGGTCGTCGCGGCCGTCTCGGCCCTGGAGCTGGTGCAGGCCAGCGCCCTGATCCACGACGACCTGATGGACCGGTCGGATACCCGGCGCGGCGAGCCGTCGGTGCACCGCAGGTTCGAGGCGCGGCACGCCGCGGCGCTCTGGCGAGGCGGTGCGGCGGCGTTCGGGGACAGCGTGGCGGTGCTGCTCGGCGACCTGGCGATGGTCTGGTCGGACGAGTTGCTGCACACCAGCGGCGTCGGACCAGCCGAGCTGACCCGCGCCCGCCCGGTCTTCGACGAGATGCGCACCGAGGTCACCGTCGGGCAGTACCTGGACGTCCTCAGCCAGGCCACCGGCGACACCTCACTCGAGCGGGCGGGCAAGGTCGCGCGGTTCAAGGCGGCGAAATACACGGTCGAGCGCCCGCTGCTGCTGGGCGCGGCGCTGGCCGGCGCCCCCGATCCGGTACGCGACGCCTACTCGAGCTTCGGCCTGCCGCTCGGCGAGGCGTTCCAGCTGCGCGACGACGTGCTCGGCGTCTTCGGCGACCCGTCGCAGACCGGCAAGCCGGCCGGCGACGACTTGCGCGAGGGCAAGCGTACGTACCTGGTCGCGTCCGCCTTCGCCGCGCTGGACGCCGCCGGCCGCGCCGAGCTGGACGAGGCCCTGGGCGACCAGGGCCTGAACGACGCCGGAGTGGCCCGCCTGCGCACGATCATCCGGGACAGCGGCGCCCTGGCCGCCACGGAGCACCGCATCGACGAGCTGATGACCGCCGCCCTGACCGCCCTGGCCCGCGCCCCCATCGACGACGAGGCCCGCACCGTCCTGCGGGCCCTGGCCGACGCCGCCACCCGCCGAACCGTCTGACCGCCCGGGCGCGGTCCCCCGGGTACGACGAGGGTCAGGGCCTCGAGCTCGGGCGGGCGGCGGTTTCGCCGGTTCGGGGGGTGGGTTGGATGCCGCGGCGGCCGGTCCAGACCCAGAGGGACAGGGTCGACAGGATCAGGGCGAAGCCGAAGAGGAGATCCTCGATCGGGGCGTAGGCGATGCGCGGGCCGAGGATGTCGGCGGGGTTGTAGACGACGATGCGGCGGCCGGTCAGGATGCCGTTGGCGAGCAGCTGGAACGTGACGATGAGCGGGTAGGTGGCCCAGAAGACCGCCCTGGTCACCAGCCTCGTCCGCAGGATCAGCAGGTCGGCCGCGAGGGCGGCGGCGACGCCGAGGGCGGCGGCGACGGTGTAGGTCACTCGTCGCCGGCCGGTTTGCGCAGGACGGCCCGGACCGCCTCGAAGCCGAGGATCGCGCAGAGCGGGACCACGAGGAAGAACAGCACCTCGTCCAGCGGCAGGCCGCCGGGCAGCACGATGCCCGTGGTCTGGGCAGGGTCGAAACGCCAGTCGCCGGCGGCTATCGCCGCGAGGTCCCAGGCGACGAAGACGGCCGCCACCGGGAGCAGCGTCAGCAGGAGCCGGCGGCCCCGGCGGAAGACGTTGACCTTGAGGATCGGCTCCAGCCACAGCGCCGCGGCCAGGCACCCCGCTAGCACGAGCAGGTAGGCGAGGTGGCGCACCCGGTCAGAAGCCGAGCGCCTGCGCGCGGCGCTTGACCTCGCGGGCCTTGTCGCCGCCCAGGGAGACCGCGGCGTTGCCGTCGAGTTCCTCGTCCGGTTCGTAGAGCCACCGTATGGCCTCTTCGTCGTTATACCCGGCGTCGCGAAGCAAGGTCAGCACACCGGGGAGGTGCTTGAGCACCGTGGCGTTGGCAACCAGTTCCGCGGGCACCCGGCGTACGCCGTCGCGCTTGACGGCGAGCAGCTGCCCGTCGCGGACCATCTGGTTGACCTTGCTGATCGAAACGTCGAGCTTTTCGGACACGTCCGGCAGGTTGATCCACGCGGCCGGCCCGGCGGTTACAGATTCGCTCACCAGTACAGGGTGCCAGATCAGACCGGAAGGAACCCGATGAGCCTGTGGCGGAGGACCCGAACGGAGCTGGCGGGCGCGTGGCGGTCGTTGCGCTACGACCTGGGCGGGCGATCGCCCGAGCCGCCCGCGGAGGGTCCGGACGTGACCTCGACGGGGATGAGCACGTTCGGCGTGCAGCTCGACGTGACGCCCCCGGTCGTCCGGGTCGCCCGGCGCCCGCCCCGGCGTGCCGCGGCGGTCTCGGCGTTCGGGATGCTCACGGTGGTCGGGGCGGCCGGGGCCTACCTGGCCGTGGTGAACGGGCTCGGCTCGCTGCTGAACGGGCAGACGGCGGCGGCGGGCACGCTGCCTCCGGCGAGCGCGGCGACCTCGGACTCGGGGATCGGCCGCGGCCCGGGCCCGCACCGGCCGCGGGTACGGCCGTCGCCGTCGCCGGTCACGAAGGTGAATCCTGCTTCCTCGCTCGTGCGGACCGTGGTCACCCCACCGGCGCGGCCGGACGGCGCCGCTCGGGTCAGGAAGGGGGCGGCTCCCGCGTGCCGCTGCGGCAATCCCCCGGTCCCGACGCCGACCGCGCCCACGTCGTCACCCTCCTCGACGCCCTCCGAATCGGCTTCCCCGACCGATTTCCCCACACCGGACGAGTCTTCGGCCACAACCGGCGATTGGCCTGAACCGGGCATCAGTCCCGAGAGGCGGCATCGCAGGAGGCACTACTAAATCCTGTTTTATCAGGGTGGAACGGTCCTGGTGCGAGAGATCTCGTACCCGTTTGGACTCAGCTATGACATCCTGGACTGCCCCTACCCGAAAGACACATAGACTTCACGCCGATGGACACCACAGTCGCCGACACGTTGATCGGCACGACGATTGACGGCCGCTACCGGATCACCGGTCGCGTGGCCCGTGGTGGCATGGCGACCGTCTACACGGCCACCGACGAACGACTCGAGCGTACGGTCGCGCTGAAGATCATTCATCCGTCGCAGGCCACGAACGTTCACTTCGTCGACAGGTTCACCGACGAGGCCAAGACGATCGCCCGGCTCACCCACCCCAACGTCGTCGCGGTCTACGACCAGGGCCGCCACCTCGGCCTGCCCTACCTGGTCATGGAATTCGTGCAGGGCCGCACCCTGCGCGACCTGCTGACCCAGCGCCGCAGGCTCACCCCGGTCGAGGCCTGCGCGATCCTCGAGCAGATGCTCGCCGCGATCGCCGCCGCCCACCGGGCCGGCCTGGTCCACCGCGACGTCAAGCCGGAAAACGTGCTGGTCGCCGAGGCGCCCAGCGGCGGCCTCGGCAACCTGGTCGACGCGGTGGTCAAGGTGGCCGACTTCGGGCTGGCCCGCGCGGTCGAGGCCAGCAGCGCCGACGATGCGGGCCAGCTGATGGCCACGGTGGCCTACGTCGCGCCCGAGCTGGTCACCGACGGCCACGCGGACGCGCGCACCGACGTCTACTCGGCCGGCATCGTGCTCTTCGAGATGCTCACCGGCCGGGTGCCGTTCGACGGCGACGACCCGGTCGAGGTGGCCTGGCGACACGTGGACAACGACGTGCCGCCGCCGTCGAGCGTCGTGCAAGGCCTTCCGCCGGCCCTCGACGACCTGGTCGCCCGCGCGACCCGCCGCGACCCCGGCGCCCGGCCGACCGACGCCGGAGCGCTGCTCGCCGAGGTGCAGACGGCCCGCGACGACCTCGGCGTGGCGAACGCGGAGACCGCGCTGCTACGGCAGGTCGCGGCTCCGACGGCGCTGCACGCGGCCGTGGACCCGACCGCCGTCGTGCCCACGGTCGGCTTCGGCAACCGGCCCACCTGGGCGCGGCTGCCCGAGCAGGGCACGCGGGCGCAGTCGCGCCGCCGGGCCACGATCGAGGGGCCCGCCCACGGGGACGGCCACGGCCAGGACCGGCGACGGATCATGTTGCTCGCCGCGGTCGCGGTGATGGTGCTGGTCGTGCTCGGCAGCACGTGGTGGGTCACGCTGGGCCGTTACACCGAGACGCCGACCCTGGTCAATATGACCAAGACCCAGGCCGAGCAGTATGCGAAACAGAACGGCTTCGAGCTGTTCTACGCCGACGGGACGTACAGCGAGACCGTGGCCAAGGACGTCGTGCTCGCGCAGAAGCCCGGCGCCAACCAGAAGATCGTCAAGGGCGGCACCATCACCTTGACGCTCTCGCTGGGCAAGGAACGCTTCCCCGTGCCCGACGTCGTGGGACAGGAGCTGTCCGCCGCCAAGGGCGAGATCGGGGCCGCCAACCTCAAGCTCAAGCAGGGCCCGGGGCAGTACAGCGACACGGTCCCCGAGGGCTCGGTGATCTCCATCGACCCGGCGGCGGGTACCGACCTCAAACGCGGCGACACGGTCACGGTCGTGGTCAGTCAGGGCAAGGCGCCGATCTCCGTGCCCAACCTGATCGGCAAGAACATCAACGACGTACGCGCCCAGTTGCAGCAGCTCGGGCTGAACGCCGTCGAGCGTTACAAGGACAGCGACCAGCCCGCAGACACGGTCATCGCCCAGTCGCCGAGCGCGGGCGCGGGCGCGGCCAAGGACGCCGACGTGACCCTCGACATCAGCAAGGGCCCGCCGCTGATCACCATCCCCGACCTCACCAACCAGTCCTGCCAACAGGCGCAGGCGACGTTGCAGGCGCAGAACCTGCAGGCCCAGCTCAACATCAACCCGAACGGCCTCGTCCGGCAGATGAGCCCGGGCCCGGGCACCCAGGTACCGGCCCAGACCGTGGTGCAGCTGCAGTGCTTCTAGAGCGGCGGATCGGCTCACACACCAAGGCGGCGGGCGGCCTGGCCAAGGCCGCCCTGCCGTACGTGGACGCGGCCGGCTCCGAGACGCTGCAGGTGTACGTGTCGAACTCGCGCGGCTGGGCGCTGCCGCCCGGCGACCCGAAGCAGGACACGCTGTTCCGCGACGGGTGCGGCGAGCGCGGGCTGCCGGCGTACGTGCACGCGTCGCTGCTTGTCAACCTCGGCTCGCCGACCGGGCTGACGGTCGAGCGCTCGGTGGCCACGCTCGCGCACGCCCTGGAACGCGGCCACGCGATCGGCGCGACCGCGGTCGTCTACCACGCGGGCAGCTCGGTCGACGAAGCGCACACCCCCAAGGCGATGCACCAGTTACGTGAGGCGTTGCTTCCGCTGCTCGACTCGGCGGCCGCCCGTGGCCTGCCGCGGCTGCTGGTCGAGCCGAGCGCCGGCGGCGGCCGCAGCCTGGCCTCCAAGGTGCAAGATCTCGGTCCCTACCTCGACGCCGTCCAGAGCCACCCCTGGCTTGGCGTCTGCTTCGACACCTGCCACGCCTGGGCCGCCGGACACGACCTGGCCAAGCCAGGCGGGATGACCGCGACCCTGGACGAGTTGATCGCCACGGTCGGCCCCGAGCGTCTCCAGTTGATCCACGCGAACGACTCGAAGGACGAGTGCGGCTCCACGCGGGACCGCCACGAGACGATCGGCAAGGGCCGGATCGGCGAGGCGCCCTTCGCCGAGTTGCTGGCTCACCCGGCCACGGCCGGCGTACCGGTCATCGTGGAGACGCCGAGCGAGGAGCACGCCGGCCACGCAGCCGACATCGCGCTGCTCAAATCCCTACGCCCGGCCTAGCCCCGGGCCCCGCCCCCCGCCCAGCCCCCAGCCCAGCCCAGCCCCCAGCCCAGCCCCCAGCCCAGCCCAGCCCCCCAGCCCAGCCCAGCCCAGCCCCCGGCCCAGCCCCCGGCCGGTGACGCCCGCTGTGCGCCGGCCAGCGCCCGCTCCGCGAGATCTCCGAGGATCCGTGCTGAATCTGCCGCCTGCCCGGGAAACGGTCTTCGCTGGGGCATCACAACCAGGCAGGCGTGGGCACATCCCGCCAGTTGTGGAGAAATATCGAATACCCTCTTCCCGGACGCCATCACTCTGCGTATATTCACGCGGACCTGTGAGTTTCCGGCTTAGCGTCCTCTGCCGGGGCCTTTGGCTTCGCCTGACATTCCGCCTTTGAATCCGTGCGCCCGGCGCAGCGCGGCGGCAAACGGCGATGCGGTGGCGGACCGCGGCGCCGCGACGGCCACGTGCGGCGGGTTCACCGCAAGGCGTCGGCGCGGCGGCCCGAGCGCACAAGCGGAACGGGTCCCCGGCGGTCAGGGGGCTGCCGCCGGAAACCCGCTCCGGGAATGGGGAGGCGTGGTGGAGCGCCTCTCAGGAAGCCGTCGCCGCGGCCGGTTCGGGGGCGGGCGCCGCCACGTCGTCGTCGAGCATCGTGGACTCGTCGAACGGGTCTCCGCCGGAAAGCACCAGCGCGGCGCGCTCCCGGTCGAACTCGCCCACCCAGGTGCCGACCAGCACCGTGGCGACCGCGTTGCCGGCGAAGTTGGTCACCGCCCGAGCCTCGGACATGAACCGGTCGATGCCCACGATCAGGCCGACCCCGTCGAGCAGTTCCGGCCGGTGGCTCTGCAGGCCGCCGGCGAGCGTGGCCAGGCCCGCGCCGGTGACCCCGGCGGCGCCCTTGGACGCGACGATCATGAAGAGCAGGAGGGAGATCTGCTCGCCGATCGACAGCGGTTTGTCCATGGCCTGCGCGATGAACAGCGACGCCATGGTCAGGTAGATCGCGGTGCCGTCCAGGTTGAAGGAGTAGCCGGTCGGCACCGTGATGCCGACGACCGACTGGCTGACGCCGAAGTGCTCCATCTTGGCGATCAGCCGAGGGAAGGCGGACTCCGACGACGAGGTCGAGAAGATCAGCAGGAACTCGCGGCCGAGGTACTTCAGCAGGCTGAGCAGGTTGATCCGGGCGACCACCCAGAGCAGCGCGCCGAGCACCACGAAGACGAAGACCGCGCAGGTGAAGTAGAAGCCGAGCATGATCTGCGCCAGGCTCTTGAGCGCGTCGACGCCGGCCGAGCCGATCACCGCGGCCATCGCGCCGAACGCGCCGATCGGCGCCAGCCACATGATCATCGAGAGGATCTTGAAGACCAGTCGCTGGATCGTGCCGATCGCGCGAAGGACGGGCTCGCCGCGCGAGCCCATCGACTGCAGCCCGAAGCCGACCAGCAGCGCCACGAGCAGGGTCTGCAGCACCGAGTTGCTGGTCAGCGCCGAAAGCAGAGTGGTGGGGATGATCTCGAGAAGGAAGTCGGCGGTGGTGGTCGCTCCCGCGGCCGCGGCCTGCTTGTGGCCGGCCGCCGCGAGGGACGCGCTCAGGTGCAGGCCCGAGCCGGGGTGGATGATGTTGCCGACGACCAGGCCGATGGCCAAGGCTACGGTCGACATCACCAGGAAGTAGCCGAGGGCGAGGCCGCCGACCCGGCCGACCTTCGCGGCCTGGCGCACGGACCCGACACCTAGAACGATGGTGCAGAAGATGACCGGGCTGATCATCATCTTGATGAGGTTGACGAAGCCCTTGCCGATCGGGGCGAGTTGGACGGCGAAGCTGGGCGCGAGGAAGCCGACGACGATACCGAGAATGACGGCGACGAGCACCGCCACGTAGAGGAGGTGGGTTCGGTCCCGCCTGGCCGGCGGGCGAATGCTCGGGGAATCCATGCCGCAGACTGTGGTGCAGGTCTCACCGGAGAGCACCATTACGTTCATTCTGTTCACCGCCACGACCTGGAGTGGAAACGGTCATGACACGCCGGAGCATCGCCGGGCAACTCTTCGCGCTGCAGGTTCTGGTCGTGACGCTGCTGGTGGCCGGCGGGATGGCCGGCACGTTCCTGCTGGCCCGGCAGGACGCGCGCAGCGCCGCGGTCGACAAGGTCATCGGGGTCGCCGAGGCCGTCGCCTACTCTCCCACCGTCGTCGATGCGCTGCGCTCCAGCAATCCGACGGCTCAACTCCAGCCGTACGCGATGGCGACGCAGGCCGCCACGGGTACCACCTTCATCGTCATCATGGCGCCGGACCGCACCCGCTACACGCATCCGACCCTCTCGCTGATCGGGCAGAAGTTCGCCGGCTCGGTCGACGCCGCGCTGGCCGGCGGGATCGTGGTCGAGCAGTTCACGGGCAGCCTCGGCGCCTCGGTCCGTACCGTGGTGCCGGTGCGGGACGCCGGGGGAAAGATCATCGGGCTGGTCTCCGTCGGCATCAACACCAAGGTGATCAACAAGAGGCTGTGGCACGAGGCGCCGGTGATGGCGGGGGCGACCGGGGCCGCGCTGCTGCTCGCCGCCGCCGGGGCCTGGCTGCTCAGCCGCCGCCTCCGCCGCCAGACCCACGGCCTCGGCCCGGCCGAGATGACCAGGATGTACGAGTATTACGACGGGGTGCTGCACGCCGTACGCGAAGGGCTCGTGGTCGTGGACCGCGATCACCACGTGACCCTGGTCAACGACGAGGGCCGCCGGCTGCTGGGCATGCCCGAGGACGCGCCGGCCGACCGCCCGCTCGCCGACCTCGACCTGCCCGCCGAGGCCGCCGCCCTGATCGCGTCGGGCCGCGACACCGTCGACGAGCCGGTGCTCGCCGGTGAGCGGGTGTTGGTCGCCAGCCAGCGTGAGATCCGCTTCGAGGGCCGCCCGCTCGGCACGGTGCTCACCCTGCGCGACCACACCGAGCTGCGCGCCCTGACGGGCGAGCTCGATTCCGTACGCGGCCTCACCGAAGCCCTGCAAGCACAGGCCCACGAGGCCGCCAACCGGTTGCACACCGTCGTCACGATGGTCGAGCTCGGCCGCACCGAGGACGCGGTCCGGCTGGCCACCGCCGAGCTGTCGCTGGCACAGCAGCTCACCGACCAGGTGGTGGGCGCGGTCACCGAGCCGGCCCTGGCCGCGCTGCTGCTCGGCAAGTCCTCGCAGGCCAGCGAGCGCGGCGTGGAACTGACCGTCGACGACCGGTCCCGCATCGACGGCGAGCCCATCCCGAACCGCGACCTGCTCACGGTCGTCGGCAACCTGGTCGACAACGCCCTCGAGGCGGTCGCCGCGGCGCAACGGCCCCGGCGCGTACGCGTGCTGGTCCGCCAGGAGCCGGGCGAGGTCCTGATCCGGATCACCGACAACGGCCCGGGCCTGACCGCCGAGCAGTCCGCCGCGGTCTTCCGCCGGGGCTGGTCGACGAAGCAGGAGAAGGGCCACGGCGTAGGGCTGGCACTGGTACGCCAGGTGGCCGAGCGCTACGGCGGCGACTGCGCCGTAGCGCCCGCGGACGGCGGCGGCGCGGTGTTCACAGTCCGGCTGCCGGTGACCTCATGACGGCCATCCGGGTCCTCGTGGTCGACGACGAACCGCTGATCGCCGACGCCCACCGCGCGTACACGGAAAGGGTCGAGGGTTTTGAGGTGGTCGCCGTCGCCCACACCGCGCGCGAGGCGATGGCGGCGCTGCGCGCCGGCCCGGTCGACCTGGTGCTGCTCGACCTGAACCTGCCCGACAAGCACGGCCTCGAGGTGTGCCGCGCGCTGCGCGCCGCGGGCAGCGGGACCGACGTCCTCGCGGTCACCTCGGCCCGCGACATCGCCATGGTCCGCGCGGCGGTCGCCCTGGGCGTCACCCACTACCTGCTCAAGCCCTTCACCTTCGCCGCGCTCCGGGACAAACTGATCCGGTACGCGCAATATCGCCACCAGTTGCTCGGCGCCGGCGAACTGGCCGCCCAACACGAGATCGACCGAGCCGTCGCCACCCTGCGAGGCGCGCCGCACGACGCGCTCCCCAAGGGTCTCGACGCCCACACGCTGGACCTTGTCCTCGGCGCCTTGCGCGCGGTGACCGGCTTGACCGGCCTGTCCGCCGCCGAGGTCGCCGCGCACACCGGCACGTCACGGGTCACCGCCCGGCGTTACCTGGAGCACCTGGCCGACACGGGTCAGGTGCTGCGCAACCCCCGCTACGGCGGTCCGGGCCGGCCGGAGGTCGAATACCGCCCCTCAAGCGCCTAGGCCGGCAGATCGAACTCGCCCGTCGCGCCGGTTTGCGCGCCAAGCCTCCCGGCCTCGGCGGCCGCAGACGATCGCCGCTCGGCCGACCCCGTCGCGCCGGGTTACGTGCCGGCCTCAATGGGGACCGCGTGGCTACACCATCGCGGCTGCCGCAAAGGTTGTCGAGTTGGGGTCGCTGGGCGGGACGTGCGCCACAACATCGAGACTGCGGCCTGCATGGGTGACCGGAATATGGGGTTTTGGGCCCAAGTTGGGTCCAGATAGCGGAAGGGTCTCCCAATATTTGGGCCGCTCGCCACGATCCGGGACGGGTGCCCACGAGCTGAGAGCCACTGCCATCATACGAGAATCGGGAGATCGACTCGCGCGGCGAGTGGCCGGAGCCGGACACGGAACCCGCGCGGTTGACAACCGTCGCTACCGATGGCGGGGGCGGTCCGGCAGCTGTATAAAGTAGACGGTCGTTTGCTCGTGGGGTTCGGGGGCTGCTGTGTTGCGGGTGATCGGAGTCGGGTTCGGGCGCACCGGGACCACCTCGCTCAGGTCGGCGCTGGGCGTGCTCGGGTTGGGACCCTGCTACCACATGTACGAGGTGATCGCCGATGCGCGGCGCATACATCAGTGGCTGGATATCGCCCGCGGCGGCGCCCCGGACTGGCCCGCCGTCTTCGAGGGCTACCAGAGCGCGGTCGACTGGCCGGTCGCGGCGTACTGGCGGGAGCTCGCCGCCGCGTACCCCGATGCGAAGCTCGTTCTCACGGTGCGCGACCCCGACTCCTGGTATGACAGTGCCCGCGCCACCATCTTCAAGCCGAGCATCGACGCGCCGCGGGGCCTCGCTCGGCTGCCGCTGCGCCTGATCGAGGCGCTGAGCCCCGATTTCCGCGCATTGCTGGCCATGGACCGTGAGACGATCGAGCAGCCGCTGTTCGAGGACCGGCTCGCCGACCGCACGTACATGATCTCGGTCTTCACCCGGCACATCGAGCAGGTGCAGGCCGCCTTCCCGACCGACCGCCTGCTCACCTTCAGCGGCAGGCAGGGCTGGGCGCCGCTGTGTGAGTTCCTCGGTGTGCCCGTGCCCGACCAGCCCTACCCGCGCGACAACAGCTCTGAGGACTTCTTCCGCACCGCCAGACCGCACATCGCGCGCCTTATCTACGGTCCGCTTCTGCGCCGCCTCGCGTCGCGGCGATCGCCGAGGTAGGTACACGACGCGGTCGCGCCTGTGCCGACGGCGAGCGGCCCGGCGGCATTCCCGGCGCCCGCCGCGGCGTTCGCGTCACTGCGGGTCGGGAGGCAGCGGCCCGGCGGCATTCCCGGCGCCCGCCGCGGCGTTCGCGTCACTGCGGGTCGGGAGGCAGCGGCCCGGCGGCATTCCCGGCGCCCGCCGCGGCGTTCGCGTCACTGCGG
>Ga0307508_10003281_pt1 | contig 16488 bp, 16 predicted proteins | sample 9_EM_MG_FD_203089 | JGI IMG/M metagenome (GOLD analysis project Ga0307508, IMG submission 203089) | Populus trichocarpa ectomycorrhiza microbial communities from riparian zone in the Pacific Northwest, United States - 9_EM | ecosystem: Host-associated > Plants > Roots > Unclassified | place...
AGAATGCTACTCAGACATCGCAACGACTCGGACAAAGCGAAACCACGTGACCCTGATCGGGAATATTTGTTATCAATGGCATGTATTCACTGATCCCTAGGTGAGGACATCATATTGATATAGAAAGTAAAAGATGATGATAAGGCCGATACGCAAGGGTAAAAAACAATGTGGAGGGATGCAGCCCTGTGATTACTCATACAGGATGACTGACCATATCGCAACAAGTACACATAACATGTTCATGGGCTCGTAACCAAACATGCTGAACCGAGATGCCCGTATAGGCAGTCGCTCGACTCAGTCGAGTGACGCCCCATATTGAAATCAGGAGTAAAAATTGACGAAACGTCCACAGAGCCGTCACCGAACATGCTGATCACCTCTGCCGGAGACGACATGTACACGCTTGGATCGATTTCCATAGTTGATGTATCCAAGAAAGAGGGTAGCGAAAGTGAGGCACGCCGATTGGCACTGAGATATTGACCAGCTGATCCGCCATTAGCAGAGGCTGGAGAGAACGCCTGGCCAGCTGACCGGGGACTCGTCAAGCCGACAGCAGGGTCGGCAAAGAACTCTGAGGGCGAAAAGGTTTCCGGACTGCTGTGATGGGAACTACCATCACTCCCGGTGCCCTTTGACGCGCTGGGGGTCTTTTTGCGCACGGGTCTTATCCATGGAGGTCGTGTATTCGACTGTTCCGGGGAGTCAGACCGAGACGGCTCAAGCGGTATTTGGGTGACTGAGCAAGCAGGTGAGTCATGACAAACGCCATCGGGGCTTGAAATCAGCTCACGGCGACAGAACTCCTCCATTAAGTCCCCTGACCTCTGGCCACATACATATCTCCCACTGAACCGTCTTAGCAGTCCGACACACGACCGAAGGGCTTCGAGGGCAGGCTGGATCAGGGACTGGAGTTTCTCACTCTTGCAGTTGATTAATATGGCCAAGAGGGTACGCCCAGCTTGAGTCAACTGATGAATGACATGGACCCCATCTATGGAAGACGATCGGTGCCACATAGAAGATCGTGCATCAACGTCAACTCACAATACGTCATCAATCCCTTGGCAGCGACCTGCATGTGGGACGAGATAACCTGCAACGCACACGCCTGGGCGGCGGCCATGGCTTCTCGCTCCATGTCGCTTAGCTCTTCGTCTGTCGAGCCGCTGTACACTCTCTCCGCCACGAGGTTAGAGAATCGGTGCCTGTGGATTAACATCCGGACGAACTGCTCAGCGCAGTGGAGTCGTACTGCCTGCGTGACACGAATGACATCATCACTGGCCAGTGTCTCTGATGTATGAGCCCAATATGGGGGTATCGAGCGGTGTATCCTATCCAGTAAACCTTCTTCTTCGCGCAGATCCTTTGGCCGCATGTGGCCCGACAGCACTCCTGCTACACGCAACAAAAAAGGCGAAGAGTCACCAGTTCGATGACGCGGTGGCGGGATGTCCAACACGGATTCCATGACGACCATGATTCGTATTGCTGTGACGAAGGCACCCATTCGGCTTTCTGTGCCAGCGGGTTGCGATTGCATGCCCTCGCGAGTCACGAACTCGTCGTCGACAACCGTGGGCTCTCCGATATCGCAATCCCGCAGGCGGATCATAGGTGGCCTGCCGAAGTGGGCTGATAGTTGTTTGTCCCATAGGTACACGCACCAAAACGTGCGTTTCCGGACCTCGTCTTCGATGGGGTCGAAGAGATCATACGTGTCAGCCGAACGGTGCAAGCCAGCATCTATCGACACTGTGACGGCTTCGGATAACAGAGCGGCAGCCTTGGAAAGCTTCCCTAGACCCACTGCGTAGACAGCGGCGATCAAATGAGCTTGGATGGTATAAAGAGTAGGGCGGTCCGCGATTGGAAGTGTACGGAGTCGGCCGAAAAGTTCGAACCATTGTGTGCCGGCCGAAATACCATCATCAGGATCCGACCGGACACGGGGGTCGTCAACGTGGCGTGACGCAAGACAACAAATGGCAACAATAAAGGCAGCGAACCCGGGTTCAGCCCATTTTTGAGGGTTCCCGTAATCCTGATGTGACACGAATGAGCCAAAGAAAGGACGTAAATGAACTCAACCAACCGCCAGAAACGTGGGGACATGCAAGAATGGGAGAAGGTAGTAGGATGTACACAGGTAGCATTGCACCAAACTGACGACATAATGTGGTTAGAATGCATTAAACATAAGGCACGATGAGAGATCACCTGTCCATCAGTTCTGGAACGATATATGACGTTATAAATCGCCAGAGCGTCTCAGGGTTGACGTCAGTGCGTCGGAGCGTCCGGTTGGGAAACCATGTAGGGGAATTGGAGGTGGGAGATTGTTTGCCACCCCAGCTCGGGTCTGGGGTGCTCTTCTCCGTTTCGGACTTGACAGGAGTATGGTTCTCCACTAGGAGATCGAGGAGGGGCAAACCAGATGTCTCTCCTTGCCATCGCGTATAGCCTTCGTCATCGAAGTAGAGATACGAGGCATGTATTCGGGAGGTCTCCTCGAAGAACTGTTCGGTCCCAGACCCATTCGGTGGGTAAGAGGGATGTCCTAGGCTGGAGTGAAATGCTGTGCTTGGGCTTTCCTGTCCTGGAGAACCTCTTGGCGGTTGAGTGGTAAAATGTGTGGATGGATTTGTAAGGGGGAAGACATGCAGAGATGGGGGAGGAACGCCCGAGGGAAAAGTATGGTCCATGGACGCAAACGTGTTCAATGGACTGGGCATGCTCGGATCTGCTGTGAGATGCTGGGGAGGGCTCAAACCCCCGGCGGCAAAGACGGCGGGCGGGATGGCTTGAATGAGTATCTCGAGCTGGTGCATCCTGTCCTCGAGGGTAGCGGTGCGTCTGGGGTGCGCTGAGACGGGTGTTACGGAGTGTGGAGCGCGCATGTACGTACTTTGATTTGTGGGGATGTGTGCGCTTCCCGGGTTCTTCGAAAGTGCATGGCGAGTTTGCAGTCAAGCACGCCTGGCAGGGATGTCCCTCGTCGCACTTGATTCTCCTCCGCCTGCATGCAGCGCCTGGTCAGCACGATGTGGTGTGCAATGTGCTCCGAGATGCTCACCGGCAGCGATCACACGCCCTGGAGGAGCGTCAGCGACAGTCGACGACGGCGGGTGGTCGTGACTCACCTGCTCAGCTTGAATCTGCGCTCCTTGAGGATGGAGGTCGAGGGCTTGTCGTGTCCGTCTTGTGCCGGAGACATGGCCAAAGTGGAGTGCGAGGACGAAGATTCGAGGAGAACAGACGCCAAAAAAGCAGGAATAAGTATCCGTTCAAGCTAGCGTGATGGGAGTGGTCGCCGGGCCGCGCCGGAAATGTCCGTGCCTGGGCCATATCGGGAAATCTGAATCAATCGCGACTTGTGTTCCTGAAACAACCGTGGGTGGCCTTGAATCGTTGCCAACTGACCTGTTCTCGAACAAACACAGATTGTCACGATTAGGCCGATAGAACACCTTCCTCACCCCCTTTCCATTTTCTGTGGCGGCCTCCTTGGCTGTTCGCCGATCAACGTTAGCAGGCCAGCCCACGAGACCCAGAGATCGAAACCTTCACCAAACGGGGTTGCCGGACATACGTTGTCTTAATGATTCAGGCGCCACCAGTGCTTGCTCAACGACGTGACCTGGTGCCATGCTCGGAACCTGTCTGGGGAATGAACTAGTGATGGCCATGGTATGTCACACTGCTCCGCGGACATGGGAGCATCAAGGCGCTGTCAACCTGCCCGTCCGGGTCCCGTAGCTCCTCTGACCGAACCTTCATTACGGATGGGCGGACCTCAGCTTCGCGGCCTCGTGAACTGCTCTTTGCTAACGCTATTCTTTACGCAATTTCGAGTGCGCTGGGCGATCGTAGCAGAAGTGGACTTAACCGAGAACCAGCCGTGAGTCCCCTTGGCCACAGGAACACCTCAGATGGGCCGCTGCTGGGCTAGACTTCGAAGCGATAGGTGCGCGTTTTTTGTTCACAAGCCGACACAGTTACATAAACATATGGGCTCCGTGCGAATGGCACAAAGTGCTTAACCCATTTTTACAGAGGATGTTATCGGATTGATTGAATCCTTGCCACTAGCTTAGCTCGTACCAAACGAAACCCGTACAGTGTAGGTCAACTACCTAACTCATTCTCTGATGCACCAGAGAAAGCTGAACGAATGTTTCAGCAGGATTTTTCGAGAAAGCTATCGAAAATATGGTTTGTCTTGCCGATGTCAGAGGATGGATATACAAAGCGATCTGAAGAGACAAAAATATCATATCATGGGATGTGAGCTATTTCAGCTGAAATTCCCTCAAGCTTCGGTAGTCGTTCACGCATGGCAGCGGTCCAACTGATCACACGCACGTCTATCAACAGATGCAACAATGGTCATCATTTGAACCCGGTGAGCATCCGCAGAGAGAGATCTGGTGTACTTCGAGCTATTCACATACTAGAGCATGCTTGAATATCTGGGCATGCCATCACGATATTCGGGATGTTTTTCTTTATTCCGGAACACGAAATAGCTATGTATTCATCGGGCGTAGACGAATGACAGTTGCAATTTCCGTGTGTGACCCTGAAGTTCATTTCACGGACGCTTTGAGGTGGGCACGATGCAAACTCCATATCGCTCGGACTCGGGCTGTTGATTCGGCTTATCCCGAAGTCCCTTCGCTTCCGTGGAGTAAACACTATCGAACATTCGGACACTTGAAATCGTACACAAACTAGCCCAATTTCTTCCAGGAAACCACTTACTCAAAGCTATTCCAGCCGAGGGGCACGGCGCTTCAAGTTTCGCACCTTTTTCCCCTGACCACGAAGCATTCTTAGACAGTTCATAGAGGCTGTACCGTTTCGGGGGTACTCGGGTGGCACACGCAATTGGCTCTTCCGAATCTTCACCCTCCATACGATGATGAAGCACGAGGTCACCTTCTGCTGGAAACACTTCGGCCTGGGAACCCCTGCCACCAAGACCCAGACACCGCGCTATCCTCTCATCCATCCGCACACTTGCCAAATCGATGACCCTTGGACAAGTTTTTTTTTTGTCGCGGTACGTCGAACATACAGTGGCGAACTGCGCGATACGCGCTATCGCCTCTTTTCTTCCGAGTCTCTCTTTCCGGCATCACGGTCAAAGGCGTATGCAAACGCTTCTCGATCACAGAAAGAAAAGCAGTGTCTTTTCCATGACGAACTTCTGCTTTCGTCGTAGTGGGCTACACAAAAGCCCGAGTCGATCTCCCCGGTATTGACAAAAGATTTTCCAGCCCATGGCCGGATGAATCAATGTCACGGAACCACAACTATAGAGGGATAGGTGAGGTAATGATGAAAACCCCTTACGGAGCTGTGTGCTCGTTCATGTCCTCAGAAAAACGATCGACACAGTGCGTATGAACGGTTTGCGTCCCTCGAATGGTATAGCAACTGGACCAGGGGTTGGGCGAGTATATTGCCGAGTTATGAACGTGGAACAACACGTGTATCATCAAGAGATCCCACGGACGCCCATCCTTATCGTCAAATACGATTGCAGACGTATAACGAACGTAATTGACTCCAATCTACCGTGCAATCGGTCACGATGCACACGCATTGGGACATAAGCCATGCACTATCAGTGGAGACTCGAGTAGGGTCCACATGGTCTGTGATGTATTATGACCGTAATCGTACAGTATTTGCAAATGCGAAAATGATACCGTACACCTGTATTTGCTAAGGACAATGAATGAGCCCCAGGATTGCCGTAAGCACGACACATTGCACACCGGACGAGGATCATTGACTCGGATTTGCTTATCCTCTCGAGGCACTCAGTCCCGAGTCATCCCCTTCTGATAGCAACATGGTCATTAGCACCAGAGATGCGCCGATAAGTAGTTCTTCCTTCCAGAAGCGGCATCACCTCGGGGACGCGGGTACCCACATTTTCCCCGATTCCGATTTCCAAAGCAAAAGTCAGAATACCGTACGCCTCGTGTATAACCTCAAGGCACACTAATAAGAAATCGAGGTGTCATCTGACCCTTGAAGCGGTTCTTGGGGCAACCAGTGCGGTCTTGAACCAAAATCGAGTGCGACGAGTGCTGGCGAAGAATGCCATGGGTGACAGAGGAGTGGCGAACAAACAAAGGGGATGCCACCGGCAGTGTGAAGCGAGACTCATGAATGGTGAAGGGGGGTCGTTTCTGACATCCGATGCGATCAGGCGGTCCAGATATCACAAGACCTTGAGCAACAGCCTTTGGCTGCGCCGAAGCGCCGAAGCGAAGCTCTAGCACTGTCGCGCCGAGTCCAACACTCAAAAGTTCTGGAAACCGAGGGACGCGAGGGTTGCGCCCCCGCATGGTCTCGTATTCCAGTGCACCCGGGCGAGCGTCAATTTCAGTAGAGTAAGGCAATAGTTCATTCCTCGGAATCCACCGTAACACTGAGAACCCGATATAGCGACCGATAACAATAACAATCAAAGATCTGGCCGTCTTGCGCTACGCCGCGACCCTCGGAAGGTCCGACTGAATAATACTCAAAAGGTTGAGTCTGACAGCTCCATAATAAACATCCACACGTGGTCCGCCACGGAAGGATCAGTCCAGTGTTTGTGTGTACTTCCAGTTTCGAAGGCGAGATAGGGAGCGAAGGCACTAGGGCTGGGCTCAGGGGCAGACTGCTAGAGAAGGCCAGGTGACCTGTAGCTAGCTCCGGTTCTGAAGTGAGTTCTCTCGGCTAGGCGAAGGATCGGAGTGAACGCTATATTCGTTGCGGGACTCATCAGGGGAACTAGAGCGGAATAATAAGAGTTCGCGGAAAGAGAAGGAGAGGTCACCTGGAGCTAGCTCTGGTCGGGGGGAAGGACCGGATGAACACTCTATTCATTGCGGGACATCAGGGAGAGTGGAACGGAGTGAAGACAGGAGTTCACGACATTTCACTTTGCTCTCCTGATGGCCTAGGCAGCTATACTTGGTCGATATGGGGCAGGCACCGGTATGCACGTACCGCTGAGCGTTCCGACGGTTATCCTTGACAAGCTCCAGGGCGTTCCATTGTCGGGGGGAGTTTTTCCGACAGGAGTTCTAACTTTGTGAGTGAATGACTCCGAATTTGTGGATCATTAGCTCTCCCTGGTGGCTCATCAATGAACTCGATATTAGATAGGTGGGGCGGCGCAAAAGAGTGGTGAAAGGTCGGAATTCGTGGAAGGACGTGAAAACACCCGTTTGAATATTCTTTCCGTCGACAATGATGCGCCACCCGAGGAACCTGCGGACGGAACGTTCGGCCCAGTCAGGAGCTATGTACCTGGCGCCTGGTGACCCCAACAGTGTCCAATCGCAAAAAGCGCAACTTAAACCGAGCAACACACCAGTAACATGAATAACCTTACCGTCGTCTGGGTTTGATCATGCGGCTCCACGGAGCACCAGGCATCTGTGAGGGGAGCGTAAGAGAGATTGTGACACAATAAGAGCAGGCAACTACCATAACTGCCAGGCTTGTGCCATGGCAAGTAAAACATACGATATTGCCAAAGGGGTGTTAGAGAGAACAATAACTGCACTTGCCAGCGGGCATAGATAGCCCTATCATTGGCAATCGCTCACTTGGCTGCGTTCTGTATTGGTTGCGACTGTCGTCGACGGTCACAGTGTTCGGTAAAAACGAACACGCACTAGACCTGCGCTTTCGAACCAAGCGCCAAATGAGTACCGTAACGTTCGAGGCAGAATTTAGCAGATGATGATGGGCTCAGGTTCAGTTGCCACAACACTAGGGTCTGGAGGTCCCAGCATACCTGTAACGGGATCAGTAGTGGACATGAGTCCAACACGATCGCCACTTGCCGGCATCGTGGTCGATCCGAATACGACCGAGTTCAAATTTAGACTGAATTTCAGTCTTTCCTAAGTTGTGCCTTTGGGAGACTAACCTAACACTAGTTACCAAAGGACGACATGCTGGATGACACAACAAAAAGGTGAGAAAGAGTGGCAAAAATAACAGTGCGACTTATTGCCAAGGAGGATATCTGAGTCGTGAAGATGAAGTTACTAATAGATACGTCGCGCGCGCCACACTTCCTAAACGGTCTGGGAACGGGGAAACGAGCCCACCGACATCGCTGCACATTGACAAGCGAAGTCACACCCTGATGTCGTCAAAGTTGAGCTCGATCCGAAGGTCGTTCTCGTGAATAGGATTCGTCGGACCCGTCGATGAATGCTGACTATTGTCGACCCTGTCCCCGCTCATTTCCATGACGTCGACTTGCCCTTTGCTCCTTCCTTCCTCACTGAACAGATGACCAGAGAACATATTTCCGACTGAGAAATTCGCCTGTTGGTGTGCCCGATGAACCATCCCGACACGCACAATGACCATGTAGAACGTGATGGATATGATGGGCGTGATCTGGTAGTCAGCAATAGCGTTTCAGTGGGACCATTCTCGTTGGGGAGTGGCATGGCGGCTGACCATGCCCAATACCACGTATTGACTGTTGGATTCGTTTACAAAGCATATCAATGCCGTAAACATCGTGAAGGAGTAAATCATGCCAGCATCGATGATGACGTAGAGAATGGGCCGCAGCTCGGACTTTCGGTTGTCACACAACGTGGTGGTGTTCCGATCGACATACCAGATACGATATGCCAGCATGACTGATAGAGTGGGGGGGAGAAGTTCAGAAGGGATCTTCAGCATCCATGAAAACGCGAGTACGTACGGGTCGTCACTGTGTTGGTCGTCAACGTTGATGCCCAGAATGAGATGACCCATCGCGAGAGCCTCTTGTCAAAGACATCCCCCCCATTCAATTGTGATTCGGTATACGGACATGCGAATCCAGTTACTTCAGAGGTTGTTAGTGATTTCAGTCTACCCCAGACGTCACGGCACACTTACTGCCAACGGCACACCAAAGTAGCGCGGGCAGAATCATGGCGGGTTTAGATTGCCATACCGCATAACAGCGGTATATCTACCTGGGGTTAGCAGATAGCATTCATCTGGACGCAACGAAAGCTCACAACGACACCGTCCCCTACGAGCGTCTGTGCAGCATACACATAGTTCTTGGACACGAACGTCCATTGCGACACGTCCGCAAAATACGCAATAGACCCTCCTGGATAGGTGTTTCGATATAATAAACCTTCCATGATCCTCAAGATATCGATCACGAGGTGCTATACACACCCAAACTGATCTCTGTCCGATCCTTATCCGGGATGACGAACAGAAAGACGTACCGTTGTGCTAAACAGCAGCAACGAGCATGCTGCCACAAGCATCGTACGGTTCACTCGGAGAGTGGACCGTTGAGACAACAGTGCCCAGATCGTTCCTCCGAACATGAACAACGAGAAACCTTGGCCGACAAATGTTCAGTATGCTTTGCCCGCGATTCACCGTTAACGGACTTACCGTACAACAGCGCTTCCAGTACCATCGACAGGAGCTCTGCCTTGTCCAGAGGGATGCCATTGGCCCCCATATCTCAGGACGTGTGCTTGCAGGTCAGCGGGAAGGGCCCGAGCCAGGGGAAGTGCGGGCGGGGAAAGAAGAAAATGGCGGAGGGGGAAGGTGACCGACATCCTTTCCAATGGCAGGCTCTCCTACCTATGTATCCCGAACATCACTGAGTAGGGACAAGTCGGCGAGCCCTCAGCCTTCAGGTGACTCAATCGCCCCGGGGGGCACAATTGATTTGGCAGATAGATTCCGCCCAATGCTGGCACGACGTCCCGGGGGCAATGCCCTTTTGGGAGGAGGTTCCATGTCAAGGAACCACATATGTCCGCCGAAACTCTAAAAAGTATGGATGCACTCGAGTAAGCACTTGTCGATGAGCTGAGCGTTCGAGAAAGCAGCAAGTATAAAAGCGAGTTGAACGTTGAACATCAACTCGTGATGAGCATGACGAGCCTGCTAATCATTTGGGTAGAGTGAAACACTTGACTCACGCCACGTGTAACTACCGATCAAGTTGGACGCTCGCCTTTTTTGCCAGCGTCCAGCCTGCTCGAGTCTCGTTTTGGACCTCCAAGCCTGCGCTTTTCAGAGAGATCTCCCAGCTCGTTCGACTCTTTCCATTAGACATGAGGGGTGGTTTCGAGCTCCAAGCCTACTTCAAGGCTACTTGTTGTGCCTGCCATCCGGCTTATTTGGCTTTATTTGTATGCCGCCATCCAAATTAGGAGGTAAACACCACACGACAAAAAAAAAAGCAAAAAAACCGGGGCCCTTGAGCAGCCGAATCGTTGTCTGGCATATATACTATCCACCCTGTGCTGCCATTCCATCGATATTTGAGTCAAGGACATACACAATAGCCGATGGATTACGCTGACCACGGTGTGCAGGTACATTGACATACAAGCGGTTTTTCTCGGTGCAACACAATGCACATAAAACCAAATACAAATACTTTGGATCCCATGTCTACCGCGTGCAGTTTCACGTCCAACGTTCCGTGTCATCCGGGGTTATATTACCCTCGAATTGGGACGACGTCCGGTAGTCCCGGGGAATGACCACCTGTGGAGCCCCACGTTTGTCAGTCCGTACGTCGGTGTCAGAGGTGTGCATGGTAGTAGGTACAATGATGCTGCGGACTCATCCATCGGGTGAATCCGGATGTCGCTTTTCTGCCGCATCCGTGAGTGGGTCTTGTGACCAGCCGACACCCGAGTTAACGTGTGCCCTACAAGTAGCTTTGGATCCGCGTGTCGTCAGGACACCACTCGCACACCGGGTCGACCGTCGACGAATCGAAATACGTAGATAAATAGCCATTTCTTGTGGTACGCTCCCCATAGCTCCACGTCAAACAAGAACAACGCCCATCCGAGCGTGTTATCGAAAACAAGGGGCAAGGGATAGCAGTAGCAGAGAAAAAAAAGTAAGGTCCGAGTCAGCTATGCATAGCGATCGTCCGTCCCGTCGACGCAAAAAAAAAAAAGAGAGACAACGCGCGAGGGAATGGAACAATGGAAACGAGAAGAACAAGGATGAAGCAAGTACAACAACAACGTGCTCAGATCGGCCCCTCCACACGTCTATGATACACACACCGTCGTAGCGGCAACCCCCACCCTCATAGAGCCCGTCCACCTATCCACGACGTCGGTCTCGACCCCTCGTCCACAGCCACTGGGAACGTCGCGTGGGCGTGGAGACCCTCCTCGCTCGGATACGTCGGCACATATGGTTGTCGTCGGGACCCTTGCGATCCAGATGGCGTCTGCGACTGCCAAACCTGCATCTCAAACGCCTCTGACGGGACAGAGACTGGCGGCCGTCCGTACCCCATCTCTGGCGACGCCGTCGACCCCCTCACCGACCTCTCCCCAATCTCCCCGTTCGAAAACCGGTACACCGAAGGCGGTATCGGAGACGGTGCCGGGATATCGTTCGACGAGTAATACGACGTGTGTGGAGACATCGACACCGTCAATCCGGCGTTTTTCACGTCTGCCATCTCCGATGACGACGACGGGGAGGACCCCACGGTGATCAACGGCGGCTGAACTGTCCGCTCAACGTCCCCGTCGAGCGAATCGTTCCCGTAGGCATAACCCCCTCGACGCTTCTCGCTGTCCGACTCGGTCGCCACCCGCGTAGGCTCGTACGTGTGCGTCAGCGTGAGCTCGGAAGTAGACCGGGCATGTGGCTCCCGAAACATGGGTGCGGTCTCGAGATCCGATACGCGCGTGTTTTTGGATGCTTTACGGTGTCGGATGCCTAGCCGGTCTTTCAGGTCGCCGCTGACCCACATCTCGCGCACGATGTCCTTGTCGAGTGGCGCGTACGCGGACGAGGCGAATTTGTAGAGGAAGCGGGGGGCTGGGAGCGTGGTCAGATCCATGCCCATCCGCCGAGACACGCTCTACTCACCTAATGCGACCAGCACCGAGAAGACGACCGTGGCCCAAAACGTGACATTGCTAAACAGTACTGCCACTTCGTCCACAAACGAGCCCGTGGTCGAGAAGAAGTTGTTGGCCGGGAGGTACGCGTAGATCACGACCCACAGGAGCATCACGAGCGAAGATCCGATGACGACGATCCACGTAATAAACGTCCAACTGAATAAAGAGTTACAGTCAGCACCCCACGCTCCGCTTCGCGTGGGTATAAAGAGAACGCACTAGTGAGTGTTCAATCCAACGTAAGTATTCGCGGCAAAGATGGCAGCGATCCCAACGGTCGTGCCGAAATCAGCCAAAGAATCGATGCCTTTGCCGTTAGAGGATGTCGCGGGACCAAGGGACCAGACCAGGTAAGGAATGTAAAAGACGACGGCCGACTGGTAAAGACCATCGAGCATATACGACCAAAACTTTATCCGGGTATATTCTAGACCACGAATGCCTCTAATGTAGAGCTCAGGGAAAGCCAAGGCCGCCTTGGCATTTACATCCTGGTCGAATGCTGACAGGTTGGACGTGAGTATGACACGTTCCCACCAAGGCCATCGAAGCACTCACCGCCGAGAACGATGACCGGCAGCGACGTGAAAATCAAGTTATAGAAGAGAATGAAACTGTAATCATACAGATATGTCGCGTCGAAGCTATCCAAGAATAGCACATGAGTCGCAATAATTCACATGATCACACGCGGCGACTCACTTGCAATAGATGAGATACCAGAACATGGCCAACGTCCAAATCACGTTCTGAAACCGATGTCGATCAGCCAACCAAACCCACAAAGAAGAATGACGGCATGCAAATAACCTTGTAAAAGAAGTTGCTGTGCATATCAGCAATACGTTGATAAGACCAGCGCCCATGGACGAGAAGCAACTTTGTCAGGAACCTAAATTGGCCAAAGGCGTAGTCTGCCGACATGGCGGCCTGTGAACCTTCGTGACCCAACAACCCACAACCAACGTTGGCTTCCTGAATCATCGCCACGTCGTTGGCACCGTCACCGATCGACAAGGTCATCGCTTTACGACCCTCCTTGACCTGGATAGCTCATGAGTATATGCGCTCTCTCAAGGAAACACGGACGTACAAGCTTGACCGTCAACGCCTTCTGAGCTGGCGACACACGGCAACACACGACCGTTTCACATTGGGTACCAAGACTGAGGAACAATGGTTTGATGTCGGGCGTTAACGCGTATCGCAGCGTCTCGCCGTCGATGACGACCGCAAACGCAGCCTGGGCGCCGGGCACAAAGCCTCGTTTACGCGGGTCCAAGGACGGCGGACCTAGCACGGACGCAATCTTGTTCAGCCCTGCCTCGACCTGCGCACGCGTTCCCTCGGGCGTGTCAGCGGATAGGATCATGATCTCCATGTCTTGCTTGAGCAGATTACAGCTGAATCCGATCTCGATGGCAGTTTGCAGCTTATCGCCTGGGAGGGTTTAAGCAGCTGAAACCCGTGTATATGATGTCTCGCTCACCTGTGAGAATCCACAACTTGATGCCCGCGCGATGTAATGTCTCGATCGCCTCTGGGACGCCCTCCTGCAACTTGTCCTCCAACGCCGTGGCGCCAAGCAAGAGGAGTTCTTGTTCGATGCTCGACGCTGCCTTCTCGACTTCTTCCTCCCTGTTCTCCGTCGCCGAGGTCGCCGCGTCGTACGCCCTTACCCACATCAAGAACTGCTCCTCCGTCAACACCCTGTATGCAATACAAAGCGTCCTCAACCCCCCGTTGGCGAACATGTCCATATCCTTGGTCGTCTTCTCCTTGAGCGCCGGATCGGCATTGGCCGAAAGTCGCTCGTACACGACCGAGTCCGCACCCTTGCAATACAAGACGATCCGACCGTCCGGCGTGCGCACGACCACACTCATCCGCTTCCGCGTACTGTTGAACTCGAGCGTCTTCAACAACGTGTACCGCTCAGGCTGTCCCATCACCTCGATATCGATCGCATCTTTGGACTTGCCGACATACGGAAAACCGACGTCCCTCGCAGCGGCCACAAGCGCAGCCTCGTCCGGCGACTCTGCCTTGTACTCGAGGTGCCATGGCTTCTCCGTCTGCCCGGTCTTGTCTGCGAGGACGGTATGGCAGACGGCCAGCGCGCGGAAAAAGGCAGTGATGTGCCCGGCCTGTTCGGATGACCGGTCCGCGATGTCCTCTGCGAGCTTGGGCGAGACGAGCGTGAGTTTGTCGATCTGTGCGTACCGGTTCTTGAAGAGCTTTGAGAGGGTGGACACCATGGTATCTTTGAGCGCGGCCAGCTTGCGCGTGAGCTCCTCGGGCTCGATAGCGATTCGGCCTTCTCTCGTCGCAGCACCACGTTGTGCCTCCGTGACACCTTCCCCATAGACCACCCCCTGGATGGAGCACTTTTGGAACTCCATGACGTTTTGCGTGAGGGTACCGGTTTTGTCGGAAAAGACGTATTCGATCTGACCGAGGTCGTCAGAGATACCCCAGTTCTTGGGGACACAGGAGCTCTCAAAGGGTTTGTAGAACATGTCGACGTCTTGTGCGATGAAGTAGGCTTGGATCGTCTTGACGATCTCGATCGAGATGAAGAGGGAAACGGGAACAATGTTCTGGAATGCGATGAGGCAGGATCTGCGACATCGTCTCAGAGGGGTACGGCGCGACAACGGAACCAGACTTACACAAAGATAACGAGGGAATTGACCGCGGCAGAGCTCGTCGGATCTACACCTGGTGCGTAGATCTTCACGCTCGTGTTCGGCAGACCATCCAAGACACCAAAGATCACTGCCGAGAGTGTACAAAGGATGAGCAAAACGAAAAAATTGACGATGACGTTAAAGTTGGTTTCCTTGGCGATCTTGGATTGTTTCGACGGTGTTATACCTCCGTTCAAGTAGATCTTGGTGTCCGGGCCCGTGAAGACGACCAAACCGATGATCCAAGCTGTGTTGCGCACGGTGCAGCCACGAAGGAGGAGTTCGTTGATCGTGACGCCTAGCTTTCGAGAGTCCCCAGTGGCGGTGTCTGTGTAGCGCAAAACGCCGTTGTAGACGTACAAATTCTGGTGAGGTGGCTCCGATTCGAGGACGAAGGACGATTTCTCGACGTCTTCCTCCGAGGTAATGGAAGAGGTTGCGTGGAGAGCCTTGCGTGGTTTCAAGTTGGACTCCCCGTCCAGGTTCTTCGTCTCGAGGTAGCAAATCCCGTCCGGATCGGAGGTTGAGAGCACGACCACGTCCGCTGGGACCTGTTCGTTCTCCCTCAAGAGCACAATGTCGCCGACTTCCAACTTTTTCCACAGCGTCCTCTCCCATCTGGCGGTGCCGGTGGACCTGCGGTTCCAGTCGATGACGCCAAACGACGACGACCGAGAGGGTAAGCTCTGCTGGTATGCTGAAAACGAGGTGGTTTGGCCCCAAGAGCCAGTCGCTGAGGCAGATGGCAAGCCGGGAGGGTAGGTGTGCGAATCGATGCTGGCAATGTCCTCGAGGTGCCTCCCACCGGCGCCTGTCGGTCTGCCAAGGCTGAGGGAGCTCTCGCTGGGGTCAATGGTGCTCATGCTGACCCTCTCTCCATCGACGCCCTTGCTGAGCACGACCCGCATGCCGTCGCCTGCTTCTTTTTCGCGGAGCTTTTGCACACCCTTGGTGACTTTTCCTGGGGCGTTGATGTGCAGAAGTCGCTCGTACCACGGACGGGGATCGAGAGGCTGGTTGACGTTGCGCCATTGACCAAGACGGGTGACGGCGGAGGTGTTGACTTGTTCGTCGAGCTGTGCGCGGCGGTAGTCCTCGACGCCGTCTTTGATGGCGGTGACGGTGAGGATGAAGAGGATGGGGATGGCAGCGGTCTCCGCAGAGGCAGCTCCAAAGATGGAAAAGACTGCGGCACGTCAGGAGGAGAGTGCGCTGGGAGAGACACACTCACGTTGGACGATGACGAGGGCGAGAAAGTAGATGTTGGCTATTCTGCAAAGGGACGTGAATTGGCGTGGACACGGCGGGTGGGTGGCCTTACCGGTGGAACTGCTCAAAGAGGTTCTTGGGTAGGAATGTGAGTAGGGTATATCCTGGAGGGTGTGAGCAGTGAGAGCGGGCGAGTGGGTGAGGACTCACTGCTTGTCCGTACTTTGTTCCTGGCGAAGCGGGCGATGGGTTCGCCGTGCTGGTCGAGTTCCATGGCAGAGAGCGGGGCATTGACGTATATATTTCTGCGGTGGCCAGGTATCTGTGTGGTTGCGTCTGAAACGGCGGAGTCGGCCGTCTTTGGCCGCTTGTCTTTTCTGAAGAAGAGGGAGCGTTTTCTGCGGACAGACTTGCGCTTCTCTGCGCGGAGCTCTGAGCGGATGGACTCTGCGATGGTGGATGCGGCGGTGCGCACGGTGCGGAGACGGAGGTCGGGGTCGATGGGCGCATCGTTGTCGTCGTCGAGCTGGTCTGGGTGGACGTGGCGTTTGAAGGGAGACATTGTGTATTCCGAGTCCAGCACGGAAGGAAGTGGAAACGACCACGTCTGTAGTCGGTAGTGC
>Ga0307508_10003282_pt1 | contig 16486 bp, 8 predicted proteins | sample 9_EM_MG_FD_203089 | JGI IMG/M metagenome (GOLD analysis project Ga0307508, IMG submission 203089) | Populus trichocarpa ectomycorrhiza microbial communities from riparian zone in the Pacific Northwest, United States - 9_EM | ecosystem: Host-associated > Plants > Roots > Unclassified | place...
GTTGAGGTCTGTCAGCGCGCCGGGCATATTATTTTGCTGCGCCCTGGCTTCGGCACGAACCAGGTATTGCTCCGCCAGCCGGAACAATGCCACTACCTCCTGGGCAGCAGCAGCGCTCCTTACCTTATACTTGCCGGGATAATAATAGATGGTCATGGGCGTATTGCCTGAAGCAGGCACGGTGTCAATACCCACCCAGTTTGTATAACGTGCATCACCGGCTTCGAATGTTTTAACAAGGGAATCACTCAGGGTGCCGGCAACACCCTGGGCTGAAGGCGTCTTTCCAGCCGGCAGGTAGAAAGAATTGGCATCTTTTACTGTATAAGCATATGAACCGGCATTATAAGGCACAACGCCCCATATAACCTCGGGGTTGTTGACCAGGAAAACTTTGGACAAGGCAGGTAACTGGTAGTCTGCTACATCCTTGATCAGGCTGTCGGCCTGGGATTCGGCATTCTTCCAATCCTGTGTGTACAGGTAAACACGCGACAGCAGGGCCGTAGCGGCATACCGGTTGGGTCTTCCCCTATCGGTTGTTACTGCTCCCGAAACATTGTGATAATAACTGTCCAGCAAGGATTGCGCTTGTTTCAGATCGGATACGATCTGCTTATATACATCCGCCTGCGCGCTCCTCGCCAGCTGGTTGTTGGACAGGTAGTCTGAGCTCAATACCAACGGCACCTCTTTATACAGGTTGGTTAAATAAAAATACAGCAGGCCACGCATAAAATAAGCTTCCCCCAGCCACTGGTTGCGGTATTTCAGGTTGTTGCCGGTAGCCGATAACCCTTCTACAGCCAGGTTGACCGAATAGACCTGGCTATAAAAATTGGACCAAAAACCGGTGACGCCGGCGGAAGCGCTACTGATGCCATCGCCGTATATAGCAAGGATATCCACGTTGGCAGATTGGTTCTTCCATTCATCCGCATAAAGACCGGTATAAAAACCCACACTGGGAGCACTACCATCGAAAAAACCGCTTGTATAGCACCTGGCGTAAATAGCATTAAGCGCAGCTGCGGCTGTATTATCGGTCTGAAATACGGAAGCGCCTGCAATATTACTGATGGATAAAGGAACGTCGAGGTACTTCTTGCAACCGGCAAAGGTAACCAGCAGCAACCCAGGCAAGGACAGCCTCAGCAAAGGCGGTAATTTATATTTAAGCTGTGTCATGATCATTGAATTTAAGTAGTGAATGTTGTCTTAAAAATTGACGGTCAGCCCGGCAGTGAAAACCCGCAAGGGAGGTATGCGGTTAGTCAGCATATTTTCGGGATCAAGCCCTTTGTATTTCGATACGGTGAACAGATTTTGACCCATTAAATGAATAGCTGCCGATGACATATGCGCCTTTTTAATGAGGCGATCCGGCAACTGGTAACTAATACTCAGGTTCTGCAGGCGGGCATAGGTGGCATTGCTGTAAGAGCCCGTGCTATTGCGAAAATTGCTTAGGTCCAATGCTGCTGAGAGTCCCGCGCTCGCCCTGGCCACATCCGTGATATCGCCGGGCTTCATCCACCTTCTGTTGGCAATATCCACCGGGATGTTGGTGTTAAACGAACCCGGCGTAGTGAACGACCCTGCCAGGACGGCGCCAATATAGTTGCGCCCCATCCTGTTCGTAAACGTGATCAGAAAGTCGAGGCTGAAATTTTTGTACGTGATCGTATTGAGCAGTCCGCCTTGCCATTTGGGAGCAAGATCAACAAACTCGGTAAGATCCTTAACCGCGTCGAGCTGTGTGGCGCTTAAAAAGGGGGTAAATTCTCCCTTCACCCCTGCTGCATTGTAAAAATGGTACATCCCGGTGGCCGGGTCAACACCGGCATATTTATAAAGCCTGATGCCGGTGATGGGCTTGCCGATGATATAATTAACGTTACTTGTAATATTCCCCAACCCGGGATAAGCCAGTAATTTGGTACGCGGTAGTGTGAGGTTGAAATTGGAGCTCCAGGAGAAGTTTTTTTTCTGGATATTTTTGGTCCTGACATTAAATTCAGCGCCATAAGCCCTGATCTCAGCAGGAGAATTAACATAAAAACTTGTAAACCCTGTGATGCTTGCCAGGGGCTGGCTGGTCAGCTGATCGCCTACCCTGTTATCGTAATAGATCGCATCCACATTGATCGCTCCTTTAAGCAGATCGATATTCAGCCCCACTTCGCGGTTATGGTTGGTTTCCCAGTGCAGGTAGGGATTGGCCAGGTTATTGGGCGAAAGGCCTATGCCACCCTGGTAGCTGGTGTTGGAGAGGCCATAGGTATTGATGTAAAAATAAGGTGGCAACTGGCTGCCCCCCACCAGGCCATAGCTGGCTTTCAGCTTAAGAAAATCAACTACGCCGCGCAACTTTTTGAACCAGGGTTCTTCGCTGATGATCCAACCTCCCGATACAGAACCGAAATTACCAAACTGGTGATTGGGGCCGAATACGGAAGAACCATCCCGGCTGCCGGTAAGGCTCAGCATGTATTTATCGGCCCAACGGAAATTAGCCGTAGCAAATAAGCGAATAAGCTTTTGAGGCACCAGGTTGTAGATGACGGTGGTATTGGCGGCAGTAGCCGCTGCCGGGTTCATCAGCAATGCATCGGAAGCAAAACCCGATCCAGCGATTAAATTCCTCTGGTTAACCTGGTCTTTCAGGCTCATCCCTGCCACCAGTTCAAGATGTGCTTTGCCCCAGGTACGGATGTATTGGGCCCTTGGATCGGCGTTCAATATGCGCGTGCGGTACAGGTTGACGAAACTAAGCGTTTGAGAAGCCGTGAATGTAGCAGGATTGAACATCGTGGAGGGCTTGGCAGAAAATTCTTTGGCCGACAACAGGCTGTAGCCGCCTGATGCGATAAAACTAAGCCCTGGCAGCGGCGACCAGGTCATGCTCATGTTGGCAAGCAGGTTATCGGTATTATTGCTGTGTACGGCATTCAATATCGCCACGGGACTGGAACCATAGAGCGCATTTGCCCAATCGATTGTTCCATCAGGCAAATAAGGATAGGGGGCATCAGGCGCCTGTGAAATACTCCCTGCTACATCAGCCGGCGTCATATTCTCCAGGTTGGCAGTATAACTGCCCGATAAAAGCAGCATGAACTTCCGGTCATTGGTGGCTGTGTTGAGGCTAAAATTCATGCCCCCCTGCCGAACAACCCCTTTACTCAGCTCAATATTGCCTATCGAGCTGTACTGGGCCCCGATCAGGAAATTGCTGTTAAGTCCTCCTCCCCTATAGGTAGCGTTGGCCCTGGTGGTGGGAGCATGCCCGCCCAAAAAGAACTTCTTCCAGTCGTTGCTTTTGGTGGTATCCCAGGTGCCATTGATATCATAATCCGTTGCGGCGGGAACAACACCATCATTGGCAAGCGCATTGTGCCTGAGCGCGAGGTATTGCTGCCCGTTGAGCAATTTTGGGGAAACCCCCAATGTAGAGATACCATGCGTAACGTTCACCGTTAGAGAAGGTTTGCCGGCCTTCGCTTTCTTTGTGCTGATGAGGATAACGCCATAGGCGCCGCGCGAACCGTAAATCGATGTGGCATCCACTCCTTTCAATACATTGATGGATTCAATAGTAGCGGGGTCCAGGTAATTCAGCGCATTACCAAATAGCTGGGCCTGGGCACCCAAACCTGTGGACATGGGCAAGGTGGCGTTGGCCGGGTATTCCACCCCATCAACAACATAGATGGGTTGTCCTGTAGTAGGAATAAGAAGACCCGGAGCAGTATTCGCTGTTCCAAATAAGGTATTAACGCTGCGGATCTGCACCTGGAACCCGCCATTGGGCATACCGGTTTGCTCCGTCACAAACATGCCGGGCACCCGGCCCTGCAAGGCCGCCAGCACATTGGAAACAGGATTGCGCGCTATTTCTTCTGCAGTAACGGTAGTGATATCGCCTGTATTGAACCGGGCAGTTGTTTTGGAATAAGCGGTCAATTGTACAGCATCCAGGGCGCTGGTGGATCTTTTCATGATGAGAAAGGGAAGCATCAGCGTTTTATCCGATACCTGGACGGACCGCACCAACTTTTCATAGCCAATGTAAGTCACTTCCAGGGTATAGGCGCCATTGGCAAGGTTCAGGAGCTTGAAATTGCCATTCGCATCGGTAGTACCCGTTACCGACACTGCATGACCCGATCGCCGGATGATGATCGTAGCCCCTGACAATGGCTCCGCACCTTCATCGGCCATTATCCGTCCCTGCACTTTTATTTTATTCTCCATAACGCCCGGGGGCGGTGGGGGGTGAGAAGTATCCCCGGGTTGAAACGTTGCAGTGGGCTGTTTGCGGGATAAAATGATAGTCCTGCCCTCGATGGTAAAGTCAAGCGGGTAATCCTTCAGTAGTTGCTGAAGAAAACCGTCCAGCGGCTGATTACTGGCCGAAATCGTAACCGGGTTGGCATTTTCAATCCAGCCCTGGTCATAAAAAACGACATAGCCAGTCTGTTTCTTAATGACAGAAAAGACTTTTTTCAGCGGTACGTCCCGACCCGAATAGCTGATGGTCTGAGACCAGCCATGAGCGCTTACCTGCAGAAAGGCAGCCAGGAGAAAAACAGAAGTTAGTTTCATGACTAACAGAGTTTTGGTGATGTAGCGGTGCCTCAGCCAGGCCGGCCGGTTACAAATAGCCTTAATTTGCATAAATTCGCATTGTTTGGGTGAATGAATAAGCAGTCTTCCGTGACTTTTTGTTCCTGGTTACCCAAATGCCCGCCGGGTTCCGCTACAACGGAATCCGGTTTTTTGTTTGGAGTAACTATGTATGTTGACACCAGGCCATTGCCCGGTGTTGTTTTCGACCCGTGTTACCTTCTCCGTAAAAATTTGGTTTAATGGCCAATTCTTCCCGTAAGATATTTGGCAGGTGGCCGGCCTGAGGACACTATACCGGCATATTATTAAGGTGTTACGATCAACTTCTTTCCTTCTATACGGAATTTTACTTCTATTTTTTCCAATGACTTCAATACCTGGGATAAATTCAAATCCATTGACATCTCCCCGCCAAATTTTCTGTCCGGGATGTTTCCCTCGAATACCACGTCTACATCATACCACCGGCCCAATTGGCGGAGTACGGTTTTTACATCCGCACCCTCAAAATTGAACAACCCGTTCTTCCATGCCATCACTTGTTCTATATCCGGATTGCTGACAACGTTTATCCGGGCCGCCGACTGCGCTTGCTGACCGGGCCGGAGGAATACAGGCTGAGATCCGTTGGTTACTTTCACACTTCCTTCCAGCAGGGTTGTCTTTATGCTTCCTTCATCACTGTACGAATTAATATTAAAATGAGTTCCCAGGACTTCCACCTCCATGTCATTCGCTTTCACACGGAAAGGCCGCGTTTTATTATTTGTCACTTCAAAATAGGCTTCGCCGGTGATCGTCACCTTTCTATCATTACCTGAGAATGCGGTAGGATAAGTGATGGAAGAAGCCGCATTCAACCATACTTTGGAGCCGTCGGGCAGTACAAGCTGGTATTGCCTGCCTTTGGGCGTGCTCATGGTATTATAGGCAATGGTACTTGTGGCGGCAGCTTCTGCCACCTTGTTATACCGTACAGCGCCATTTTGCAGCTTCACTTCCATATTACCCTGCGTTGCAATTACGCCATTAGTCATGCTGTCCAATAGAACCTTATGACCATCAGATAAGGTGAGGATGGCGCCGTTCCTCCCCGGCAACGCATCATTTACCGGCCCGTTCGCCACGGCTTGTTGTGGCGGCTTTTGGTTTGACCGGAGCAGGAAGTAAGCGCCCGAACAAAGACATATAATGATGGCCGCCGCTGCCCACCACCCGAAACGCACCTGGCGAATAGGTTTTACAGGAATATCAGAAGCCTTAAGGGACTCGCGGTCAGTTCTCAATATGGCGGCAAAAAGCGTCTCCATTTCTTCCGGGCTGTAAGGCGCTGAATCGCCTGGCGATAAGCGGTGAAAAGCATGAATAATATTTTCAGTCTCTCCGCTCCTGTCAGTGCGAATTAGTTCCAGCAGCTCCCCGTACTCCTGCTCACTGGCCACTGCCCGGCTTACTTGTTGAAGTAAATAGACCAGTCGTTCATGCATGTAATTGTTATTTTTTGCTTAACAATAAGATAAGAATAATTTAAACCCTTATATATATTGAACCGCTTCCGGCCAATAAGTCCCTATTGCCCGAAAAATATTTTTTACTGCAGGAAGTAAGCAAGCAGGAAAACGGGTATAACAATGCCACGCTCTTCCAGGTAGGCCTGGATAGCCTGAAGTGCCCGGGTCAGGGTATTTTTAACCGTCTTTGGTGAAAGGTTCAGATCATGAGCGATTTCATCAATTTTCATGTCTGCTTCCCGCCTTAGCTGGTAGACTTTTTTAGCCTGTGGCGGAAGGGAGTGTATCGCCTGTCTGATCAGCTGAGCTGTTTCCTGGAACCGGCTGTATTCTTCGGTGGAATTGGACAGGGGATGCGCAGTGACGGCGCTGTTGGTTAATTGTAGCTGTGCCCTGTTTCGCACACTTTGCTGACGCAGCCATCTATAACATTCATAATGAACGATCCGAAAAATCCATTTCTCCGGTGACTGGACATCCGGGAGCTTTTCCCGGCTGATCCAAAGCAACAAAAAAACGTCCTGTATCAGGTCCTTCACAACAGTTTCGGCCCCTACAATGGCCCGGATAACCGGCCGCATACGGGGGGTATACTTGTCAAAAAGTTCGCGGAATGCCATTTCATCGCCGTCAGCGATTCGTAAAAGCAGTTCCCGATCGTTATATGGTTGGCCGTCGGGCAAATCCTGGTTATTGCGTTTGGTTACGCAGTAAAAGTAACAGAAAAAAACAGAACGGGTATTCTTATCAAAGGTTTTAGATAGAATTCCTGAGCACCAGGTGAAAGGGAACGGGTATATGGGCTTTGGAGTTTTCCAATACCAGGCCGGCGGCCAGTTTCCCCATCTTATGAAAATCTGTAGAGATAGTAGTGATCCCTTTGAGTATGATTCGCTTGATGGGCGTTTCGTTGTAGGATATAACCCCCACCTGCCGTCCCACTTCGAGCGTACTATCCAGTATTTTTTCTATCAGCACCACCAGATCATCTTCCATCACGGTTATATATACCACGCCATCCTCAATCGTTTCCTGGTCTATCGTGCTGATCACTTCATAATTGAAAGCATATTCCTGGCAGAAGTTCAAAAAGCCTTTTACAATCTCCTGCGGATAATAGGTATTGTCAGGAAATATGATCTTCAGCGAATGGTATTTTTTCAGTGGCTCCAGCGCCTTCGTCAGGGCTTCGTAAATATCTTTTTCAAAGTTTTCATACACCATGCCATAATCGCCATCCACGCCGGGCAATACTTTATCCAGTAAGATGAGCTTATCCTTGGGCAGGTTATTGATGACCTCATAAGCATCATCCCTTCCTTCGAGGAAATGGGGAATAATGACAAAATAATCATAATCGCCCTGGTTGTTGGTCAGCAGGTCTTTGAACAGGGAATAATTATTGTTATAAATATAAAAATCGATTGCCACCTGCTCGCCCAATACTTCCACAAAAGAATCGTAGATGATCTTTTTATGCGCGCTAAGCTTATTGAACATCAGGAATATTTTCGTACGCTTTTTAATATTGGTATTGACTATAAAATAGCCTTTCCCGGGTACGGATTGAACGATTCCCATTTTCTTCAGCTCCCGGTATACGCGCACACAGGTTTCCCTCGATACATCGAGCTCAAATCCCAGCTCATTAATAGAGGGTAATAAATAGCTCTGGCTGATCTTTCCTGCTTCGATCGCCTTGACGATCGAATTAATGATCTGCAGATACTTCGGCGTAACAGAATGTTCGCTTACCTCAATACTGTTAAATATATTTTCTTTGTTCATTTAATCAAGCCATGTCCGCCTGTTACTGCATCTCAAACCGGTAGCTGCCTGCCCGCAATACCAACGGCTTCCCGGCATCGACAACCCTGCCTTGCAGGGTGATCTTTTTATTGGGTAGCCGGATGGTGGCGGTAGAATTGGCCGGAATGGTCACTTCCCAGCTGATGATACCGCCTGTTTTTTTCCAGGAAGAAACAATGGCGCCATAAGGCCCCTGGTGGCTGGCCTCAAATGCCTCCAGCCCCTCTACAAACTGAGGCTCCAGTATAATATTTTTAAAGCCGGGCTGCTGCTCATCTGGTTTAATGCCACCGATGCCCTTGTAAAACCAACCGCCTATATCGCCAAACATGATATGGTTCATGGAGATATCAGCCTTGGCATCCAACGGCCAGTTTTCATACAGGGTGGTGGCGCCATTTACGATCCACCATCCCCAGGAAGGGTATTGATCGCGCGTAGCGAGCCGGTAAGCAAGATCGCTGTACCCATTATCGCTCAAAGCACTCAGGATGGCCTTGGTGCCCAGCAAACCAACATCCAGCTGGTTACCATCGGCCATGACCCTTTTAGCCAGGTTGGCCGCTACCCTTGCCTGCTGACCGGCAGGCACCAAGCCCCAGTATAAAGGCACACTCATTTCGGTTTGGATACCTGTTCCATACAGGCCGCTGGCTGCATTGAAATATTTTGCATTAAATGCCTGTTTGATCTTGCCGGCTAAAGCCTTGTAAGTAGTTTGATCGGCCGCTTTACCAAATAGTTTCGCAGCTTTGGCCAGGATAAGGGTGCTTGCATAATAGTAAGCTGTAGAGGTAAGCTCCACCGACGCTTTTGATTTGATCGGCACCCAATCGCCCAGCCCCCAGGAAGTCAAACCGGAAGGATATTTTTCGTTAATATAATCGACATATCTTTTGATGTTGTCATAGCAATCGGCCAGCAGCTTTGAATCGCCATAAAACAAATACACCTGCCAGGGAATGATGGCAATCGTACTGGTCCAGTCGGGGCCATTGCCACTTTCATAACCCCAGCCCGAAGTAGGAATGATGCAGGGCAACACACCATTGGGCTGCTGTTCATCCCGGTGATCGGCCATCCATTTTTCATAGATAGTAACAGCATCATAATTATACAGGCCCGTCTCTATGTTGATATGACCATCCCCTGTCCAGCCATTTTTTTCCCGTTGCGGGCAATCGGTAGGATAACCAAACAGGTTCGACAGATACGTATTATTTGTGGCTTCCCATATTTTATTGAGCAGCGGATTGGACGACCGGATACTGCCGGCCACCGGTACATCACTGTGCATGAAAGAGGCGGAAAGGCTTTGTTGGGTAAGTGTTACCGGTACGCTGGCGGTTACCTCCACATACTGAAATCCCTTGTAGTTGAAACGCGGCATAAAGGTTTCTTCCCCTTTTCCGCTGAGGATGAAAATATCGGTCTGGAAAGGATCTTTGTCATCCGTTGGCCGGTAATGCACGTCGATATTCGACTGGTCCACATGCCCGTTTTGATACAGGCGCTCGCCATGTTTGAGGCGTACTACGGTACCCGCCGCCCCGCTTACCGTAATGCGGCTCACGCCCGAAATATTACGGCCAAGGTCAAACACCCAGGAAAGGCTGTCTAATTGGGTGACCGAACGTGCCGCTATTGCTTCTACATTTCTCACCGGTTGCAAGGCCTGTGCTACGATATGCGGCGATGGCGCAGCCCGGTTCATGGTGCCCTTCCATTTGGAATCGTCAAATCCGGGCTTGTCCCAACCGGCCAGCTCCAGCCGCGCATCGTAATGCTCACCTGTATAGATGCTATTAAAAACAAGGGGCCCCGCGCTGGTCTTCCAACCTTTACCGGAACGGACAGTTTCAACAGTTCCATCATCGTAGGTTATCCTGAGATCAAGACAAAAGGCAGGCCGTGCCCGCCAGGGTGCCTGGTGAAAATACCACACGGCCGTTGATTGGTGATTGTACCAGCCATTGCCGAGCAATACACCTACTGCATTATCACCGTTTTGCAAAAGGGCGGTTACATCATAGGTAACGTACAGGTTGCACCTGTCATACCGGGTAAACATCGGATCAAGCCGGTGATTCCCTACCCTTTGACCATTGATGGAGAGTTCATAAAGACCCGCAGCGGCGATATAGGCCCTGGCAGACCGGATGGGTTTGGAAAGCGCAAACCCCTTTCTGAAATAGGGAGCTGCCTTTATCTGTACATCCCTGTTATCACTGATCCAGGCGCCTTGCCAGTTGCGCTGGTCCATCAGCCCTGTTTCAAAATAGGCTACCCCCGAAGACACTGGTACAGCACTTCCGGGCTCCCACAGCTCTACCCGCCAATAATAGCGTGTAAAAGGCGACAGCCGTTTACCCTGGTAAGTAACGAGATGGACAGAAGAGATCGCTTTGGAGCTTGCCCAAAAAACGGACTTACCGGTTGCTACGCCCAGGGAATCTGTCCCCAGGAAATACCGGTAAGCCGCCTGTTGGGCGCCTGGTTTTTCATTTGTCATTTGCCAGGAAAGACGTGGATGATCGTTGTCGATGCCAATAGGATTCACCAGGTGTTCACATTGCAGGCCGGTAACCTTGTCACTGTTTGCCGCCAATGAGTAAAATGGCAGGCAGGTGATGCCTGTCAAAGCAATAACAAGCGCATATTTTGAAAAACAGGCAGTCATAAACAAGGTAATTTATATACTGCCGCCAACCGTTATACTACAGTCGGCAGCAGTATGACTATTTGAAATAGAAAGCGGGCGGCTTATGGATTCTGCGTAAGGTTATCCAGCGTTACTTCCCGTTGAGGTATCGGCAGCAGGAGATTATTGGTGGTCACCACATAAGAGGCGGCCGGGTTATTGGGGTTAAGCACCTTTTCACGTTGACCATGGGCATTCATCACGGCTACAGCAGTGCCCGAGCGCACCAGGTCATACCAGCGATGGTTCTCAAAGGCCAGCTCCACCTTACGCTCCTGGAAAACAGCGTCCCGGAAACCTGGTTGGGTAGTGACGTTCAGGGCGGGGGTGGCATTGCCGGAAGTTTTGGCCGGCAGCTGCGCTCTCGTGCGCACCAGGTTCAATAAATTGAACGCTTCCCCATTGGCTACAAAACCCTGTTCATTCAAACATTCTGCCATCATGAGCAACACATCCGCATAACGGATAACAGGAAAGCTCACATCCGTTTGCCCGGGCTGGATAAAGCCCTGGTTGTATTTTTTAACATAGGGAGCATACACAAATACAGCGCCGTTGTTAAACCCTTCTGACAAGGATACGCCTTTCCTTACATCGCCCGCCTCATAGGCATCGATCATATCCTTCGTAGGTGTGTTCCAGCCACTGGTAAAGCTTAAATTAGTACCGGGGTCCAGTGTTACAGCAGTGCCTGAATTGAAGGGGGCAAACTGGTACATGAAATTGCTGGAAAGACCCGATACAGAACCGAGGTATTGAATTTCAAAGATGGATTCCGGGTTATTCTTATTGGCAGGCTTGTAGATATCGGCATATACTGGCAGCAAACTGTACCCTGTTACTTTACGGAGGGCCGTTAAAGCCTCTCCATATTTCTTTTGTGTCAGGTACACTTCACCCAGCAGGGCATTGGCCGTGCCTTTGGTCACACGTCCTTTATCAGTAGCGGCATAGTCGCCCGCAGCCGGCAATTTCGTAGCGGCATCATTCAAATCAGTTATGATCTGGTTATACACCTCATCCACGCTGGCCCTGCCTTTGGAATTAGCCTCTGCCGGCGATTTGGTCACTGCCAGTCTAAGCGGCACACCGCCATACTGCCGTACGAGGTTGAAATAATGAAAGCCCCTCAGTAATTTCACTTCTCCTATTGCCTGGGCCTTTGCCTGATCTGACATGGCAATACGGTCCACATTATCCAACACATCATTACAGCGGGCAATGCCAATATAGGATGCCTGCCAGAAATCACGGAGCAGTGTATTGTCGGGCGTTAGCATGAACTGGTCTACAAACTCCCGGTTTTCCTGGCCACGCTGCGGTGCATTGTACTGGAAACTGGTATTGTCTGAACGCATCTCGCCCAACAGCCAGTAACTGAAATTACCCATATCACGCAGGGAAGCATAAGCCCCTACTACACCCTGCTTCAGGTCGGATTCCGTTTTCCAGAAATTGGCGCCCAGCAAATTTGATTCGGGCTCCTGTTTCAAAAAATCTTTTTTACAACTGGTTACGGCAATGCTCATGCCCAGGAGAGCCGCGGCTATATATTTAATTTGATTGTTCATTTTGTAAGCTTTTTGGAGAATTAGAAAGTCATGTTTACGCCAACCGTTACGATCCTTGGCAATGGATAATTGGTAAAGTCACGGCCAGGGGTGAGCACGGAAGAACCGTTGGTGCTGGCTTCCGGGTTGGCGCCGCTGTATTTGGTGAACATGGCCAGGTTCTGTACACTACCATACACGCGCAGCCCTTTGATGACACGTGACCGGCCTACGAATTGCGGATTGACGTTGTATCCCAGCGACACATTTTGAATGCGCAGGTAGCTGCCATCTTCAATCCAGGTAGAGTTTATATCGCGGTAAATTACCCGGGCGCCATTGGTAGTAGGCGTTTTGCCATCTCCGGGATTCTGGGCCGACCTCCACCTATTGAGGAACTTCTTATCTACATTAAATACTCCGTCGATATTGGTTGAAAACTCATTACCGGTTTTCATGACCTGACCTCCCTGTGAACCAACCAGCACTACCGACAGGTCGATGCCTTTGTAACCAAAATTGTTGGTGAAGCCATAAGTAAAATCAGGCTGTGCATTGCCGATTACATCAAAATCACTGAAAGGAAGGATCTTACCATCGCCGCTCACATCCTTGTATCTTACGGAGCCGATTACAGAACTATTGTGTTTGGGATATTTATCGAGGTCTGCCTGGCTCAGGTACAATCCTTCGAATACATAACCGAAGAATTGTCCAATGGGCTTACCTACTTCTGTTTTATGGGTAAAATTACCTTCGCCGCTGCGTCCGCTGTAAATGGGATCATTTTTATCATTCAATGCAAGTACCTCATTCCGGTTGAAGCTGATGATGAAATTACTGGTCCAGGTAAAAGGACCGGTAAAGTTGACAGAGCTCAGTCCCAGCTCTATACCCCGATTCCTGATCTTGCCTGAATTGATGAGCGCAGATCCAAATCCGGAAGCAAAAGGTATCTCGCTATTGTACAACATGCCGGTGGTGATACGGTTGTAAAAATCGAAGGTCAGATTCAGCCGGCTTTTCAATACTGCCAGGTCCATCCCCAGGTCCAGCTCATCGGAGGTTTCCCAGGTGAGGTCCTGGTTACTGATGGAGGTGGAAACCCTTCCATTGGCAAGGCCACCGCCAAAAGAGTAATTGGCGCCGGATATGCCCGATGAATAGGAATAGTTACCGATATTAAAGTTGCCCGAACGGCCATAGCTGGCCCTGAGCTTAAGGTTACTGATCCAGGTAATGCCTTTCAGGAAGTTTTCTTCGGATGCCCTCCAGGCAAATGCGGCAGAAGGAAAAGAGCCGTACTGTTTGTTGGCGCCAAACCTCGACGATCCGTCGCTGCGGATGGTAGCCGTAAACAGGTATTTATCTTTCCAGGCATAATTCACCCTGGCGAGGTAAGAGAGCAGCGCCCATTTTTCGATAAAGGCGCCTGGCCCGTTCAGCAAAGCCGAGGCATTGATCGTTTGGATGAGGTTATCGGGATAATTCGTTGCATTGAAATTGTACCCTTCGCCACGCTCTTTTTGCGCCGTATAACCCACGAGGGCATTGATACGGTGATCGGCGCCAAAGGTCTTATCGTAATTAACGGTCAGTTCCGACAACCAGTTAAAGTTATTTGAAGTAGAGCTGCTGGAGTTAGGGGTGGAAAGGTTGGGGTTAGGATTACCTGTTTCTCCGATGACAAAGGATGGTCTGAACGAAAAAGCGTTGCTGTTGCTATAATCGATATTGAAACTATACCTTGCCTTCAGACCGGTGAGGATCTCGTATTCGGCGAAGGCGGCCGCAATACCACGGAAATATTTGGCTTTTGTACCAGCATACTCCAGGGTATTAAGTGGATTGCCGGCGCCGATAGCCCCGGGTGAAGTGATGAAGCGGGTCCTGTTGCCTGCTGAATCTGTCACCGGCACAATTGGACTCAGCCAGAGCGCCCTGGTCAGCACATCGCGTTGCCCCGTATTGAAATCATTGCGGTTCTGCACCGTATAAGAAGGCGCCAGGGAAGCACCCACTTTAACGCGTTTGCTGAGCGATGATTCGATATTAGCGCGGATGGAATACCGCTCGAAATCGGTATACCTGATCACGCCTTCCTGTTTGAGGTGGCCAATGGACAGGGAATAGCGGGTAGCATCTGAACCGCCGCTCAGGTTAGCGTCGATATTATTCACAACACCGCGTTGCAAAACCGTTTCGTACCAATCCGTGCCTTTGCCATATTGCGTTGGGTTGCGATAAGCTGCCGGGATATCATTGTCGGTTGCTACAAGACCTCTTGAAGCAAAGTCGTCTACCACGCGTTCGCGCTGGAATTGCGCATATTCTGTTCCGTTCAGTACCTGGGGCCTGCCCTTCTGCGGTACTTTTTGTACGCCGGTATAAGCACTGACGCTTACTGCGGGCTGGCCGCTCTTGCCGCGGCGGGTAGTGATCACGATTACACCGTTGGCGCCCCTAGATCCATAGATAGCTGTAGAAGAGGCATCTTTGAGCACCGTCACACTTTCTATATCGTCGGGGTTGATCGTATTCAGTGGGTTATACGTTTGCCCGCTGGTATTGGAGATGGGAAAGCCATCCACTACAAAGAGCGGATTGTCGCCCGCGCCGATAGAACCGGAGCCCCGTATCTTGATATCCGTGCCGCCACCGGGCGCTCCCGTGGGCGAAGAGATCTGTAATCCGGGCACCTGCCCGATGAGCTTCTGGTCTGCCGAGCTTACCGGTATATCCCTGATCTGTGAACGCGAAATGGTGGATACCGAGCCGGTAAGGTCTTTTCGCTGCTGCCGCCCATAACCAATGACCACTACTTCGTCCATCGCCAGTTCCTTAGACGATAATACTACACGAAGCGTGTTGCTGTTGGTAACTGTCACCTCTTTGGTGGCATAACCCACATAGGTAAATACCAATACAGTACCGGTTGCCGCATTAATGGAGAATTCGCCTTCGCTGCCGGAGGAAGTGGCATTGTTGCTGCCTTTTTGTACAATGCTTACGCCGGTAAGGGCCTGCCCTTTATCGTCCCGCACGGTTCCTTTGATGGCCGGCGATTGGGCATACCCCTGTTGAGGCATCAAATAAAATAAAGAAAGAAAAAGAGTAAGGAATGCTAATACAGGTGTTGTAGATAGCCTTAGCGATTTCATATAGCAATAGTTTTTATGGTTGATCCACCGAAATGAAATAAATGAGTGGCCGTAACAAAAATAACCGCCCCCCCTGGGTTAACTGTTATTGACTGTGTTTCGCAAAGTTATCGTCAGATCCAAGCCTGATCGTTACAAAAACAAAGGCAATAGTTGTAAGAATCAATGATTAAACAGTCATGCTGCAGAAAGCATATTTTGTACAAATTCCCCCTTCACCAGTATACCTGATAACGCACCGGCGCCTTCTAAATTTGTTTCAATATTTAGCAGTAATTCATTTTTAACCTCTTATAACAAACAGAAACATGCCAACAGCCAACTCACCAAACACGAAGGCAGGATTAAACGCCTTATTAACGCCCGACAATTGTGCGCTGATCTTAATTGACCACCAACCCTTTCAGTTTGCCGGTCTGCGCAGCCACGATACACAAACCATCATCAACAACGTGGTTGGGCTCACCAAAGCCGCCAGGGCATTTGGCGTTCCTACCCTGTTTACTACCGTAGTGGAAGAAAGAGGTGGTTACCTCATCAAACAGCTGCAGGAAATTTTTCCTGATCAGAAACCTATCGACCGTACGTTCATCAATACATGGGAAGACGAGCGGGTGGTGAGCTGGATGAAAGCTACCGGTAAAAAGAAAATTGTAATGGCAGCCTTGTGGACAGAGATCTGCCTGGCCATGCCGGTGATCCATGCGCTTGGTGAAGGTTACGAAGTATACATTGTGACCGATGCTTCCGGCGGTGTAAGCATGGAAGCCCATGAAATGGCCGTTATGCGCATGGTACAGGCTGGCGCCGTACCCATTACCTGGACCGTATTTGGTTCTGAATTGCAGCGCGACTGGGCACGTACAGTCAGCGTACCAGCTGTTGCAGAGACGATGATTGCACATATGGGCAATGTGGGCACCAGCTTCTCCTGGGAGTTGCAACTGCTCAACACGGCTACGAAAACACAAAAACCAGGTATTTAGGGTCTAAAGGGCCGTATATCCAGGGAAGAGGATTTCTTCTTCCCTGATTTTTATCCTCAATTAATTCTCCATGGCGCATTCAGAAACACTGGAAGAATTCTACAGGCATAAGTTCTCCGGCATACCCGCCAACATT